>Ga0163149_10000847_pt1 | contig 40171 bp, 31 predicted proteins | sample OliLakLV19MP5G1_FD_148604 | JGI IMG/M metagenome (GOLD analysis project Ga0163149, IMG submission 148604) | Freshwater microbial mat bacterial communities from Lake Vanda, McMurdo Dry Valleys, Antarctica - Oligotrophic Lake LV.19.MP5.G1 | ecosystem: Environmental > Aquatic > Freshwater > Lake >...
GCGGGGCGATCTATCTGCTCATAAAATCTGCACTTCTTTTATCCTAAAAACCCTTAAAATATTGAACCAAGACAACTTTTTGTTGTTATATTTGGGCTAGAAATATTGGCTAAACATCATCCCGACAGTAGCAGAGGAATCTTTTAAATTTGCACTAATAAGTAACAAGATTTCTCGACTCCGCTCGAAATGACATAACAACAAACCTTAGAATTATAATTTTTGACTTTAATTATGGATATAGAATTCAACAAAAACGAAGATGTAATGAAGCAACTCATTTCCGGAATGGAACGTAAGTTGGAAAAGATTTACTTAGGAGGAGGAAAAGCAAGAATAGATAAGTTGCACGAACAAGGCAAAATGACTGCCCGTGAACGTATCGCATATTTGATCGATAAAGATTCTGAAACATTAGAAATTGGTGCATTTGCAGGTGAGGACATGTACAAAGAATATGGTGGTTGTCCAGCTGGTGGCGTTGCAATTGTTATTGGATATGTGAGTGGCAGACAATGCATTATTGTTGCCAACGATGCAACAGTAAAAGCGGGCGCTTGGTTTCCGATTACAGGAAAAAAGAATTTGCGTGCTCAGGAAATCGCGATGGAAAATCGTTTACCTATTATTTATTTGGTGGATAGTGCCGGAGTATTTTTACCAATGCAAGATGAAATTTTTCCAGACAAAGAACATTTCGGTAGAATTTTCCGCAACAATGCGGTGATGAGCAGCATGGGAATATTGCAAATTTCCGCAGTGATGGGAAGCTGTGTTGCAGGTGGCGCTTACCTTCCAATAATGAGTGACGAAGCAATGATTGTGGAAGGAACAGGAAGTATTTTCTTAGCAGGTTCTTATTTAGTAAAAGCAGCAATCGGAGAAAACATTGATAACGAAACATTGGGTGGCGCAACTACACATTGTGAAATATCAGGCGTTACTGATTATAAATGCAAAGACGATAAAGATGCATTGGATCGCATCAAAAATATAATGAGCAAGGTTGGTCATTTTGATAAAGCAGGATTTAACAAGATTGAAGCAAAAGCACCAAAGAAAGAACCTAAAGATATTTTGGGAATTATTCCAGATGCACGCGACAAACAATACGACATGCAAGAAATTATCGATCGTTTGATTGATGATTCTGATTTTGAACCCTACAAAGAAGATTACGGACAAAGTATTATTTGTGGATTAGCACGTGTTGGTGGTTGGGCGGTTGGCATTGTTGCCAATCAGCGTAAAGTAGTGAAAAGCAAAAAAGGTGAAATGCAGTTTGGTGGAGTTATCTATAGTGATAGTGCTGATAAAACAGCTCGTTTCATTATGAATTGTAATCAGAAAAAAATTCCATTAGTGTTTTTACAAGATGCAACAGGATTTATGGTAGGCTCTCGTTCAGAACATGGCGGAATTATTAAAGACGGAGCAAAACTCGTAAACGCAATGGCGAATTCGGTAGTTCCGAAATTTACTATCATTATTGGAAACAGCTACGGAGCTGCAAATTACGCCATGTGTGGAAAAGCATACGACCCAAGATTAATTGTTGGCTGGCCAACTGCACAAGTAGCAGTAATGGGTGGTGCACAAGCAGCAAAAGTATTGGTTCAAATTGAAGTAGCTTCCTTAAAAGCAAAAGGCGAAATTATTACTCCAGAAAAAGAAGCAGAATTATATAACAAAACAAAAGACAAATACGATCAGCAAACAACTCCGTATTATGCAGCTTCAAGAATATGGTTGGATGCTATCATCAATCCATTAGATACACGTAAATGGATTTCGATGGGAATAGAAATGGCGAACAATGCACCTATTACTAAGCCTTATAATGTAGGTGTTATTCAAACTTAGTTCCAATGAGAAACTACGATACTTTATCAGAAGCAGTGAACGACTTGCAAAAACGCGGATTCACCACCGATTTCAAACTTTGTGAAGATGGACTTGAATGTGCTATGCTAGAATTAAAACTTCATCCCGATCATTTCGAAATCGTTGAAGTGCATCGTTTTGATGGAATGACAGACCCTGCAGACGAATCCATTGTGTATGCAATTGAATCAATAGATGGCAAAATAAAAGGAATGTTGATTAATGGGTACGGAATATATACCGAAAGCTTATCCGACCAGATGCTTAAAAAATTAAAGAAACATCATTCATAAATTTTAATAAAAAACACTTACTTTTGTAACAGTAAAAACAAACACTATGACAAACAAATTATTCACACCACGTTTTATATTTATCACATCGGCTATTTTACTGGCTGCACTAAGTCGTGTTTTTCCACATTTCAACAACTTCACTCCTATTGCTGCAATGGCATTGTTTGGAGGTGTATACTTTTCAGATAAACGATTGGCATTCATCGTTCCATTATTGGCAATGATTCTCTCTGATGTTATATTAGAGTTAACAACAGGTTGGGGATTTCACAATACAATCGTATACGTTTATGTAGCATTTATCATTACATCAGCAATCGGTTTGTATGTTAGAAAAAATACAAGTGTTCAAACTATATTAGGAGCGTCTGTACTTTCTTCTTTATTGTTCTTCATCATCACTAATTTTGGTGTGTGGGCTGCAAGCGGAGGAATTGGCGGAGCATCAGGATTAGCAACTACTTATGTTTTAGGAGTTCCATTTTTTTCTCCAACACTTTTAGGTGATTTATTTTATAACGGAATTTTGTTTGGAGCTTTCTTCTTAGCACAAAAAAGAATTCCAGCTTTAGTCAAATAAACCTATTTGATTACGATTATTTGAATGGCGAAGCGTTAGTTTCGCCATTTTTGTTACCTCACCTCCTGTCCTCTCCTTGCAACAAGGAGAGGATGATAGATTTGAGAGAAAATGAAAATAGACACTCTAAACAAATCATATTTAAATCCTAATCGCCATGTTTCTACTCTGAAACTTTAGTGAAAGAGTAAGGCGATAAAATCATTCCTTATCATAATAATCATAAAAATCTGCGTTGCTATGGAAAAGCCGAATTAGCGCCCTATCTCCATTTCCAAATTAACAAATTAACAAATTTTTAAAGTATTTTAAAGTATTCCCGAATCCTATTCGTCTTTATAATCAAACATGGCTGAACAAACGCAACACACTGTGGAAAATCGCACAAAAGACGAAGCTCTAACCGAAACTATCCAAAAGGAAAGAAGCAAGCTTTTGAAGTTCATCAGCAACCGTACACCTACTATAGAGGATGCCGAAGATATCCTGCAGGATGTCTTCTACGAGCTGGTGCAAAGCGAAACACTAGAAAGTACTGCAGCGTGGCTTTACCGTGTTGCCCGAAACAAAATTACCGACTGGTATCGGAAAATGAAACCCGACCGACTGGATGATATCCAATTTAACGGTTCGGATGAAGATGATGGATTAATGCTTTCTGATATCATTCCTTCAATGGAAACTTCGGCCGACAAACAACTATTGTTAAAGCTAATATCAGAAGTACTAGCCGACACATTAGAAGAATTGCCGGACAACCAACGAGAAGTATTTGTACTTCACGAAATAGAAGGAAAAAGTTTGAAAGAAATTGCAGAGCTAACCGATACGGGAATAAAAACGGTGATCTCACGCAAAAGATATGCAGTAATGCATTTGCAAGAACGTTTGGGAAGCTTATATGAAGAATTATTAAACAACTAAAAAACATTTAAAAAAATAAATAAAATGAGACATAAAAATAAAATTTGGAAAATAGTATTAATTGTAATTGGAATTCCGGCATTTGTTTTACTATTTGGATTCGGAATCATGTACTTGTGGAACTGGCTGGTGCCTGTACTTTTCCACGGACCAATCATCACTTTTTGGCAAGCATTGGGATTATTCCTCTTATCCAAAATATTGTTTGGAGGATTTGGTGGTAAACATGGTGGCAACCGTCACATGGACTGGAGAAATAAAATGAAAGAGAAAATGAGCGGTATGACTGAAGAAGAAAAAGAAGAATTCAAAAAACGTTTCAAAGACAAATGCAGAAGTAAGTTTTGGAATGATGAAACTAAAACGGAGGCCTAACAAACATACAAACGTCATTCCTTGCCGCGACACGTGATCTGCTTATTAGAAGCACTAGCTAATGGAACGCAGATTATCATGATCTTCATGATAAGGTATGATTTTCTGATCGCCTTACTCTTTCACTAAAGTTTCAGAGTAGAAACATGGCGATGAAGATAAAATATGATTTCTGTGTAGGAAAACACAAGTATATTTAGAACTAAAATAGCCCCGACCTTCAGGTCGGGGTATAAATAAAACCAAAATACAAACGGGCTTTAGCCAAAATAACCCAACACAATGAACTCAATACTTATATTCAAAACCAATATCAATACTTTGGCACAAGTAAAACTAGCCGACAATATTTTATCTGCAAAAGAAGAAATACAAAAATGGAACATAGATTTAGAGGATTGCGATAAAGTACTTCGCATCGAATCTTCTTCTCTTGAAACACAAAATGTAATTGATATTCTAAAAATGAATCATATTTATTGTGAAGAATTGAAGTAAATAAAGAATGAGCATGGCGTGGATGATTTAAGCGGTAGAGCAGAATCCCCTTGTTGGTTGACAAGGGGATTTTTTGTATCTTAGATGCGATTAGCGAGAGGCTAATTTAAATTTAAAAGCGACAAATGACTATCCTTTGTTTCCATCTTGACAATTCGACAAACTACATTGAAACAATAATAATTTCTCTAGTTTCATCAGGTCTATTTGCTCTAATTATTTTTTTTCTTGGATTACTATATGACTTTCTAAAATATGATCGACACACTGCCACATATCATAGAATATATAAAAGAACTAAACTTGAGTTAACTGGGAAAGTCGCGTCAATTGCAAAGGTAAGTTATAAAAGTAAGGGGGAATTGACAATAAATGTGACAACCTTAATTCATGAACACAATGAAAATCCAAATGATGATTATAAATTTATTGCGGAAAGTATTCAAGAGTGGAAAGGTATAATAACAATGGAGAATCAAGAAGCAGGTAAACTTTATTTTTACTACCTCACACCAGAAGATAAAAAAAATGAAATGAGAAGTGACTTTAAGAGAGTTCTTTTCCTTCACAACTCCAATAATTTAAAATTATTTGGAGATGGGAAAGACTATGGCAATGAATTGTTTGAAAGAATTTAAAAGCTAACCGAACAGGCACTTTTTCGTTAGAAGGAATGACATTTATTAATATAGATCAACAACCCACTATTCGGAGACAAAACCTCGAATCATTCAAAATTAAAATGAAAAAAACATTGCCCATATTATTTATATTTTTTTCATTCTCAGAGAGTCTAATCTCCCAAACCGATACCATTACTATCAACAATCAAAAATTCATCACAATTAAACAAACAGAAAAAAAATGAATTTGGTTCTCTCGATACACTTCTGAAATTTTATCGCATACAAAATGGTAAAGCAAAGTTTTTATTAAAACATTATACTTACAGATTTGGTGCCGATTGTAATAATGAATTTATAGATATTGGTTCCTATAAAATTCAAAACGATAGTTTGATCTTTACAACAGAATACAATCAAAAAACTGGCATGGATCCAATCCCAGAAAAACGGATACAAATTTATATGGCGGATGCAACCGGAAGAATGATAAAAGCGTCTGATAAAGTATTGCAACGTTCGGGGGAATGTACCGAAGCAACTAATCAAGACGATTAAAATGAAAAAAACAATAAAATATTTCGCGCTGTTATTCATTAGCCTCAATACTTTTAGTCAAACCACTAAAAGAGCATTGTTCCTTGGTAATAGTTATACCTATGTAAATAATTTACCACAAATTACGGCTGACATAGCCAACAACATGAGTGACAGTTTAATTTTTGATAGTAACTGTCCGGGCGGTTATACTTTGCAAGGACATTCGACAAATGTTACTTCGCTTAATAAAATTATGATTGGCAACTGGGATTTTGTTGGTTTGCAGGAACAAAGTCAGCGTCCCTCCTTTCCTATTGCTCAGGTACAAACAGATGTTTTTCCTTATGCTAGAATGCTGGACAGCACAATCAACTTTTATAATTCCTGTGCAGAAACCATGTTTTTTATGACCTGGGGAAGAAAAAACGGAGATGCTTCCAATTGCCCCACCTGGCCATTAGTGTGTACTTATTCAGGAATGGATAGTTTATTGAACCTACGGTACCAAATGATGGCGGATAGTAACAACGCAATGGTTTCTGCTGTGGGCGCTGTTTGGAAAAATATTCGCCAAAATTATCCTTTAATTGAATTGTATCAGGCAGATGAAAGTCATCCATCTGAAGCAGGTTCGTATGCAGCAGCTTGTTGCTTTTATACCTCCATGTTTCGCAAAAATCCTTTATTGATTTCTTACAATTATACTTTGTCGGCAACTGATGCGGCTAACATCAGAACTGCTGTAAAAACAATTGTGTATGATAGTTTGATGAATTACAACATTGGCGCATACGATCCATTAGCTAATTGCAATTATACTGCCGGAGCTGGAAATCTAGTAACGTTTACTAATCAATCGAGCAATGCGAATAGTTATGTTTGGTATTTTGGTGATGGAGATAGCGCTTCTGTTTCAAATCCTGTTCACACCTATCCGGCAAGCGGAACATATTCCGTGATGCTCATTGCAAACTACTGCAGCTATTCGGATACAATTACACTATTAGTAAATACAACATCATTAGGAATCAACACTTACGATTCATCTGCTTTAAAAACATATCCAAATCCGGTAAACGATATACTGATCGTTCAATTGCAAAACATAAAGATTGAAAATGTAATATTGCTAGATGCTTTGGGAAACTACCTAGAGTTCACATATCGAATAGATAAAGACAAAATAAACATCGACTTAAAATCATTTGCTCCCGGAATTTATTTCATACGATTAAATTCTGATGGAAAAATGTTGTCACAAAAAATAATTAAAAACTAAAAGAACACAATCAATATTCCATTTCAAATCACCAATTAAAAAACAACAGAAAGGCAACACTGCACTGCGGTTAGATCTTAGTTAAAAAATGCCAAAAATTTACGCTTCATTAATTTATTTGTAAATTTGGTAAAACAAAATCAATTAACATGAAATCAACAAGTCCAGTTGTAAAAGCACTAACGCTATCAGGGTTTACCTTGCTCATTATTTGTTTTGTTTGTTACCGTGTAGGCGCTTTTGATAATCTCTCGTTCTCCAACAACTCTCTTTCCGAAAACAACTTTGATGTAACTGCTAATGGAATGGCAGTTGATACACCTATCGTTCAAAAAGATTCCCTTGTTATAACTGAGCGTGAAATGATGCCTAGTTCAAAGATCATGATTCTTCCTAGAAAAGAGATTATGCCGAGTTCTAAATCAATAGCGCTACCCAGAAGTGAACCTGGTGGAGGTCCGGTAAAAGTTGACAAACTCTTTCCTCCTCTAAACGATACTGTCAAAAAAGCAACTCCAACAGATACTACAAAAAAGCCTATAAAAAAAACCACTCAGATGAGTAGCTCCAAGTCGGGCATCATGTATGAATCGCCAACCCCGGACACAGCAAAGCCTAAAAAATAAAACCGAATGGATTTCTATAAATCTACGGAAGCAGCAATTATTAGTCTACTTTTTTTAATTCTGGTTTTCCTGCCAATGGAAAAAGTATTTCCGGCAAAGTTCAAACAGCGTTTTTTTCGTCCCAATTGGTTTCTTGATTTATGTTTTTTCTTTGGACAATATCTTGTTTGGGGAACACTTGTACTTTGGGCCTTAAACCATTTTAGTTTTTGGCTGGATGATATTATGCCAGAAACTTTCAGAACAGGAATTGCAAATCAACCGTGGTGGTTACAAGCGATAGAAGTTGTAATACTTAGTGATTTTATTATTTATTGGGCGCACCGTTTGCAGCACAAAGTTGATTTCCTCTGGAGATTCCACAAAGTACATCACAGTGCCGAACATTTGGATTGGCTGGCAGCACATCGTGAACATCCCATCGATTCTATTTATACCGTTGGATTAATTAATCTTCCTGCATTCATTTTAGGATTCCCCTTGGAAACAATTGCGGGACTAATTGCATTCAGAGGAATCTGGGCAATTTATATTCATTCAAATGTTCGTTTGCCCATTGGAAAACTCAGAATATTAATAGGAGCTCCCGAATTACATCATTGGCATCACGATTTAGAACGCGACAGAGGAAACTATGCCAACATTTCTCCGATTATGGATGTTTTATTTGGAACCTATGTTTGCCCGGACCACGAGCCAGAAAAATTTGGTATTAAAGAAGAATTTCCAAAAAATTATGCTGGGCAACTTTTGCATCCGATGTTGCCGAAAGTGATTCGTAGAAAATTGTTTAAGAAGAAACTAGTTGACGAAGATTAGATTGCTTCACTACGCTCGCAATGATGGAAATTCAAAAAGGACGTTAGTGTTAGGAACAAGCGTTTCTCGACTCCGCTCGAAATGACCTTACGGAGCGTCATTGCGAGCAAAGCGTGGCAATCTTTCCGAATCACCATCGCATCAGCTGCTCCTTTGTAAACGTCCATTCCGGAGTTTCCAAATCACCTGTAAAGTTGGTGCTGTACCAAGGACTGATACTTGAATTATTTAAATTTTTAAGAATATGAATTTCCTGAGCAGGCATATAACTTTGTTGAATCATAAATAGTTTTTCTCCTGTTGTTTCATGAACGCAAACATCGATGACTAATACTGCATGACCTGGAAAACCTCCTAAAATAAATACATCTCCGATTTGAACATCTTTAACATCATCCACCTTTTTTAGTTCTTTGCTTAAAGAAGATGTTCCAGCATAATTGAAGATGGTATTATTATAGCTCTTTAATGTTTTATAAGAATCATCTTTTGCTGCATTTTTCGACCATGTAACATTATTTCCTTTGATTACAGTGCGATAACCTTCACTCCATTTTTTAAAGCCAATAGAATGTCCGCTTGTAAAATTGAAATGTAAATTTTCGTAATCTTTTATGGAGTACAAATATTCTGAACGCATGCGCATCACAGCATCCGCACATTGCTGAATATCTGTTTTCCCAACATCAATATCAAGTACAGCAGCATGACCGTTTTGATAACGCTTCAACTCTCCATTATACAAATGCACATCTGGATTGCCCGGTTTCAAAGGAAGAAATCTTAACCAATCAGCAAATGAATTAACCACAACTTCTACTCTTTTAAATCCTTTTGGAACGACTACCCTATTTACAATAGTGTTTTTAATATCGTAAGTCGATTGCCAGGAATATTTATTGGTAGTAGTTGAAATAACTTCATCGGGAATTGCAGCAGCTAAAACCAACGCATCTGTCTCTTCGGCATTTGATTGAATGCAGGAGTTCAGACAAACAAGTGCTGAAAATAAAAATATAAAATGTTTTAAAAACATTTATTCTTTTTCTTTGTGACGATTTAAAAACTGCTTGTAAGAGCGATACACAGCATAATTTAGTGAAAATTGAAAAACACCGAAATTAACCTGCTCTGAATCATTAAATATTGAAGTAGACAGCGTGTATCTAGCTGCAAGAGCAAGATTTTTACTAAGATCTATTTCTGTACCAAACAATACACCAACGTCAGCCGGTTTAATATTATTGTAAGGTTGAATATTAACTCCTGTTGAACTATTTTGGTCAATCTGAACAATCTTTGAATTTGTAAATGAAGAATATTGAGCTCCTAAATTAAATCGAATATTTTCACCAAGTTTATATTGCAAATAAACAGGAACATCAATATAAAAATAACGATATTTAATAGATGCTGATTCATCTTTAAATGACTTCCCTGTATACAATAGTTCCAAACCTACATTTATCTTCTCCGACAAAACAATAGTATATACAAACCCACCTGTGCAAAGGATTCCCGGCTTGAATGCAACAGAATCTTTAATACGATTTGAACTAGTGATCCCTACAGTAAAAGAAAAGGTAGAAGAAGCTGTATTAGAATATACTTGAGCAGTTGTTTTAAAAGAAAACAAGCATAAGAGCAGAGTCGTTATGCTTGTTTTTAAAAATGAATGCACGATCATAAATTATTTTAATGAAATCTTTACAGTATAACTTCCTGTATTGCTGGCGTTGTAAACTGTCTCATAGATCGAAATATACAACATGCCTGTTGATGCAGCTGCACCATTAAATTTAGCACCTGCTTTTAATGGAGCAGTAGATGATTCTCCCAGTTTGTAAACAACATTTCCATAAGCAGGGTAAGAACTTCCAGCATTGTACTCCCCTTCATACTCACTGATTGGAGCAGTAGTTGAGCCAGAAATGCTTCCATCGGGTTTATATTTACTTCCCGATAAACTTGCAAAAGCAATTTCACCACTAGCATTGATGCTGAATTTTTGTCCTTGCTTTAACATGATTCCGGTTTTCAACCAGCCACCGGCAGTATTTGAACTGATGTGTTTTGTAGCCAACAATTTAAATGTCATGTCTCCGCTCCCACTATCACCAGAATACATTACATCAATGTGTTTAATTTTTTCTTTTGGAATATTTAAAGTTCCGTATTCCGTTTTTAAATCAATTTTTGCAAATTCATAAGCACCACCCATCGAATATTCATAATCAATAGACACAACATCTTTATCAGAAACAGTACTTTCAACATTGTGTTTTGACTGCAAATCACTTAGCGCTCCATCAGCAGTATAGTCGGTATATGTAGACGGTTCGTATTTGGAAGAATAAATAAAATCGGAAATAGCTGGAATTGCTTTGATATCCATTTTCACCAATTCATCAAATGCCGTTTTACGCATCTGTTCATTTGAGTTTGACAACTGCTTGATCAAATTCATTACTTTATCATTTGTAGCTTTGTCGCTTGTTATCCCTAAATCCAAAGCAGTAACATTTTTAATAGGGATCTCTAATTTCCCATAAGCAGTGCTTAACGAAATACTGGCCATTTTGGATGTGCCACTTACTATGTTTCCATCTCGCAAGGTTAGTTTTAGTTCAACATCATTTTGTGCTTGAATAGTCAATACACAGAATAAAACAAGCAGCACTCCTATAATTTTTTTCATACAATATAATTTAGATTTTATTGAGATTGAACTTCTGTATCTCTTAAATATTCATTTTCAGTAATAGCCACATTATCTTTAAAGAAATAAATAGGACCAAATGACGTTTCTTTTTTAACATACAAGTGACCCTCCAGCCCTTTTACAACAATCCTTCTTGTAACCTTGGCATTGTTCTCAGTTGCGCTTTCCTCAGTAATTCCTTCCGGATATTTTTTCGCCAACGCGCTCTTAAAGTCTTCGTTTGTAGCATTAGTTGTGGTTGTGGTTGTAGTCGTTTTTTTCTTCAATAAAATATCGATCTCAGCAATTTTATCTTTAGGATATTTCTCAGTCGACTTAATTAAAGATGCATCCAGATATTTATTTTTTGCAGACTTATAATCTTTTAATGCAAACAATTTATCTCCTTTGCTGATAACATCTAAATACTGAGCATCCTTTTCTTTAGCACGAGCCAATCCATCAACAAGAGCATTCACTTCTGCAATTTTATTAGTAGGATAAGGTTCATTTGGTTTTATCGTTTGTGCTTCCTTGTATGCCGTAATTGCATTTGTATACTCTTTATTCGCTAACAATCCATCCGCTTTAGTCACAGCAGCTTGATACTTTGCTTGATTCGCCTGAACTTTTGCAGCATCAGCAAGCAGGGAATTCACCTTTAATAACTGATCTTTCGGATATTGTTCAGACGGTTTTAAAGTAGATGCTAATGAGTAAGATGCTTTGGCTTCTGTATAATTTTTAGCACCCAACTCTTCATCTGCTTTTGCAACAGCAGCTTTGTATTTTTCTTCCAACTCTTTTGCCCCAACTTCTTTAGCAAGTAATGCATCTATAGAGGCAATTTTATCTTTTGGATATTTTTCGGCAGACTTAATACTCGAGGCTTCATTGTATGCTGATTTCGCTCCGTCATAATCTTTTGAAGTAAATGCAGCATCCCCTTTTGCAACAGCGGCTAGGTATTTTTCATTTAATGCTTTAGATGCAGCATCTTTGTTAGATAGTTCAGAAAGCAGTTTATCAATTTCAGAAATTTTATCAGCGGGATATTGTTCACCTGATTTTATTCCAAGCGCTTCGAAATAAGCTGTTTTAGCAGCAGCGTATGTTTTAGCTTTTAAAGCAGCATCACCTTTTGCAATGGCTGCTTTGTATTTCGACTCAATTGCCAAGCGATCTTTTTCAGATGAAGCAGCATCAATTAAGGAATCAATTTCAGCAAGTTTATCTGTTGGGTGTTGTTCTCCCGGTTTTACTCCCAATGCTTCGTTGTATGCTGTTTTAGCAGCAGCATATGTTTTAAGTTTAAATGCAGCATCTCCTTTTGCAATCGCAGCTTTGTACTTCGCTTCTAATTCTCTTTCTTTTGCAAGACGAGCTTTTTCAGCAGCATCACCGGCCATCAAACCATCAAGTTCCGCTAATTTATCTTTTGGATATTGTTCAGAAGGCTTAAGGGTCAACGCTTCAGTGTAGGCCGTTTTTGCAGCAGTATATGTTTTTGCTGAAAGCGCAGCATCGCCTTTTGCAATCGCAGCAGTAAATTTTGCCTCCAGTTCTTTTCCTTTATTAGCAGCAGCAATATCAGCCAATGCTTTTTCAACTTCCGCTAATTTATCTTTCGGATATTGTTCAGTAGGTTTTAAAGCTAAAGCTGCAGTGTATTGTGTTTTAGCACCTGCATAATCTTTAGAGCCTAAATTAGCATCGCCTTTTGAAATAGCTGCAGCATATTTTGCTTCCAACTCTTTCGCTCCCATTTCTTTTGCAAGAATGGCATTGATTTCTGTGATTTTATCTTTCGGATACTTTTCAGTTGCTTTTAAAGTCGATGCTTCAGTGTATGAAGTTTTCGCTCCGGCATAATCTTTAGAACCAAAAGCTGCATCCCCTTTTGAAATAGCTGCAGCATATTTCTCAGCCAATTCTTTTTCTTTTGCCAAACGAGCTTGCTCAGCAGCATCTTTCGCTCCAGCATCAGCAATGGCTTTATCGATTGCAGCTAATTGAGTTTTCGGATATGCTTCAGAAGGTTTGAAACCCAAAGCTTCGTTGTATCCGTTTTTTGCATCATCGTACGATTTTGTTTTAAACGCAACATCCCCTTTTGCAACTGCGGCTTTGTATTTCTCGTCTAATTCTTTAGCGCCCATTTCTTTTGCAATGAGTGCATCTATTTCAGCAATTTTATCTTTCGGATATTGTTCTGTAGATTTTATAGCAAGTGCTTCGTTGTAAGCAGTTTTTGCCGCAGCGTATGTTTTAGCTTTCAAACCAGCATCCCCTTTTGCAACAGCAACTTTGTATTTCGCTTCCAATTCTTTTTCTTTCGCTAAACGATCTTTGTCTGCAGCCTCATCTGCCAAAGTCTTTTCAACTTCAGCTAATTTATCTTTTGGATATTGTTCGTTTGGTTTATACCCCAATGCTTCCGTAAAAGCTGTTTTAGCAGCAGCGTATGTTTTAGCAGAAATTGCAGCATCCCCTTTTCCGATAGTTGCTTTATACTTTTCTTCTATGGCTTTAGCGCCCATTTCTTTTGCAAGAATAGCATCAATCTCCGCAATTTTATCTTTCGGATATTTTTCTGTTGCTTTATATGTTAATGCTTCGTTGTATGAAGACTTAGCTCCGGTATAATCTTTAGAACCTAAAGCAGCATCCGCTTTTGCAATGGCCGCGGTATATTTCTCAGCCAATTCTTTTTCTTTTGCTAAACGTGCTTTTTCAGCAGCATCTTTTGCATCAGCATCAGCTAAGGCTTTATCGATAGCTACTAACTGAGCTTTGGGATATGCTTCAGCAGGCTTAAATCCAAGTGCATCGTTATATCCTGATTTTGCAGCATCATACGATTTGGTTTTAAATGCAGCATCTGCTTTTGCAATGGCAGCAGCATATTTTTCGTTCAGCTCCTTTGCCCCCATTTCTTTTGCAATGAGTGCATCTATTTCTGCAATTTTATCTTTTGGATATTGTTCTGCCGATTTTAATGCGAGCGCTTCGTTATAAGCGGTTTTTGCAGCATCATACGTTTTTACTTTTAATCCGGCATCCCCTTTTGCAACAGCGGCTTTATATTTTGCTTCTAATTCAGCAGCTTTTGCTAGTCTGTCTTTTTCAGCAGCAGTAGCAGCGTTTGCATCTGCTAATGCTTTATCAATTTCCGACAGTTTATCCTTTGGATATTGTTCTGCAGATTTCACTCCTAACGCTTCGTTGTATCCTGCTTTTGCAGTTGTATAATCTTTTTTAGCAAAAGCGGCATCACCTTTTGCGATTGCTGCATTGTATTTATCATTCAATGCTTTCTCTTTTGCCAAGCGATCTTTTTCTGCTGCATCTTTTGTAGAGTCAGCAATTGCTTTATCTATCTCTGCAAGTTTATCTTTCGGATATTGCTCAGCCGATTTTAATCCTATCGCTTCGTTGTATCCTGCTTTTGCAATTGTATAATCTTTTTTAGCAAGAGCTGCATCACCTTTTGCGATTGCTGCATTGTATTTATCATTCAAAGCTTTTTCTTTTGCCAAACGATCTTTTTCCGCTGCATCTTTTGAAGCTGCATCTGCTAATGCTTTATCTATTTCTGCAATCTTATCTTTTGGATACTGCTCAGCCGATTTAACAGTCAATGCTTCGTTATAAGCTGCTTTTGCATTTGCATAATCTTTTGCTGCTAAGGCTTTGTCCCCTTTTGCAATTGCTGAGGTATATTTTTCTGCTAATGCCTTTTCTGAATTTTCTTTTGCTGCAAGATCTGTTAAAATTTTATCGATTTCTGCAATCTTAGTTTTTGGATAGGCTTCGTTAGGTTTTAATTTTAAAGCTTCTTCATAACCGGGTTTTGCAAACGTATACAATTTGGACGTAAATGATTTATCTGCATTTGCAATAGCAGCTTTGTATTTATCATCTAATTCTTTGTCGGCTTTCTCTTTTGCTAAAATATCAGCAAGTAGTTTATCAATCTCAGCAATTTTATCTTTCGGATATTTTTCTGCAGGCTTTAATGCAGAAGCTTCTGCATAGGCTGTCTTTGCGCTTTCGTAAGTCTTGCCACCAAATGCTGCATCTCCCTTTTGAATTGCTGTTTTATATTTTGCTTCCAGCTCCGCTCCTTTTGCTGCATCTGCCAACAATTTTGTAATCTCATCCAATTTACCTTTAGGATAAGCTTCTGTTGGTTTTAATTTTGTTGCATCAGTATATGAAATTTTTGCTGCATCATAATTTTTAGCACCGAAAGCGGCATCTGCCTTCGCAATAGCCGCTTTGTAATCTGCTTCTAATGAAGCATTCTTAGCAGCATCTGCAATTAGTTTTTCAATTTCTACTATTTTTCCTTTAGGATATGCTTCGCCTGGCTTAATGCTTAATGCATCTGTATATGCCGCACGAGCAGTGGTGTAATCTTTTTTACCAAAAGCTGCATCTCCCTTAATGATAGCTGCTTCATACTTACTTGCTGCTGCACTTTCTAAAGCTGTTTTATTCTTAGCTTCTTCTTCTGCTTTCTTTATCGCCTCTTGCTCTACCTGATTTAATTTTGCAAGCTCATCTTGCATTGATTGAGAATAAGCTTTATCATACTCTATTTCTTTTATTTTATCATCATAATAAAATTTAGCCATAGGTTGACTTAATATCTGATTGATTTGCGCCACAACACCTGGATCTTTTGGCATTTCAAAAATACTTACTTCAATATCTTGTCCACCAAACTCTTCCTTCGCACGATCATCAGGAACACCTTTTGTATTAAAATAAAACTTTTTTGTAATACAACCTGCTTTTGTAACGGTAAGTGTATACTCAGCATTCATCTCCATCTTTACTTCGAAACGCCCACTCGAAGTTGTTGTTTGTTGAGACACTTGAGAAGAGCCTTTAAACAAGGTTACTACAGCTCCTTCTGTTTTCTTTTTGCTTTTCTTCACAGTACCTTTTACATCATACAAATTTTGAGCATCTATTTTTTCTGCTGTAAATGTGATGAACGTAAACAAAAACAGAAATCCAAGGAGAAATTTCGCTGACCTATTTGAAACTTTATTAAAAGGAGTAAAAATCATATTTAGTACTTAATTATCAATTACTTATAGCACACAACTCATGTAATTAGCAAATATCGTAAAAAATGGGCGAAAATCGAATAAAATAGTGCAATTAATTGCCACAAAATCCCCACCCATCCTTAACCAGCTTTTAGTCAGTTTTTTAGCTGTCTTTTGATTTTAATTTTTTTTGTTTACATTTATAAAAAAAGCCATTATACAAAAACATTAAATGAGCTTAAGCTACTGGGAACAAACCACCTATTTTAATGATATCGATGTCGCCATTATCGGAAGCGGTATTGTTGGATTAAACGCTGCTTTAAGTCTTAAAAAAAAGAATAAAAATTTAAAGATTGTCGTACTTGAAAGAGGCATGCTACCAAGTGGAGCAAGTTCAAAAAATGCCGGTTTTGCCTGCTTTGGCAGCCCTAGTGAACTATTAAGTGATTTGCAAAATACGAGCGAAAATGAGGTCTTTACTTTGGTAGAGAACCGCTGGAAAGGTCTCTTAAGACTAAGAAAAAACTTGGGCGACAAAGCCATCGATTTTCACAATTGGGGAGGATACGAAGTGTTTGATACTAAAAAACAATACACTTTGTGTGAATCAAAAATCGAATACCTAAACAAACATACACTTCCGATAATCGGAAAAAAAAATGTGTATCAAAATGCAGACGATAAAATCAACTCTTTTGGTTTTAAAAATGTAAAACACTTGATTGTGAATACTGCCGAAGCTCAAATTGATACCGGCAAAATGATCAGTGCTTTGATTGCTAAAGTTAGAAAACTAGGTGTTGAAGTAATGAATGGTTTTGAAGTAAAAAAAATAGCAGACAATGGTAAAAGTGTTACCATTACTGCAGCTCATAACGAATTGATAAAATGTAAAAGAGTAATTATTGCAACAAACGGTTTTGCAAAACAACTTCTTCCTAACTATCAGGTTGAACCCGCTAGAGCTCAGGTTTTGATTACTTATCCAATTAAAAATTTAAAATTAAAAGGAACATTTCATTTCGATAATGGTTATTATTATTTCAGAAATATAAACAACCGTGTTTTATTTGGAGGAGGAAGAAATTTAGATTTGATAACAGAAGAAACTACTGAATTTGGATTAACACAATTGGTACAGAACAAATTAGAAAACTTGTTAAACACCATGATTCTTCCCAACACAAAATATTCAATCGATATGCGTTGGAGTGGAATTATGGGACTTGGTCCACAAAAGAAAAGTATCATTAGAGCAACCAGCGACAATATATTCTGTGCTGTAAGATTGGGCGGAATGGGCGTTGCTATTGGTAGTTTAGTAGGTGAAGAAGTCGCGGCAATGGTGGAAGAAAGTTTATAAAAAAAGTCCCGTTACAAACAAGTAACGGGACTTTTTAATTTTTACATTTTATTATCTCACAAATCTCTTATTGTAATTTGTCTGCTCTCCTTCTATATGAAGAATATATAATCCTGAATTAATTTCTTTCAAGTTAATTTGTTTCTCTGTTTCATTTGCACTCATATTCTTTTTCAAAACAACTTTTCCTTGTGCATCAAAAATAAGTATTGTCAAATTTTCTTTGCCGAAATTATTGGAAACAAAAATATTTAAATTAGAATGATCCATATCAAAATAAGAACTGACGTTTTCAGTACTTGTTGATTCATCTATCCCGACACAACCTGCAGAAACGCTTAGCGAATAGGAACTATCTGCTCCACAAAAATTGCTAATAGTTAAAGTAGCTGTAAATGTTCCTGCACCTGAATAAAGAATACTAGGACTAGCAGAAGTAGATGAACTTGGTGTTCCACCTGGGAAACCCCAGACAAAACTTGTTACGTTGCTACAAAGTGATCCGTCAAATAAAATAGTTTGACCAATACAAATGATACTATCAGATGCAACTACCGACAAAACTGGTGGTTGATCCACATCAATACTAATGGTAGAATTTGTTACACAACCATTTGCTCCTGTTCCCATAACATTATAAGTAATACTACTTGCTGGAGTAGATATAACAACCGGGCCTGTAGTTGCACTTAAACCTGTTGGCGGACTCCATACATAAGATGTTGAACCACCGCTTGCAGTTAATGTTGTGCTTCCACCCGGACAAATTACTGAACTGGATGCAGCAATAGAAACAGGTGGATTTGCTAAAATGGTAATCGTTATTTCAGCAGAATCAACATCACTACAACCACCTCCGATTACATACAATTTAGTTAGATATGTTCCTGGAGTATTGTAAATAACAGTTGGATTTACACTGTTAGAAAAACCGGGTGAACTACCTGGCAAATCCCATTGAATAAGATCTTCAAATGTAGAGCCAGCAGCATTGTATGTAATACTATTTCCTTGACAAATAGAAGTTGCTGATTGGGTAAACGTTGCAACAGTTGGCGCGTTTGTCAAATAAGGATGAATAAACAAGGAAGCACTTAAATTCCAAGTACCTGCTGTTGTGTATTGATCCCAAGAGTTATCGGCTTGCTGTTCCCAAATTGCAGAAGGAACAGTTTGCAAATGCACATTACTTACGATTGATAAAGTATCTTTCGGAGTGCCTGTCCAACTTAAGTTTGTAAGATCAACACTCACAAAAAATCTTTTTGAAGCAGGTAATGAAATGGGACTTGCAAACTCTATTCGAGTATAATATCCGCTTGCTTCATCACTCATAATTTGTCCCATTGTAGTATTCTGAGTTGCCAACAATGCTCCCGGACTTCCGCTAGTACCATCATAAACACGGATAGGAACAATTTTCCCTGGAGTTGCAGAATATGCTTTTCCGAACGCAATAAATGTTCCTGTTACAAAAGTAAACGGAGTAGAAGACGCATCAAAATACGCAGCTTTTTGTTTGTCGGCATTTATATTCACACCATTAATCCAGCCATCAGCACCAACTGTAGCACCTGTATAATAATTTGTTCCTGTCCAGCCAGATGGAATTGGATAATTTAATGTATCACAACTTCCGGCTACCGCAACAGTAATATATCCTGTTTTTGTTTCTGGGTCTGTTCCATTTACATTTGACACCGTTAACACAACATTATATGTACCGGGAGTATTGTAGGTAATAAGAGGAGGATTTACACCAACAAAAGAAGCAGGTGTTCCACCAGGGAAACTCCATGTCCATGATGTTGGTGTATATAAAGACAAATCAGTAAAATCAACTTGTCCACCAGCAGTTACAGTTGTAACATTCGCAACAAAATTTGCAATAGGAGCCCAAGCCAACGTAGCGCTTACACATTGCATTGCAGCCTGAGCATCTATTCGTCCGGATCCTAATTGACCGATGTAACTCGGATTCATTGCATTGATATTATCAGCAGTTGACAACAAACAATTCGTAATATCTGCTTGAGTTAAACTCGGATTAAGAGAAAGCATTAGTCCACACAAACCGGCAACCATAGGTGATGCCATAGATGTGCCTGATTTATTTCCATAACTTGCTGTAACAAAAGTGCTGTAGATATTATTACCAGGAGCAGAAATATCTACCCAAGTACCGTAGTTAGAAAAACTTGCTTTTGTATCAGAACTAGTTGTAGCAGCAACACTGATAACATTGTTATAGGCTGCAGGATAAAATGGTGTATTCACATCACTATTTCCCGCTGCTGCAACTAAAATACAACCTTGCGAATAGGCATAATCAATAATATTTTGAGCTGTAACTGAAGAGCCTGTTCCTCCCCAGGACATATTAATTACATCTGCTTTGTTCACTGCAGCATAAACAATACCATCGTATCCGTTTGTTATGGAAGTGGAGCTAATAGTAGATTTTACACACATTAATTTTACACTAAAACCGATGGAAGCAACGCCAATTGAATTGTTTGACCTAGCACCAACAATTCCGGCAACGTGTGTACCATGGTCGTACGCTGTGCTTGGAGGATTTGGATTATTATCAATGCTTCCTACATCGAATCCGTTTATATCATCGATGTACCCATTTCCATCATCATCAAGTCCATTTGTATTATTATCTCCTGTATTAATCCATAAACTCGCAGCCAGATCCGGGTGTGTACGCTCTATTGCATCATCTACAATTGCTACTGAAATATTACTTCCCGAAGAAAAATAACTCCAAGCATTTGCAGCATTAATCATTGTCAAACCCCACTGAGATGAATAACTTGGGTCGTTAGGAACCAAACAATGTTTATCCATAGGAACTTTCTCTGCATATTCAACGGCACCAGATAAACGCAAATCACTCAATATCTGATTAACGTTGGCATAATCAGAAAACTCTAATAAATAAGTACGTTGAAGTATTTTGGAATTTTTTGCTGCTGCAAATGGAACCGACAAAGATTTCAGTTGGTATGCATTTTCAATTTTCTTTATAAAAGGAAGTGCTTCAAACGGAACAGTGTTTGTTTTCGCATTTAACGAGCTGGCAGCATATCTATAACTGTCCTTTAGCTTAAACCAAATTTTACCATCTTGAAAATTTGCATCGATTGTTTGCGCAAAAGAACTTAAGGTTAAGAACATTGCTGCAAAAAAGTAGAGTAGTTTTTTTTTCATTGCTTTAAATTTTTATATAGGTTTTGATTTTTGCATATGCAATATCGTACATAAAAAATTGAAAAACAATAAAATAGAAGCTAAATTTAAGACTGTTAATAAGTTTAGACTCGAACGCCAATGACTAGAATGTCGTCAACCTGTTCAATATTTCCTTTCCACTTTTCAATCACATCATCCAGTATTACTTTTTGCTCTGCAAGTGTTTTATCCTGAATAGACAAAAGTAACTCTTGAAAGCGTTTTGACATAAATTTCTTCCCTTTCTCGCCTCCAAATTGATCAACAAAACCATCCGTAAACATATAAAGCGTGTCCCTTTTTTCAAGAGTAAAAAGGTTGTTTTCAAATACTTTTTTATCGTCTCCCATTTGCATTCCTCCTATGGCAAACTTATTTGCAGAAATTTCATTAATGGAACCGTTTCTTATTAAATACAATGGTCGATGAGCACCGGCATATTGCAAATCCAATCCATCAATACTTATTAATGCAATGTCCATCCCATCATGCGTTTCATTGTCTTGCTGATTTTGTTTTAATGATAATCGCACACCATCATTTAAATAATTTAAAATTTTTGCAGGTTCATAAATCTTTTTCTCGTACACTATTTCATTTAACAAAGAATAACCAATCATGCTCATAAATGCACCTGGAACACCATGCCCAGTACAATCAACACAAGCCAGAATGTTTTTATTATCAATTCGTGCAAACCAATAAAAATCGCCACTCACAATGTCTCTTGGCTTAAACAAAATAAATGACTCGGGAAGCGATTTTTGAATTTCAATATCCAAAGGCAAAATTGCTTTTTGAATTCTTTTCGCATAATTAATACTGTCGGTAATATCTCTGTTCTTCTGCTCTACTAAAATATTTTTGTGCTCAATTTCTGTATAGGCAAAATGTAACTCATCTTTTTGTTTTTCAACTTTGGCTGTTCGTTCAACCACCTTTCCTTCGAGTATTTTATTCTCTTTTGCCAATTTTTTTGTTTGCCATTTTGTGTACAAAAATGAACTTATTATTAAAACGAAAACACATAAAATATAAAACCATGTCCTTCTCCAAAAGGGTGGCTCAATAATAAAATCAAAGGCTGTAACAATTCTCTCTTCCCAAACACCATCGTTATTACAAGCCTTGACTTGAAAATGATATTCACCAGGAGGTAATCCAGAATAGGTTGCTTCATTTTTTTCCGTTGCCGGACTCCAATCTTTATCGGCACCAACCAACATGTATTTATAACGAACATTTTCCGGAGCTGTAGTATTTATTCCGATGAAACTAAAAGTAAGGTGATTGTTTGTATAACTTAAAACGAGATTTTTCGGAAGTCCTGTCAAATAATCAACAGAATCAGTCAATTTAGTCCAGTCCGTTTTTTCAAAAAAAAGTTTAATCTCAGTAATATAAGTTATTGGTCTTTTTACATTAACACTATCATTTTCTGAAATGTATTTTGTCAAACCTTTTTTAGTACCAAACCATAAATTCCCTTTGTCATCTTTTATAGAAGAGTTATGTGTGCATTCTATCCCAGTAAATCCTTCGGATGCTCCATAAAAACGAAAATCAGCTTTCCCAGTATTTTCGAAAGCCTTTAAATTTAAAAAGTTTAAACCTTTGCTTGTTGCTACAATAAGATTTTGATTATCATCTAAAGTAAGTCCCACTACTCCATCATCACTTAAACCATCTTTGGTTGAAAGGGTTTTAAATTTTTTTCCTTGCCCGTCCGGCAGGCGGGCATCAAACTCACAAACACCACCACCAAAAGTACCAATCCACATATTGTTTGGTCCTTGCGTAATACTAATGACATTATTATTTGGCAAGCCTTGCTCTTTTTTATAAACTTTAAACTTTTTGCCCTGTCCGTCCGGCAGGTGTGCGTCATAAATATTTAATCCTCCATCCCAAGTTCCAATACAAATTTCTCCACTATTATTTTTAAAAAGAGTGTAGATGTAAGGACTGCTCAAACCATCTTCAGCAGAATAATTTTTAAATTTTTTACCATCGAAGCAGGATAATCCGCCCGACCAAGAAGCTGCCCAAACATTATCGTTTTCACACATAATTGAAGTAACAGGAACAGCACTCATTCCATCTTCTTTGGTATATTTTTTAAGCTTCCCATTACTATAACTAGACAATCCATTAGCATCTCCTAACCACAAAACACCTTTTTTATCTAAAGCTATTGAATAAGCACCAAAATTTTCTAGTTGTTTATCAAATAGTTGAATCCCATCTTTTTCGTTGTATTTATAAATTCCTTTAGACGCATTTATAATCAATCCACCATTTCCATCGTTAATTACTTGTGCTACTACATCATTGCTAAAACCTTCCTTTTGAGTATAATGAATAAACCGTTCACCTTGAAACATTGTTGCGCCAAATCCCCAAGTGCTAGCCCAAATATTTCCTTCTCTATCCTTAGTAATAGTAAGAATAATGTCGCCCGCCAAACCATTTTTTGAACTTATTTTTGTATAAGTGTTTTTTGCTTTGTTATATTTCACCATACCGTTGTTAGTAGTGGCAAACCATAAATTTCCTTTTCCATCATCCATCATCATATAATTCAATCCCTTGTCGATGTATTCAGAAAAAGTTGTAGAAAAAACAAAACTTCCGTCTTTCTTTCTTGTAAGTTTTGTCATCCCTTTGAAAGAAGAAAACCAAATATTTCCTTCGGCATCTTCATTTGTGCACATTAAAGTATGATAACTCAACCCACTTTTGTCAGTAATTTGTTTTACTGTTTCCTTCTTAACTTCTTTTTTAGATTCGAAATAATAGACACCCTTTTCCCATACTGATACCCACACAACGCCTTTACTATCTTCAAAAATTGACATGATTGGAACTTCAGGAAATCCATCTTTTTCTATGTAATGTTTTACATGTTTTCCATCATAACTATACAAACCATTGTCAGCACCAAACCAAATAACACCCGATTTACTTTGAATAATGGTGTAAATTTTTTCATTTATTTTGGTCGTACTATCTTTTAAAATACTGAATTTTTTTTCGTGCCCGTCAGGCAGGCTGGCATCGAATTTACAAACACCTGCGCCCATTGTTCCTAACCACAAATTGCCTTCATTGTCTTCTATCATCGGGCGAATAATATTATTTGGCAAACCCTCTTTTTCAGTATAGTTTATAAATTTTTTCCCGTCAAACTTGCTTAATCCGCCACCATAAGTAGAAAACCACATATAACCTTTAGAATCTTGTAAAATAGAAGACACTTGAGAATGCGCTAAACCATCCTGAACATTATATGTTCGGAAATTGTATTGTTGTGCAAAACTGTTCAGGTAGCCAACAATAAAAAAGAGGAAGAGAAAAGAGGTTTTGTTTCTAGTGTTCATTCTATGTAAAAATAGAAAAAACATCGAACAATCGAATTTCTCGATATTTTTTTGTAAATTTGGGTTACTACTATATTTAGTGACGAAATGAAACACTTTGTCAAATTATTTTTCTTTTCTACTTTTTTGTTTTTTTCATTTGTAAAAAATGGAAAAGCTCAAACATTTCTTAATGGCGATTTTGAGATCAACACAGCTGGTGTAGACCAAATCAACTTGGGGAATGCGGCTTTCAACGTATTTATGTCGAACACCATAGCATTTGGTTCCTTTGGTGACATGGACATTATTTCATCCGCTACCTATTGTGGTTTAGCACAAAATGGTTTGTGGTACGTTGCTTTCACAGGATCGGGAACAGATGCCATCACAATGCAATTATCAGCACCATTAACAGTTGGTACAAATTATACAATTTCTTATTGGGACAGAGGATGCTATGGAACTTTTGCAACAACTTCTCCTGCTGTTGAAATTGGATTATCCACCGTTGCAGGAGCTTTTGGAACACCGGTATATCTTGCTCCACTTCCAACAAATGGTGTTTGGGTGAATCGAACATTTACATTTGCAGCCCCTGTAGCAGGTGCTTTTATAACTGTTCAACTTCCTGCGGGTGGTTTGAGCGACTGGACACAAGTTGATAATTTCACTTTTGTAACTACTACTCCTACTCCTCCTGTTACTAATTTTAGCACCTCCGATAACAATATTTGTGCAGGCGATTGTACTTCCTTTACAGATTTGAGTACGAACACTCCTACCAGCTGGAGCTGGACTTTCACAGGAGGAACACCTGCAACATCTACATCACAAAATCCTAGTTCTGTTTGTTATGCAGCATCAGGTTCTTATGCTGTTACACTTACATCAACAAATGCATCCGGATCTAACACACTAACTCAAACAAGTTATATTACTGTAAATCCAATTGATGTAGCTACATTCAATTATACGCCTTCTTCTTTTTGTCAAAGTGGCACCAACCCAACACCAACAATAACAGGAACTACAGGCGGAATATTCACATCTACAGCTGGTTTGTCTATTACTCCTGGTAGTGGAACAATTAATTTAGCTGCTAGTACTCCGGGAACTTATACTGTTACTTATAGCACATCAGGAGCTTGTCCGGCAACTTCTACAGCATCTGTAACCATTAGCCCAATAGCAGTTGCAACATTTAATTATGCTGGTCCATATTGCCAAAATGCACTTGACCCTTCACCCACTTTTGGTGCAGGAGCAACGGCAGGAACATTCACTTCAACGGCAGGCTTGACAATTAATGCTACAACAGGCGTTGTTGATTTAAGTGCAAGCACACCTGGAACATATACTGTTACAAACTTTGTGAATGCTGCAGGAGCTTGTCCACCTGCTACTGCAACAACTACAATCACCATTAATGCTTTACCTGTTCCAACTATCACAGGAACTACTTCCATTTGTTCAGGAGCAACAACCATTTTAACAGCAAGTGGCGGAACAACTTATTTATGGAATACCGGCTCTGCTCTTTCAACTGCTAGTGTTAGTCCACTTGTCACAACAACTTATACCGTTACTGCAAACAACGGAGGATGTACCGCAACAGCAACACAAATAATAACTGTAAATCCACCGTCTACAAGTACAGCAAGCTCAACCATTTGTCAAGGCAGTTCTTATACACTTCCTTCCGGAACAATTGTATCAACAGCAGGAACTTATAATGATACATTGAACACAAGTTCTGGATGTGATAGCGTTGTTACCACTACTTTAACAGTAACTCCAGCACCTGTTGGAACACTAAACGCAAACATTTGTGCAGGACAAACTTATACGCTTCCTTCAGGAGTTGTAGTTGGAAACCCGGGAACTTATAGTGATACGGTTTCTACTTCCGGAGGCTGTGATAGTATCATCAATGTAAATGTGAATGTTATGACAGTAACGGCATTTGCCGGATTAGACGATATTATAGCTTATGGAAGCAGTACAAATTTGACAGCTTCCGGAGGAGTTAGTTATTCATGGTCGCCATCAACAGGATTGAGCAGCACAACAACTGCAAATACAACAGCATCACCTTTAACAACAACCAGCTATACGGTTACCGTTACTGGTGGAAATGGTTGTACTGCTTCTGATGTGGTAACTATTTTTGTTGATCTTCCTCCTTGTGGCGGTGCTTCTGTAGATCTGAAAACACTTATTCCAAATGCATTTTCACCTAATGATGATGGAATAAATGATGGCTTATGTATTCCAAAAAACCCTTGTATTGTTAAACTCACCTTATCGATTTATGATCGTTGGGGAGAAAAAGTTTATGAAAGCTCATCGCTTGATCAATGCTGGGATGGACTTTACAGAGGAAAAAAATTAGACTCCGCTGTTTTTGCATATTATTTTACAGTCGTTTTTGTTGACGGAACAAAAGGAGAAGGAAAAGGAAATATTTCATTGGTAAGATAATGAGCATAAAAATTTACATACGTTTTTCAACTATCGCATTCTTGTTTTGCAATATAACAGTTGCTCAGGATAGTCATTTCTCTCAATACGATCATTCTCCATTAACTATAAATCCTGCTTTAACGGCAGTGGATAAAAACCTGCACATTGTTGCTCACCACAAAGAACAATGGAGATCATTAAAGGGCTACAGAACAGATGAGCTTTCTTTTGAAATGCGGTTTGACCCTACCAGTTGGATCAAAGTAAAAAACAGGACTGCTGTATACAAAAAGAAAAAGCAAAAAGGATTAGCACTTGGAGTGAGTTTATTTTCAGATAAAGCCGGAGATGGAAATATGAAAAGAATATCCGGAACCTTCGCATTAGCTTATCATTTGCTATTGGACGAAAACAATAGAATTTCTGCAGGTGTTTTAGCTTCAAGTAAACGAAGCAGTATAGATCCAAGTGGATTAAGATTTAACAGTCAATATGATTATGCAGGAGTTTATGATCAGTTCTCTCTATCAGGCGAAACTTATCAAACAAGCTCGATAAGCTATAATGATTATTCAGCAGGTATTTGTTATAGTTTCGGATCAGAGAACAAATACATGGAATCAAATGATAACAAATCGCTGAAAGTAGGGGTTGCTTTTGATCACCTTTCCCGTCCTGAACAATCATATATCTCAACCATACATTCGAAAAGTTACATGAAATACACCTTACATGCTCAAACCTTGTTAGGTATAAAAAATTCTTCCGTCAGTGTGGGAGCATCTGTTATCTCTATGTTTCAGGGGCCTCAGAGTGAAGTTACGATGGGAATGCTTTTGAAATACAGAATGAAAGATGAATCTAAATATACGGGAATTAAAAAAGGAGCGGCAGTTTCCTTAGGTTGTTCTTACAGATTCAGAGATGCTTTGATCCCTTATTTACAATATGAATTAGCTCGATATGCGATAGGGATCAGTTACGATGTAAACTTATCAGGATTAAAAAAGGCTACAACCGGCCGTGGTGGTATTGAAGTAACCTTACGATTCTTTAATCCTGTTCCTTATCTGTTTCAAAAGAAAGCAGGCGCTAGTTTTCTATAGTCGGGGAACTAGGTCACAAAACCAAAATCCTTTAGTAGTATTTGAATCACCATCTGAATTTTTTATTTCCAGAGGTTTATAAATTTTATCTCCAATTGAAAATAATATTGGAAATTTAAATAATGGTCCATCGTAACAGAATGTATGATATTCTCCATTCTCTCCGCAAGGATCAACCGTATTTGGAAGTTGAGCAACAAACTCCATATTTATCTCCTCTCCTACTTTATCCTCTTTTAAATAAGCATCGTTCACGCAACATGTTATGGTTTTAAAACCAAGTTCTATAAATTCTGTAATTAGTTCAGAAGTGTTTTTTTTCCACAAAGGAAATTCTGCTTTCAATCCTACTTTCGATAAATTAGTTTCACGGTATGTTCTTAAATCTTCTAAAAATATATCTCCGAAAATAACTTTTGTAACACCTTGCTCTTTATATTTTAAAAGTAACGATTCCATTTCTTTTTCATATTCGTCATTTGTTCCTTCACTCACATACATCTTTATCAATGGAATGCCAATTGAAGTTGCTTGCAAATCAAGTAATTCTTCACGAACGCCATGCATCGAAATACGTTTGAAAGTAGCATTGAGTGTTGTCAACAATGCAACCACTTCATATTTATTTTCTAAACAAATCTTATATAATGCTAGTGCGGAATCTTTCCCTCCGCTCCAGCAAAATATTGCTTTTTCTTTTTCCATTATTTGAAAAAGAAATTACCAGGAATTACACCAACTGCAAAGCTATCAACCAATGTTGCAGAAGCATTGTAACGAATTACTTTTCCATTGCTAGAAAAATCAACAGCATCAGAACCATAAAAATAATCGTTGGTTGGATCAACACCTAATCCATAAAAACTTCTGTTAATGATTGCTGTTCCGGATAAAACAGATGCTGCATAAGAATGAGCATAAACTCCACCACTATACGAATAATACAATGTTGTTTTTGCATTGTTAGTTACCAAACTAGATGGTTGTGAAAATGTAGAAGCAAATGGCAATGTTAAATCAACGGTAGCAGTAGCTGTATCAATTCTCACTAATTTAGCTGGACTGATCAAAAAAGTATATGTAGGATCCCATTGTCCACTGCACAGCACCCAAATTTTGCCGTTGGCATCCATTTTAATACTCTTTGGATTTGCTCCAACGTAAATATTTGTAGTTACTGCATTTGTATTTGAATTGATAACAGTTACAACACTATCATTATCAAATCCGCCTCCGCAAGCAACATATACTTTAGAACCAGCCAAAACCATTCCTTCGGCACCTTTTCCAGTTGTAATGGTTCCTGTAATAGTTTTAGTTGAGAGATCCACCACTTTAATTGCACCTGCAACTCCGCCTGCTCCCCATTCGGAAACATATCCTTTTCCAGAATTAATTCCTAAAAAATAACGTGGATAGGTAAACCCTGATATTGTTCCGGCAGTTGCAAAAGAAGTTCCATCCGCTACTTCTACTTTCCCGGCATTGTTTACAACGATGTATGCTTTGCTATTAAATAGTTCCATTGATTGAACAATGTTCCCTAATGGATAACCATTTTTAGCTTCAAAAATATCATTAGAAACGGCACCTGTACTTCTGTTATAAAAATTAATAGTTCCGGTACCACTTCCAAACGTACCTTCGTTTGTTACAAAAATACCTGAAGCATAAGATGTTCCAGCAGTTCCGCCACCCAAAGCTGGTTCCGGATCATCTTTTTTGCAACTTGAAAAAGTAATTGCAACTGTCAATACACTCAGATAAAATAATTGTTTTGTTTTCATTTTTTTATTGATTTATAGTTGATTTTTGATTCGATTGATTAAAGATTAATGAAAGTCCTACTTGATAATTTAATAATGGCATTGCTCGATAAGCCAATACCTGATAGGTTTCCTGCCATACATTATTTAATTGAGCAAATATTTTTATTTTAGAAGTGGGCAAAGAAAAGGCTTGAGCAACCGAAATATTTCCAAATGTATAAGGTTTTAAATATTTTGTATTGTCAGAAAGTGTGTACCGATAACCTGTATATACTTGAACATAAGTAAAAGATGTTCCTTTGTAACTAACAGTCATATTTCCTTGAGCATTTTGTATTGGAACATAAATCAACTGTTTCCCTAGTGACTCGTCCCCCGGAGTTGCAGCCTTTTCATTAGTCGATAAAACATAGTTATAAAAACCTCCCAATTGAAAATGAAATTTATTTTTTGAAATATTTATTTTCAATTTATATTCTAATCCACGCGACCAAACTTGCAATACATTTTCGGGCGACCAAATACCATAATTGTTCGGCAACCAAATAATCCAATTATCGATGTTTCGATTAAAAGCTGTAGCGCTTAACTCCCACGAGATATGTTTTGCGGCATACAAATGTTCCAAACTAGCTTCTTCACTCCAACCTGTCTCAGGCTGCAGAGTAGGGTTACCACCTTGCGCCCAATACAAATCGTTAAATGTTGGAATTCGATAATGCTTCGCGGCATTTGCTTTGATAAAAAAGTATTTCAAAAATTTTCCTCTAACACCAATTGATGGACAAAATGGAATGGCTTTATTTTCTAAAAACTCCTGTCGTGCACTCAATACAGCGTTCCACGAATTATTTTTAGTATGAATTTTATAACTTGCAAAAACAGCAACTCTATTTTGGTGTGGATTACTTATAAAGTCTTCTGTGCTTGCTTCGCTGTATGTATTGTTCACACCAACATTTAGAAGATCAAACTTTGAAATACTAAATCTTGTTTCTGCTTCAGAAATAAAAACCTTTGTTCTACTTTTTGTATCGATATCAATTGACGAATCTGCAAAAAATAAGTATTCATCAAAATATGCGGCTCTAACAAACGTGTTTACTTTTTCACCTTTTCTTTGCCATTCAGAAGTAAAACGAAACAATTCATCTTTTTGATTCGACACATTTATATTTTGTGTCATAGATGGAGGAATATTTCTATCGTTGAATTGATACCAGAAATGCGTATTAATTTTTTGCTTTTTATTAATTTGAAAATAATTTTCTTGTAGTAGTCCGTATTCCTTTAGTTCTGCATTGCTCTGCTTTTGTTCGGGTTTACCATATTGAGCTGTATTGATGAAAGGGAAATCGTTTTTAGCATCGTGATTAAACAATTTAATTGAAGTAATGAATCGTTTTTTACTAATCTCTAAACTAGCTTGCTGTTGCTTGTCGGAAAAACTACCGAAAGAAGTGTTTGTAGAAACAGTAATTCCTCTATTGTATTCAGCGGAACTGTTTAAATGAATGCTTCCTCCAACAGCTCCAGTTCCCCACAATGCTCCTGCTCCACCATATTGGATTTTCACATTACTCATGAAATTTGCAGGAATTAACGACAAGTCGATTAAGCCATTCATTGGGCTTTGTAAATTAAACCCGTTCCACAAAACGGATGTATGACTTGCTCCAGAACCTCTAAAAGAGCTTGTAGCCAGACTTCCTAAGCCATACGACTTAATAAACAATTGACTTTCGTTTGTAAGAATATCGGCAAGATTTGAAGAAGAATAACGATTTAGAAACGTGCTGTCAAACGATTCTGTTTTATTGGAGTTGGCAAAAAGATTTAAACGCGAAGACGACACCTCCACTGTTTTCAATTGTTTCGAGGAGTCGACATGAACTTCTTGCGCATATCCCGAAAAGGATTGCACAGCAAGCAATAGCATACAATTGATCTTAATAAAATTCATTACAAACGATTTAGCAAAAGCTTAATCATTGATAACAAACGGTAAAATTGTAAGGATAGAAAAATGTGAAATTATTCGTCTATTCTTCGCCTTTTCTCCGAAAGCTACAAATGTTATTTACTTTTTGGCAGGTCTCCTGACTCACTCTAGTGTACCTTCCCGTTGGCCTAAGCTAACAGTGGTTTGCAGAACACATTTTCCTTTCGGAAAGAGTTTACAGTTGCGGGAACAGTCCTTGATTTTAACAAGGTTCCCTTTTAATCCGGATAGTATCATCCGAAACCAAAAGCGATGCAAATGTAAAAAATAATTGCTACGAATAACGAATTGTTACGAAATTAGGTACTATTTAATTTTCGAGTATTTAAAATGCAAGCAAATTACTATAGTACTTAATTAAAAATACCTTTGCATAAAATTATGGACCACAACTTTATATACATCGCTTATAATAAACCTGCAGGAATTGTTTGTACTACCGAAAAAGTAGAAGGCAATATTATTGCAGCAGTTGGACACAAAGAAAACATTCTTCCGGTTGGACGATTGGATAAAGAATCAGAAGGATTGATTTTGTTAACTAACAATGGAGCTATCATCAATAAAATTATTCATCCTGATTTTGAACATGAGAAAGAATATGTTGTGACATTAAATCTTCCATTACGAAATCAGTTTTTAAAACAAATGGCGGAAGGAGTAAATATTGGAGATGGCTCTATAACAAAACCATGTAAAATAAAAGCAGAACCAAATACAAAAAGAGTATTTCGTATTGTTATCAAACAAGGCTTAAATCGACAAATCAGAAGAATGTGCAATACTTTAGACTATCAAGTAATAAAATTGCAGAGAGTTCGGATTATGAATATAAAATTGGGGAAACTAAAAATTGGTGAGTGGAGAGCATTAACAGAAGAAGAAGTGTACGATTTGTTTTTACAATTGGGATAAAAAAAAACCCTCGCAAAAATGCGAGGGTTTTTTTTATATATTTTCTACTTACTAGAAGTGGAAAGTTGCTCTTAAAGAAGCTGTTCCTGTGTTAGAACCTTTGAAACCAAAAATAGTTCCTTGGTTTAAATCAGTATCAAAACCGAATTTAGAAGAACCAGAAGTTTCTGCTTCAACTTCACCAGTTGTTGGAGTACCAACACCACCAGTAGTTTCAACTACTGATTTTCCTTTTCCTGAAGTTTGGAAACCAATTCCCCAACCATATTCTGCACCAATTGCAATTTTCGGGAAAATGAAATACTCAGCACCAATGAATCCACGAACACCAATTCCGAAAGTCATTCCAGATTTAGTAGAAAGCATGCGGCTAGTATTATTAGGAGTACCTGTTACTGCACCTGTTGAGGCATTCCAAGTAGTTGATGTAGGAGTTGCAGTTTGTCCAGCAGCTGTTGGATTACCTGTCATTGTGTTACCATACTCATACTTGTTAGCTGAGCTAGAAATCCAGATCATCGCATCTGCACCATAATAACCTTGCAAACGAGTTTTCCCTCTTCTCATTTCTTTACCAGCACCAATACCGATGGTTGTATTTCTCATTTTAAATTTATCCTCAACCATAGGAGATGTTGCAGGGAAAACTGGAGTTGTAATATTAGCATCATCAGAAACCATGTTTTTGTAAGTTTGGTTAGTGAAACCTAAACGTACCAATACTCTGTAAGCATTTTTTTCATCGATGAATTTTTTTCCGATGATTGTTTGGTTACCATTCATCCAATTTACTCCTGGAGCACCATTTGAAGTGTTTCCGTTAAATGCATTTCCTATAAAGTTAAAAATAGGATCCGCATTCATAGAGATAGCCCAATCTTCTGCCTCAGGCAACATTGGTTCTCCTTTTTTTGATGTTAAATCTTGCGCGAAAGCACCTGTTACGCCAAATGCTAAAGCAATCACTAGTACTGATTTTTTCATAGTTTTTGTTGTTTAGTTTAAATTAAATTTTTAATAATCAATTTTAAAATTCAGTGAAACAAAGGTAAACATTATTTTCAATGCAACAACTTATTAACAATCTCTTTGTTTTTAACATACAATTGTTAATAACTCTAGTCGCCCCACTCCTTATCTTCTAATAAAGGAACAAACTTAAACTCCCCATATTCAACCTTCTCGAACGCTTTGGGGCCTGTTTTCTTAAGAAAAGTCATTATTTGTACTTTATCTCCCAAAGGAATAACTAAAATGCCGCCTACTTTCAGTTGATCCAATAAAGCGTCTGGAATAATCGGGGCTCCTGCGGTTATTATTATCTTGTCGAATGGTGCAAAAATCGGTAATCCTTTATAGCCATCTCCATAAAAAAACTTGGGATTATAGCCAATTGTGGGTAAAAATGCCTTTGTCAGATCGTAAAGTGCTTTTTGGCGTTCTATCGTATACACTTTCACTCCCATTTCTAATAACACACTGGTTTGATATCCTGAACCGGTTCCTATTTCTAATACCTTTTCGCCTTTTTTTAAATCCAACAGCTCTGTTTGAAAAGCTACGGTATGCGGACGAGAGATGGTTTGTCCCGACCCAATCGGAAAAGCAATGTCTTCATAGGCTCTTTCTATAAAAGAACTATTCAAGAATAAATGGCGCGGAACCGTTTCAATAGCTTTTAATACATCCCCATCTTCAATTCCCTTTTCTTTTAAAAGTTTGGCAAGTTGTCTTCGTAAACCTTTATGTCTATATGTATCCGTTTCCATAATATTATCTAGGGCACGAAATTAACAATAGTATACTTATAATTAAGAGTAATTTTTCAAGAAGCGATTGTGGAAAAAAGTATTTTTGTTGCAAATCACTGAATTATATGATAAAAATAGGCGTTTTAGGAGCTGGTCACCTCGGCAAAATTCATATCCGACTGTTAAAAGAAATTGACAAGTATGAACTTGTTGGCTTTCATGATGCTAATCCTGAATTAGCAAAAGAAGTTGAAAAAGAATTCGGAGTAAAAGCATTTGATTCTATTGAAAGCCTAATTAAGTTGGTAGATGCTGTTGATATTGTTACTCCAACCATTACACATTACGATTGTGCTTCCAAAGCCATCAAAAGTTCAAAACATATTTTCATTGAAAAGCCTGTTACCAATACGATTGAAGAGGCAAAAAGCTTAAAAGGTTTATCAAAGGAGGCGAATGTTCATGTACAAGTAGGACATGTTGAAAGATTCAACCCTGCTTTTATTGCTGCCCGCGACTATTGTTCCAATCCACTGTTTATTGAAACACATCGCTTGGCTCAATTTAACCCAAGAGGAACAGATGTTTCTGTTGTTTTGGATTTAATGATTCATGACATTGATATTATTTTAAGTGTAGTAAAATCCAATATCAAACGTATCAGCGCAAGCGGTGTAGCCGTTGTTAGTGAGAGTCCTGACATAGCCAATGCCCGTATTGAATTTGATAATGGTTGTGTTGCCAACCTTACTTCTAGCAGAATATCTATGAAAAACATGCGCAAATCCCGCTTTTTTCAAAAAGATGCGTACATTTCGGTCGATTTTTTAGATAAAAAGGTAGATGTGATACGTTTAAACAATGTAGAAGGAGATATTGACCCCTTGGCAGTAACCATTGACTTGGGCCATGGCAAAGGGTCTAAACAAATTTATTTCGAAAATCCAACTATTTTTCCTACCAACGCAATAAAAATGGAGCTTGAAGCGTTTGCTGATTCAATAATCAGCAACACTACACCTTTAGTAAGTATTGATGATGGTTATAAAGCGCTGGATGTAGCTTATAAAATAATTGAAAAAATGAAGCTAACATCTAATTTTGCTGAAGAACAAGGACTATCAACCAATTAAAATGAATACAACTTACAAGCTTTTAATGCCTATTGCTGTTTTTGCGACTGCTTTATTTAGTTCATGTGAACTTTATAATCCTGCGGAGCCTATTCCTGCTTATATTCACATACAGCAATTTACATTAACAACTAAAGCTGACGGCACAGAAGGCAGTAATTCACATAAAATTACAGATGCCTGGGTTTATGTAGACGACCAAATTATTGGTTGCTTTGAATTGCCTGTTACCTTTCCTGTACTTTCTGAAGGAACTCATAAAGTGAAAATTAGTCCCGGAATTAAGGTAAACGGAATTTCTGCCAACAGAGGTCAATATCCTTTTTATACAAGCTATGAACAAGATGTTGATTTTCAGAAAGGTACAACAATCACATTAAGTCCTACCGTAGAATATAAATCTACCGCTCAATTTGTTTTTTTACAGAATTTTGAAGCGGCTGGAACTACCTTAAGCATCACCGCACAATCAGATACGATTATATACGAAATGACTGACCCTGCTCATGTTTTTGAAGGCACGAAGTGTTTAGCGGCTTATGTGGATGCTACCAGATTCCGCTTTGAATGTGCTACAACTAGTGCTTTCGGCCTTAGAACCGGTGGATCACCTGTGTTTCTTGAGTTCAATTATAAATGTAATTACGAGCTGGTTGTAAGTGTTATTGCTCAAGGCGCTTTTTCGGTTAATCAATTTCCTGCTTTATATCTGAATCCATCAGAAAACTGGAACAAAGCCTATGTTTATTTAACTCCAACAGTTAGCGGAGCATTTACTGCTGATGATTACAAAATTGTTTGGGGAATTCGTAATCTTGCTGGGGTTGATAGCGCTGCTGTACTGATTGACAACATAAAACTTATTCAATAAAGACTGCTGAAGAAGAATTGACAAAGAAGACGTTTTATGAATAAAAAGCTACAAGTATTAAAATATCTTTTTACCGATATTTCAGCAGCCATGCTGGCTTGGGCTCTCTTTTTTAGCTTTCGTAAAATCTATATTGAAACCGCCAAATTCGGAAAACCTGTTCCGCTTGTTTATGATGAGCAATATTACTGGGGACTCCTTTTTATCCCTATTTTCTGGGTAGCGATGTATTACCTTACCGGGACATATAAAGACGTTTATCGTAAATCGCGCTTAAAGGAAATCGGGCAAACGTTTTTACTCTCCAGCATTGGGGTTTTAATCATCTTTTTTACTCTTTTACTCGATGATGAAATTGTTTCTTATAAAAACTATTATCAAAGCATCATTACACTTTTTCTATTACACTTTGGATTTACAGCCCTTTTCAGAGTAATTCTTTCCAGCATTACCAATTATCGCATTCACAACAGAATCATTGGGTTTAATACCCTTTTAGTTGGTAGTAACGAAAATGCATTAAAACTCTTTACAGAGATGCAAAGCCAGCCCAAATCCTCTGGCTATAAATTTGTTGGATTTGTGCACATTGACAATAAGAACGGGTTCTCACAAGAGTTAAAGAAAACATTACCTCATCTTGGGGAACTATCTGATTTAAAGAATCTTATAACTACTCATAAAATTGAAGAGGTAATCATTGCCATTGAATCTTTTGAGCATGAAAATATTGGTAAAATTGTAAACGAATTGGATTATCGCGGACTCATCATTAAAGTGATTCCGGATATGTATGATATCCTATCGGGCTCCGTAAAAATGACTTCGATTTTTGGAGCACCCTTGATAGAAATTTCCAGAGAAATAATGCCGACCTGGGAGCAATCCTTAAAGCGCATTATGGACATTGTGGTTTCATTGATGGCTTTAACCCTTTTCAGCTGGGTTTATATTTTTGTAGCTATTGCGGTGAAGCTAACATCAAAAGGTCCAATCTTTTATAGTCACGAACGTATTGGTTGGCACGGAAAACCCTTTTTCATTCATAAGTTTCGTTCCATGAGTGTGGATGCAGAAAAATCGGGACCAGCACTTTCCAGCAAATTAGATCCTCGCATCACTCCACTTGGCCGTTTCCTTAGAAAAGTACGTTTGGATGAAATTCCACAGTTCTACAACGTTTTAATAGGCGAAATGAGCATTGTTGGTCCGCGACCGGAACGTCAGTTCTTTATCGATCAAATTGTGTTACAAGCTCCTCACTACAAACATTTGCATAAAGTTCGTCCGGGAATTACTTCATGGGGACAAGTAAAATACGGTTATGCCGAGAATGTAGAAGAAATGGTGCAACGTTTAAAATACGACATCATCTACATTGAAAATATGTCATTAGCAGTTGATTTAAAAATCCTCATCTACACCGCGCTGATTGTTATTCAAGGACGCGGGAAATAAAAAAATTCAAAGTTGGAAAGTTCAAAATTCAAAGTTTAAAAAATGAAGGCAAACTTTCACGATATAACTTTAAACTTTATAACTTTGAACTAAAAATATGAAGAACATCGCAGTAATAGGATCAGGAACAATGGGCAACGGGATAGCTCACACCTTTGCACAATTTGGCTACAACGTAGCATTAATCGACATTTCACAACCTGCTTTGGACAAGGCGATGGCGACCATTGCGAAGAACTTGGACCGCATAGTTGCTAAAGGGACTATTACGGAGGCTGATAAAGCAAACACATTAAAAAACATCACCACATTCACCGTTATGGCGGATGGTGTTAAAAGCGCTGATTTAGTAGTGGAAGCCGCTACCGAAAATGTAGAAATCAAATTAAACATCTTCCGCGAATTAGATAAAATTTGTCCTGCTAACACCATTTTAGCAAGCAACACTTCTTCTATTTCCATTACAAAAATTGGAGCAGTTACAAAACGTCCTGATAAAGTAATTGGAATGCATTTTATGAATCCTGTTCCAGTGATGAAATTGGTTGAAGTCATCAGAGGCTACTCTACTTCCGATGAAGTTACTTCACTTATTATGGAAACATCTAAGAAATTAAATAAAGTTCCAACCGAAGTAAACGATTACCCGGGATTTGTGGCCAACAAAATATTAATGCCAATGATTAATGAAGCCATCATCACGCTTCACGAAGGAACAGCAGGTGTTGAAGAAATTGATACCGTAATGAAATTAGGTATGGCGCATCCAATGGGTCCTTTGCAATTAGCCGATTTTATTGGATTAGATGTTTGTTTGTCTATCCTGAAAGTACTACAAGATGGTTACGGAAACCCGAAATATGCTCCTTGTCCACTTTTAGTAAACATGGTAACAGCAGGCCATTTAGGAGTTAAATCCGGACGAGGTTTTTATTCTTGGGGACATGGCACTAAGGATTTAATTGTGGCTGATGGGTTTAAGAAGAAGGTTATGGTTTAAAACTTCGACTGCGCTCAGTGTGACAACTCTTCGTCAGTCTGAGCGGAGTCGAAGACTTTATCTCACCAACTGAATAAATCCTTTTTTGTCAATCTTTTTATTGATGAATTCAGAATAGTGAAACACATAATAATAAACACCTTCCGAGCAATCGTTTCCTTTCAAATCTCTTCCATCCCACTTCGTAACATTTACACTTGATTGAAACACCTTGTTTCCCCAGCGATTATAAATGTCTACAATTTCTTCAACTAGATTTAAATTTGAAAAATCGATGTAATCGTTTTGGTTATCATTGTTGGGAGAAAATATGTTAGGGATAAAATTATTACAATCAAGACAAACAACGGAAACATCATCAATGTAATAGTATGCATCAAAAAAGCCTCCAGTAGGAAAATGAATTGTGTCAGTTGTTATATCATTATTAAAATTTCCAATCGTAATAAAATTTTCATTTCCATTTGCCACAAAACTTCCAGAGACCTTAATCCAATTGTCTCTGCTGTTTAATGGGTTCAACAAAATGTCATTGTTGATTTGAGGTGGATGTACGACTAAATTATAAATTACCGTATCAGAAAAGTATGCACCCATATTATTAGTTCCTAGCCTACAATTATCAACAGCGCTAACATAAAATTCAACAAGATAGGTTCTGTTTGCAATTAGTTTCGTTACAAGTTCAGTTTGAATATATCCTCTTGAATTAATAAACCAAGGATTGTATGTGTGAATTCCAGCATACGCTTCACCTGTGTTTGCAAATTGATTTCCTGTAAAATTATTCGGGACACCAAAGTTTAAAGTATCACAAGAATTAAAGTATTCCGCATTTCCAAACCAATCAGAAGTATTATTGATTTGGCCATATCCATTTGGACAAACAACAAAAGCCTCAAAACTTGGATTAGGGACGAGATTGGATTGAGCGAGCGCATGACTTCTTCCAAACAATAAAATTGAACCAAGCATTAAAAAACAATATGTGACCTTTTTATTCAAGTTTAGAAATCTCTTAACGTTTTTGTGGGGTTTTTATTGGCACAAAAAAACCTCTAATTTTCACTAGAGGTACGTTTTATGATTGGACTTATAAAAGCTTAAATCCGTGTCCATCATTTCTCATCCCAACCTAAAACTGTCCATCTTCAATCATTTTAATTGCCATTTCAATATTTCTTTCATCTCCAAGTGCATCGTAGTCCGACTTTAAGCTGGAGTTGAAAACAAGGGCTACACCTTGCCACATGGTTGCAGAAAAAGAACCTCGCATACATTTCACAACATCGTAAGTTGTTTTTCCTGTTTCTCTATCAATTAGCTTTATTAAAAGTCGGCCTTGTGTTACTGATAAGTTTTTTAATTCATCACCAAACTCATCTTTCAATTGTTTTTCAGCCAACTTAGTGTACGCTTTTTTATCTCTTTCGTTAGGAATAGTTGCCAATACTCGGTCGTACTCTTTTAATTTAACCGAAGCTAAAATGGCGTAAGGGTATACCTTTTTTACATTGTATTTTAATC
>Ga0163149_10000851_pt1 | contig 40060 bp, 25 predicted proteins | sample OliLakLV19MP5G1_FD_148604 | JGI IMG/M metagenome (GOLD analysis project Ga0163149, IMG submission 148604) | Freshwater microbial mat bacterial communities from Lake Vanda, McMurdo Dry Valleys, Antarctica - Oligotrophic Lake LV.19.MP5.G1 | ecosystem: Environmental > Aquatic > Freshwater > Lake >...
GTCTAATGTTAATCTCTCAGTCGTTAATTTACTCACGAGGGTAATTCGGCAATAATTGACCCAAAATTTAGACTCTAAATTCTCTGGATGCAAAGGAGTTTTGTCAAATAATAATTCGGCCGCCTTTCCCTCTATATTTTCGTGAATATTTTTTCTCTTAACTCTGCTCTTAATTGTTCTTCCCTTATTATTCTTAAATTTCACTTCAAAGTATACAAGATTGGAATCGGCATATTTACGATAACGGACCTTATAACGATTTATCCTTCCATTGTGATGATCGAGATATAATTTAAATTTGTCTGTGTCGAAATAAAGTGATTCATAATTATTTTTTCTGACCCCATTTATATCCAGGATTTTATAATTAGGTCCAAGATCATTAAGAATAGCAGGCAACTTCTTATAATTAAACAAATATTTTCTATCTGTTCTGTCCAATAATTTAACACCATCCATCTCCGAAAGTGAAATTGGATCAAAAGAATAAAGTAACGGACTAAGGTCCTCTCCTATCGGGTCAATAAAATTCATAACTATACTTTTTTACAGACTCAAGTGTATTATTTGCCAAATAAGATTCCCGTTTGGTTTTCAAACTCTTACTATCATACACATATTTTATTTTTTTTATCACACCCCCGTTTCCATCGTATTGAGTTTCAGAAGCTTTCTCTCCGAAATTGTTATAGCTGTAAATAATTTTTCTTAAAATCTTACCAGTTCCATCATATTCAACTTCTTCAATCTTATCATTGTCAGAGTTATACTTGTAAACAACTTTTTTATTCTCAGATTCTTTGGGGCTCTCATTATTTCCCGACTCCCTATATAAAGTTTCTTCAGTTCTATTTTTATTATTATCATATTTAAAAGACTCCTTTTTTCGAATACTACCGTCCTTATTGAAATTAATCTCCTCAAGTATTTTTCCAACCTTATTGTAGTGAACATAATACTCTTTGTAATTTATCTCGCTTCCTTTATCAAACAACGTTACATTCTCCGTAACGGATTTAATCTTATTTTTAACAATATCCTTTTTACCCTGAGAGCAGACTACAGTACTATAAATACAAATCAAAATAATCGTGAACTTTGTTTTCATTACAACTTATTGTAATACGTTAATATCAGGCACCTCTACCGTCTGCTTCTTTCCGGTAATTTCAACATCCTTTATAATAGCTATATCAGGCGCGTATTGATTTATTTGATTTTTATAAACCCCTGAAGAATCTCGTGAATAGGCATAAATTTTATATGTTCCCTTCCTTAAATACTTAAACTCATAGCTTCCATCATATGTAGTCCGCTGACGCTCCCCAAAAGTTGCATCATTACCATAAATAATATACACATCTATATCAGGAGCATAAGCAGAATCACCAAGTGTGTAAAAATATTTGTCATAATACTTAGCGAACACTTTGCCTTTTATAAAAGAGCTGCCTCCCTCGCCCGCCTCCTTTTTACAAGCCACTACAATCATTAACATTAATACATAAAATAATTTTGTTCGGATCGTTTTCATTTTCAAAATACTATTACAAATTCATGGTTTTAATAATTCTCTATAATGTGGCTTGATTTAAATTCACTTCTGCATAATTCTCCCCTCCGAGCAAAACTGTAGGAACATTAAATTCTTCTTTACTTTTTACCTCATTATGTATTATAGGATTCATTTCTCTCAAACGTTCTTTGAACGAACTTAGGCCGCTGACAACTTTTTCTCCAAGATCAATTAAAATAACCCTTCTATTTTGTTTCAGCAAGGCCTGCATGTCACCAATAGCCTGTGCATTTTTTAATACGCCAAACGTATAAGAACGTTTCGGTATCAATATATCCGGAATTGAACTGCCAATAAATTGAATGAAAATTCCAGTATTCGGACCACCTTTATAATACTGCCCAGTAGAATGAAGGTAACGCGGCCCAAACTCAGTGGTAACAGCAACACGCAGTTTTCTCTGCAATATCTTTTTTAATTCTAAAATTTCTTTTTTAATTGCAGGATCTTCGCTCAGGTATGCTTGTATTGAAATATAATCTCCCTCTCTTATTAAATGAAAATTTTTCTCTAACAAAGACTTTACATCATTTGCACCATATGTAGAGTAATAAAACAATGAATCTTCGAGCAAAGACGGCCGCATTTCAGGAAGCTCACCATTCTTCTCAATGGCTTTTAATAAATCGTCTGTGCATTTTTTACTTTCCTGAACATTTGGCTGATCAAAAGGGTTAATTCCCAATATAGAACTGGCCGTTATCGTTGCGATTTCCCATCTAAAAAACTCCTGACCTAAGTCAAGTTCATCTTTTATCTGAATTCCCAGTACCGGGTAATCCATAAATATAAAATCGTTTATTCTTTGTGATACAAAATTTCTTCCTTCATTCTCCACCTCCATTTGGAAAAAAATTCGATCCTCCCCATAGGTATTCATTTCAATTAATGGATATCCATTAATTGGCAATACCCCTTTCCCATTCTTCCCTGTACTTTCTGCGATTAATTGCTCCAACCATAAACCAAAAGTCGAAAACGAGGATGGCATTAAATAGGTAAGTTTATCACAACCTTGTAAAGCAAGCTGCGCAATAGCAGCACCCAAAATAACACCAGGATTCTGAGATGCAGGAACCTGATGACCACAAGCTTTAGCCATAGCTGAAGCCCTATTAAGCAATTCTTTTACATTAATTCCCATCAGCACAGCTGGTAAAATTCCAAAATAAGAGAGCGCAGAATATCTTCCGCCTATGTCATTGAAATTCAAAAATATTTTCCGAAAATTCTTTCTTTGTGCTAAGACAACAAGGGGTGTATCGGGATCTGTAATGGCTATGAAATTTTCTCCAGCCTTCTTTTTTCTAATTTCTTTAACCCGACTAAAAAAATAACTATAAAAAGCCATTACTTCGGCAGTAGTTCCTGATTTACTGGAAACAACAAAAAGTGTCTTTGCAATTTCTATCTCTTGCTCAATTTCTTTAATTGCCGCCGGCTCAGTACTATCCAAAACAATTAATTTCAACCCTTGAGTTTGATTATTCTTAGCAAAGACCTTTTGAAAGACAAGAGGCGTTAAACTACTTCCACCCATTCCAAGCAAAACAACATGCTTAAACCCCGCATTTAGAATTTCATCGCGAAACTCTTCCATTGCTGGCAAATTCTCCTGCATTTTATCGACTACATTCAACCACCCCATAGCAAGCTCGGTAGTTTTAGTTTTGTCAACTTGATTTATCCATAAGTCTGCATCTTTATCCCATAATCTTCTTACAAAATTCTGATCTTGCAACTCCTTTAATCGGATATTCAGATGCTTCTGATATTTTCCAATATTTAGACTTAACCCATTTCCAGCATTCATATTTCTTTGATTTTTCAGTTGTGTTGTGTACTATAATCTCCTATACTTAATTCCAGATTTTTATTTTTAAAATTGACATAATTACCAAACATTGAATTATGAATATTGGCAAAAGATATTTTCGAATAAGTTTGGACAATACTATTCTTAATCACAGAGTCTTCAATTACAGAATTATTCCCAATTGAAACATACGGCCCTACAACTGAATTAACCAACTTTACATTTTCTCCTATATAACACGGATTGATGATCACCGAGTTCAGTGACGTATAGGTTGTAGAAATTAAATTTTTTTCTTTGTTAAATTCTAAAATTCGTTGATTCGTATAAACTGTCGAATCTTTATTACCGCAATCGAGCCATTCAGACACCTCACCCGGATTAAGTTTCATACCCTTATTCTTCATGTTTTCTAAAGCACTTGTCAATTGATATTCTCCCTTATCTTTTATATCATTATAGATAAGAAATTGTAATTCATTTCTAAAATTTTTACCATCCTTTAAATAATAGATCCCGATAATGGCGAGATCAGATACAAATTGCTCAGGCTTTTCTACAAAATCAGTTATTACATTTTCTTTATCCACTTTAATAACACCAAATGATGTTGGATCATCAACAGTCTTTACCCAAATTATTCCATCCTGGGATTCGTCTATTCTGAAATCAGCCCTAAACAAAGTATCCGCAAAAGCCACAATTATTTTTCCCTCCAATTTTTCTTTCGCACACAAAACAGCATGCGCTGTTCCTAATGCCTTTTCCTGGTAATAAATAGATCCTGCTGCACCAAGATCATCCGCTATTTTTTTCAACTCATCTTCTGTATCCTTTCCAAAATTTCCGATAATAAAAACAATCTCGTCAATTTTTTCATCGCACGAATCAGCTATTCCTTCCAATAGTCTCTGCACTATTGATTTTCCGGCAATCGGAATAAGAGGTTTGGGAGTAGTTAGAGTATGAGGTCTCATCCTCTTTCCCATACCCGCCATTGGAACTATTATTTTCATAATTATAGAAATTTCGTAAACTCAAAAGTAGATTCAGAAACCTTCTATTGCCAGAATATTCGCTAGGCGCGGATTTCGTATAGCCAAAAAACTAATATTTGTGGCCATTAACTTATTCGTTCACAATAACTATTCTCATCGGGTCTTTGGCGATAAAAAAAGCCATACTGCCGAATATTGTCTTAATAAGACCTAATCAAGATTAGTTTCGTAATTGTATTTATAACTAATTAATAAAATTTTCTATGAAAACAAGTCTGAATAACTTCAAGAAGTTACTTGGTATTTTATTTTTTTTCGTCGCTATTGTCCGTTTATCAGCTCAGCCATTGACATACGACAATTTTGAAGGTGCTAAATCTCTTTGCTATGGTGAAAGGACAGGCGTACTCGATACCCTGGCTAAAAATCCTGCGTCAAATAATATCAACAACACAAAAACGTGTGCCTTATATGTCCGAAATGGGTCAAAGAAATTTGATAATATTAAAATGAGTCTTTCAGGAAAACTATCCGACGTAAGTTCTTATGTAGTTTATACCGGTGTACCGCCTAAAATCCGAATGAAAATATATACAACCGCTCCAGCAGGAACCCTTATAGAAATTTTGCTTGGGAGTAAGGGACGAAACAATGAATATCCGGCAGGTACCAATAGCCAATACCAGGCTTACACAACAGTAAGTGGCGAATGGGAAGAATTGCAATTCAAATTCTCCCAAATTCCACAGGGAAGTGAAACTTCAACTACAGAAATAGATCAAATAACTTTATTATTTAATCCAAACACTTCAACTTCCGATACATATTACTTTGACGACATTACAGGTCCCATACTTATCTCAGGAAAATTAGAATCCGTCGGATCGCCAATTGCTTCGCCAAAGGATGAGAAAAAGAAATGAAAAATAACGCTAATAAAAAACGATAGCTTCAAATCACACGTATCAGTACGTACCTAGATACGTTCAAATTTAATTGAGAATTTATGCAAAGAATGGAAAAATACGCTTTTGGCTGGCCGGGAATTGATGCAAGATGGACATCTAGCGCTAAAAGCGGGGTTGGAACTTCTCTTAATTCCAACAGCAAGGTTTGGTATTCAATCAGCCAAGGTATTTTAAATGAAATTTATTACCCTCAGGTTGACCAGGCATGCACAAAAGATCTGGGGCTAATTGTAACTGACGGGAAGGATTTTTTTTCCGAAGAAAAAAATCATACTTCTCATTTTATAACACATATTACAAATGGAATCCCGGGATACCACCTGACTAATACCTGTAAACACCATCATTATAGAATTGAAAAAGAAATTATCTCAGACCCGTCCAGAGATACAGTAATTCAGAGAATACAATTTTTCCCATCAGGCAAAAAAAAGAAAGACCTGAAATTATTTATCCTATTGGCCCCTCATCTTTGTAACCACGGCTCATCAAACACAGCATGGGTAGGCGACTATAAAGGATTTCCAATGCTGTTTGCTCAACGGGGTGATGTTTCACTCGCTTTGGCCTGTTCAACTCCCTGGAAAAAAGGATCAGCCGGCTTTGTTGGAACTTCTGATGGATGGCAGGATTTAATGCTTCATAAGGAAATGAGATGGCAATTCGAAAGAGCTGAAAATGGTAATGTTGCTCTGACAGGAGAATTCGACCTCGAAGAAAATATTGGAAATTGCTTTACTGTAACACTTGGTTTTGGAAGAAATCCACAGGAAGCAGGTCAACGCGCACGAGCCAGTATTTTTGAAACCTTCGACGTGTGTAAAACTAAATTTATAAACGAATGGCAAGAGTGGCAAAAAAAATTATTCTCATTCGAAAAAGGAAAAAGAAAAATTTCTCCAAAACATTTTCTGATCAGTGCATCAATGCTTAAGTCACACGAGTCAAAACGTCATCCCGGAGCGTTGATCGCAAGCTTATCAATTCCATGGGGATACAGCCGTGGAGATGATGATTTAGGGGGATATCATTTGGTGTGGCCAAGAGATATGGTACAAACCGCTGGTGGTTTGCTAGCAGCTCAGGCTTTTGACGATGCAAAAAGGGTTTTAAATTATTTAATGTTTACACAAGAAGAGGATGGACATTGGACACAAAATATGTGGCTTGATGGCACACCATACTGGAGTGGCATTCAAATGGATCAGACAGCATTGCCAATTCTTTTAGTTGATCTGGTAAACAGAGAAATAAATCTATCAGAAGCTGAACAAAAACATTTTTGGCCGATGATAAAAAAAGCGGCAAGTTACTTAGTTATGAATGGCCCCATAACAGATCAAGACAGATGGGAAGAAAATGCCGGTTATTCCACTTTTACATTAGCTGTTGAAATTGCTTCTCTACTTATAGCTGCAGATTATGCGGATAAAAATAGTGAGCCGCAGGTGGCAATTTACTTAAGACAAACAGCTGATGCATGGAATTCCAGTATAGAAAGATGGACCTATGTTACAGGATCAGATCTTGCAAAGTTTGTAGGTGTTGAAGGATATTATGTCAGGATAAATACAAAAGAACAATTCGATCTTGACTCTCGCGGTTTAGAATTAGTAAAAATTTCAAACCGCGCCACTGGCGAAAATATTTGTCCTGCCAATGAAATGGTAAGTCCGGATGCTTTAGCCCTGGTAAGATATGGTCTTCGGAATGCAGACGATCCACGTATTCTAAATACGATTAAAGTAATTGATGCAACTTTAAAATTTGATAACGAGCTTGGTCCTGTTTGGTACAGATATAATGGTGATGGTTATGGAGAGCATACAGATGGAAGTCCATTCAATGGAACAGGTGTAGGTCGTCCCTGGCCGCTTCTAACTGGCGAACGTGCGCATTACGAGATCGCAGCAGGTAATTTTAAATATGCGGAAGAACTGATGAGAACGCTTGAAAATTATGCAAACGATTGCGGACTATTCCCGGAACAAATATGGGATGCGGCAGACAAACCGGAACTTAATTTAATTACAGGAAAACCTTCCGGTGCTGCTATGCCTTTGGTTTGGGCACATTCCGAATATATTAAATTAAGCCGTTCCTTAAAAGCACGGCAGATATTTGATATGCCTTCGCAAACGAAAGAAAGATATTTAGATGACAAGAAAACTTCCAACATCATAATATGGAATTTTAAAACTCACTATAAATATATACCAACGAGGAAAATATTGCGTATCGAATGTCTTACATCAGCTATAGTAAAATGGAGCCTGGATAACTGGAAAACTTCCCAGGATATAATTACCCTTGATTCGGGCTTGGGTGTTTATTTCACAGATCTGCCTACCTCCAATCTTGATTACGGCCAATCAATTCAGTTTACTTTTTATTGGAATGATTCTAAAAGCTGGGAAAACAAAAATTATACCCTTGAAATAGAAAAAAACAAACCGAAGGAAACCTTAGGTGAAGATGAAAGAAAAAAACAAGAAAGACGAAACAAAATAAAAGTTTTCCTTCCTTCATAAAATATTATAACAATTAAAAACCACTCACATGAAAATACTACTTGTAGATGATGATCAAATGACATTAAAAACACTAAGTCATTACTTAACAGAAGAAGGTTATGAAGTAAGCCAGGCAGATAATGCATACAAAGCCATCGAAATTCTTCAGCATGAAAAAACAGATTTAATTATAAGCGATATTATGATGCCGAATGTATCCGGACTATCGTTCCTAAGTTTGCTAAAGAATTTTTATTTCGATAAGATACCGGTTATCCTTATCTCTTCGCTTAACAAGGGCGATATTATATCTAATTCACTTGGACTAGGAGCCTCATTCTTTCTAACAAAACCAATTGATTTCAAAGAACTTTCTAGCTGCGTTAAGAAAGCTCTCGAAATGGATAAGGTGTGACAACTAAATTCTCTACACTATTTTAATTCTATTTCGGCTATTCGATTTCCCCTTCTACCGAAAAAGATAATACAAAAAAACTTTCAAGAATATCTTTGATATTGATTATAGCAATTGGTGACTATTAAAAGCAATAAAATGCTGAACACAGGAGATAAAATAGTTTTTAAAAATGAGGCGCGCAATTCTTCAGAAAACCAAATAGAAATCAAAAGCTACAAGAATATTTTAACGCATCTCAAAGAAGTTGAAAAATATTACAATAAGGCTGCAAAATACCGAGAAGAAGGTAAACATGAAAAAGCACATAAAAGTTTTGTATTTGCACTTGGTCATTGTTGTATGGTAAAGGAACTTTTGAGAGAAGACGTTGAAAAAAATGTATGGAAAGTATAACAGAACAAAAAAATTAACAAAAATGAAAAATTATTTTTTAATCGCCATTGCCTCATTATTAATGTGGGCATGCAATCTAAATGAAAAAGATCACTTAAGAACAGAGCTTGATAAAGCAAAAGCTGACCTTGACTCCTTAAGAGTAGTCGAAGATGAGCGGGAATCAACCGTGAATGAATTTATTACTTCTTTCAATGAAGTAGAAACAAACCTGGATTCCGTGTCTGCGAGACAAAACATAATTCTCTTAAACGCAAACAAAAAAGGGGAACTTGTACTTGATCAAAAAGAACGAATAAACTCCCAGGTAAAGGCAATTAATGAATTGATGGAGACAAACAGAAAAACAATTGCAGAGCTGAATAAAAAATTAAAATCATCAGCTGCCAGAAATTCCAAGTTTGAGAAAACAGTTCTTTTATTAAATGAAAGACTAGCTCAAAAAGAATCTGAGTTAATGGATCTAAATGAAAAGCTAAATGCGTTAAATACTCAGGTAGCGCAATTACAATTGTCAGTAGATACGCTCACCTTTCAAAACCTTGCACATTCAAAAAATATTTCTGAAAAGACTGCGGAACTGCATACTGCATACTACTTAGTCGGAAAATCAAAAGAACTCGTCGCTTCAAAAATCATCGATAGAGAAGGCGGCCTGCTTGGCATTGGCAAAACTTCCACTTTAAGCAGAGATTTTGATAAGAGTAAGTTTACCCGTATTGATTATACTAAAGTTGAAACAATATCGATAAACGGAGATGATGTTAAAATAATTACATCACACCCAACAGATTCATACAAATTGGATCAAGATTTAAATGACAAAAAGAAAATAGTGAAAAATTTAACTATAACGAATCCGGAAAAATTCTGGAGCGCATCAAAATATCTTGTTGTTGTAAAAAGTTAAATCAATTAAAAAAAGTTTATGAAAAAGGTTTACTCGTTGCTATTATTCTGTTTAGTTGTCATAAATGTAAATGCTCAAACTTTCGATTGGGCCAAACGTGAAGGGCTATGGGCCTATGACTATGGCTATGGTATAACAACTGACAACGCTGGTAACGTTTATGTTGCAGGGAAATATGAAGAGGTAAATGCGAACTTCAGCGGCACACTTATCCCCTGTGAAGGTAATCATGATATTTTTTTAGCACAGTATAGCCAGGGAGGAAATTTAAACTGGATACGAACAGCAGGAGGTATTTCAGGAGATTACGCCCTCGCGATTACTTGTGATGGTGATAGCAATATTTATATTGCCGGAGAAATTGAAAGTCCTGCAGGTGGAGACACCATCTGGTTTAAAGGATCCTCGACTACATTGGTTTGTAAAGGCGCCAATGATATATTTCTCGCAAAATACGATCTTAATGGAAATTTACTATGGGCAAAAAGCGCCGGAGGATATAATTATGAAAAAGCACTTGGGATAACACATGACCAGTTTGGAAATCTATATGTTTGTGGTTTATTTCGAGGTGCAGCAACTTTTGGAGGTACAACTATCATTAACAGCAGCGGAGACAATGACATTTTTCTTGCCAAATATGATGTGAATGGCAATTTCAAATGGGTAAGAAAAGCAGGAAGTAGCGATAGGGACGAAGCCAAGTCTGTAATGTGTGATGCTGCCGGAAATATTTATATCTGTGGGATGTACTCTGATAATTGCGTGTTTGGTTCACAAACATTATCCAGCCCAAATGGATTTTTAGACGCTTTTATCGCGAAATATGCGCCTGACGGAACACTAAAATGGGTAGAAACCGCTGGAGGACTATACGATGATGTTGCATGGGGTTTAACTATTGATAACGCCGGGAAAATATATATAACCGGAGAGTTTAATGCATCGTTATCATTTGGATCTATACCTCTTTACACGACTGGAAATTCTGATGTATTCGTTGCCTGTTACGATTCTTCCGGCACAGCTCATTGGGCTAAAAATGCAGGAGGCAATTTAATTGATAGGGCACGAGGAATCGGATGCGATGGCACCAATCTTTTTATCACAGGGCAATTTGCGATGTCTGCTTCTTTCGGAAGCCATACGGTGAGTGGTGTAGACAGCTCCGAAATATTTATGGCAAAGCTTGATAACGTTGGAAATTTTTTATGGGCACTGGATGTGGATGGTGTGCCAGATTCAGTTGAAACATTAGGTTATGAATCAGGTATAACCATCTGCGCTACTCCCTCAGGAAATGTTTATGCATCCGGTGCACTTTTAGATGGTGGAACCTTTGGAAGTACGTCGTACGGTGAATTCGGAAGAACAGATGTATTTGTAACAAAAATTAGTCAGGGACCTGACATAGTCGCACCTGCCACAGTTACATTTTATCCTTCGGATAACAGTATCAATATTCCAACAAATCATAATTTGGTTATAACATTTGATGAAATAGTTCAAAAAGGAACCGGAAATATAATAATTAAAGAAGGCGGTGTTACTACACAAACAATTCCTGTTTCATCAATCAATGTAATGGTTTCGGCAAATGTTGTAACAATTGATCCGGCAGATTTCACTAATAGTGCCGCTGTAAGTATTGCGATTTCACCGGGAGCGTTTAAAGATATGGCCAATAATAATTATGCCGGAATTACAGACTCTACTACATGGAATTTTACAACACAGGCTCCTAATTTTGTTACAGACATAAATCCAAATGAAAGAATAGGTATTTATCCAAATCCAGCAAACGAAAACCTGATTATTGATTTATCTTCTGTATCCATGCAAAAAAATGAAATCAAAATATATAATAGTCTTTCGCAGAACGTAAAACAAATTAGTTCTCAATTTGAATCCATTTTGAATGTAGATTTATCCAATTTAACTTCTGGAATTTACTTTATTGAGATTCAGAATGGAAATGGAAAATTCAGAGATAAAATTATCGTTCAACACTGAGCATGAAGCACTTCGTATTTTTCTTTGGTCTTTTAACAATATCCATTTTACAGTCACAAACACTGCCGTCGGAAATGCATTTTTCCGGTGGCACTCACATGCTTACACTTGGCAGTTTACCAAACAAAGGACTTTATGATCAGTCGCAGATTAAAAAGATATACCTGAATTTTTCCCAGCCAAATTTTTGGGCAAAGCTAGATAGTAACTACTGGGCATGGACACAACAGGAAATTCCAGCCACAATGATTGTTGATGGTATAACATATGACAGTGTTGGTGTACGTTTCAGAGGACAATCGTCATTTCAGCAAATACCTAGTTCACAAAAAAAACCATTTGGCATTTCAACGGATTACATTCGTTCAAATCAAAATTTAATGGGATACAATAAACTTAATCTAAATAACTGCTATGATGATGAATCCTTTATAAGAGAAATTTTTTATCAGCATCAAATCAAACATCATATCCCAGTAGCGAAATCTGCGTATACACGATTATACATTAATGGCCAGGATTGGGGCCTATATCCAAATGTTCAACAAATTAATAAAGACTTTTATAGAGAATGGTTTTTGAGTAATAAAGGAACCAATTGGCGTGCAGATCGCCCAGGCGGACAGGTAACGCCATATGGTGATGGGACAGGTGGATTAAACTATCTGGGAACAGATACGACACTTTACAAGGCGCAATACACTCTTAAATCAACCGAACAAACACAACCCTGGTTTGATCTAATTAATACATGCGATGTTTTAAATAATACATCACTCGCTCTTCTACCTTCGCTCCTTCCAAGCGAATTAGATATTGATCGCACACTATGGTTTCTTGCAAGTGAAATACTTTTTTCAGATGATGACAGTTATGTACAAAAAGGCCGAATGGATTATTTTGTTTATCGGGAAAAAGAAACCGGGCGTATTACCCCGCAGGAATATGATGGCAATACCGTGATGAACCCAAGCTATCAAAACTGGAGCCCGTTCTATCATCAGGACAGCGTCAATTATCCATTAATGAATAAACTTTTTGCAATACCCGAATACCGTCAAAGATACCTTGCACACCTAAGAACTCTCATCGATGAATACTTCACCCCTTCAACCGCCAATGCAATAATTGATAGTTATAAAAACCATATAGATACAACCGTACAAGATGATCCTAAAAAAATATATACTTATACACAGTTTCAGAATGAAATCACAGTATTGAAGAATTTTATTTCCTCCAGGAGGAATTATTTAAATTCCAATTCTGAAGTTTTAGAAGTTGCTCCGACATTTTCAACTACGGCCTTCTATACGAATGGCAATCAATGGATAACACCAACTCCGTTGCAAAATACAACAGTAAGGTCAAAGGTATCATCAGCATCCGGAATAAATCAAATGAACATGTATTACTCTAACATGTTAGTCGGAAACTTTACAAAGGTACAAATGTTCGATGATGGAACTCACGATGATCTTGGAATAAACGATGGAGTTTATGGAGCAACAATTCCCGGACAGACGGCAGGTATCTGGATACGATTTTATGTTGAAGCTATGGCAAATAACCCAGCGAAATCTGTTTCATATGACCCTCCAGGAGCAGAACATAATGTTTATGCTTACAGAATAAGTCCATTTACATCCTCAGACACATCAGTTGTAATAAATGAAATTATGCCGGCAAATGTCTCAACAGCAATGGACAATGCCGGACAGTATGATGATTGGATAGAACTCTTCAACAAATCATCACAACAAGTAGATATTAGCAGCTATGTTCTTACTGATAATGCTACCAACCTTCACAAATGGACATTCCCAACCAATTCGAAAATACCCGCTAATGGCTATTTAATAGTATGGGCGGATGAAGATGGAAGTCAGGGCCCATTACATGCTAACTTTAAATTATCTGCAACGGGTGAAGAACTTTTCCTGCTTGACCCGACAGGTAAATTGGTTGATTCAACAAGCTGGACATCTCAAATATTTCCTGACAAAAGTTACGCAAGATTCCCAAACGGCTATGGAAATTTTACAATTCAGAATCCAACTTATAATACAAATAACAATTTAGTATCCATAGAAGAAACAAGCAATGACAATGAGATTGTTGTATTTCCAAACCCTGCAAACAACAATTTAAGAGTTGCAGTAAATACAATCCTAAATCAGGAATTAGTAATTATAAACTCACTCGGACAAACCGTATATAAAAATAATTTTACAGGAAAACTATCTATCGATGTTTCAACATTTAAATCGGGATTATATTTCGTACAATGCTACTCCTCAGACGGAACAAATAAATTTCCAAGCAAAAAGGTTACTATTTTTCATTAAACAGGTTTAATGAAAACTTTTTTTATGTTGGCACTAATTATTTCCGTATTCCTTTATTTATCAAATTGCACAGATCCGTTTATAAATAACAGCAATATAACAGGATATAATTTAACATCTCCAAACCAAATCTTTATCCTCCCCGATACGCTTCGTGAAATATCCGGCATCACAACTATTGATTCGACTTCTTTTGCTTGCATACAGGACGAGAATGGGATACTTTTCATATACGATCTTGTAAAAAATAAAATAAAAAAACAATATGTTTTCAATATTGATGGTGATTACGAAGGAATATGCCGTGTTGGAAAGTTAACATACATCTTAAGAAGTGATGGAAATCTGTATGAAATTTCAGACTACGAAACTGAAAATATTAAAGTAAGATCTTATCAAACAAATATACCTTCTCACAATAATGAGGGCTTATGCTATGATAAAATTAATAACAGACTTTTAATAGCCAGTAAAGGAAAAATAGGAAAGGGCCCCGAATACAAAAACAAACGGGTAATTTACGCCTTCGATTTAAAAGAAAAACAACTTAATAAAGAGCCAGCATTCGAATTTGATATCCAAAAAATTAAAACATTTGCCTCCAACAAGCAGATACACCTTCCCACAAAAAATAAGAAAAAGGGACAAAGTGTTGAACCTTGGTTACGCTTCACAACCTCTGCAATAACATTACACCCATTAACGGACAAGCTTTTTCTATTATCATCGTCAGACCATATTCTTTTTATATTTAAACCAAATGGAGATAATGATCATATGGAACTACTTGATCCGGTTCTATTTAATAAAGCAGAAGGAATTACATTTTTAGAAAATGGAGATATGTTAGTAACAAATGAAGGACAAGATAAAAATCCAACCTTATTACGATTTATTATTATAAACGATAATTAATTCAAATAAGCTTAAATTTCATAAGTATCCCTCTGTTACTTTGCAGATACATTACGCTCATTTTTTGATAGTAAGATCACTCTCAGAATTTCGAGGTCGATAAATATACTTATTCCCATTTGTGAAGAACCAGGAAAAGTTTCTGGTAAACCAGTCATCAAACCTATAAATTAAATTACGTATACGATTCATTTCAATTTGCTTTAATAAATTCAAGTTACTCCTACTTCTTTTATATTATCATTATTATTCGTTAACCACTTATAATATCCTGCCAATTGCCAAGTTAAAATAGCTGTGATAAATCAACGTCTTATCATTCTCGAATTTGCAGCGTTCATTTTCACTAGCTTCAGCTCAACAATATTGCCTGCTACTTCAACACGTTTTGATTTCAACTCTGCGGATCCTTTTAGATAGATATTCTTTTTATCCACCCCCTTTGCAACCAAATATTCCTTAATTGACAGTGCTCTACCTTTGGCAAGCTCTTTATCTAATTTAATATCTCTCTCAGAAATAATGTGATCAGAAATTTCTATAGTTAAACCAGGATTTGAAACAAGCAAATCAAAAATATTGTTCAATTCGATATTAGATGAGGCGAGAAGCGCAGACCCATTTGGTTCAAAAAAAATATTATTCAAAGCTATCTTCGAACCCTTGCAGATTAAAGGCATCTGAATACTTTTCTCCTCTATTTTGTCAACATTTTTTTGAGATAGATTTACATTCTCCGATTGAAAAACATAATCATCTGCTTGGTATGTAATATTATTGTTTCTATCCGGGGGCAGCAATATTGAATATTTACCTATTTCAGGCCTTGAATTATAGTATGCAATTACTTGTTCCGAATCATTATCCTTTATATTCACACCTAATTTATCGGGCACTTTTCCTTCTACATTTAACACCCTTCGTTTCAAAAGTATAAACATCTGATCAACCTCCTTTTTAAATACAACAGTATAATTATCATTTTGAGATTCTATAACAGGCACAGCCTTTCTTATTGTTCCCTGTGCAAGAGTTTGGGCCGGCCCCCTGCTAATATTAACAAAAGATTCTTCTTCATTTCCATTTGTCGGGTAACCTATACAAACAGGCCTTGCCCACACACCGCTATTCGTAAATGAAGTTGAGAAAATATTAAAGGTGTTATCCGGTTTAACGCCATTTGAACTAAAATATAATGTATTTCCATCAGGAAAAATAAACGGCGCCTGATCATTGTAAGGAGTATTAATAACTGGACCCAAATTATGCGCCAACGACCATTCTCCATTTGGCATTTTTTTACACCTGTAAATATCCTTTCCGCCAAAACCTCCTTCCTTATCACTTGTAAAATACAACCAATTACCATCAGCAGAAATACATTCATTAGCCTCCCACCCCACAGTATTAATAGCTCTACTTAACTCTTCCGGAGGAGTCCATTTATTTCCATTTAGCTTTGAAAAATACAAAGTACTTCTACCATTATTATCTCTGTAAGTTAAAACAACCTGACCATCATCAGAAGCTGCAATTGCCGCCTCATTTAAATTTAACGTGTCTTTTCTTTTCGAATAGGAAACATCTGACAGAATTCCAACATTTATTTTCTCAAATTTTTTTGAAAATGTATCTATTTCAAAATATTGATCTATACTTTTAAATTTTCTTTCCTCTCCCACTGGTATTTTGTAAGCAAATTTAAGTTCAGGCTTTTCCGGATTAAACGAAAAAGAATAATCAATACTCGAATATTTACTTCCTGATTTAGAAACACTTATCTCTAAACTTACGGGAGAGTTAGACAACTTTCTCAATTCTTCCTCTAACTTATTTATTCCGATTTTCAAATTCATCACTTCCGAAAGTGATAAATCCTGATTCGTCTTATCAAAAACTACTTTTTTAAATTTTTCATATGTTTCAATAGCTTGTTTCGTGTCGTAAACTAAATGATGAGGGCCTAAAAATTTATATACAATTGTAGGTGTATCAGAAACCATTTTTTTTCCATTAATATAGTATGAGTACGTAGGGCTCAATGCCTTTTCCAGATATTTAATTGATTCAAGTTTTTTAGACCTTGAATTCAGGTAGCATAAACCAATCCCGAAATTAATGTTTGCATTAGTAGAATCATTCTTCAACAACCTTTGGTAATAGGGTAAAGCTTCTGCATACCTTTCATTTTTCAATAATGTTTCTGCAATTGAAAAGGAAGTATTTTCAATTTGGCCCAGCAGCCTTGTTAAATTCAATAAAAATAAAAAAATAAAAAAAATTTGTTTTTTCATTATCACACCTTCCCATATTTACTCCATTTTTGTATGCCAATGGTAATTCAAATGATAATTAACTAAATCTTCAATTGGCGTTGATACAACCATACCCACTTCCATATTATAAGAATTTGCAGTTTTTTTTAATATATCCTTGAAAATAAAACCAACCGAGCCTACGCAATTAAACTTATACTTTTCGTATCCAGAATATTTACTGACTAATTTTTTAAAAAAATCATCGAATGACTCTGCTACTATTTTTTTTATATACTCGTGATGTTTATTCGCATCTGCAAACCTGCAAAAGCCAGACAGAAAACGATTCGGCGACAACTTATTATAGATGAAATCAAAAATCTGTTCATTGCTATAATTATATGTTACGTTAAATTTTCTTTCTAAATCCCTCGGTAAATACCCTCTCATAAAATCAACAATAATTTTTTTTCCGATATAACTCCCACTCCCTTCATCACCTAATAAATAGCCAAGGGAATCAATATTATTTTCAATCTCGCTTCCATTATAAATGCAAGTATTTGACCCTGTCCCAAGAATTGCGGCGAATCCATATTCATTCCCTAATAGTGCCCTCGCGGCTCCCAACATATCATGTTTCACAAAAATTTCGGAGTTAGGAAAACATTTTGATAATGCTGAATAAAGAATAGAAGATTTTTGTGCTGTTGAACATCCAGCGCCATAAAAAAAAACTATCTTAACAGATCCTGTATCAAGCTGTGGAACTAGTTCCAAACATAGTGAACTATATATACTATCCGAACTCATGAAGTAAGGATTATAACCAACAGTATTGAAATGGGTTTTGTTTTTGCTCTCATCTGAAAGCACCCAATCTGTTTTGGTAGAACCGCTATCCGCAATTAGTATCATTCTAATTATTTATTTAAGCAATGGCTTTACTTCAATACACACTAATCTTTCGAACTATTTTCTTTTTATCAGTTGCGATTTGCATAAAATAATCTCCAGGCTTTACTTTACTCAAATCAATGGTTTTCGCATACTCACCCTGGAAAGAAGGAACGGAAGATGTATAAACTGCCTGCCCCAATATATTGTTAATGGTTAACTCAAATGTTGAGTTTGTTTCACTACTCTTGTATTTAACATACACAACATTGTTTATAGGATTTGGATAAATTAAGAGGCTACTTGTTTCAGAATTATCGGGAATACCAGTAATGATAACATTAGTACATGAAGATGTATCTGAGCAGCCATTCCCTGTAACAATAACAGCAAAATTACCAGAGATTGAAGGAGTATAACTTTGATTTGTTTCACTGGAGATAACAGCATTGCTGTTTGCGCAATCAATCCATTGATAATTTACACCCGACATATTTGCATTTAATGTAAATCCCATTTGTGTAACAGTATTATCTATGTTCGATACCGTCACACTTTTAGATTGTACGGCTGATGACCCGCAGGCATTACTTGCATTTACCGAAATATTTCCTCCAACAGATCCAACATTAACATTTATAAAATTAGTCGTAGAAGTTCCAGTCCAAGTGGATGGTAAACTCCATGAATAGGATGTTACACCCAATACAGCTGCGACACTGTATGTAGTTATTATCGAAGAACAAACTGTATTATTTCCACTTATAGTCCCAGGAGTTGAAGGAGAGGATGCACTTACCGCTACAGCAATTGTACGAGGCTGTGAAATACCACAAGGACTGCTGGCTGTTACACTAATATTCCCCCAAAAAGTACCAACTGTAGCCTGGATTTTGTTTGTTGTAGAAGAGCCTGTCCAACCACTGGGTAATGTCCAATTGTAGGATCCCGCTCCAAATACGGCTGCAATGCTATATGTTTGTATACTTCCCGAACAAACTGTGGTGTTTCCATAAATTGCGCCGGGAGTATCTCCATTTACTCTAATATCTACTGGAAGTGAATATGCTTTGCAACCATTAGCCTGAGTATTTAATACCCGGTATAATCCGGTTGTATAAACATTTGTTTGAGTTCCTGTAGCGCCGTTTGACCAATTGAATGTACCACCTTGAGATAAGTTTAATGTTAACCTAGCTGTATCACCAGAACAAATTGAATAATATTTCCCACCATATTGACTAGGCACCGAAACAGAAATAATCGGCGGAGTACAATTAATATCACCCAACTTTGTAAGGAATCTACCATAGTAAGAAGGATATGGAGTAGACACACTATCTCCCCAAATGGTATCAGCTGCTATAATCACGTATCGTTGATGAAAATCACCCACAACAAAAATATTTCCGACAGCATCCTTTACAATATTATATAATACAACGCCCGCAAATCTCGTTTCACCAACAACAGCATTATTCTGATCAAATTTTTTCACTACATAATAACCAGGACTAGATTCAGGACAAGGACAACCATTGGCTCCCTCATTGCCTATAACAAATACTGTATTGCCATCCAGGAATATATCTGAATAACCACCATCGTTATTTGAATAGGTCCAGCTGATTTGTCCGGTTGTTCCATTAATTCTTAATATCTCACCTGTTCCTCCATATTTTACACTACAAAAACTTTCAAGGTATATATCCCCACTTGCGGCAAGAGTTATGCTACTAGCATTCCATCCGTAATAACATGCAGGACCATTTATATATGTAGACCAAACAGTATCCAGATTTGATGTCAATTTAAAAAGATACCTTCCCATTATAGGAAACGATACCGTATCTGGTCCGTCCCAAAAATGACCATCACGATCCATTAACAAAAAAAGATCTCCTGATGAGTTTCGTAATATCTCCCTGCCAGAATTAATATTTCCGGTAAAATCTCTTTCCGGAGTAAAATCATACAGCTTATGCTTAACTAAACTTCCTAAAGAAGAATAATGTAGCACAATTGCCGATTGTTGATTTTTCGAATGAAAAGTATTATTTAAAAACAATGAATCTCTCACACTTCCGGTCACATAAATACTATTATCAGTTGAGTTAAAGCAAATTCCATTTCCTTCGTCTACGCGGTTCCCACCAAAAGTTTTCATCCATACGATTTGACCTGTTAAATCCATTTTACCGGCAACGGCATCTGTAAATCCTCTGCTTGCTATTGTTATTCCATCTATAACTTGTGTACCTAAAAAAGATGCAGTAAAATAAAAATGCTGGTCGCCATCATAAACCATTTCATTTATTGCAAACGGAATTTTCCATCGTTTTGAAAGAAGTAAAGCTCCACTACCTGTATAGCTTTGCAAGAAACTTCCTGATGTGTCAGTTAAAGAAGATGGAGAATATGAACCATAAGAATATACTACATTATTTTTATCTGTAATCAAAGCTTTATTAACACTGCGATTGGGTTGAACTATTTTTTTTGACCATTGTATATCCTGTGCAAAAACAAAAGCCGAAACAACGGTTAAACAAAAAATTGCGAATATATTTTTTTTCATAAAATTTTATTTTGACAAAACAACACTCGTATTCTCCACTTTATTTCCAATTGCAACCTGCAATGTGTACACTCCAATTGGCAGCGATTTATCCAGTTCAATTGTCTCTGTAATTAACGTACCACCCTCTGTATATTCCTTACTATAAACAACCTGCCCGAGTAAATTCACCATCGTCATTTTTATCTTTTCTTTGTTCGCTGTTGCCATATTCAGTGTGATAGTAAACAATCCGGTATTTGGGTTTGGAAATACTTTCATCTGAAAAGCATTTAATGAATCTGTATCTTCTACTCCTGATGGAATCGGGATTTCCTCTTCCTGTTCTTCTTCAGTTTTACAATTATTAATGGTAACTGGCACTAACGCGGACCATGCATTATTTCCATTTTGAGTGATTTGTACCTGGTAACTTCCGGCACTTGTTGCAGTATAAGTTGAAGCATTTGCCCCTCCAATATATGCACCATCTTTTTTCCATTGATAGGTGTATCCTGCACAGGTATTCGCATATAGTTTTACATTTCCTCCCGTACAAAATGTTGTTGGCCCCCCTGGTGTTATAGCCGCCCTCAAACCTCCCTCTTCCCTTACCAACGTTGGTGCCGACCATGAAATACATGAACCTTGTATCACCCTTACCTGATAATCACCCGAACCGGTTGCTGTGTATGAGAAACTGGTTGCTACCGATATATTATTTCCATCTTTTTTCCATTGATAACTATTTCCGGAAACATAGGTTGTTTTTAATACAACAGAACCATCACAAAATGTTGTTGGTCCCATCGCTGTTACAATAGGTGTGGAACATCCCACTACTGATACGTTTACAATCGGTGAAGTTACCTCACGATGATCATCAGTGATTACAACTGCCTTTAATGCATAATTGCCTGTTGGTACATTCATCCAGGTATAACTGTATGGCGCAGTGTGATCATCATATAACATGGTATTGCCCTGGAAAAATTCAACCCCGTGAATATCGTTTCCATTTGCAGTAACACTAGCATTAATGGTAATGTTTGCAGGTGAGGAATAAGAGGTATTGTTTGCAGGAGAAGTAATTACCACCTCTGGGTCATCACCTCCGCCACCGGAAGTAAGCGCTTTTAATTTTAAATTGAAACTTATATCAGAACTTGTAACGCCATTCTGGTGAATTTCAACTGCAATTACATTATCCCCAACAACTAAGGCAGAAGAACTGATATTAGTAACTAGATATGTTGACTCGTTCAATCCATCAATATATGTTGATGCCAAAGTATTGTAGTTAACAGTACCAGTTGGTAAATTACTCCTGTACACTTCTACACCATTCAAATAAACAACCGCGCCATCATCTCTTATGAGACTTAATTCTAAACCGGTAATATTTGATATACTTGCGAGATTAATTTTTTTCCTGAAATATGTAGTAATATATTTATTACTGGATGAAGGTCCGTAACTTACTACCGTTGCCTCTCCTCCATCTCCATAACCTAATTCAGCATTTCCGGTGTTCCATGAATTATCATTGAAGGAAATACTTTTCCAACCCGCTCCCTGGTTACTTCCATTGTCCAGGTATTTCCAGCTTGCCCCAGCTGAAATCAATTCCGTTGCTGTTGATCCTCCTTCACTAAAAGGCAAAAGACGTAAGCCTGGAATTGGCCTTTCCATAGTTCCTCCTGGTAATTGCCAGCCAACAGATACATGATCTCCTTGGGTTCCTTCTTTATGTAGGGCCTCAACATAATATTTTCCTCCGGCGGAAAGAGTTATCGGAGCCGATTGCTGGCTCGCATATTTGGTCCACTCTCGCGGCCCGGTCCAACCGGTTACAGAAGCAATTTTTACTTTGTTGTTCGGTTGATCGTTAGAGCTCAGCCACAATTCGCTATTATTATCACTGGCAATCCAGAAAGTATAATTTCCTGTCACCGGAACGCATATATATCCTCTTATTCGACTGCCATAGTTATCTGCCACATTTGATGGCCCTTCAAAAATATTCAACTGACTAGTACTTGTAGGTGTAGTGCTCACCGGAATATCCGATACAGAATACCCATTTACATTTGCCCAATACTCTCTAAGTATTGTTCCTGAAGCATCACAGTCAGCTGGTCCGTTATCCATAAATACAGCAGTATAAATACTGTCCCCGGGCCCAACATGAATTACCCTGTTCATATTTCCATTTCCATCCAACCAATGATCAAAAACATAATTACGACCATTCATATTTTGCGAAGCCACAGTTCCAATATTAATATTTAATCCTTCTACTGTTAATATTGAGAATGGTGAAGGAAAATGCTGACTATCGAAAGTAATTTGCAAACCACTCGGTTGTGAATTAATATCAATGGTTGAAGTGATAGGATGAATATCCACATGTGCTGTGTCTGTTAGCCCATCCGAATCCGTTACATCAAGTTGAAGACGGTAAAAAACATTTGCAGAAGTATGATCTGTATTTGATGTTACAAAGGAACCTGTTTTTATACCATGTGGGATAACAGTTCCGGGATGGAAGTGGTTATTGTTATGATGGAATTCTACTTCCCATTGAAAAGCAGATGCAGGTAACGTTCCATCTTCTGCATCTGTTGCATTTCCGGAAAAATAAATTGTATCACCCGCTCGAAAATGAGCTCCACCTGGTGGAGTGATTATTGTTGCCTGAGGTGCTGCATTGAACGGAAGTACAGTAAGCGTAGCGTTATTACTAGTAGTAGATCCGTGTGAATTGGTAACTAAACAGGAATATTGCCCTGCATTTACGGTAGTAGTGCTTGCTATGCTATATGTAGATGAATTAGCACCCGATATACTCGAACCGTTTTTTTTCCATTGGTACATAAGTGTTGGGGAGCCGGTTGCAGAAACCTGGAACGAAGCAGGCTGTCCCGCTGTTACTGTTCGGCTCGTGGGATGTGAAGTTATTACGGGAGCATTGTTATTGGTGTAAATAATTTTATAAATTCCTGCGCCTGCATCTTTTCTATTGATATAATAAAGATTTCCATCAGGGCCAGTTAGCAATGCTAAATTTTGTGTTCCCATTCCACTGGAGAAAAAAGTATTATTTACAGTGGTTCCCGGAGTAATATAATACATCCATCCATTACAAAACTCCATGTAAAAATATTTTCCAAAATAAGCACTTGGATAATTGGTTGTTGAAGGATTAAAAAAAGTACCACCAGTAATCGCACAACCATGCTGCCCCGTGCTTTCATGAGGATATGCAAAAACAGGATTAGTGTATACTGGATTAGTACTATTTCCTTCCACGGCAGGCCAGCCAAAATTTTTATCGGAAGGAGTACCATCATGAATCTCCTCATAAGCTTCAGCACCAACATTATTTATATATAACTTTCCTGTACCCGGCTGAAAAGCCATATTATATGGATTCCTAAGACCAATATCCCAAATTCTTTTCGTTACCTGTGATGGTGAATTATAATAGGGATTGCCGGACGCGGCGGTTCCATCCGCATTTAGTCTCAGTAGTTTCCCTTTATATGTAGTGAGGCTTTGTGCATTATTGGGAGAATTATCCTCCCCCACCGCTAAATACAATTTTCCATCAGTACCAAAACCCAATCCACCACCATTATGATAAACGGAGTTTACTGTCTCCAGATCAAGTAGAACTAATTCGCTGGAAGCGACAACAACATCCCCGTTTGCGGTAAAGCGGCTTAGGCGATTATGAATAGTAGGTGTCGTAGCTGTATAGTAGAAATATACATAATGATTGGTGCTAAAATTCGGATCAAATGCAATTGCACCTAATCCCCTTTCTCCATTTACATCAACCGTTAAAGTCAAAAACGGAGTTGAAAGTAATGCCCCATTCTTAAATATTTTTACCACTCCATTTTTCTGACAAATAAATAATCGGCCATCAGGAGCAAAGGCCATTGCTGTACCATTGGAAATTGTTGCAATTTTTACCCTGCTAAATCCGGCAGGAAATGTTTGCGCATCTACTTTAACAACTAATAAAAATAAAACCATTAATGAAACTATAATTGATTTTATCTCAATAGTCGCATTGCTCATGTAATCCTGCTTCATAAACCTAATTTTATCGTTATAAGCAAAATTACTTTCAATCCCTCTCTACTTAGTTGCTATTCGGCAACCGGATATTTTTAATAGCTGAAAAGGGGGAAAGGTAGTTTGACAGAAGGTGTTGAATTCAATTTTCTAAAAATCCAATCGATAACTCAAAATAGGAATCAAGCCGTTCTGATATTTACTGATTATCATTTTTTGTTTAACATCATAATACTCAAAAGCAATGTTTCTATAATTCAATATATTTTGAATATCAATTGCCCATGTACGAGTATAATTTGTTTTATTTCTTTTAACGCTGAAACGAAAATCTATCCTAAAAAAATCTTTCATTTTGTTCGAAAACGCACTGGACTGAATGTAATAGGTAGAGCCATTGACGAAAGACAGAACAGGATTTATTGGTGTTGTCCTATATCCGCCTCTGTATAATATTTTCAAATTGGTATTTATGATCTTGTTTTTTTCATTCTTGCTTTTTACTCTCTCTTTCCCTAATGTAATGGCACTTGCATAATTCCCATTAAATCGAGTACTTCTCTCAACACCATCACCACCTTTATATACTGAATTGTATAACGAACCACTGATAAGAAAATAATAATTTGAAAATAAATATTTCTCGATACTCATATCTAATCCATAATTTTCTCCTGTGCCTTTATTCGCCAGAGGAGTCGTCACCCAGTCATCCAGAACATTTAATGCCGAAAAGCTGCTTGATGAATTATCCTCAATAGGAACATTATATAAATACTGATAGTATACCTGTGTTATCCATTTCAACTCTTTTAATACTTTTCGGCTATAAGAAAGAGCAACTTGGTGTGATTTGGTAAAATCCAGGGTTGAATTTAGACTTCCATTACTGCCGTTCGTTTCGGGAAATAACATAAAGTAAACCTGAGGCTGCTGCAACATACTATGCAAGCCATAAGCAAAATCAAGAGACTGATTTATTCCAATGCGCCAGTTAAGAGAAAACCGAGGTTCAAGACTTTTTGATTTGTTTAATGTAAAATACATGGAATGTAATCCTGCATTCATCGTTAAGGCGTCAGAAAATCTGTGTTCGAAATTTACATACGGCTGAGCTAAACTATAGATTCCATCTCCCATTAGTGTTGTAGCAGAGTCAATAAGTAGACTTTTAGTGCTTCGCATATAAAAGTATAGCCGTGAAAAATATCCGCCCACTTTTAAAATATTTTTTGAATTTATTTTATGAGATGCCATTGTTGTAAACGAACTTTTTTGCTGTTGTGTTTTATCCTCTTCGTTCAACAAAGGCCTATAATCTAAATTCAGTATGCTTCCTTTTCTTTCGCTCTCCAACGCAGAAAATCCAATAACAGTTCTCATAAATGTCTTTTTATTTAAACTAATCTCATGTGTTAGTCCGGAGGCGAGCATATTTGAAAAGAAAAGAATATCCGAGTGGTCTTTATCTACTAACCATTCTGCTGAATCACGTTTAGTCATAAAATCAGCGCTACTAAGCCCTCCCATTCCAAAAAAAGTAAAAGTCCCTGCTTTAGCAGTGGGAAAATACAAATTCACAGATAAATCCTGGAACTTTACATCTTCATCTCCAAATTTAATTCCCATTAAACCAAACAATGCCACTGTTGAATACCTATAATTAACTAAGTACGAACTTTTATTCGCTTTTGTAAATGGCCCCTCAGCTGCAAAATCAATTCCATAAAGACTCGCCTGTGTTGTATATTCCCGTTTAATATTATTCCCCCTGCGAAAATTAATATCGAAAATTCCGGATAAAGAATTCCCATATTCAGAAGAGAAAGGACCTGTTAAGAAAGAAGAATTAGCTAATAGCTGACTACTTAAAATATTTACCCCACCGCCTGTGGGTGATATTCTGTCATTAATTGTACCGCCATTCATTAAATGATTAGGATTCAAAATATCTATCCCTTCTAGTTTCCAGCTCACTGTATTTGGGGAATTACCACGCACAGAAATATTATTTCCCTGGTCATTAAAAAGTGAAATGCCCGCGTATTGTGTAACCAATCGTGCAGGATCGCTAAAGTTTGCTGCGTTTCGCAACGCTTCTTCAACAGTAAAATTCATTCTTCCAATTTCCTGTGTTCTGTTTCCAAGATATCTGTCAGCATCAATTTCTATTTGTGGCAACTGCTCTGCTCGCTCTTTCATTTCCACTCTAAGTACAATCTCTTTTCCTCCAGTTGCTGATAATGGAAGAACAGAATTATCATATGAAATATGAAATATTTTTAAAGTAGTCCTTCCAAATGGAATTGCAAGGTGAAAATTGCCATCATTGTCACTTGTAGTACCAATAGGTAAACAATTATCAAGAATACTTATTGAAGCTCCTGAAATAGGCTGATGGGTTATATTATCTATTATCCGACCTCTCACTATTTGATCCCCTTTAGAAGCCATGCCAACAGTAGAGATCAACAATAAATAAAATAGACAAATACGATATAACATAAAAATAGCTTTCAGCAACCATAATTTTAGTTGCTGCGCGTAAAGCTATTTCAGAAAATTTTACTCCTTTATTTTTTTCGTCATTAAGGCAATTTATATCGCCAGAAAAGGAAAAGAAATATTTAAACGAACTTATTTATCTATAACAATTCTTTCAGTAAACTTATTCCGGCCTTCAAACAAATTAATAATATAAATACCATTCGGCATTGCTTCATCCAATTCAATTCGTTCCTGACCATTTATAGAAACAAACATTCTGTTATAAACTTCCTGCCCGACTATATTAAAAATTTTCATTTCAACTTTTTTCCCTTTCAGGGCTTCATCTACTTCAATTATAAATCTTCCATTTGATGGGTTAGGAAAAATACCGGCCTTAATAATCTTCTCATCGTCTACTGATGCATAAACTGGGTTTTCCACTGTAAAATTCCAGGTTGAAATATCAGCTATCCCCACGAAAGTATTATTTACAGTATCTTTAAATACTCCTGGAGTCATTTCAATATTCACCAAAGCGCTATCTCCAAAATCCCTGGATTAATTAGTTACTACATTCCCGGCTACTGACACATTTGTACCGGAAACAGGGATGACCTGTTTAACAACTCCACCTTCTTTTACAATAATATCGCCATTCCCCTTTTGAATTGGTTCACTAAATGTAATTGTGAGATTGGAGTTCTTTAAAACATTTATTGCATCGTCAACCACCAAATAGGATATAATCGTTGGTGCAGTTGTATCGGGTGGCATTATAACAGTAAAATTCCAGGTTGTAGCCGATGTTATACCATCATATGTATTATTCGCGGTATCTTTAAATATTCCTGAAGGCATTTCGATATTCACTACTGCACCATATGTAAAATCAGATGGATTAATAGTTACAATATTGCCTGTAACTGTCACTGCTACGCCTGATACCGGGATGGTTTGATTTACTATTCCACCTTCTTTTATAGTAATATTTCCGGTGCCTTTCAATAGCGGTTCACTAAATGTTAAAACAAGGTTTGAATTTTTTACTACACCTACAGAGTTATCAGCTACGTAATATGCACCAACTGTTGGTGCAGTTGTATCGGGAGGAGTTACTACAGCAAAATTCCATGCAGAAGCATTTGCAATACCAGCATAATTATTGTTAGCAGTATCCTTAAATATTCCCAAAGGCATTTCAATATTTACCAAAGCGCCATTTATAAAATCTGCAGAATTAATTGTAACTGTATTTCCGGCCACGGTTACGTTTGAACTTGTTACAGAAATTGTTTGTTTTATAAGTCCACCTTCCTTAACAGTTATATTTCCCGATCCTTTTAATACCGGTTCATTAAAAGTTAAAACAAGATTTGAATTCTTTAAAATATTAGTCGCATTGTCAGCCGGAGTATAAGAACTAACCGTTGGAGCTGTTATATCAACAGGTGCAGCTGGAGCTACAGTAAAATTCCAAGTAGTAGCGTCTGCAATTCCCCAATAATTGTTATTGGATAAACCCTTAAATACACCTAAGGCTATCTCTATATTCACTTGTAAACCAGGAGTAAAATCAACTGCCGGATTTATTGTTACTATGCTTCCCGCTGTCACAACATTTGATCCTGAAACAGGTATTGTTTGTTTTACCACTCCACCTTCTTTTATAATAATGTTGCCTACCCCTTTTAGTATTGGTTCAGAAAAAGTAAGTACCAAGTTTGAGTTTTTTGTAACATTTACCGAATTATCCAATGGGCTGTACGAACTTGCCGTCGCAATATAATCTGTTCGTGTAGGAGGAATATTAGCAGTGGCATGTATAGCAAGTGAATACTCATATTTTCTTATCAGAACTCCGGAAGAATTATATGTAAGTAATACCGTTGACTGGTTTGGAATTACGTAATTGTATTCAACAGCAAGACCAGCATCGATATTTATTTTTAAAGAATTTGAGCCTGCAATTGATGCAGTATTTAATCTTATTGCATAATTAAAATTTGTAACGGCATCCTGGTTCATAATAATGACTGTTGTTTGCTGCGCATCCTTACAGGCAAAAGTTTTAACATTTGTTTGATTATCGGTGCATGTAGCAACATTTCCCTTAAAATTATCTGCCATTAACTTGAAATGATAATACAGTGGCTTTTTATTTAAATTAACATTATCAATGTACCCTTTATTGGTTGTGCTTGAATTTCCCTCTATGGAACTCCATAGATTTACAAAAGACACACCCTTCTTTAAACTTATTCCCATCAACTCCGCATAAAATTGTCCGCCTATAAAACTATTGGATCCAACGCCATTTATATCATCATTTACAGGATTCAAGTAGTTCACATTCGCCTCTGTAATTGCAGTTTTTAATGCGGCAGCTCCAGTTCTGTTGTGATAAGTGTTGCAAGATGTTATCCTTGAATTGAGATAGGTTAAATTATCCTGCAACATATTTGTCTCTGTTAATTTGGAAATGAGTTTTGCCCGTGTGCTGCTTGTTCCATTTCCCATCGGATAATTGTGGAATGAAATAATATCAACATAATATCTCCCGGCAGCATCTTTCCCTGTAATATCACTTGTTCCACCCGGCGTAGTTAACCCAGTTATAATTGAATTATGAAAACCAGCAGTCTCTGGGCCAATAATAAGAATGGCGGGATCAACTGCTTTCATAGCCGAAGCAAACGGTTTAAAATATGCCGCTACCTGTGAGGCGCTGGTATAGGAATATCCAAGATTCGGTTCATTGGCAATGATCCAGTATTTAATATTTTTACCTTTTGTAATATTTATATACCGCACAATATCTGCAGCCTGCTGTGCTGTATACTGATAATTATTAAAGGGCACCTGGATGATTGGCTCAATTCCGTGTGTTCTCGCAGAGTCAATCATTTTAATGTATTGATAATTGGACGGTTTATTTTCGTCAGGGGCAATTCCACCGAAACGAATAATAGTTGTTCCGCTATTCTGCATATTGCTCCAATGCTTATGTAGCTTTCCGTTGTATTTTTTGGTTCCTACACTATCAGGCATCCAGGCGTTTACACCAAAAAAATTATTTGATATGGTTTGTGAATTAGATGTGGATAAGAAAAAGGAGTAAGTTATCAGCGTGCAAAAAAAGTATATAGCTTTTCTCATGGGGCATTAGTTTTAGTTAAACAATAATTATACCGGGCTATTGTGTATCCGCTCCTGGCTATGATTAGCCTTCTTTCAGCGACTCATTGTTTAACGCAACTACTTTCCTAAGGTTGTATCTGAATCAACCTTTTAACATTTTTTCACTTTTAAATAATTTTTGAAAATTGAACTTAACCGGCCACGAGAAAAAAATAATCTACAGCTGATTTTGGAGGAGTTACAAAAAATAGTGGGTACTGGAAAAAATTTCCACACTAGCTGAAATAGAATTCATTACTCGATTTCTATTCAAAAACCATGTCGTCAAAATTTTCCACAATTTATTATAAAAAGAATTTAACTAAGTGCAATGGCTTGCACCGCAGAAACGCCTGTTCTCTTCATTTTCCGCCCTCTTTTATAAGACCCAACGGAGATTTCAGAGCTTAATTTTTTTGAAGATAATTTTTTGTTTTTTAAAGTACATTCCAAATCACTGAAAACATTCATAAAATACAAATATGCATCATAAGGAGAATCAAAAGGACTAAAATACTTGTGGACATCCCCATCATTCCAGAATTTAGTACACATGTAATAATAATGATCAGAGGTTTGAAGTTTTTCCCATACGTCCAACAACGCACTGTCTCCGTAAACTAAAATATCCTTTTCAAGAGAGTAAATCTTCTTAATCGCTTCCTGTTGCATTGAATTACTTAACCACGCAGAAAGATCCCTTTCTGTATCCGCCCATGAAGTAAAATTATGTGAATCGTAAATATTCCTTGCAGGATATGAAGCAATCGTTTCGGAAGGTGTTTTAAAACTAAAATCGGGATGCTCTAATATACTACCCGGCAGATGATCCAAAAAATTAAAAATGCCAGTCGACTCCCACTGATGCTCACCGAATGTTTCATAATCCATAAAAAGATTAATTGTTTCACCATTACCTGCTATATCATGTACCCAATTCTTGAATTTATCCGTAGTCAAAGGAAACTCCTTCCAACCCTTATCAGAGAATCTAAAAGCAATATCGTCAGATAAACGATAATTTTTCAGAAGTAATTTTATGTCCCTTGCTCCAACAGCGTTATAAAGAAAATTAGGACTTCTTTCACCCAATAACCTATCCACTCCTTCACATACAATACCTTTGTATCCCATATTTTCAATAAATACGGCTAATTCATTATTATAAATCAATTCCGTATTTCTAAAAATCTTTGGCTCCTGATTAAAATATTTTTTAATCACCTTCGCATGCTTTTCTACTTGTCTTTTAAATTCGTCTTTGGAAAAAATAAAACTAAGCGAGTGAGAATATGTTTCAGCCAAAAATTCTACACAACCAGTATTTGAAAGATCAATGAACGATTGAAGAACATCAGGTCTGTATTTCTCAAATTGCTCAATGACAACTCCACTCAACGAATAACTAATTTTGAATTTTCCCTTGTGACGCTGAATAAGCTCCAACATCTTTTTATTGGTTTTGAGATAACACTTATCCGCAACTTTGTTTAAAATTTCTTCATTCTTTTTGTCATCTTCATAAAAATGAGAGGTTCCGATGTCGAAAAAAGAATAGTTATTGATCCTAAAGGGCTGATGCACCTGGAAGTAAAAACAAATAGAAGGCATAATATATTTATTTAGTAAAATTGATTTGATGAATATGCATTTACAATCTTATGAGCCGAAATGTCCCATGTAATTTTATTTAAATTTTTGTACGCGTCATTCACAACTTTTTTTCTTAGAACTGAATCGTTAAGTAAATTCAAAATATTACTGGCCGCCTTGTTTGTATCCCAGTAATCAAACTTTAGTGCGCCACCCAATACCTCCGCAACACCAGATTGTTTTGAAATTACACAGGGGATACCAAAATGAGCCGCTTCTACGGCAGACAAACCGAATGGTTCAGATACTGAAGGCATACAATAAACATCACTCACTGAAAATAAATGCCGCAATCTTTCTTGATTTAAAAATCCGGTCAAATGAAAACGATTACCAATACTTTTATAGGAGCTCTTTTCTAACATTGATTTAAAGTAATCCCCCACACCGGCCATTACGAATCTAACGTCAGGATTTTTTTCCAAAACCTTGCAAGCTATATCGAGAAATTTTTCAGGACCTTTTTGCCTGGTAAGTCTGCCGACGAATAAGACTGTTTTCTCTCTAAAATTTCTTTTACTCTTAAATGGTTTGACTGGAACACTTCCATTATGAATGACAGACATTTTGCTTTTGCTTATCCCATAATGGCGATTGATATTATCCGCTGTAAAATTGCTCACAGGCATAAGTAAGTCTGCATACTCCATTCCTTTTTTCTCCAGATCATAAACCCATCCTTTACTATTTTCACCACTCCTATCAACTTCCAGAGAATGGATATGCATTACCAAGGGCTTGCCCGTTTGTTGTTTTATTTTTATTCCTGCAAGCATAGTCATCCAATCGTGAGCATGGATAATATCAAAATCTATATCAGAAGCAACAGCAGAAGTGATATCAGCATACTGAAAAACTTTGTTTATCACATCACCACCATATAGATTTTCAATATTAAATGCGGCTAATTTTTCTTTTCCGCTCATCATATTTAAACCCCTGCTTCCGGAAGCTTCTGCACCTTCAGAATAATATGGATTAAGATCAAAAGGAATTGATTGAAGATCAAAAGGAAGATCAGACATATCATTTCTGAAGGCGTTATCGAACGTTTCAACATTAATATTATTGATACCGATCAAATTCATATTTTTTACCTTGAAATCTGGACTCGATTTTGGAACCACCATAGTAATTTTAGCCAACTTCGACATTGCTGTTGAAAGATCATGGCACGCAACACCTAAACCACCGTTTATAATAGGCGGAAACTCCCATCCCAGCATTAGGACCTTTGGCTGATCATTCTTCATTGTTAACTTATACTATTCTTTTGATTTAACTGGATTTTTTTCACCAAGCGTAAACTTATTCTATACTGAGTAACATTAGCGAGCGTATTCGTCGGTTGGGTATTTTCAATAGCCCAAAAAGGAAATTATTAGCCCAAATTTTTCTTAAGAACAAGGAAGAGTAAAAGTCCATTAGATAATCCAAGATCGGATTGTGTTTAAACCGTCTGTATACTATACTTTAGGGATCTTGGCAATCTTGCTAATATCATGGCCACTATTATACTAATGATAGCGGCAAAGAAGCACCATATTGAAATGAAATAATTCGCTGCAATCAACCAGGTTATAAGACATGATAGCATAAGAGTAGTTCCTACAAGCCTCATACCTCTTACTCTAGAAATAAAAGGAGAAATCACAGTGGGTATAAAATAAAATAGCCTGGTTAGCCATGTCAAACCAAATAATCCAGGAAAAGCAACATTATATTTTATATGATGGTTGCTTATTTCAGCTGACACATGATTAGTTAAATAACAATAGGTTAAATATGATGACAGCATTATTCCAATTGCAAGAATTACAAAACAAACCTTTTTTCTTCCCGAAGAATTCTCAAGACACATAATAGAAAATGGCACCCAGACAGGCCAGATAATCTGGGCAACAAAAAGGAATACGTATGTCGCAAAAGAAGCTAAATACGAAAACTCGTCGTGCATTAAAGCAAGCCACAAAACCCCTTCAATAAATTGTTGAAACGCAAACAAAAAAGGAATAATCGCGAATGCAAGCTGCTTTGGAGATTCCATCTTTTTTATAGCTACTACACCCGTTATACCTAATACAATACCAGCACTAAAACTTACTGTGGCCGAGAAACACATTTCTATTACAATTGGTTAATTCAAAACTATACTATACCAAAGAACAACACTTTTGTTTTCGTTTAGGTGCTATTTTTCATCGTTGAAATAAATTTCTTAAGTTAAATAGCCATAAAGTTTAGGTTTTAAGCGATGGAAATATCGCCATTAACGAATTACTATCCGGCCATTTTTACCATTTTTTTAATATTGGCACTTATTAATAACCAACAAATAATTTAATTATGAAAAAACAACTACTAACTATTTTTATCTTTCTAATGGTTCAACGTATATCCGGACAACAAACTTATTGTGATTTCGAAGGAACAAAAGTCATAACTTTTGGCTTTCATAATGGAGTCATTGACTCGATGGCCACTAATCCGGCTTCAAATTTTATCAACAACAGTTTAACCTGCGCAAAATACATCAGGGATACAGCAATGTATGATAATATTAAAATTTATCCAGATACAACATTGAGTGACATTACAACATATGCAAGCAACTTACCATTAGCTCCTAAAATCACTATGAAATTATATTCATCGGCAGCAATTGGTACACTTGTAGAATTACAGTTAGGAATAAAAAGTGACGATACCTATCCCACCGGAATTCACAGTGTCTATAATGCAACCACCACAGCTCAAAATGCCTGGCAAGACATCACGTTTGACTATTTACAATCACCGATTGGCAGCCTTGTATTACCAACACAAATAGATAAAGTAGTTTTACTTTTTCATCCTAATTCTTCTGCAAGGGATACAATGTATTTTGATAGCCTGGTTGGTCCACAATTAGTTAATTATCATGTGGGAATTAAAGTAAATACTGCCTCCGCCAAGCTTTACCAGAATAGCCCTAATCCAGCGAACGAAAATACTAACATACGATTTAATCTGAGCACACCAGGGTTAGTATCAATTAAATTATATGATCTACTCGGCAAAGTAGCCCTTTCATTACCAGATCAAAATATGACTGAAGGATTCCACTCTATCCCAATTATAACAGAAAATCTTCCTAATGGAATTTATTTTTGCACATTGGTAAAAGACGGAACTTCACAATCAATTAAAATGGCTATTTCAAAATAGCTATAAGCTCTTTTAAATAAAAATCCCATTGCAAAATGCAATGGGATTTTTATTGTAACATTCAGATCAAATTATTTTTGGATCACAATTTTTTCTACAGAATAGATATCCGTCCTATTTTCTTTTACTCTTAGTATATACTCACCGCTGGCAATATCAGGATCTAATTCAATCTCATCTTTCCCATTCTGAAAAACAGATTTTCTGTTATATACCTCCTGGCCCATTATATTGAACAACTTGGCTTCATACTCCTGCTCTCCGTTATTAGCATTCGACGATTCAATTACAAATTTTCCCGCCGATGGATTTGGAAATACATTCACCTCAAAGTTATCCAGACCTGAAAATTCCTGAGAAGGACGTTCTCCCGTCCCAGGGTTATTATTTGAAGCAACCTGGTAATTCGTAATAGTAGGAGGTTGATTAGCTATGGCCTGAACCGTTAATGAATATTCATACTTCTTTATTAATGCTCCATTCGAATTAAAAATAAGTAACACAGTAGATTGACTTGGAATTACGTCATCATACTGTTTTGCAACTCCAGCATCAATATTTATTTTTAATGAGTTACTCCCCGACACAGTTGAATTATCTAGTCTTAATGCATAATTATAGCTGCTACTAAGATCCTGATTCATAATCAAAACAGATACCTGTTGCCCATTTTTACTTCCATACGATTTAACATTTGATTTATTGGAAGTTCCATTTGCAAAACTTCCTTTAAAATTCTCTGCTAAAAGTTTAAAATGGTAATAACCTGGCTTTTTATTGGATGTCGTAGGATCGATATAACCAATATTAAGAGCTGTAGAATTTCCTTCGACAACACTCCACAAATTAATAAAGTCTACCCCATTCTTCATTCCAACACACATCATCTCAGCAATAAACTGCCCGCCAATAAAACTGTTAGCACCTGTTCCATTTAAGTTGTCACCGGAATTGTTTTGCCAGTTAATATTCGCCTCTGTGATTGCAGTTTTAAGAGCGGATGCACCGGTTCTACCATGCGTTGAATTACATGCCGCAATACGAGAATTTAAATAAACTAAATTATCCTGCAATGAGCCTGTAGATGTTAATTTTGAAATAATCTGATCCCTTGTTTGGGACCCATTAAATGGATATGTATGAAATGAAATAATATCCAAATAGTATCTACCTGATGCATCTTTACCTGTAATATCATCTGGCCCATTAGGATTTGTCAATCCATTTATTATTGATTGATTAAACCACGCACACTCAGGACCAACTGTAAGAATCGATGGATCCACTGCTTTCATCGCTGAAGCAAATGGTTTAAAATAAGCAGCGATTTGTGCAGCCTTGGTGTAAGAATAACCCAAATCCGGTTCGTTACCGATTACCCAATACTTAATTTTTTTACCTTTTGTTATATTAATATACCTAACGATATCTGCAGCTTGTTGTGCGCTATATCGGTTCATATGAAAAGGAACCTGAATAATTGGTTCCATTCCATTCGAACGAATAGAATCTATCATCCTGATATATTGATAATTTGTTGGCATATTTCTATCCGCTGCAATACCACCAAAACGAATGACTGAAGCATTACTGCTCTTTATATCATCCCAATGTTCATAAAGTTTTCCATTCAAAATACAAGGAGGCTCCTGACATGCCTTAGCATTTCCAATTGTATCTGGCATCCATGCGTTTTCTCCAAAAAAATGATTCGAAATTGTTTGAGAATAACTATTTTCTACAATGAAAAACAATCCGAAAATCAACACACTTTTCTTAACCATCTCTTTTATTTTTTCCATAATATTATTTTTAGTGATTATTTTTCTAAGACTTCCCAACTTCTCTTTTAATTCCCTGGGCTATTATAAAGACCCTTTTAGCGATCGATCTATTATTACGCAAATGTTACACTAATGTTATGGCGCAAACGATCATTTAACATTTTTTGGCTATTAAAAATGCGTTTTAGCCGAAAAAAAAAGAAAACACGAATAGACTGATTTATTTTCGTTAATTATTACATTAATAAAAAGAAAAAACAATCGCAATTAAAAGAATAAAAATTTATGAAGAACGTCATGCAAAACAAAAACATCCCGCATAAATCCGTTAAAAAAGTAATAGACGGAAAGGACCAGTCTAATGAAGAGCAAAATATCACTCCCAAAATTATTGACGAACGTTCAAGATTCTCTGATAAAGAGTTATTGGAATTCAAAGAATTGATCCTTTTAAAACTTCAGAAGGCAACAGTTGATTATGAGCTTTATAAAAACATATTATCACTTCGCGATGACAATGGAACCAACGACACATCACCAACCTTTAAGTTACTCGAAGATGCAAGCGATGTATTATCTAAAGAAGAAACGGCAAGATTCGCAGCAAGACAGGAAAAATTCATTCAGCACTTATACAACGCATTGATAAGAGTAGAAAATAAAACCTATGGGATCTGCAGGATTACAGGAAAATTAATTGCAAAAGAAAGATTAAAAAGTGTTCCCCACGCTACAACAAGTATTGACGCTAAACTTAATAGCGCCACTCTTAATTAATGAAAAGACTCTTTACACTTTTTTTTTCTTTTATATTATTAACTATCAGGGCTCAACTATTTACCGGAGGCGGAGGTTCTATTCTTAACAATGGTGTAAATACATATTTTAATCTAAACATATCTGGCCTGAGTCAATCTCAGCTCGACAGCGCTTTTGGCCTTGAAGAAGTTTGCATTAATATAACTCACCACACTGTCCAGGAGTTAAGTATTTTTCTTCAATCCCCATCAGGAACAATTGTTCAATTGACTGACGGAAGTAGTTGCAAAGACACGAATTATACAAATACTTGTTTTAACAATACGGCTGGCTCATCAATTACATTAGCGCAAGCCCCTTATAATGGCAGCTTTAAGCCCATTGGATATTTAGGAAGGTTTAATAACGGACAAACAGGGAATGGAACATGGAAACTTATAGTGAAAGATTATTTAGCATTTATTAATTCCGGTAACCTGATAAGCTGGAGCATACGATTTGGTAATTCTCCACATCCCAATTTAAAATTCACCTCCTCGGATTTACCAATAGTGATTATTAATACCGGTAGTCAATTATTATCTGATACTGGTATAATTGCAAACATGGGAATTATTTACAATGGTTCCAGCCGAAATCATACCACAGACACATGGAATAATTACAACGGAAAAATAAAAATTAATCTTAGGGGTAATAGCAGTAAAAATTTTGAGAAAAAACCCTATAGCATTGAAACAAAAGACGCAAGTGGAAGTGATTTAAATGTCCCGCTCCTGGGCATGCCTCCGGAAAGCGACTGGTGCTTAATTGCCGCCTACCAGGATAAAAGTCTGCTGAGAATTCCTCTCACCTATGATTTATTCAGGAGAATGGGAAATTATTCACCAAGATTCAAATTTGTTGAAGTTGTTATAAATGGAGAATACAGGGGTGTTTATACTCTCTTAGAAAAACCTAAGAGAGGTGCATCAAGAATTGACATCTCAAAACTTACTAAGAACGACAACGCGAGTCCAAATATTACCGGAGGATATATTCTAAAAATCGATCGCGCAGATGAAGCAGGATGGTATTCATTACTTCCGGGCAACTCGCCAACCAATTCACATTTTTATTATGAGTACGTTTATCCAAAGGACACAGACATTACAGTACAACAGAAGGCATATATTAAAAATTACATGGACAACTTTGAAAACACAATGAACTCTTCGTCTTTTGCAGATCAGATAAACGGCTATCCCAAATACATTGAGACAAATTCTTTTGTTGACTTTTTTTTAATAAATGAATTAAGTAAAAATGTTGATGCTTACAGACTAAGTACGTATTTATATAAGGACAATATCAGCAATGGTGGTAAACTACACATTGGTCCTGTATGGGATTATGATCTTGCCTGGCATAACTGTAACTATGGAAATTCCTTTTCTTCTAATGGCTGGGAATATCAAATGGCGGACACAACATTTCCATGTCCAACATGGTGGGATAAACTTTACCAGGACAGTAATTTTGTAAACCAGGTTTACTGCAGATGGACACAACTAAGGCAGGGAATTCTCAAATTAAATAATCTTTATACCTATATAGATTCAACTGCACTTGTATTAAATGAATCACAACAGCGGAATTTTACTCAATGGCCAATTTTGGGAGCTTACATCTTTCCTAATCCACAAAATCAGTTAAATGCAACGTATCAAACAGAAATAAGTGATTTAAAATCTTGGATAACAAATCGAATTGCCTGGATGGACGCGTCTATTTCAGGAAACTGCATTATGCCATTTGTAACAAATAACAACCTAGAAAACAAAGTACATATATATCCAAATCCATTTGAATCATCTACAACATTCTCAATACACTTAATCAAAGATGGAAATGTTTCTTTGAAAATAATTGACCCTTTAGGGAAAGAGTTGTCTAGATTAATTTATGAACACAAACCCGCCGGAGAATACAATCTCACTTTTGAGCGAAATCAAATTCCGCCAGGAATTTATTTTTATCAGCTAACGGTTGACAACAATGCAACAACCGGAAAACTTGTAATACAATAGCAAGTTTAAACAATTCCCTATCTAAATTTTAATAGCAATTTATTTAATCTTTTTTATTTCAGTCTTAGCTATATAAAGCAGCTGTTCACCGAATATTGATGAATCTTATTCATCCAATGAATAAATTTGCTCATAATACAACATGAAAAAATATCATAAACTTTTAATACCAATTTTTTGTTCGCTCTCCCTGAGTTCTTGTGCGGTAGCGGCTAGTAATTATTCCAGCGGACTCAGCCTTGGGATGCTTATTAC
>Ga0163149_10000855_pt1 | contig 39963 bp, 22 predicted proteins | sample OliLakLV19MP5G1_FD_148604 | JGI IMG/M metagenome (GOLD analysis project Ga0163149, IMG submission 148604) | Freshwater microbial mat bacterial communities from Lake Vanda, McMurdo Dry Valleys, Antarctica - Oligotrophic Lake LV.19.MP5.G1 | ecosystem: Environmental > Aquatic > Freshwater > Lake >...
CTGCACCGCGTTGACCCCGCTGCACCGCGTTGACCCCGCTGCACCGCGTTGACCCCGCTGCACCGCGTTGACCCCGCCGCACCGCGTTGACCCCGCTGCGCGGCGCTGACGACGCTGCGAGGTGCTGACGAGGCTCCGAGGTGCTCACGACGCTGCGAGGTGCTGACGAAGTTGCGCCGCGCGGACGACAGTACGCCGTCCTGACGACGATGCGCAGTGCTGACGACCTATGCCGCGAGGACGACGACGCGCGAAGGTGTCGGTGCTCGAAGGTGTCGGTGCTCGAACGACAAAGGCCGTGATGACTTCGCGGGGCTCGCGCGTCGGGGAGCGACGTCACTAGGTTCTGAGCGGCCGGAGGGCCGAATTCTTGGCGATCCTTCAGACACCCGCAGCGCGCCAGCGATCCTCAGGATCCACGTCGCGGCCGGGTTCATCGTCGGCGGATCCCCCATCGTCGGGACCATCGACCCGCACGAAACGAGCCTCGGGCCCGGCACACCGTTCGAGGAAACCTTGTTGGGACTTCGAGAGCCGCACACGGACGCGGGCTTCTCCGGTGGCCTCGTCGTACTGCCTCTCGATCGGCGTGCACAGCGCGCGAATCTGAGCATCGAGTCGACCCGCGGAGGCCGGCATGAACACGTCCACGAGCGCCGAGTGAGCGTCCAGTCGCGCACAAATCCGGGCATCGAGTTCGGCGAGCCCGTCGCCGGCCACCGCGGAGGCGAGCAACGACGCGGGACCGGCCGCGCGCTGCAGCGCGTCCAGCGCGACCGGGTCCGTGACCAGATCGGCCTTGTTCAGGATCACGATCTCCTCGCGCGGCCCACGCAAGACGGTGCGCAAGACCTGCTCGACGGCTTCCATCTGCTCGATCGCGCGCGGATGCGAGGCATCGACGACGTGGAGCAAGAGGTCTGCGTGCAGCGCTTCCTCGAGAGTGGCGTGGAAAGAGGCCACCAAATGGTGCGGAAGTCTCGTCACGAATCCGACGGTGTCCGACAGGAGAACCGTACGTCCGTCGCGGAGTCGCCATTGCCGCGTCCGGGTGTCCAGAGTCGCGAACAGCATGTCCGCCGCGAGCTCGTCCGAACCTGTGAGGCGGTTCAAGATCGTGGATTTGCCGGCGTTCGTGTAGCCGACGAGGCCGATGGTGAACTGCTCGGCGCGCGTACGCACTTCGCGTTGCTTGCGCTCCTCGATGACGCGCAGCTCTTCGCGAAGGTCTTGGATTCGCCGGCGAATCAAGCGCTTGTCCGTCTCGAGTTGGGTCTCACCCGGACCACGTGCGCCGATCGCGCCTTCATTGCGCTCGAGGTGCGTCCACATCCGGCGCAAGCGCGGAGCGAGGTACTCGTTCTGCGCGAGCTCGACCTGGAGACGTGCCTGCCGCGTGCGCGCGCGCCGCGCGAAGATGTCGAGGATCAGTTCACTGCGATCGATGATGCGGATGCCGAATGCCTTCTCGAGATTGCGTCCCTGCGCCGGCGAGAGTTCGTTGTCGACGACGACCGCGTCGGGATGCAGTCGATCGATCTCCGCCTTGATCTCGATGACCTTGCCGCTGCCGAAGAGCGTGGCCGGACTCGGACGGTGCAACCGCTGCACGATGCCGTCGCCCACGACGAGGCCTTCCGCGGCCGAGACGAGGCCCTCGGCTTCGGACAGATCCTCGTCGTCGAACGGCGGCACGTCGGTGAAGCGGACCCCGCACACGAGCACGCGCTCTTCGGGAGTTCGCGTCGCTTTCGGTATGCGACTCATGCGACGGAGATCGGCGAACGCAGTGCCTCGCGGACGAGATCTGCCCGCGCGATGCGACCATTCTCGAACACGGGACGGATCACGGTGTGTGCGCGCCATTCCGCACGCGGCTCCGGCGTTTCGGGCCGGTAGTGCGTGCCGCGGCTCTCCTCGCGAGCGAGCGCGCCGAGGGTCGTGAGTCGGGCTACTGTCAGCATGTTGATGAGCTCCATAGCACGCGGCTCGTCGAGTTCGATCTCGGAGACCGCGCGGGTCCAGAAGCGGATCTTGTTCAGCGCGTCCTCGAGTCCGGCGCGTGTGCGCTCGACGCCGACTTGCCGCCACATGAGCGACTTGAGCGAGTAGAGCAAGTCCTGCAAGTTCACTTGCACACCCGCCGGAGGCTTCGATGCCGGCCCGCGAGGTGAATCGATGATCGTCCGCACGTCGACCTCGCGCGCCTCGCCGGCGGCTGCCCGACCTGCGCGCTCGCCGAGGACGATGCCCTCGAGCAGCGAGTTCGACCCCATGCGATTCGCGCCATGAAGGCCCGAACTGGCGCATTCACCCACGGCCCAGAGTCCGGGCACCGACGTCCGACCGTCGAGGTCCGCCTGGAGACCGCCGACCATGTAGTGGGCGCCCGGGCGCACGGGAACGGGCTCGCGCGCGATATCGATGCCGAAGAAGCGGCAGATGCGGCTGATCCCCGGGAACAGGGCGTGCGGATCGCCGTGAACGCGCGACAGGTCGAGGTACACGCTGGTGTCGTTCGTCGCGACCATGCGTGCGGAAACGGCGCGGCTCACCACGTCGCGCGGCGCGAGCTCGGCCGCCGGGTGGTATTCCGGCATGAACCGCGCGCCGTGGCGATCGACGAGGATTCCGCCATGGCCGCGGACGATCTCGCTGATGAGCACGCGTGCGGCTCCAGCGATGTAGAGGCAGGTGGGGTGGAACTGCACGAACTCCAAATCGCGCACCGCCGCACCCGCGCGGAATCCGATGGCGACACCGTCGCCCGTGGCGATCGCGGGGTTCGTCGTTTCGCGGTAGATCTGCCCTCCGCCGCCCGTCGCGAGGACGACCTGAGCGCCGACGTGCATCACGAAGTCACCGCGCGCATTGCGCGTCAGGACTCCCGCCGCTCGACCGTCGGAATCGCACACGACGTCGACGGCGAACGTGCTCGGGAAGCAGGCGACCCCGGGGTGATTTTGAAGGGCGCGGGCCAGCGCGCGCTGGATCTCCACGCCAGTCGCGTCGCCCCGCGCGTGCACGATGCGCGGGTGTGTGTGGCCGCCCTCGCGGGAGAGAACGAGCTCGCCGTCCTCGCGCCGATCGAGTTCCGCGCCGAGCCGGAGGAGCCGCTCGACCGCATCGGGTCCACCGCGGACGACACACTCGACGGCCTCCGGCTCCGATAGCCCGCAGCCCACGACCAGCGTGTCGCGCACGTGGGCTTCGAAAGAGTCGGGCGACTCCAGGACAGCTGCCATCCCTCCCTGAGCCCAGAGCGTGTTCGTCTCGCGCAGATCCGACTTGGCCAGGACGGCCACGGAAGCGCCGCGGTCTGCAGCGGCCAGCGCAGCGGAAGCACCCGCGACCCCGCTCCCAACGACCAGGACGTCGAAGCGGTACGCAGGCAGGTGCCGGACGGAGAACGGCAGGAGGTGGCGATCGATCGGGAGCGGTTCGCTGAGCACAGGTCCTCGTCGAGAGGGTGTCGGCCTCCATCCTTGGCGAACAGGAGGAACCAACCAGTCTACGGGGTGAGGTGGTCCGGGTGCAGGACTCGACACGACACATCCCGACGCGGCGCGGGACATCGCGATCGCACGATCCGTGAGGGCGATGCCGGGCGACGCCCGAGTCCGCGCGTACTACAACGCCCCTGCGGAAGTCCGTTGGGGATCGGTGCCCGAGCCGGCTGCTCCCGGACCCCAGGCTGGCTTCGAAGTCCCCAGTCGGGAACCTGCCGAGGCACCGACGCGCCGAGCCGGGAAATCTCGGGGTCCACCGAGCCCTGACGCCCCTAAACCGTTGAGGACACCGGCGATCCGCTCAACAGGCAACTCAGGCGGTTCGGGACTTGTTCGGGTTCGAGGTGCTCGGTACTTTGGGTTTTGTTCGGGTCCGAGGCGGACCCAACCCGGAACATCATCCATGACCAAATTCCTCAGCAACATCCGCAGCGACCAGGTGTCCCTCGTGTTCCTCGTCGTCGTCTTGATCTCGACCTTCCTGTTCTGAACGCGTGTGAAGACATCGAGCCTGCACGCTCTCAGACACGGCTGGCGCCGGCTCCGCGGCCCGTCGCCCGTTGAATTTTCATGGGCTTCGAGAGCACGCCAAGCCTTCGAGCCCTTGGCCTCACCGCTCAGCGCTGCGTTGATCGGAGGGTGCAGAGCGTGCACCTTCAGCGCGGGCACGAAACTCGGTCCGTGGCGAACCGCCGCAACCCACGCTCGCAAGATCAGGGTCGCCCATCCGTCTGCGTTCTCAAGGAACCTCAACTGACATGACTTCGCTTCCACTGACACGGCGCCAGCGTGACATCATGGACATGTTCGAGCGGTACACCCGAGCCCACGGGATCAGTCCGACGCTCGAGGAGATCGCCGGTGCTCTCGGCGTCAACAAAGTCACGGTGTTCGGGCATGTCGCGGAATTGGAGCGCAAGGGTGTGCTGGTGCGAGCGGCCAAGGGAGTGAGTCGCTCTCTGCAAATCAAGACGCCGAAGTTGGAGAGGACCCGCAGCACCGAGGTCCTGGTCCTCGGGACCATCGCCGCAGGTTCGCCACTGGAGACGCTCGAGGATCCGCAGACCCTCGATCTGGCCGACCTCACGCCCCCTGGTTCCGACTGCTATGCGCTGCGCGTCCGCGGCGACTCGATGATCGATGACGGCATTCGCGACGGTGATTTGGTCCTCGTCGAAAAGCGCTCGGACGCCCGCAACGGGGAAATCGTGGTGGCAGTGCTTCCCGACGAAACGGCGACGCTCAAGCGGTTCTACCGCGAAGGCGGCAAGTATCGTCTTCAGCCGGCCAATGCAGCCCTCGAGGCTCGGATCGTGGACGAAGTCGAAGTTCGGGGAATCGTGCTCGGTGTGATCCGACGCTACTGACGCGCACCTGGGTCTTGCGGCTCGGGAGGGCGGACCTGAATTCTGGCACGCGAAGTTGGGCCCCGATCGGTCGGGCGTGCTCGGTCAGAGGACCAGTACGGCATTGGCCCAGAGCGTCACCGGATCCAATCGGATGGACGGTCGGCTACACGGGCTAGAACCAAGCAGGTGAGTGCGTCGTCGCCCTCATGTACCGAGGGGGAAGGCGCCGGTTCGAAAGCTGCGGCTTGCGCTGGCGTGGGTGAGGACCAATACCCCAAGCTCGGTCCGAACCTCGCCCCCCGCAGCACCCCTGAGCAGGGTTGAACAACTTCCCGGAGGGCCGAGCAGAGTCGATCCGCTCGTCCCTCGCGAGGCGCACGAGGGTGTGCAAGCTCCTGCAGATAACGAGACGACGATCCATCCCAGCGGTGATCGTCCGAAGTGCTGGAGCGCGGGCGCGGAGCAGCATGAAGCCGGTTGTGACGCTCCATGAACCTCCCGGAACGTGAGGGCCAAGCTGCGCGTTCAGGCCGGTCTGCTGGCCCGAGATCTCAGACCGTCTGAGGACATCACACGCTCTCGCGACTCGAAGCGTCGCCACATGAATCAGAGAGGCCGTAGACCGGATTTCTTCACGAGCTCTCAGCCCAGTTGGTTGGAACAAGGCGAGCCCGAACGCCGACACGAGCTCGCACTTCGACAAGCGTTTCCACCAGGTGCGCTGACACTGGATGCCTCGATCCGGCAGCTCGGCCAGAGCTCTGAGCTACTACCGTGCTTCCATGGCGTATGAAAGCGGAAGGGCGGAAGGAGATGACTCAGCCTTGGTGCGCGGGTGCAGGAAACCGCTAGTAGGAAGTAGACGGAGCACGCGGATCAGAGGGCATGGATAAAAAAGAAGCGGGTGCCTGCGCATTGCGCAGACACCCGCAAGAAGACCCCGGCGATCACCTACTTTCTCGCTTTCGCAATATCATCGGCAGGACTTGCTTGACGACCGTGTTCGGAATGGGAACGGGTATGGCCAAGCCCTTATTATCACCGGGAGTGCTCACGGAGACCGAAGCCTCCACGTGCCCGGAGGTTGAAAACCTCCGAGGTGATCAGAAAAGGTGAACCGCGCAGAACATGGACCGTGCACAGCCAACCGCTGAACACGGAGACCGTGATCAGGGGGTGGTGGTTAAGTCGATCGTCCGATTAGTACCGGTAAGCTCAACGTATCACTACGCTTACACCGCCGGCCTATCAACCTGGTAGTCTCCCAGGGGACTGATAGGGATGACTCGTCTTGGAGAGGGCTTCGCGCTTAGATGCATTCAGCACTTATCCGTTCCGGTCTTAGCTACCCAGCGCTGCCACTAGCGTGACAACTGGAACACCAGAGGACCGTCCACCCCAATCCTCTCGTACTAGGGGCAAACCTCCGCAATCATCCTACACCCACGTCAGATAGGGACCGACCTGTCTCACGACGGTCTAAACCCAGCTCGCGTACCGCTTTAATTGGCGAACAGCCAAACCCTTGGGACCTCCTACAGCCCCAGGATGCGATGAGCCGACATCGAGGTGCCAAACCTCCCCGTCGATATGGACTCTTGGGGGAGATCAGCCTGTTATCCCCGGAGTACCTTTTATCTGATGAGCGACGGCCCTTCCACTCGGATTCCGCCGGATCACTAGGACCTACTTTCGTACCTGCTTGAGCTATATCTCTTGCAGTCAGGCGCACTTATACCCTTACGCTCTGCGTGCGATTGCCAACCGCACTGAGTGCACCATCGTGCTCCTCCGTTACCTTTTTGGAGGAGACCGCCCCAGCCAAACTACCCACCTGACACTGTTCACGGCCCGGATTCACGGTGCCGTGTTAGAGACCTATCAAGCAGAGAGTGGTATTTCACTGATGACTCCACCGGACCCAAAGGCCCAGTTTCGACGTCTCCCACCTATGCTACGCACTACATAACAAGCCTCAATATCAGGCTATAGTAAAGGTTCACGGGGTCTTTCCGTCTTGACGCGGGAACGTGGCATCTTCACCACAGCTACAAGTTCGCCGAGCATGCCGTTGAGACAGAGCCCATATCATTACGCCTTTCGTGCGGGTCGGAACTTACCCGACAAGGAATTTCGCTACCTTAGGACCGTCATAGTTACGGCCGCCATTCACCGGGGCTTCAATTCGGAGCTTCGCTTACGCTAACCCCTCCTCTTAACCTTCCGGCATTGGGCAGGCGTCAGTCTGTATACTTCGTCGTTACGACTTCGCACAGACCTGTGTTTTTAATAAACAGTTGCATGGGCCATTTCTCTGCGACCCAACACAGCTTCGACCGCGAGGGCCTACACTGTACTGGGTACCCCTTTTCCCGAAGTTACGGGGTTAATTTGCCGAGTTCCTTAACGGCATTTCTCTCGAGCGCCTTAGGATATTCACCTCACCCACCTGTGTCGGTTTTGGTACGGACACCATGGTCACTTCCTAGAAGATTTTCTCGGCGGTTGGTCCTGGAACTTCGCCTTGCGGCTCGACATCACCCCTGGGCTTATGCATGCGGATTTTCCTACATGCCACCCTCAGGCTTATACGCACATCTGTCAGTGCGATTCCATTTCTTCCCGCGTCCCTCCATCGGTATGACGCGACCCGGTGGTACAGGAATATTAACCTGTCTTCCATCGACTACGCCTTTCGGCCTCGTCTTAGGGTCCGACTAACCCTGGGCGGATTTACCGTGCCCAGGAAACCTTGGGTTTGCGGCGAGCAGGATTCTCACCTGCTTTCTCGCTACTAATTCCTGCATAATCGCTTCCAAGGCGTCCAGAGGTCGTTACCGTCCTCCTTCACCCGCCTGGAACGCTCCGCTACCAGACCGAACTGTCAACGACAATTCGGAATCCAGAGCTTCGGTTGCGTGCTTGAGCCCCGTTCATTTTCGGCGCAGAACCTCTCGACCAGTGAGCTATTACGCACTCTTTAAATGATGGCTGCTTCTAAGCCAACATCCTGGCTGTCTTAGAGATTCCACTTCCTTTTCTACACTTAGCACGCATTTGGGACCTTAGCTGCTGGTCTGGGTTGTTTCCCTCTCGACCACGAACCTTATCGCTCGTAGACTGATTCCCTGGATACGGTACATGGTATTCGGAGTTTGATTAGGTAGGGTACCCCGAAAGGCCCCTATCCCATTCAGTAGCTCTACCCCCACGCACTATGACCAAAGACTAGCCCGAAAGCTATTTCGCGGAGAACCAGCTATTTGCCAGCTTGATTAGCCTTTCACTCCTATCCACAAGTCATCGAAACGGTTTTCAACCCATACTCGTTCGGCCCTCCACGGACTGTTACATCCGCTTCAGCCTGCTCATGGATAGATCGCTGGCTTTCGGGTCTACTCCACCTGACTTGAGACGCGCTATTCACACTCGCTTTCGCTTCGGCTTCGAGCCTGAGGCTCTTAACCTTGCCAGATAGAGTAACTCGCAGGATCATTATGCAAAAGGCACGCCGTTAGCCGTTGCTCCGGAGAGCCATAGGCCTTCGACAGCTTGTAAGTACACGGTTTCAGGTACTATTTCACTCCCCTTCAGGGGTACTTTTCACCTTTCGCTCGCGCTACTATTACGCTATCGGTCGTCCAGTAGTATTTAGCCTTGGGGGGTGGTCCCCCCGGATTCACGCCAGGTTTCCCGTGTCTGGCGCTACTTGGGATCGCCGCGGAAGACTCATCACTTTTGACTAAGGGGCTGTCACCCTCTGCGGCTGGCCTTCCCATGCCATTCGTCTAATGATGAATTTGTTGACTTCCTGAGCCTCTGCGGGAGGCTCTGCGGATCCCACGACACCACCGCGGCAACGGCCGCGACCTTACACCGCGATGGTTTAGGCTGATCCCCGTTCGCTCGCCGCTACTTGGGGAATCGAGTTTTCTTTCTCTTCCTGCAGATACTGAGATGTTTCAGTTCTCTGCGTTCCCTCCGCTTGCGCGGTGACAGAGCACAACCTCTGTCCGGTTTCCCGATCTCGGAGATCTCCGGATCAATGCCTGCTAGCGGCTCCCCGGAGCATATCGTTGCTATGCCACGTCCTTCTTAGGCTCTGGACGCCAAGGCATCCACCGTGCACTCTTCTTAACTTATCCAATGTGTTCGATGTCCACGTTCTTTGCAGTTCACCTTGTTTTCAAAGAGCGATTCGCAGCGTTAGCCGCAAATCGAGTTCTTGGGGGCCCTCACAACCGTTGAACCGTTCGCGGCTCGAAGAGCAGCGGTGATCGGTTCAGTTCAGAATCGCGCATCCGACGATGCACGGAGGAAAGCAAGGGTGGTGGAGGCGATGGGACTCGAACCCACGACCCCCTGGTTGCAAACCAGGTGCTCTACCAACTGAGCTACGCCCCCGGCGAGGGGCAGACACAACCTTCAGCAAGAACTGAGGGCCGTGTCGAACCCGACCGCGCTATGGCCGGTCTTCCTTCGGTTCGAGCGCCCACCTCGCTGACTCCAGGTCATGGAGCGAGCGGGGTCATGAGCTGAAGGCGAGAGCCCAACCATTCACAGCCACGACCTCGGACGTGGCTCGATTTCTCGACCCTAGGGCCGGGGAAGCGCGGAAAGGAATGGTGGGCCTGAGTGGATTTGAACCACTGACCTCCCGCTTATCAGGCGGACGCTCTAACCAGCTGAGCTACAGGCCCGAAGCCGGGAGTCTCGCCGAGCGCAAAGCTGGCGATTCTGAATGTGAGGAAAGGGTGACCCTTGTCTACGGTGCGAACGATCTATGCTACGCCGTCCAGTTACCCGGACGTCTAACTTATCCGTTAGAAAGGAGGTGATCCAGCCGCAGGTTCCCCTACGGCTACCTTGTTACGACTTAGTCCCAATCACGAGTCTCGCTTTCGGCATCGCCCCCCTTTCGGTTGGGCAGAATGACTTCGAGCGCTCCCCGCTTTCGTGGCTTGACGGGCGGTGTGTACAAGGCTCAGGAACATATTCACCGCGGCATGGCTGATCCGCGATTACTAGCGATTCCGGCTTCATGAAGGCGAATTGCAGCCTTCAATCCGAACTGGGGCCGGCTTTAGGGATTGCCTCCACCTCGCGGTCTTGGAACCCTCTGTACCGGCCATTGTAGCACGTGTGTCGCCCTAGCCATAAGGGCCATGATGACTTGACGTCGTCCCCACCTTCCTCCGTTTTGACAACGGCAGTCTTGCTAGAGTTCCCGGCATTACCCGCTGGCAACTAACAATAGGGGTTTCGCTCGTTACGGGACTTAACCCAACATCTCACGACACGAGCTGACGACAGCCATGCAACACCTGTGCACGTTCCGACCCCGAAGGGCTGTAGTCCTACTTTCATAGAACGAATCCGTGCATGTCAAGGCTAGGTAAGGTTCTTCGCGTTGCTTCGAATTAAACCACATGCTCCACCGCTTGTGTGAGCCCCCGTCAATTTCTTTGAGTTTTACCCTTGCGAGCGTACTCCCCAGGCGGGGTACTTAACACATTAGCTCCGGCAGAGAAGACATAGATATCCCCCCTGCCCAGTACCCATCGTTTACGGCTAGGACTACCGGGGTATCTAATCCCGTTTGCTACCCTAGCTTTCGCACCTCAGTGTCAGTGTCGGGCCAGTGAGTCGCTTTCGCCACCGGTGTTCCTCCAGATATCTACGCATTTCACCGCTCCACCTGGAGTTCCACTCACCCCTCCCGATCTCTAGCTCGCCAGTATCGCCCGCAATTCCCCGGTTGAGCCGGGGGATTTCACACGCGACTTAGCGAACCACCTACGTGCGCTTTATGCCCAGTAATTCCGAACAACGTTTGCACCCTCTGTCTTACCGCGGCTGCTGGCACAGAGTTAGCCGGTGCTTCCTCTCGTCTTGGTCGAACTCGGCGCTATTCACGCCGAGTAGTTCCTAGAACGTGACAGTAGTTTACAACCCGAAGGCCTTCATCCTACACGCGGTGTCGCTCCGTCAGGCTTTCGCCCATTGCGGAAGATTCACGACTGCAGCCTCCCGTAGGAGTCTGGGCAGTTCTCAGTCCCAGTGTGCCGGACCGTCCTCTCAGACCCGGTAGCCGTCATCGCCTTGGTGAGCCGTTACCTCACCAACTAGCTGATAGCCCGCAACCTCCTCCACGAGCAGCAGCTTACGCCACCGTTTACCAGCCAGGAGATGCCTCCCAGTGGACCATCTGGTATTACCCACCGTTTCCAGTGGTTATCCCAGTCTCGAGGGTAGATTGATTACGTGTTACGCACCCTTTCGCCGCTTTACTCGTCTTGCGACTTTCACGCGCGACTTGCATGCCTAAGTCACACCGCTAACGTTCGTTCTGAGCCAGAATCAAACCCTTCATGAGTGTTTGTCTATATGCTCTTGGAATTCATTTCGAGGCCGCTCCCTTTGGAGTCGGCTCGATACGCTCGCACAGTTTTCAAGGGCCACCCTTGTTTTCAAAGATCCCGGTCGAGCTCGCCGCGTGCGGCGTGGTTCGACCGTGTTTTCAGTTCCCGACGCGCTCGTTGCTTCCGTCGGACGCTCGTTCGCGCTGGCTGCGCGTGTCGTCGTCCGGGGCCGCTTGGCTGCGTTAGGGAGGCGGGATCCTAGAGGTTTCACCTGCCCCGTCAACAGGCTCCCGTCAGGAATCGTTGGCGGAGCCATCGCAGCGCCTTAACCCTTTGCTGATGTTGTAGTTAGAGCTCCCCACCTAGTTCCACTTTTGCTCCTTTTCCGGTGGGTGAAGCACCGTTGTTGCTCCCCGACTCTTCCAGATCCGCGCGTCACGGCACCACGCGGACCGCGGCCCCCACCGGGAGGATGTCGTAGAGCTCCTCGACGTCGAGGGTTCGCATCCGGATGCAGCCCAAACTCGCGTCTTTCCCGATGCTGCCGGGATCGTTGGTGCCGTGAAACCCTAGGCCGGTGTCGAGCCCCTCGCTGCTGTTCCAGGGGATCCAGCGGGTGCCCAGGGGGTTGGCCGGATCGCCGAAGGGCACGGGCTTGCGTCCCTCCGGGAACCACATCGGCTCCTTGGTCTTCTTGGCGCCGACCGTGAAGCTCCCGAGACGTGTCGCACTCGCCTCGCTCCCGACGCCCACGGGCCAGGCAGCGATGACCTCGGTGCCCGCGATGTAGAAGGCCCAGTGGGCGTCGAGGTCGACGAGAATCTGAACCGGATCCTGCGGGATCCTCAGTTTCATTCCCGGGTGGATCACCTCGCCTTCCAGCCCGTTCGCCCGCGCGATCTGTCCCGTGCACACGACGAGGTTCGGGTCGGCAGCGAGCGCACGTTTACGCACGTGGATCAGCGAATCGCCGGGCTGCACGACGACCTCCGTGGATCGCCATTTTCCTCGGGGATTCCAGCGATTTCGACGTTGGGCTTCGCGGACCCCCAAGCTCCAACGCTCGAGACGTGTCGCGTCCGCGCGCCAGGGCGAATCGATCTCGGCCAACAGCAGGCGGGAGAAGGAACTCGCCGCGTCGTCGAAGCGCGATGCGTCGAGGGCCGCGAACGCCGCGCGCTCCTCGGCCACTGCGGAAGCTGCACGGGCCAGGGCCGAATCCGCGACGATCGGGCCGCCTGCGCCGGCGACGATGCGCAGAGCGAGATCGCGTTCGGCGGCGCGCAAGGCTCCGGACCTCGCCGCGCGTTCGAGGGCCGAGTGCGTCTCGCCTTCGCGAGCGGCGAGCGCATGGACGAATACCGTGGCGACGTCCTGTCGAGCGGGATCGAGGTTGGTGCTCCCCGCCACGAGCTGCGCCTCGAACGCGACTCGGTCTTTCAGCAGCTCCTCGGCTGCGGCAACTTCCGCGGGGGAAACGAGCGCCGAAGTGGGCCGCAGCGTCCCCGGGGTCCCTGGGGGAGTCAGCGCACCACTCGTTTCCGAACCCGTGCCCGACACGCGATCGGATCCCGGGGCCGGATCTCGCGTGGCCGACGGAGACGAGTTCCCGGCCGGGCTCTGCACGTCAGGAGAGGTTTCACCCTCCGGGGATGATCGGTCTCCGACGGTGTTGCCCGCTGAACGGCTGGTCAGCCCAGCTCCACCGTTCACCCCGGCCCCGGCCTTCGTGGACTCGTCGGTACCGACGGAACCTGTGGACACATCAGGTGACGTCGCGCCGGCCTCGACGTGGAGCATGGAGCCGGGCGCCGCCTGCGCTTCGCTGGGCGCTGACTGCCCCGGGCCGAGCCCGCGCCAGACGAACCACACGATGCCGGCGCCGAGAACGAGGAGGAGGAGTGTGCGCATACGGAAGGATCCGGATCGGGGGAACGATCGATGTCGACGGGCCGAGACACGGACCGGCGGACCGGTCGGCGTGCAGATGGGCGAGTGAAGCGCGAAAGCTGCGAGAACGCGTCGCTCGCGGCGATCACGCTCTCGTGCGGGAGATCGCGGGGGCCCCAGCAGAACCGTGCTGGTCGGAACCCGGAACCAGTAGGGTTCCAGGGGGGCCCGCCACGCCGTGGTGTTGCCACGACATCGAAGTTGGGCCCTCTAGATGCTTGTTCGGCCCGGGGATGACGACCAATCACCTGAACGCCAGGAACGCCCCGCGGGTCGCAAGCTAGCGCAGCGCGCCCACGGCGACAATGCGGATTCGACGCGCGATTTTCGGGGCGAGCGCGTGAACGAACTTGCACATCCGCCGCTCGCGCATGGGCCCGAGCAAGTGGCCGAGCCTACGCGGTACCGCCGCGCACCGTCGGTCTCACAGCCGCTCGGCGACGAGGCGTGCGGTTTGCCCGTCGCCCAAGTCCACATCGGTGGCGAAGCCGACGCCGGGCGGGGGCGCGACCTGCGTGACGTCGAGCGCCAACGTCTCGGCTGCGATCAGCGCGCGATGCCGCTCCACGGCGGCGCGAACGAGATCGCTCCCCGGCACGATGGCGAGGCGGATCCGTTGCTCCACCGCGAGCCCGCTGTCCTTGCGCAGAGCATTGATGCGGTTCACGAGTTCGCGCGCGAGCCCCTCCACGACGAGATCTTCGTCGAGCTCCGTGTCCAAGAACGTGACGAAGCTCCCGTCGGTTTCGACGTCGAAATCGGCCTGGGACTCGACGCGGATCTCGACGTCCTCCGCGGTGATGCGGAGGGGCTCACCACCGATCACGAGATCGACCCCCGCACCAGCCCGAAGCCGCGCGACGTCGGCGGGCCCGAGGGCCTCGATCGCAGCGGCTGCCGGCTTCATCCGAGCTCCGACCTTCTTGCCGAGCACGCGGAAGTTCGCCTTCGCCCGCAGGGTGCACAGCTGACCGTCGTCCGCGGCGAGGCTGCCGAAACTCTTCACGTTGAGTTCCCCGAGCACGAGGTCCCGCGCGAACGAACGCGCGAGGAGCGTGAGGGCCTCGGGGTTCGACGAACGCACGTGGATCGCACGCAACGGCTGGCGAATCTTGCGTCCGGCGCGCTCGCGCAACGCCCGGCCCATTTCCACGATGCGCACGACGATCTCCATGCTGCGCTCGAGATCGCGGTCGACGAGCCGCGGGTCGTGTTCGGGCAGGTTGGCGGCGTGCACGGATCCGCGGCCCGGTGCGAGGCGCGTGAAGAGCATCTCCGAGAGGAACGGCGCGATGGGTGCCAGCAGTAGCGCGACCGACTCGAGCGCCGTGTGCAGAGTCGCGAATGCGGCGGCCTTGTCGTCCCCCGCGCCCTTCCAGAAACGGCCGCGATTTCGGCGGATGTACCAGTTCGAGAGGTCGTCCACGACGAAGGTCTCGAGCGCTCGGCACACGGCGGAGAGGTCGAAGTCGTCATAGCGCTCGCGCACGTGGCGGACGAGAGTCTGAGTGCGCGACGCGAGCCAGCGATCGATCTCGGGGCGGTCTTTCGACGACGGTGCACCGAGCTCCGGGCGCCAGCCGTCGGCGAGCCGCGCGTAGTCGGCGAAGAATTTGTAGCAGTTCTGCAGCGTGCCGAAGAAACGACGTCGCTCTTCCAAGAGACCCTCGGGATCGAAGCGCTTCGGCGCCGAGGGTGCCCCGCTCGCCAGCAAGTACCAGCGCGCCGCATCCGCGCCGTGCTCGTCGAGGATCTTCCACGGATCGACGACGTTGCCGAGCCGCTTGCTCATCTTGACGCCGTCCTTGTCGAGGACGAGACCGTTCACCGCGCAGGCCTTGTAGGTCGCGCCCCGCGGCAGTCCTTCCTCGGGACAGAACTCCGTCAAGAACGTGCCGATCGCGTGCAGCGTGTAGAACCAGCCGCGCGTCTGGTCGAGGCCTTCCGCGATGAAGTCAGCCGGAAATTGTTCGCGCAGGAGTTCGCGCGAACCGGCCGCGTGCGGCCAGTGATACTGCGCATAAGGCATAGCGCCCGAGTCGAACCAACAGTCGAGGACGGCCTTCGTGCGCCGCATCGTTCCAGCGCATTTTCCGCAGGCAAACGTGACTTCGTCGATCAGCGGTTTGTGGTTGTCGAAGCCATCCGGCAGCACACCGGCGCGCTCGCGCAACTCGGCCACGCTCTTCACCGCGACTTCCGCCGGGCACGCGTCGCACACCCAGAACGGCAGCGGCGTCCCCCAGTAGCGATCGCGCGAGATGTTCCAGTCGACGTTGTTCTCGAGCCATTCGCCGAACCGCTTCTCCCCCACTTCCGGCGGGATCCAGCGCACCTCGCCGTTCCGCGCGAGCATCTTGTCCTTGTACGAGCTGGTGCGCAGGTACCAAGCCGGCGTGGCGAAGTAGAAGAGCGGCGTGTCGCAGCGCCAGCAGTGCGGATAGCTGTGGCTGTCGCGCGATTTCTTGAAGACGAGGCCGCGCCGCTTGAGGTCCTCCATCAGCGGGTCGTCGGCGTCCTTGAAGAACGTGCCGGCCTTCACGCCGGCGATGTCGTTCACGAGGCGACCTTCGGGGCCGACGGCTTGGAAAACGGGGAGCAGGTACTTCGCGGCCGTATTCCAGTCGTCGACGCCGTACGCCGGCGCTTGGTGAACGATGCCCGTGCCGTCCTCGACCGTCACGTAATCCGCCGCGACGACGCGCCAAGCGCTCTTCGAGTCCGACTTCCACGCGCCGGGATCGACCTCGACGATGCTGTCCGAGAACAAGCGCTCGTATCGCATTCCGACGAGCCCGCTCCCCTTCCGCGTCTCGAGGACCTCGTGCTCGCCGAGCACGGCTTGCGCGCGCTCGCGAACGATCCACACGCGCTCGTGACCGGCGCTGCCCTTCTCCGCTCCCTTGGCGACGGGCAGCGCGACGCGCGCGAGCACGTACTCGCGCTCCGGATGCACGGCCAACGCGACATTCGACGGCAACGTCCACGGCGTCGTGGTCCACGCGAGCAGGCTGGTGCGCTCACCGCCTTCATCACCGACGACGAAGCGCGCGAAGATGCTGGGATCCATCACATCGCGATACACGCCCGGCTGTCCGAGCTCGTGCGAAGACAGCCCGGTGCCGCAGCGCCCGCAGTACGGCAACACGCGTTTTCCGCGGTAAGCAAAGCCCTTTTCGTGGAACTTCGCGAGCAGGTACCACACCGACTCGACGTAGTTGGCCTCGTACGTCACGTAGGGCGCGTCGTAGTCCAGCCAGTAGCCGATGCGCTCGCTCAGCCGCTCCCATTCCTGCTTGTACGTCCACACGGACTCACGGCACTTCGCGTTGAACGCGGCGACGCCGTACGTCTCGATCTGCGGCTTGCCGCTGATGCCGAGCTTCTTCTCGACTTCGAGCTCGACGGGCAGGCCGTGCGTGTCCCAACCCGCCTTGCGCACGACACGTCGCCCGCTCATCGTGCGGTGACGACACACCGCATCCTTGATCGTCCGCGCGAAGACATGGTGGATGCCCGGCTTGCCGTTCGCAGTCGGCGGTCCCTCCCAGAACACGAAGGCCGGTGCTCCCGCGCGCGCCGTTTGAACTGCCTCGAAGGTGCCTTGTTCGCGCCAAGCCGCGAGTACGGACTCCTCGGCCGCGGCCGGGCGTGTCGAGATTTCGTCGGGGAGCGGATCGAACAGTCGAGGTCGAGCGTCAGCGGACATTACCGCGCAGACTAACAGTCGGCGCCGGGCGTCCCAAGGCGCGGAGTCGTTCGCTTCGCCCGAGTCGGCCGGCGAGAGCGCTGTCCGATGCTCACCACGCCTGCGCTCGGATCTCGCGCGCGATGCGATCCGCGAGCGCGAGCGCTGCACGACCGTCCTCACCGGGCACTTCGGGCTCGCGGTCTTCCTGCACGGCGCGCAGGAACGAGTCGATCTCGGCCTGCAGCGGCCGGTCCATGTCGGACAGGTCGAGCTCTTCCACGGACAGCACGCGATCGCGAATCCACTCCGGGCCCGGCGCCTGCGTCGTCGGGTCGAAATTCGCGAGCAACGCGCGTCCTTTCTCCCACTCAGGACCTTTCCGGATGACCACACCGTAGTTCTTCTGGAAGTCGAGGCTCACGTAAGCCTCGCCGGAAAACATGCGGAAACGCCGCATCGGCTGTAGTGAGGCACGCGAGGCGGTGACGTTCGCTCGAGCACCGTTGGCGAAGACGAGCCGCACGGACGCGACGTCCTCGCTCGCGGTCAGGATGGCTCCACCCGCCGCGTCGAGACTCTCGACCGGCGATCCGACGAGATCGAGGATGAGGTCGAGATCGTGGATCATCAGGTCGTGGACGACGCCGACGTCGAGCGCCCTGAAGCTGAACGGCGCGAGGCGATGGCATTCGATGAACTTCGGTTCGAGGTTCATCGCGCGCACCTTGCGCAGGCCCGGCTGAAAGCGCTCGACGTGCCCGACCGCGAGCTTCGCGCGACCGCGCTCGGCTGCGGCGAGGATCCGGTCCGCCTCCTCCACGCTCTGCGCGAGTGGCTTCTCGATCAAACAGTGCACGCCGCGTTCGAGGAGAGGGATCGCGACGGACGCGTGCTGCGCGGTCGGAACCACGATGCTGACCGCTCGTACGTCGCGGGGAAGCGCGTTCACGTCGGTGAGCGCGGCACATCCCAACTCGGACGCCAGTGCGCCGGCTCGTTCGGCATTGGAATCGACGACGGCCACGAGGGCGGCCCGCGGATTCTCGTTGTGGATCCGCGCGTGGAACTTGCCCAGGTGCCCGACGCCGATCACAGCCGTCGTCACCGGTCCCACGATCACCGCGTCTCCGCGCCCGAGAGCAGCCGCTCTTGACCCATGCGCATGAACTCGGCGCGCAAACTCTCGCGGTAACGACCCTTCTGCCCGACATCCGTATGTTCGAGCTCGCGCACGAGCCTCATCACGTGAGCCGATCCGGCGAACTCCGTGTGCAGACTCTCCAACGTCTTGCTGCGCGGGTCACCGGAGCGCCACACGCGCTTGAACGCCTCGCGCAAGGCCTCGATTTCGCCCTCGGCGACTCCGCCGCGCTGGAGACCGATCACGTTGACGCCGCGCACCCGGCTCGGATGCCCCTCGAGGATCATGAACGGCGGCACGTCCTGCACCATGCGCGTCATGCCGCCGATGTAGGCGAACGCGCCGATCGTGACGAAGTGGTGCGCGGCGGCCCCCCCCGAGATATTCGCGTTCTCCTCGACGAGCACGTGCCCCGCGAGCAGCACGCCGTTGGCCAAGATGATGCGGTCTCTCAGCTCGCAATCGTGCGCGACGTGACAGCAGGCCATGAGCATGTTGTCGCTCCCGACGCGCGTGACGCCTCCGCCCTTCACGGTGCCGCGATTGATCGTGACGAACTCGCGGATCGTGTTGCGGTCGCCGATCTCGACCTCGGTCGGCTCGCCGCGGTACGAGAGATCTTGAGGCGGTCCGCCGATCGAGGCCTGGCCGACGATGAGGTTCTCCGCGCCGATGCGCGTCAAGCCTTCGACGACGACCTGCGGGCCGATCTTCGTTCGGTCACCGATCGTGACGTCCGCGCCGATCACGCAGTACGGACCGATCTCGACGTCGACACCGATCCGCGCGAGCGGGTGGACGACGGCCGTGGGGTGGATCTTCTCGCTCATCGGGCTCTTCCTCAGGGATCCACCAGGGTGAACATGAGCTGCGCTTCGCACACGACCTTGCCGGCGACGGTGCCGACGCCTTGCACCACCGCGACCTGGTCCTTGTCGCGCATCGTCGTGACCTCGATGCGCAGTTGATCGCCGGGGACTACGGCGCCGCGCAGCTTGACTTTGTCCATCGACCACAAAACGGCCAGTTTTCCGGTGTTCTCGAGCTTCCGAAGAAGGAGTACACCGGCGAGCTGAGCCATCGCCTCGAGCTGGAGCACGCCCGGCATGATCGGCGCCGCGGGGAAGTGCCCTTGGAAGTACGGCTCGTTGATGGTCACGTTCTTCAGCGCGACCGCGCGCTTGTAGCCTTCGATCTCGAGCACGCGGTCGATCAAGAGGAACGGGTAACGGTGCGGCAACATGCGCAGGATCTCGCGCACGTCGAGCCCGGATTCGCGCTGGATGACACCGCCTGTTTCGAGGGCCACCATCAGATCGGCGAGCCGGCGCACGAGCTCGGCATTGGTCGCGTGACCCGACTTCGTGGCGATGATGTGCGCGTGCAAGCCGACGCCGAGCAACGCGAGATCGCCGACGAGATCGAGCATCTTGTGACGCACGGGTTCGCCCGGCAGCCGCATGCGCGTCTCGGGGTCACCGAGGATCAGCGTGTTCTCACGCGTAGCGCCCTTGCCGAGTCCGGCCTTCTGCAACAGCGGGACCTCGGACGCGAGACAGAACGTGCGGGCAGGCGCAATTTCCCGAGTGAAGCTCTCCGGGGTGAGTTCGAACTGGAGGGCACCGCTCTCCACGCCGGGCTCGTCGAACGTGGCCACGTACTGGATGGTCAGCGCCGGCCGATCCGAGGGCACGGCCACGAGCGTCGCATCGCCGTGACGTACGAAAACGGGCTGATCCAGCGTGAAAATGCGCGCATCCGCGGGCTGATCGACGAGGCCGGCACGCTGGACGAGCTCGACGAATTCGCGCGCGCTGCCGTCTAGACCCGGGATCTCCACCCCGGACAACTCCACGGTCATGTTGTCGACGCCGAGGCCCGACGCGGCAGCGAGCAAGTGCTCGATGGTCTCGACCTCGGCCGCGCCGCGGACCAGCCTGGTCCTCCGCTCCTTGTTCGCGTGGTACGCGATCTTGGCCGGAATCGGCTCTGTTCCCGGCAAGTCCGTGCGCACGAACTCGATGCCGCGGTTCGGAGGCGCGGGCAACATGCGGCCCTTCACGTGAACGCCGGAGTGGAGGCCGACCCCCTGGAACTCGACCGCTGTCCGCAAGGTTCGTTGTCGTCGTGTCATGCGTCCTCCTCGTTCTTCGCGCGCGCGACCGTCGCAGCTTCGAGCGCCGCGAGTCGCTTCGCCATGTCCCGGATTCGCGTCTGGAGCTCGGGCAGCTTCGTCACGATCATCCACGAACGCAGCGCTTCACCGCGCGGCCGCGCCGGAGATCCGAAGTAGTCGGCGCCCGGCGGCACCTCGCCCGCGACGCCGGATTGCGCACCGATGCGCGCGCCTGCGCCGATCGTGGCGTGACCGGCTATTCCGGCTTGTCCGGCGAGGATCGCGCGCTTGCCGATGCGCGTGCTGCCGGCGATGCCGACTTGCGCGATGAGCAAGGCCCCTTCCTCGACGTGGACGTTGTGTGCGACGTGGACCAAGTTGTCCATCTTGACGCCGCGATCGATGCGGGTCGGCCCGAAGCGACCGCGGTCGACCGCACAGCTCGCCCCCATCTCGACGTCGTCACCGATCTCGACGCTGCCCATCTGCGGGATCTTCGTCCAACCGGTGGCCGTCGGTTCGAAGCCGAAGCCGTCCGAGCCGATGACGGTTCCGGCGTGGATGAGAGCGCGCGCGCCGATCGTGACGCGGTCGTACACGACCACCGACGCGTGGAGGACGCCGTCCTCTCCCACGCTCGAGTGCGGACCGACGTAGACGTTGGCGACGAGCCGCGTGCGAGCGCCGATGCGCGCATGCGCAGCCACGACGCAGTGCGGTCCGATCGAGGCGGTCCGATCGACGTGAGCACTCGCTTCGACGACGGCCGTCGGATGGATCCCCGCGACCACGGCGACCACGGGCGGCGCGAAGGCCTGCACGATCGAAGTGAACGCGCGGTTCGGATCGTCGCAGCGCAGGAGCGCGAGGTCCGGGCGCGGCGATACGAAGTCTCGGTGGGTCACGAGCGCAGCGGCGCGCGTCGTGGCGACTTGCTGTATGTAGCGCGGGTTCGCGAGGAACGAGATCTCGCGCGGACCGGCGTCCGAGAGGCTCGCGGGACCGTCGATCGTCAACGCCAGGTCGCCGTCGACGACGGCGTCACACAATTGGGCCAGTTCGGCCAGGGTTCTCGAACTCATCTTCGAAGGCCTCGATGTGCGGGGCCAATGGGACGCCCTACGGAGCGGGCGAAGGCGAAAGGTCTATCCGCTCGCGAATCCCCTGTCAAAGCAGGGGAGGACTGCGGAGTGCGAGACGACCTGGTCTGTGCGCTGCGACCGCGCGGAAGGCGCACGCAGAGCACCGGTCGTTCGGAACGATCGAAATCGTGGGAGCGATCGAGCCCGACGAGACAGCTGCAGTTCAGAACGCGAGGCTGAAGATCGAGAAGGAGAACGTCTGCCGGCGGTCCCCTTCGCCGTCGAGCACCGGAAATCCGAAGTTGAGCGTGACCGGGAAGGGACTGATCATTCCGACGCTGAACCCGAGTGACGCGCGCGCCTCGCTCCAGTCGAGACGGTAGGGCTCCGGATCGAGGATGCCTCCATCGGCGAACAGGGTCAGCCGGAACAGCTCGATCTCCTTGTACGTGCCGGGCTGGATGTTCGTGTAGAGCGGGATGCGGTACTCGATCGTGCCATCGAGCGACGTTTGCCCACCGAGCGCGTTCGAGCCCAAGTTCGGACCGACGCCGCGATACGCGAAGCCGCGCAACAGGCGACTGCCGCCCAGGAAGAAGCGCTCGGTGTAGGGCACGGATTCCGTGTCGCCGTATTCATCCGCAACGCCCAGGCCGAGCCCGACGTGGAAACCCGACCGAATCTCGTCCTCTTCGCCGGGCATCTGAAAGAACCAGTCGAGGTCGAGATCCGAGCTGAAGTAGTCGTAATCTCCGCCGAACGCCTCGGCGTAGGCGCCGTTCTTCCAGACGACTTGAAGACCCTCGCGCGGGGCGAAGAACGTGTCGAGCTTGCGATACTGGAAGTCCAAGGTCGGTCCCGCAATTTGCTGCGAATCGTCGAGCTGCTGGTAGATCGAGGGCGGGAACTCGGTCTCGTTCGGCGGCACCGGCGCGGCGTCGTCCTCGTCGAGATCGTCGACGCTGACGTCGGTGAGCCGATACCCGAGGAACACCGCGAACTCACGCCCGAACTCGCGGCCGAAGCGCACTTTCTGCTCGAACCGTTCCTCGTCGTAGAAGCGCTGTGTGCGTTCCCAGCGATTCAGTTCGAACTCCGCGCTCCAGCGATCGAAGTGCGTGCGGAAGAGGTCGGGTTCGAGGAAGCGAATGCGGTAGCTGTTCTCGATCGTGCCCGGCATGTACTCGATGTCGATCCGCTGCCCAGCACCGTGGAACGCCGACTTGTCGTACACGTCGGAGAACGTGGTCCAGAGACTGTCCGGCGGCGCGGCGACGTCGGCGTTGCGCATGGACAGCGCGATGCGACCGAAGAGCCCGCTGTTGCTGTCGATCCCGCCTTGGATCTGGAAGTTGACGACGGTCCCTTCTTGGACCTGGTACTCGAGGTCGACCCAATTCGGATCGGCCGTGGGCTTGAACGTGAACGTCGGGTCGCGGTGTTCGAGCGGACGCTGCTCGTCGTTGAAGTAGCCCGTCCCGAAGATGCGACCCAGCGATCTGCGGATGCGCGACAGGTCGGCGACGTCGCCGGGCAAGAGGTCGACTTCGCGCCTTACGACGCGGTCGCGCGTGTGCGTCGTGCCGGAGATGCGGACCTCGCGCAACCAGCGCTTCTTGCCTTGTGCGACACGATAGGTGACGGCCACCTTGTGGTTCACGGGGTCGAACACCAACCGCGGATCGAGGAACTCGAATCCATCGAGGCGCAGCGACGGGTGCGCGACGTACCCGTCCTTGCCGTAGCGATCACGGATCGCGATCCCATCCCGCGCCTGGATGTAGCGCTCGTACCGCACGCCCGGATCGAGATCGCACAGGGCGAGGAGCTCAGCGTGCGGAATCACGAATTCGGCCGGGGTTTCGTCGAACTCCTGGATTTTCGAGTTCCAGACCCGGTCGACGGCTTCGAGTTCGAGTGACGAGACGGTGTACGGCTGGCCCTCGTCGACGACGACGTGGACGGTCACTTCGCTGCGATCGTCGGAGTACTCGAGTTGGTCGATCTCGACGACGGCGTCGAGCCAGCCTCGATCGCGGTAGACATCGCGCATCGCGAGGAGGTCGGCGTCGAGCTTTTCGCGCACGAACTCCTCGCCGTTCCAGTCGAAGAGCCACGGGCCGTCGAGCTTTATCTTGGCCAGCTCCTTGATGCCGCCCTTCCACCACCACATGCCGGTCTCGGGCATGCTCGAGTTCCCGTTCACGACGACGTCCTGAACGTGCACGATCGGTCCCTCGCGGATCTCGAAGATCACGTCGGGGAGAGCGCCATTCGCGTCCGCGCCGATGTCTGCTCCGCGACGGACGACGTCGACCTCGACGAACGCGAAGCCCTCACGACGGTAGCCCTCGATCAGGCGCTGCTTCACGCGTTCCGATTGGTAGAGGTAGAGCTCGCCGCGATCCTCGAGCAGTGCCCAACGCACGAGGTCCTCGAGGTCCATCTCGTGGTAACCCGCGAAGCGCGGCTCGAGATCGACGTTCATTTCCTCGACGACGACGCGCATCTCCACTCCGCCGGTCGCCTCACGCAGGTCGACGCGCGCCTGCGCGTGGAACGCACGCCACAACGTGTCGATCCCCTTCTCGACCACCGTGGGGTCGTACGGCTCACCGATCCGCACGCCCATCGCCGCGACGATCTGCGCTTCGGTGTAGCGCCTTTGCCCCTCGACGACGATGCCGACGAGCTGCGGCGCGATCCGGTCAGCGGTCTGTGGCTTCGGTGCCGCGGGATCGAGCTCGGGCGGAAGCGGAATCGGGACGACGGGCTTCTGCTCCTCCGCCGGCGGCTCCTCCGGCGGGCTTGTGAGCTCCACTCGATCTTGCGACTTCACGTCGCCGATCTGCTGCGCGAGAGCCTGCTGGGACACGCTCGACGCAGCGAGCGCTGCGAGGAAGAGTCCACGGAAGAAAGAGACGGACCTCACGCTCATCCGTGGAACGGCTCAGCACTGCTCGGCGCGCGGTTCTCGAAGCGCATGATCGAGCCGTTGAATCCCAGCGGGACCATGCCCGTCGGACCGTTCCGTTGCTTGGCGCAGATGACTTCCGCCAGGCCTTTGTTCTCGGGATTGTCGCGGTTGTAGTACTCGTCGCGATAGAGGAGCAGCACGACGTCGGCGTCCTGCTCGATCGATCCCGACTCGCGCAGGTCGGAGAGCATCGGCCGCTTGTCGTCGCGCGACTCGACCGCGCGCGAGAGCTGCGACAGCGCGATCACGGGAATTTCGAGCTCGCGCGCCATCTCCTTCAGCATGCGACTGATCTGGCTGATCTCCTGCTGACGGCTCTCCGCCTTCGGATGCGTCATCAGTTGCAGGTAATCGACGACGATCATGTCGAGTCCGTGCTTCGCCCTGATGCGCTTGGCGCGGCTACGCATCGAGAGCGCCGAGATGCCGGGCGAGTCGTCGATGAAGATCTTGAGCTTCTGGAGTTCGCCCGCGGCGCGCGAGAGTTCGGCGTAGTCCTCGGTCGGAATGCGTCCAGTGCGCAACTTGTGAGCGTCGACACGCGCGCGCGCGCACAACATGCGCCGCACGATGGACTGGTGGCCCATCTCGAGGCTGAAGAACAGCACGCTGGCCGGGTGATCGAGCCACTCCGGCGCGTGGTCCGGGTCCGCCGCATGGTCCATGCAGTTCAGGACGAACGCGGTTTTCCCCATCGAAGGTCGCGCGGCCACGATGACGAGCTCGCCCGCGTTGAATCCACACAGGATCTCGTCCAACTCGTAGTAGCCGCTCGGCAGACCCGTCAGTCCCTTCCGGTGCGAGCTCGAATCGATGCGCTTGAACGTCTCCATCACGGCCTTGCCGATCGGGAGCGCTTCACCGCGATCCTTCGCGGCCGCCATCTTGAAGACGCGGTCCTCGGCCTCGGCCAGGAGGTTCGGCACGGACTCGCCGTCGGGGCGCGTGTCGTACGCAGTCGCGACGAGATCACCGCACTCGCGGATCAACCGTCGCAGCATCGCCGTCTCGGACACGATGCGCGCGTGGTGCTTGGCGTGAGCCGCGGACGCGACGCTGCTCGCGAGCTCGACCAGGAACGCGCGGCCGCCCACGACCTGGAACTTGCCGGCCTGGTTCAGGGACTCGCCCAGCGACACGTGATCGATCGGCTCGGCGCGCTCGGTCAGTGCGAGGATCGCCGACCAGACCGCATCGTGCTTCGGATGGAAGAAGTCGCCCTCGTGCACGATCTCGGCGATCTCCGGCACGCGCGCGGGATCGATCAACATGGCCCCGAGCAGCGCGCGCTCCGCCTCTTCGTTGTGCGGCGGAACCTTGTACGGACTGTCGGAGCTCATGGCGGCGGGGGGCGCGGAGGATACGCGTCCCCGGGCTCGAGCGGGAAGACGCGCGCGGCTTCGTGCGGCCGGTTCGTCGGTCGCGCGCCGAAGTGTGGCCGCGCACGGCGCTTCGGGCGCACCGCCTCCGTTCGATCTCAGTACGCGGCGTCGAGAAGCACGAGCGGGCGCGCGCCCGACAGACGACTCGCGCCGCTCGGCGCGACGAAGAGCGCTTGGAGATGGAGCACGCGCGCGGTCTGCGACGGGCCCAGCTCGGGCACGGTGAGCAAGCTCGAGCCTTCGCCGTTCGCGCCGATCGTGCCGGCCGCGATGCGTCGCCAGAACGGGATTCCAACGAGTACGGTCCCCGCGAGCACGGGATTCCACGTCTGGGATCCGCCGTCGGCGAGGAAGAGGACGACGCGCTCGCCCGGAACGCCGCGGAAGGCGAAAGCGGCGGACTGTCCTTCCCGCGCAGCGATCGTGCCCGTGAAGGTCCGCGCGGTTCCAGCGATCGGCGACACGACGCCGCGACTCGCCGCGCCGACCGTGCCGTCTGACGCGTGCTGACCACAGCTCGTCGTCGCCCCAGCGCCGGGCGGACCACCGACGAGACTCGAATCGAGGACGCGCGCCGTCGAGCCGAGTGCTGCGTCGAGTCCGACTCCCCCATCGCCGCCGGGTCGCGCAATGGACGCCGAACATCCGAGCAGGCCGGTCGATGTCAGTCCGCCGGCACCGCCGGAACCGCCCGAGAGGAACGTCCCCGACACGAAGACCGATCCGGAGCGCAAGTCGAGCGCCGCGCCGCCGTGCCCGCCCGCGGAGCCGCTCGTCGTCCCGGGGATGCCGTAGCCGCCGCGGAGGTTCGAGTCGTGGAGCGCGATCGCGCTATCGAGCACGAGGAGTGCAGCGCCGGCGCGCGTCGCGGGCGCTGGACCGGGAGCACCGGTGAAGGTCGCGCGCGCGAACGCGACGTCACTCGAGCGCTCGACGCGGACCGCCGCGACCTCCGCTTGGAAGGGCGCTGGCGAAACCCAGGCCAGGACGTCGACGACGCGCACGGATCCGGCGCAATCGAGGATGGTGAGCGCGCTCGTCGATGCCGCGCCGAAGCGCAGGCCGGCGATCGTCACGTTCGAGCCGGCGGGCACGTTGCGAATCAGCACCGGGCCCTGGACGAGCGGAGTCGCGTTCGTGTCGGCCACGAGGGTCAGACCGAGCCCATCGATCGAGAAAGAGCCGTAGTTCCCGGTGCGGACGAGGATCACGTCACCAGGCGCCGCGGCCGCGACCGCGCTCGCGATCTGCGAGTGATCCGCGCCGGTCGGCGCGACGGTGCGCACGCCGGCGAAGGCGGGTCCGGAAACGGCGAGGAGGGCGAGAGCGCGGAGCAAGCGGACGGACCCGGTGCGGAACGGGGCCGTTCGAAACGTATCCCACGGCGAACCCGCGGGCCGGAGCACGGCGTGGGTCGAGGGTCCGGGCTCCGCGCACCGCGAAACGAAGGACCGATCCCCGCGAAAGAAATGCAGTCGGGCAGCGTGCGGTTCGATTGCGGCGCGCTGCCCGCCCCGAGGAACGTGCTGTTTTCAGCTCCTGTGGAGAGATCGATCGCCCCGACTCCGAGGTGTCGAGCAGCGGCGCAACTACAGCGCGAGCGCCTGTGATGCGTTCACAGGCGCTCGCGCTCGCAAGCTCGATCTTCTCGCGGCGGGTCAGACCGCGGCGACGACGCTGACCACGATCTCGGCGTAGTGATCGCCGTGAACGTGCAGCTTCACCGGGTGCTTGCCGACCTGCTTGATCGGTGCTTCCAGGCGGACGGCCTTCTCTTCGAAGTTGTGTCCCTGCGCGACGAGGAGCTCGAGGATGTTCGCCGCGTTCACCGACCCGAACAGGTGACCCTGATCGTCGGCGCGCGCGGAAGTCTCGACCTCGATGCCGGAGAGCGACGCCACCAGGGCCTCGACCTCCGCCGTCTTCTTCGCCTCGAGGGCGTCGAGGACGAGTCGGCGGCGCGTCATGGCCTTCTTGTTCTCGTTCGTGGCCTGCATCGCGATCTTCCTCGGGTAGAGGAAGTTGCGTGCGTAGCCAGGCGACACCTTGACCACGTCGCCACAGCGACCGAGGTCCTTCACGTGCTCGCGGAGGAGCACTTCGACGTTGCGTCCCATGTTCGGTCGTCCTTTTGGATCAGCCCACGAAGGGCAGGAGGCCGATGTGGCGCGCACGCTTCACGGCCTGCTTCAGCGCCTTCTGGCACTGCGAGCAGAAACCGGTCCGCTTGCGCGAGTAGATCTGCGCGGACCCGTTGAGGAACCGCTTCAGGTTCTCGAGGTCCTTGTACTCCGGCCACGCGTCGTCGCAGTTGCGACCCGCGATGGGCGGAAGAGGTGCACGGCGATCGCGACTCACGGAGCCACCTCCGCCGAAGCGCGCTCGGAACGACGACCACGCGGACGATCGTCCATCTCACCCTCGGCCAGGATGTCTTCCAGGCTCTCGGGCGTGTTGATGACCGGCTCCGGCTCGACGACGTCGTCGGACGGCGGCGGCGGCACGGCGAATCCATCGGCATTTTCAGCCGTCGAGAGCTCGTGTTCGGTCGCCGGGATCTCGTCCACGGCCAGGATCAAGTAACGCAGGATGCGCTCCGAGAGCTCCAGCTCACGCCGCAGCTCGGGCAGCTTGCTGCCGGCCATGTCGAGGTGACAGAGGACGAACGTCGCGCGGTTCTTGTTCTTGATCGGGTACGCCAGTCGACGCTCGTCCCAGCGACGAGACGTGACGACGTTGCCACCGTGTTTCAGGACGGCGTCACTGATGACCGCCTTCGCTTTCTTCCAGTCCTCTCGCACCACGGTGTTGTCGAGGAGGAACATGCATTCGTACACACTCAAAGTTCCTGGTTCTCCTTTCGTCATCGATGCGAAGGACGGGAGGCGAAGTGCCTCACGACCCTTGGTTCCAGCGGCTGTGGAACCGCGTCATGACACCGTCGAGGTCCTCGCCGCCGAGCCAGGCGCGGATCGCATCGGCGGCTTCCGCCACCGAGATCTCCGCATCCTGCATCTCTGCCTTCGAGAACCGCTCGAGCACATGGCGCGCCGCGTCGGTCCGGGCGATCCCGATCCCCACGCGCAAGCGCGGAAATCGGTCGGTCCCGAGGGTTGCCACGATCGACCGCATGCCGTTGTGCGTGCCGGGACCACCGTGCGCGCGGATCCGCAGGCGCTTGAAGTCGAGGTCCATGTCGTCGTAGACGACGAGGATCGATTCCGGAGCGAGCTGCAGGTTTTGCGCGAGGGCGGTCACGGCCGTCCCCGACAAGTTCATGAAGGTCAGCGGCTTCACGAAGAGCGCGTCGAATCGCTTCGAGCGCGCGAACGTGAAGAGCGCGGCCCCCGTGTAGTCGGGAAGGCGGCGTGCGGATTCAAAGATCACTCCCTCCTCGCCGGCAAGGCGATCGACCACGTGGAAGCCGACGTTGTGGCGCGTCCACTCGTATTCCGGGCCGGGGTTGCCGAGTCCGACGACGAGCCGCGTCACGCGAGGTTCCTGGGGATCGATCCGCGCACGGGGCCTTGGGGGCTCCATGCGAGAGGAGGGCCGAAGAGGATAGCGGCGCTTGTGTCCGCTGGGAAGTCGGGGATCCGGGGCTTGGAACGACTCTCGCGGACGGGCCGCCGACCGATGCCCCCCTCCGGGCGCCCTCACCCCCGGCACGCTCAGCGAGCTTCGAGCTGACGGAGGAGGGTCTCCATCTGGCGCTCCAGCCCGGGTGCATCCCGCGGGATCGCATCGCACACCAGATTCGTGTCGATCTCGAAGTCGCCGTGCACGAGCCCATTTCTCATTCCGCTGACCGAGTGGGGTTATCCCGAAATTCGCAGCCTGACTCAGGCTGAATGCGCCTGCCTGGCCAGGCGCAGCGACGACGCGGGTTCGCTGCATCCCTCGGAGGCGCTGCAACTCAGTCCAGGGAGTCGCAGTCAACCTGAGCGATGCCGCGCACTTCGGGATCACCCCACTCGCCGCACGGCATCCAAGGAGCCAGGGCTCGCGTTCCATCCGGGATGGCGCGCACGGCTTCGCCGCTGATCTCGAGCTGACGCACGAACCAGGACCGCAGGAGTTCATCCACCCCGAATGCCCCACGTCCGCGTGCTGAGTACTTCTCGATGTTCGCGATCGCCTCGAGGACATCACGAACGCGCCCCTTCGGGAGACCGTAGACTCTTGCCCCGTGCTCGAAGTCCGGCTCGCTCGCCTCGCGCTCCCGCTGCCCCTCGAACTCTCGATCCGCCGCGCGCTCGTCTTCCCAGAACGAGCCGCGCAGCACGAGGGCTTGGTGCTGTCGTGGGAACTCAGCCTCCGCATCCTGGCCGGATCGATGTGGGCCGCGTGCCGTGAGATCGGTGCGACGTCGACCGCGCTCGAGACCGCCGCCAAGAATCTCGATCGGCCTTCGTTCGGCCACTGGGTCGAGCTTGCGCGGGCCTGCACGACGCTCCTGCGCGGTCGCACGGAAGCGGCCGCGGCCCCGTTCGCCGCGACACTCGCCGGGCTCGAACAGCCGATCCCGAGCGAGGGCGGCCTGCGCCAACTCACCGCGCGCATCACGACGCTGCCGGCGAAGAGCACGCCGAAGCCGCGCCGCGTCCAGGACCTGCTCGACGCGCTGCCCTTCTATCGCAACGCCGCGCAGAGCACGCACGGCGACGTGCCGCCGAGCTTCCGCGAGGAGAGCGTCCCAGCACTCCTCGAAGGACTGATCGACTTCTGCGAGCGCGTGCCCCTGACCGGCTCGCTGACGATGATCTACGTGCGTCGCCTCGAACGCGCGACGACCGGCCACGTGGCCGAGATCGCGCGCCTCTCGGGCAGCTCCGTCTCGTGGAGCACACGCACCTTCGACGAGTCGCTCTGGAAGCGCCTGTCCCCCGCGCGGACGTACCTCTTCCAAGAACCCGACCTCGTGGTGCCGCTGTTCCCGATGGCGGCGGTCTCGTCGTCGGGTGCCGACTGGCACGTCGGCTGGTACGCGCGGCAAGTCCACGCGCCGACGGTCGCCTACCAAGGCGTCGCCGGGAACGAGTTCCAACTCGTGCTCGCGCCGGACGAACTGCGCGCGCTGACTTCCGGCGGCTCCGCGCCGGCCGACGGCGTGAACGCCGCCGCGCTCCTCTTGGAACCGTTCCGCGGCCTGCTCTCGTACGACGAGGAGCACGCGGTGATTTTTCACGGGCGAGAAGAGAACACCGAAGCCGCGCTGGCACGGATCGAGGCGCGCGGCACGCTGCTCGTCTTCGGCGCGAGTGGCTCGGGCAAGTCCTCGTGGGTCAAGGCCGGGATCGTGCCCGCGCTGCGCGTGCGCGCCGCACTCGCGGGACGACGCATCCGCCTGATCGTGATGCTGCCCGGGGATCGCCCGCTGGCCGCACTCCGCCACGCGCTGACCGCCGCGCGCGCCGGAACGCCGGAGGACATCGCGAGCTGGGCGCGCGCGGTCGACGACGCTCTGCCCGACGCGACGGAGAAGATCCACGCGAAGGCGCTGGCGCATCTCCTGCGCGGACTCGCCGCGCAGGGCGAAACGCCGGTGCTCGTCGTGGATCAACTCGAGGAAGCCGCGACGTCGAGCGCGGATGCCGCGCAGGCCAAGTCGTTCCTCGAACTGCTCGCGACCGCCGCCGCGTCGGCGAGCGAGATGGGCGTCGTCGTCCTGACCAGCGTGCGCGCGGACTTGCTGGCTCCGTTGATCGAGCACGAACCCGTGCGCGCGTGGCTCGCGAGCGACGGCGAGCCGATCGGATCGATCCCGCCCGAACGGCTGACGCGCGTGATCGTCGATCCGCTGCACGGCCGAGGTGTCGGGATCGAACCCGGGCTCGCGGAGACGATCGTGTCGGACGTGGCCAGCGAGCCGGGCTCCTTGGCGCTGCTCAGCCAAGTGCTCACGACGCTCTGGCAGGAACGCGAGCGCTTCGGCGGCGCGCTCACCAAGCAAGGCTATGTCGACGCCGGCCGCGTGTCGGGGGCACTGGAGAAGCAGGCCGAAGCCGCGCTGGCCGAGGTCGTCGCGGCCGCGCAACCGGCCGAAGCCGCGCTGGCCGAGGTCGTCGCGGCCGCGCAACCGGCCAGTGAATCCCGGGCGCGCGGTGGCGAGGCGGGGCGTCACGCCGTCCTGAAGGGCGCAGGCCCGCTGAACGCGAACGCCGCAACGAACAGCGCGGTTGCGAATGCGCGCGTGGAGACGGGCAGCGCAGCCCGCCGCGTGGACCGCGTGTTCCGCGCGCTGGCGCAGAGCGAGGAGAACCAACGCTTCGCGCGTCGACGGATCGGGTTGCGCGCCCTGGCCTCCGAACTCGCGACGAGCGAGGCCGAGTTGCGCGCGTTGACCGCGCCGTTCGTGAAGCGGCGGCTCGTCGTGTTCGGTGGCGACGCGGGCGGCGAGCGCACGATCGAGGTCGCGCACGAGCGCTTGCTCGACGCTTGGCCGCGCTTGAAAAACCTGCTGGCCAGCGAGCGCGAGGTCCTCGAGCTGCGGCGCGAGGTCGAGCACGCCGCAGAATCCTGGCGCGCGAGCGACGGGCAGAGCGAGCTGTGGACGGACGGCACGAGCAAGCTGCGTCGCGCCGAGGAACTGCTCGCCAGCGAGCGGCTCGACCTGGATGAGCGCGGGCGCGCCTTCCTCGTCGCGTCGCGGGCCGGTGTGCGCCGTCGCAAGCGGATCGAGCGGGCGGTGCTGTCGGTCGTGGCCGTGCTGGCGATCGCGGCCGGGATCTTGGCGTTCCAGGCCTACCGCTCGAGCCAGCGCGCGGACCTGGAGGCCGCCAACGCGCGCGCCGCGTCGAAGCTGGCGGACTCGCGCGCGGAGGAAGCGCGGATCGCGGCGGACGAAGCCCGCGCGCAGAGCCGGCGCGCCGACGGCGAGGCCGCGAAGGCGCGGGACTCGGCCGAAGTGGCGCGGCTCGCTGCGGAGGAATCGGCGCGTCAAGAGTCGCTGGCGAAGGCGACGCTGGAGGACTTGCTGTCCCTGTCGGCGATCCAGGACCTGAAGGAGCTGGAGGAGCGCGCGGACGCGTTGTGGCCGGCGGATCCGGAGAAGGTGCCGGCGTACGAGGCTTGGCTGTCCGAGGCGCGCTTCTTGATCGAGGGTCAGGCCGAGGACAAGGCACGGGGCGTGAAGAAGCGTGCGAGCTTGGCCGAGCACGAAGCGAAGCTCTTGGAGATCCGGCGGAAGGCGAAGCCGCTCACTGCGGAGCAGCGCGCGGAAATCGAGTCCGCGCGGAAGTCGAGCCCAGGTTTCGCGGCGTGGGAGAAGTCGCGTGCCGAGTTGCAGTGGCTGCGTCGGATGCTGGGCGACGAGCTCTGGCCGAGCGAATCCGAGGTCGAGGTCGCGCTGGCGAGCGAGACGCTTCCGTCGGATGCTAAGTCATTGAATGACCTCGCTTGGCCCCTGGTCGACCCGGACCCGGCGAAGGTCGTGCACGGGAGCGAGGTCAAGGCGCTCGTGCTCGCGAAGCGCGCCGTGGCGGCGGCGCAGGAGAGCGAACGGGCGATGTACCGGGACACGCTGGCGTGGGCACTCTATCGGACGGGTCGTTTCCAGGAAGCGCGCGCGGAGGAGCAGCGTGCGGTGTCGGAGATCGAACCGACGAAGAAGGCCGAGTACGAGGGATACCTGGCGAACTTGGAAACTGCGATCGCTCGGTGGAGTTCGGAAGCCGCCCGCGCGGAGCGGCACACGGACGCGGCTCAGCTCGCGGATCGCATGGCTCTCTCGTTGGAGCGCGACGTGACCGAGAGCCGTCCCTACGACTTCGAGGAAGGCGACGCGCGCTGGTGGCATGCGCAGCTTTCGAAGCTGGTGTCGGACTTGAAGGCGTTCACGGACGAGGAGTCTGGCGGTCTCTACTCTGCGGGCACGTCGGAGAAGCACGGTTGGGCGATCGTGAAGCGGGCGGAGTTCGCACGGACGATCGAGGAGCGCTCGGTGAGCGGGCCGGAGGCGCAGCGTCGTTGGGAGGACGCGACCCTGTCGATCGCGGCCAGCCCGAAGTACGGTGGCCTGCGCATCACACCGCAGCTCGGGCTGCTGCCGATCGGTGCGGATCCTGCGTCGGGCTTGTGGGAGTTCTGGCACTTGCAGAGTGGCGCGGAACCCTTGCGCGGCGCGGACGACAAGCTGCTTCTGAACGCGGACACGAGTCTCGTCTTGGTCTTGATTCCCGCCGGTACTTTCACGCTCGGGGCCCAGAAACTGGACGCTGCGCAGGCGAACTACGACCCCGACGCGTCTGAAGATGAGACGCCGTACGAGGTGAACTTGGACGCGTACTTCCTGTCGAAATACGAGATGACGCAGGGCCAGTGGGAGTACTTGACGGGCGGAAATCCAAGTCAGTACGGCCCGAGCACGTACGCATCGAGATGGAACCGAGACGGGAAGCCGTGGTCAGCTCTGCATCCAGTCGAGCAGGTGACTTGGCACTCGTGCGCGCGACTTCTGGCCCGCATTGGGCTGGTTCTCCCCACGGAGGCGCAGTGGGAACGCGGGTGCCGCGGGTCGACGTCGAGCGTGTACTGGAGTGGCGACGATCCGGAAGCGCTGGTCGATGTCGGAAACGTGTCGGATCAGTTCGCGAAGAAGAACGGCGGAGGAGGCTTGCCGATCCACGAGTCGTGGAACGACGGGAATGTCGTGCACGCTGCGGTGGGCAGCTACCAAGCGAACGGGCTGGGATTGCACGACACGCATGGCAACGTGTTCGAGTGGTGCCGCGACCTTTACGGAACGGTGCAGAGCTTTGCAGCCCGAGATGGTGAGCGTCAGGTGAGTGGCGCCCGCAGCCGCGTGCGCCGCGGCGGCAGCTTCGGCCTCGCCGCCTCGAACGCACGGTCGGCGTGCCGCGGCAGCAACCCGCCCGAGTACCAGCTCAGCGCCCTCGGGCTGCGGCCCGCCAGGGCATCTTCACTTTCTGCTTCACAACTTCACCCTCCCGGGAAGTGATCGTGTGCCGTTGCGAGGCCCCCGGCCAAGCGGCGTGCGCAGCGCAGCGGAGCCGCCTGCGCAGGCCGAGGGCCGGGACGGGACGGCCGAGCGCAAGTTCGATCCGAATGGCGATTCGAAGGTGTCCGAGGTTCTCGAGTGCACTGGACGCGGCTTCACAACGACATTTTTTCGCGGCGAATTGCTACGGTTTATACGGGTGGGTGCTGGGCACATCGCCGAAGCCTCGACGACAATCTTCTTCGTTGAGGTCCGCGCGCGAGGTACTTCGACGCACATGCGCCTGAAGCTACTGACCTTCCGGTACTCGGCGACGCTGGGCGGTTTCGATGACACGCCGCTCGCCGACTTCACACGCGACAAGGAAGTGATCGCGCAGCGCGAGCACTTCTATTTGGTCAACGACACGCCGCACATCACCCTCGTGATCACCTACCAAGACGCGATCGTGCCGCGCGAAGCGCTCGAAGCTGCGCGCGCGATACCGCCGCGAGCGCCGAGCGCGGCGCCGGCCGCGCGCTTCGATCGCTCACGCCGTGACGGCGCGCCGGATCCGTGCGCGGGTCTCGACGAGAACGAGCGCGCGCTGTTCAACACGTTGCGCGAATGGCGCTCGAAGCAAGCGCACGACGAGGGCTTGCCTCCGTACTTGCTGCTGACGAACAAGCAGTTCGTCACGATCGTGCGCAAGCGGCCTGAGTCCTTGAACGCTCTCGGCCACATCGACGGGATCGGGCCCGGCAAGCTCGAGCGCTATGGCGCGGCGATCCTCGCCTGCGCTCCGCTAGCGAGCGGAGCGGAGGCGGGGATCGCGGCGCCGTAGCGCTCGAGCTTGCCGGGCCCGATCCACTGCGCACGACTCCGCCTCGGCGGGGTCCGCAGGGCGCTCCTTGAACAACGAAACGGGAAGCGGGTCCCCGGCGCCCGAAACCGCGTGGACCGCGGCGGCAGCTTCGACAACGCCGCCTCGAACGCACGGTCGGCGAACCGCAACAAGAACCTCGGGCTGCGTCCCGCCAAGGCATCTGGACGCCCGATCGCGGAGGATCGTCTCCTCCGCGTAGAGCACGTCGAGGCCCAGATCCGCTTCCCGTGCCGCGCGCAGGTCGCTCGCGGCCGAATCCGCGGGGCCCCTCTGGGCTGGAAACGTCGGTTGGAAGGGCCCCACGTCGCACCACGGATTGCCTCGCCCGCACTCCCTCGTTACGGTCTCCCAGGCGTGACGATCTATCTCGATCTGACGCGCGAATTCAACGCGGGATCCCTGCGGGCGGTCATCTGCAGCGGGCCGGCTGCGGTGCTGCACCGCCTCGCGATCGCCAGCAAGGACGGCGATTGGATCCTGCGCGAGGACTCGGCTGCGCTCGGGCACGTCCTCGGCGTGCTCGCGCGTCACGGCGCCCGCTACCGCTTCGGCGCGCCGCTCGACGCGCGCTGGATGTCGGGGGGCTGGAGCGCGCATCTCGAGTTCCGCGAGGCGGGGCTGCGCGTGCGCACGGACTTCTTCACGCGGCCACCGCGTGTCTCTCCGACGGAGCTGGAGCGCATGTGGACCGAACAGGAGGGCCAAGATCCGCCCTTCACCGACGCACGCATGCTGGCCGAGATGAAGAAGACCGACCGGGAGAAGGACTATCCGTTCCTCGGCGAGCTGGCGCGCCGCATGACGGAACCGCGCGATCGATTCTTGTACTCGCGCAGCGCAGACGACCTGATCGAACTCGCGCGACGGTATCCAGAACTGGCGCTGGAGCTCGTCGCCGCGAGGCCACTCTTGGCCCGCATCGCGGGCGGACGTCGGCAGCTCCTGGAGGCGATCCAGCTCGAAATGCTCGATCTCATGGAGCAGAACGAAGTCCGCCTGTGGAAGTACAGCGCGGCGTCCGCGGCCTGGGCGGAGCTGTGGCCCGCGCTGGCGCGCGAGATCGAGGGCCTGGAGCTCACGGCGACGCACGCGTGTCTGATCCAACGGGCCGAGTACGTGCTGCCCCGCGAGGTGAGCGCGTGAGCGAGCGCTTCCTGAGTGCCGAAGATCTGGACCTCGCCGAGCTCTCCTTCGAGGAACTCCTGGCGTGGTGGGATCTGTGGCTCGTCCAGGCGCAGTGCACGAACGATCTCGACGAGCACATCTACTCCCATGGGGTGTTCCGCGTCGAGCCGGGTTTCGAGCTCGGTCCCGAAGGCATCCGGCCGACGCCAGCGCGCGGCGAGGGCGGACACGGTCGTCCTCGGCTCGGGGACCACGAGAACGGGCCCGCTCTGGATTCCGCTCGGCGCGGGTGATCCAGGGCGGACCCGTTCTCGGTGGGCGGGCCGACGTGCGCGAATCAGCTCGCCGGGGACGCCGGCGTTCCCGCTGCCGGTGCCGCCGCAGCCGCGGCCGGATCCGGGACCGTTTCCTCGGCCTTCGCCGGGGCGACGACGACGGCGATCTTCGTCTCGGGTGCCATGTCCACGAGCTCGACGCCCTGCGGCAGGTTGAGTTCCTTCGCGAGGATCGCGCTGCCCGTGTCGAGGCCGCCGACCGGCACTTCGATCGAGTCGGGGATGTCCATCGGCAAGCACAGCACGGTGATGTGCGTGTGGATGTGGTTCAGCACGCCGCCCTTCGGGTGGCCCGTGAACTCGAGTTCGACCACCGACTCCGTCTTCACGTCGCGTTGCACGCGCTTGAAGTCGATGTGGACGATCTGCTCGCCGAACGTGTTCCACTGCAGCTCGCGCACGACGGCCATCTCGAGCTTGCCGCCGATCTCGATCTCGTAGAGGTGGGTGTGCCGGCGCCGCGTCGCGAGGAAGTAGTGCTCCTCGATCGAGAGGTCGACGTGACCGTGCGTCGAGTCGGCGTTCATGCTCGCCGGGATGCGGCCTTCCGCGCGCAGGGCGCGGCAGGCTCGGGAGCCGACGCGCGTGCGCAGTTCGGCCTTCAGGACTTCACTCTTCTTGCTCATCTCGAAAACTCCGTCCCTGGCTGGTTCATCGCCTGTCCCTCGATCAGGCCTAGCAGGGTTCGTTGAAGAGGGAGGAAACCGACTCGTTCCGGTGGATGTTCATGATCGCATTCGCCAGCAAAGGCGCCACGCTCACGACCTCCGTGTTCCGCGGCAACTGTGCGCGCGGAGGAATCGAATCGGTGATCAGGATCTTGTCGATCGGAGCTGCGTCGAGCCGCTCGACGGCCGGTCCGCACAAGACGGCGTGGCTGACGGCGATCACGATCGTTTTCGCGCCGTATTTGCGGCACACGCGTGAAGCTTCCGAGATCGAGCCGCCGGTCGAGATCATGTCGTCGACGAGGACGACGTTGCGACCCTCGACGTCACCGATGATGTGCTCGACGGCGACGTGGGAGCCGCTGATGCGTCGCTTGTCGACGATCGCGAGGTCGGCGTTGTCGAGCGATTTGGCGTACGACCTAGCCATCTTGATGCCGCCGACGTCGGGAGAAACGATCACCGGGCGATCGATCCCGATGCGACGGATCGCGCCGAGCAGCGCCGGCTTCGCGTAGAGGTGATCGACCGGGATGTCGAAGAAGCCCTGGATCTGTGCCGCGTGCATGTCGAGAGTCAGCAACCGATCCGCGCCGCCGTTCACCAGCGTGTTCGCGACGACCTTGGCGCTGATCGGGACGCGGCCCTCGTCCTTACGGTCCTTCCGTGCGTAGCCGTAGTACGGCATCACGGCCGTGATACGGCCGGCGCTGGCGCGGCGCAGCGTGTCGAGCAAGAGCAGGAGCTCGATCCAGTTCTCGTTGACCGGCGGGCACGTCGGCTGGAGCACGAAGCAGTCCGAGCCGCGCAAGTCGTCGTTGACCTTGATGTCGATCTCGCCGTCGGGGAAGCGCGCGATGTGCGCGGCCGCGAGCGGAATCGAGAGCGCCCTGGAGATCGAGCTCGCCAACGCCGTGTGCGCGTTGCCGGCGATCAACGTGATCTTCTCGCTGTAGCCGAGCACTAGGACCTCCGCTCCGATTCCGACTGGCCTGCGCCCGGCTGGGAAGGCGCTGCGCCCGGCAGGGAAGGACCTGCTCCCGGCTGGGAGGGCGCTGATCCCGGCTGGGAGGGTGCTGATCTCGGCAGGGAGGGCCCTGCTCGCGGCTGGGAGGGCGCTGCGCCCGGGTCGGAAGGACCTGCTCCCGGCTGGGAGGGCTCTGATCCCGGCTGGAAGGGCGCTGATCTCGGCAGGGAGGGCCCTGCGCCCGGGTCGGAAGGCCCTGCTCCCGGCTGGGAAGGCCCTGCTCCCGGCTGGGAAGGCCCTGCTCCCGGCTGGGAGGGCACTGCTCCCGGCTGGGAGGGCACTGCTCCCGGCTGGGAGGGCACTGCGCCCGGCTGGGACTTTCCGTCACCCGGCAGCGACTTGCGTGCTCCCGGCGAGGACTCTCCGGCACCGGTCGCGGACCGAGCGGAACTCGCGGACTTGCCCGCGAGCTTCTTGGCGGGCACGCCGACCCAGACTTCACCGGCACCGACGTTCGAATCGCGCGTCACGATCGCGCCGGCGCCGGTCGTGGCCCCGTCGCCGATCGTGTTCGGCGCGACGATCACCGAGCCGCTGCCGACGAACACCCGCTCGCCGAGCTTCGTCTTGTGCTTCTTCACGCCGTCGTAGTTGGCGAAGATCGTCCCCGCGCCGATGTTCGAGCGCGCGCCGATGTCGCCGTCGCCGAGGTACGCGAGGTGCTTCGCCTTCGCGTGACTGCCGACGCGCGTGTTCTTCACCTCGACGAAGTTGCCGATCTCGGCGCCGTCCTCGAGCACCGCGCCGACGCGCAATTGCGCGAACGGACCGACTTCGCAGTCCCGGCCGACCTTCGCACCCGCGCGGATGACGGTGCACGGCAAGATGCGCGTGCCCGCGCCGATCTCGACACCGTGGTCGATGTACGTGCTGGCCGGATCCTCGATGTAGACGCCATTTTCGAGGTGCGTCTCGAGGATGCGGAGCTGCAGCGCCCAGCGCGCTTCGGCGAGGTGCGCGAGCGTGTTGACTCCGAGGCCCTCGTCCTCGTCCTCGAGCAGGACCGCCTCGACCGCGCGTCTTTCTGCGACGAACGCGGCGAGCACGTCGGTCAGGTAGTACTCGCCCTGCGCGTTCTTGTTGGAGAGCTTCGGCAGCGCCGCGACGAGGCCCTGCCCGTCGAACGCGTAGACGCCCAGGTTGACCTCGTCGATCAGCTTCTGCTCGGAGCTCGCGTCGCGCTCCTCGACGATGCCGATCACCGCGTCCTTCTCGTTCCTGAGGATGCGCCCGAACCCGCGCGGTTCGGCCGGCATCGCGGTGAGGATCGCCATGCCGTTCGCGGCCGACTCGGCCTGCGTCGCGACGAGCGCGCGCAACGTCTCGGGCCGCAAACAGGGCATGTCGCCGTACAAGACGACCGTGACGCCCGGATTCGCGCCGAGTTCCGGCAAGCAGACCTGGAGCGCGTGACCCGTCCCGAGT
>Ga0163149_10000856_pt1 | contig 39956 bp, 31 predicted proteins | sample OliLakLV19MP5G1_FD_148604 | JGI IMG/M metagenome (GOLD analysis project Ga0163149, IMG submission 148604) | Freshwater microbial mat bacterial communities from Lake Vanda, McMurdo Dry Valleys, Antarctica - Oligotrophic Lake LV.19.MP5.G1 | ecosystem: Environmental > Aquatic > Freshwater > Lake >...
CAGCATTGCGGTTTAATTTACACTAAAAAACATCTGCCGCTTTTTTAATCCTTTTTTACTTTTTTCGAGAGATTTTTATCGCACTATTTTTAAACAAACTCAATATATACCAAGGCTTACAAAGTTTTTGAGGGACGACTAATTAAGTATTTTTTATATGTGGTATTATATGCGTCAGAACTAGTAATTTTATACGCGGATTTCAAAAAAGTGAATGCAGAAATATTGTTTATTTCCGTAATTGTTGCACCGATGTATTTTTCGTCCCCATTAACATAAATTTTTGTTATTAAAATCGAATCATTAAATATATCAATGTCAAAAGGCAAATCGTTTTCCTGTTTTAGTTTCTTCTTAGCAAAACTTGTCGGAAATAGATATGTATGCCCACAACCAAGTGGGCTTAAAAATTGACTTAATGAAGAATGAAATTGAGCCAAGGTTTGGCTGGAAGCAACTTGTTTTTCAATTTCAATTGAAGTAATCCAAAGCTGTCCTGGGTGATATAATTATATATAATTGGATGGCTTTGCTGGATTGTCGTTTTAAGAATATTAAAATCCGTCAACAGGCTGTCTTTGTTTTGAATTTTCTCCTCTTGCCCAAAGAGTAAAGATTGTAGCGATAAAAGTATAATCCCTATTCTTAAAAAGCTCATAAAATAACGAATAACGTATCAGTTTTTAAAGTATGTATTTGTTCTTTTTCACGGATTAGCTTCATACTGTATACTCCAATTGGAAATTTAGTACCTTGAAGGTCGCACAAGCAACTTTTTTTATTTTATTGAATAGCGAATAAGTGTTTGTTCAATATAGTGGTCTGTATCGGTGAGGAAGAATGATGTAGCTTGCACCAAACCAATTTTATTACAATAATAATTGTTCATGTATCTGGCGCCTGTATTACCTGTAACCGCCTGATATTTTGAACTAAGATTGATGGTATTATCAAATGGCATGTAGGTAGTATATATTTTTCCTGAATGCAACAATTTCGTTTCTATACTTCCCCCTACAAAATTGCTGATGGTTGTTTTAGTGAAATCGCTTTGGTCAAAAAAAGTACCGTTAGGTGTTACATTGAATCCTGATGAATCCCGATACAATCCTTCTATCGAGCCTTCAATAGTAGGATTATTTCCAATTACAGAATACTTTTTTATTTGTTTATACATCTTGTTATTTACCTGCACATCATTTTCTACAACAAAACTATCTCTCCCCAAAAAAGTTCGAGAACTTGTGTTCATATCAATATAATCCATATCGTAAACCCAATAGCTTCCGTTGGTTATTGGAAGAGAGATCTTTTGTTGCGCGGGAGTGGTTGATGTAGAGTAATAGTTGTTCACTACTGGAGCTTGTTTCTTCTTTTTGCAAGAAATAAAGCATAGTAAGGTCATAGCCAAAAGGCTTAAGCTTAACAAAGTGAATTTTGCTTTCATAGGATTTGTTTTAGGTTGAATAAAATTTAGTGTTTAATAATTAGTTTTGTTGTGAATGCGCCTATTTCTACAAAATAGAGGCCATCCTGTAATTGGCTAACATCAATTTCCTGTAGCTTTTCATTTGATGAAAACACCATCTCACCTAGAGTATTGAACACTTTTAACGGACCTGAACCGGCATTAGTGAATTGAAGATGCACAATGTGATCAGCGGGTTGAGGATATAATTTGAATAAATCTTTGTTATTAAATTGGGAATCAAAACCAGTACCGGTACAAGTGGTGGTGTAATCAATTTCATCTCTTGTTATTACCCAGCTATCATTAAGCAAAGCTGTAGTGTTATTTTGTTTTGACAGCGAGAAAAAATACCAGCTATTAGTGGGTGCAGACAACATATGGTTCCACGAGATCCAATGGCAAAGAGCAGGGTATTTATTTCTAATTTGATTGATGAGTCGTGTGTAATCATAAACAAACGGCATGTTCGCAACTGTCGCTTTCTTTGGTCCAAACTCAGCTATTCCCACAGGTTTTCCGGTGGCAATAATTGAGGTGTAATTAGGAATGCTGAGCGTATCATTGTAAACGTCAAGTCCTATCACATCTACATAATTATTTCCTGGGTAATAAAAAAGTTCGGTTTTAAATGCGAGATTGGTTTCTGAGGCAGGCCTGGCGCTTGGGCAGTAATACCATAAAATGTTGTGTAGATTTTTTGTTACTGTAAGGTAGTTGAAAGTATACTGCCACAGCGCAGTAAAATCGGAAGCGATCGGTAAAGTGGTTGACTTTGAACCGTACCAGAACCAATTGCCATTCATTTCATGGAACGGACGAAACAAAACTGTTACACCGGAATCTTGCAATTGTGAAAAGCCAACCGCAATACTATCTAAATCTTTTATAAGAGCAGTATTAGCAGGGTGTCCGTTTGTAATGCAGTCAAGCAGATTTGTTGAACCTCCGAGGTTGCTATCTCCACCCCCGTTCCATGGGTTATTCCACGATAACATGACCGTTGATAAACCATTTTGCTTGTCGTAATTGATAAGCGGTTGATTTACCTGACTGTGATTATCTATAAAATTACTGTAAGAAGGGGCCGTATGCTGTCGCATATAGTTTGTGCCGATAATGCCAACCCACTTAGAAGTAAGATTATTGATAGAAACAATAGCGGTGTCAAATTCTGTTGCAGGTGTGTTTGGTAATCCACGATAGTTTGTCCATTGTCCGCTGATTACTTTATTATTTGGTTTTGCAGCAAGTGAAGACAAGTATTGCAGAATACATTTTGTTTTTTGGTTTGCAAGAGGATCAGCAGTTTGCGATTTAAGCAAATTAGCATTAAGTAAGAGTAATAGAATAATTGCCGCGACAAATGTAATTTTTTTCATAATATTCGTTTTATATCTCTATACACGAATAATATCTTGCGAGTGTTGGCGAAAAGTCCTAATCTCCAGTGAATCAACTCAATATTGTATTTGCAGTTAAAGATATTCCGTATTGAAAATGATTTTATTGCAATTAATGCTGAACAATAAATTTTATATTGCCGTTTTTGTGATTTATATAATAAAAACCGTTAGATAATTCCGAAACTGAAATATTTTTTACCGGCTTAATTTCGGAAATTACTTTTTGCCCTATTGCATTATAAATTTCAACGTTCATTAATTCTTCCGAAAAATTAATTTCGGTTTGTGCAGGATTTGGGTAAACATAAAATGAAATGGATTCTTGCGCAATGAGCAATTCCCCGGTACATATTATTACAGTGATCAGAATAGTTTCTGTTGCCACGCAACCATTAATATTGGTTCCTGAACAAGTATAAACCTGAGTAGCCGTAGGACTGAAGTTTACAACCGCGCCGTTTAAATTACCGGGTTGCCAGGTAAAAGCGAGTGCGCCGGATACAGATAATGTTACAGGAATTCCATTACAGATAACCAATGCGCTAGTTACAGGATCTATAATTGGTAAAGGAAGTACATTAACTATAGCTGTTTGTGAAGAAGAACAGTTGCCATTATAACCCGAGAGTGTGTAAACTGTAGTTGAAGGAGGACTAACTGAAATAACTGTAGTTGTTGCACCTGTGTTCCATGAATAAGTCGTTGCCCCACTTGCAGAAAGTGTAGTGCTTTGCCCTGCACAAATACTATTTGAACCTGCAACTGTTAATGTAGGTCCTACACAAGACGAAGTTACAGAAATATCATCAATATAATAATATGCTGAATTAGCACTAAAAACATTCCAGGCTCCGAGCCCAGGTTGAAGAATTGTACTTGCATCGTTAAAAAAATTACCAATAAACAGAAATGTGTGATTACCGGATGCAGTAAATGTAAAAGATATTAATGTCCATCCTGTATAATTAGATTGCACATTAGTATTGTTCAGTAATTGGCTTCCTATTGGTTGTAACATAACCCCTTTAGGGTCGAGTGAACAATCAGGTGAAATTAACGGAGTGCTGTTTGTGGTAAAAAGCATTCCCAAATTATTGCTTTTGCGGTAAGAGCTATCCGCTAAGGATACATACATTTGAGCAATATAAGAAGTTCCGGTTATTAAAGGAGCATTTAATTGCACCCGAATATATTCTCTGTAATCAGCACACATACCACAATAAGTTATAATCCCACTGTAAGCATTGCCGCTGTTGGGAGATTGAGTACCTATAAGATTTGTTGGAACCTGATTTGAAAATGCAGTTGAATTTGTGTGGTAATAATCAGGCGTTGAATTATTTACATTATTGGGACATTGCCAGTTTGTAACACAATTATTATAATTTACAGGTGAGGCGGATATCCCATTTGGAATGCAACTATTGAGTTCGAAACTAGGATTTGGAACTAAGTTTTGTGAATATAAAAAATTTACCCCTGTCATAAGAAAAAACAGGAACAATGAGTTTTTGGCACCGATGGCATTGTTAATTAAAGTTTTAAAAAGTAAGACTTTTTTGTTTGCGGTAAAATAATCGATTATCATGTCTTTGTTTTTTTTAGTTTTGTACTTCAAATTTCACATTGCCGTTTTTATGATTTAAAAAATATATTCCGTTTGGTAAGTCTGACACAGAAATACTTTTTGCCGATTTTATTTTTGGCATAACTACTTTACCATAAATATTAAAAATCTCAATGTCATTGAGTATTTCCGAAAACGATAGTTGATTAACAACCGGATTTGGGTAAACCAATAAATTAGATTTGTTTAAATAATTATCATTTAGTTTTGAAATTGTTTGACAGCCTCCAATTCTATACCAACATGCAGTTGAATCCGTGTCTAAAAAATTTAAAAGTTTAGTGGCCACTTTTTGTCTGCCGGTAATAGATGGGTGAGTTCCGTCAGGATTAAAATCAGTGGGGCAATCCCATGTTAATCCATCGCTTCTTGGCATTGTACCGTTAGCCCAATTATATGTGCCCCAACAAAGCCATGGCGAATTTGCGTTAGCGCCGCTATACTGTAAATTTGAATTATTATTTATTTGATCTTCTATTAACCATTTCATTGCCCATCCTTGCCAATATGAATATGGCTCTGGATTAAGATTTATGTTGGCATAACCGGCATAAATTCTACTTGCTAAATAACAAATTTTTGCATTTGGAAATTTTGCTTTTAGTATATTCATTATTCTTTTAGTACCTGCAATTAATGAATCGGCATAATTTTGTGGAGTAGGTGGTGTGTTGCCTACGCCATCAGCTTCTTTATACCAAATTACCTGCACTTGTTTATTTGTAATATTTGCGGCTACTAATCTGTTAACAACAGTTGTATCCCAATAATGTTTGTAAGAAATAGCAGTAGAATATGATATTTTTGCTATGCTCATCCCTCCTTCTGCACAATCTACTATTTGTACTTTAGGATTTTTTAAAGCATCGGAATTACCAAGTGGTATAAATGTGCTGAATGCTAATGTTGCGTTTGATATACCAATTGAAATAAAACCAATTTTTCCGTTTATGGCATCAGGAATTCCATTTGCATCCAATGGCTGAATTTGACTTGCCAATTGAAGTCCTGCGGTTTTGTGTGCGGTTGGAATAAAATTTGATCCGTTAGGGTATAATCCCCCGGTAAAACCATTCCAAACTCCAACACCTAAATCGTTAATTGGAACGTAAGCTGGGTTTCCATAAAAAGTTTGTGCACAATTTTGAGCTGTGATGCACCCGCTAAATACTATTGCTATTGCTAAAAGTTTTATTTTCATAATTTTTTTATCTTTTTAAATTATCTTGAAATAATAAATTTAGAAGTGTGATTTACGCCATCCGTATTAACTTTAAGTATATAAGTTCCTGAACTCAGGGTTGTGGTATTTATTAAAACAGATTCGCCGGATAATCCGTTTAAGCTTAAAACTTGTTGTCCAATTAAATCGTATATGCTTAAATTATCCTGTGGTTTTATTTTTACAGAAAGTTTTACGGTGATATGAGAATTGGCAGGGTTTGGATAAACTACAGTAAGTGTATTTTCTTTTTCTAGATTTTTAATTCCTGTATTAAGATTAGTCGTCCCCATTCTAAATCCATTACCAAAGCTTGCTACCCAAACTTCATTTACATTATAAGGATTAAAAAAAACTTTTTGTGGCCTTCTGAAAGGATAAGATGTTATTGGAGTTATGGAAAAGGAATTGCTGTTTGTATTAGTTGCGTATTGCAATCCATTTATTTCAGTACAAATATAAAGCTCATTTGGTAGTGAAGGATGAAAGCTGCCTGACAATACCCCGCCATTATATACCGGAGTCCATGTTTGCCCTTTGTTCGTTGTTCTGAAAACACCGGGTGAGGTACATTTATTTCCTGCAAAAGCCAGCCATGTACTTTCAGTTGCATCGTTCGGATCAATTTCAACGTTAACGGTTTCTTTTGTGGTGCCTATTGGGGTTACGTCAGCCCATGAAGCGCCTCCGTTATTGCTATAAAAAACACCGGAGCTTGCGGAGAAAACATTGCTAGGCGATATTGGATTAACATCTCTGGTTCCATAAACAGAAACTAAATCACCATTTTGTAAAACTAAAATTTGTAAGGCTCTACCCTCTGTTCTAGGAGGAGAAGCCAACCTTGTCCAACTGTTGGAGTTGGATACAACATCTGTACAATGATAAACGTCTCCAATTCCTCCAAGAATATCTATAACAGTTACGTACATCCCGTTAATTGAATTAGGGTCTAATGCAATTGATGTTACAGCCCTGTGCGAAAACCTTTTAAGTACCACCCACGTTTTTCCTGAGTCTGCTGAAACCGAAAGTCTGCCTAGGTATTGAAGGATCCTCGCATCGGTATAATCAGCATTAGAGCCCGGTTGCTCGCCTGCCGCGGCATATATTAAGCCGGTTGCAGGATTAACTAAAGTCATATTAATGTCATTTATTGAACCTCCTGTTGTATCCAACCCGTAAATATCATAACTCCAAAACTGCCCTCCATCTGTGCTTGTCCTTGCTAAAATATCATTGTACGAAGCAAAAATATTAGTGGGGCTTGTCCACGTTAACCAATAGCAGGCTGTAGTTTCAAGTCCGCTGGTTTTGTATTTATGGGTCTGGTTGAGTAAAGTGCTCGGCGCATTATCATAATTAATATCAGTATAAGCTTGGGTCCAGTTAACGCCCCCATCTATGCTAGTATGCGCAACATATTGATCTCCGCAGATCAGCCTGCCGGAATTATTTGGATCTACAGTTAATGCTAAAAAGTAAGAAATGCCGTGCCACTTGAACCTTGCAGTAGCGGAGAGCTGTTTTCCTATCCATCCTGTTGTAACATTTGAATTGGCATTGAAGGCGCCGGAATTAATAAATACATTCGTGAATGAATTTCCACCGTTCATTGATTTGAAGATAGCGCCGATTGGTACGCTAAATGAGGTTGAGCTTCCGCCAACATACACAACCGATGTGTCGTTATTTGCCAGTCCAAGTAAATACACTTTATCTGTAGCAGGATTAGGCAAATTATTTCCAATTGAAAGCCACTGCGTTTGTCCCTGACTAAGTTTATAAACTCCTTTATAGTAAGAGTAATCTTCGGAAGAACTCTTATATATTTTTTGAATAGCATTTGCCAGAATAGTCACACAGTAAAAAACCCATTTTCCTCCTTGCTTTGCCCCTTTAAATGAAACTATATGTTCGTTCGAAGGAATTCCAAATGTGCCCGCGCTAACATTTGTCCATGTTAGGCCTCCATTAAATGTGCGAATCAAGGAATCGTGTGAGCAAACATAAACTGTGTCTTTATTTTCGAAAAACACGCCTGCAATATGCGCTCCGTAAGCATTTGGATAATTAAGAATAATCGGGAAACTAATTGGTCCGGCTGTGTTTTCAGTATTACTAAAATAAATTTTTTGCGCATCACTTATCACTACTTGATCTGTATCATGGGAACTGGCAAAATACTGGTACAAAGAACCTAACGTGGCAGGATTGGTAGCGGCCAACCAATTGGTACCTCCGTTGTAACTTTTTACAGGAACATAGCCCGTGGTTTTACTTAAAGCAAATAATTTTGGTTGTGAAGAGGTGAACTGAACTTCTGTTTTAACCTGTGCCTGCAACTGATTAAAATGGGTCATGCTATAATTTTGCCCAAAATCTGTTGTATGAAATAAATTACTCATATCACATGTGAGAAAAAATTCGTTATTATTAAATGGACTAATAGCTGCATTAACAATGGCGCCTCCACCGCCAACACCTTTTGATGTCCAAGATAAGGGAAATGATTGAGCGCCCGAACAAAGGAATAAACATGTAAATGCCACAAATAATAAGTTGCTTTTTGTTTTCATAATGATCAATTTTTAATTAATGTTTTACGATAAATTTAAGTGTGCCTTGGTTTGTTCGAATGAAATATATTCCATTGGTGAGATTGGAAGTTGATACAGAATTTAATTCCCCCACTTTTTGAAGGACTAATTCGCCGAGCAAATTATAGATCTTTAAATCTTTGATGGCTGATGAAAAATTAAGCAGATCATTCGCGGGGTTCGGATAGATCATCATTCGTGTATTCTGTGAAACATGTTTAGTTACGCCAGTTAACGTACCACCTTTAATTTTATTGGCGCTTTTATAGATCCCCGCTCCTGCGGTACCTGCATATAAGTAACCATCAGGACCAATTTCAAGGGTATGAATTATCAAATTGCCTGGATTCAATCCTGAGTTGAGTAATGTCCATGTACTTGCTGTGTCTGTACTTAACCAAACTCCTTTGGTAGTGCCAACAAAAATACTATCAGGACCTGCAATATAAATGCAATTCGGTAATCCGTGCGTCGACATTAAATTGGCACTCCAAGTATTTCCTCCATTTTTTGAACGATAAAAATTCCCATTCCCGTTACCGGTAAAAGGTGTTTGTGATACAAAGACATCCTGATTTGGACTGATTTTTATATCGCTGATGTTGGAAGGATTATTTGCAAGACCGATATAACTGTAAGATACACCATTGTCTATTGAGCGATAAACCCCATCATTTTCTGTACCTGCAAAGATCACATCAACTGAATTAATAGCAATAGCTAAGGCGAGCGAAGAAGGAAGGAAGCCTAGCGTTGGTCCGCTTGGTCCGTTCCAATTGACCCCGTCAGAGGATGAGTGCATAGGATTTGCCCATCCCGTTCCAATAAAGATCTTTCCCTGGCTGTTATAATCAAAGTCACTTGAACGCGTACTTGAAAATCCTGTTTCGTTAGTATACCACGATGCTCCATTATTAATGGAAGTAAAAATATGAGAAGCTGTTGGATGCGTATTTCCGGCGAACATTCTTCCGTCAGGCGCATAAAGAATGGTTGACATCATAGCCGTATCAGTAAGTCCCGCATGTGCCCAGGTATTACCTCCATCCGTTGAACGATACATTCCATTATCGGTACCAACCACAACATCTCCATTTTGACTAAATGCCATTGATCTTCCTTGGGAGTTCTTAATTCCGTTTGTAAAATATGACCAGTTGTTATTCGCGTCATTGAATTTCCATATTCCCGCATTTGTTGTAAGAAGTATAGTGCCGCTGCCAACACTTGTGAATGCTGTGGTTTTAAGTGAATTCAAATTTGAATTCACGGTGGTCCAAATTCCCGACAAATAGCGCCACACTCCCTGATCAAGAGCCCTTACTAAAGGATCTCCATTGGTAGTTGTTGATATTTTGAGAACCTGCGTTCCGGGATATCCACTTACCTGAGTCCATGCACCCCCATTCACCGATTTATAAATTCTTCCTACACCTGCTAAACTATTTGCGGTGCCCAAATACATTGTTGAAGTTGCTGAATGATAATACAAATCATTGATCCTTGTATTTGGTAAGCCGGTGCTTACGTTCGTCCAGCTTAAACCGTTTTTTACAAATACTTTAGCACCATTTGTAGCATTGATACTATCGGTGCAAGTGTATAATTTCCCCTGGTAACCATATTCCAGATCTGTACTATTTAAATTAGTAAGTCCCGTTGAAATAACGCTCCACGTACTGCCGGAATTTATTGAACACATCACGCCAACATTTTTTTTGCCCGCAAAAATTGTATCTCCGGTCAGATTAAAAAGCATTGCTACCGCAGGGGCAGAACCTGTGAATACGCTGGAATTTTTCTGAACCCATAAAGATCCGTTATTCGGCGAATGATAAATTATACTTTGTGCTGCAGTGGATGAGAAAGCAGTTGAGAGTATCAAATCATTATTGGTAGTGGAGGATGCAATGTTATAAACTGCCTGTCCCAACAAACCATTGTCGATCTCAATCCAGCTTATACCTCCGTTGGGCGACGTAAAAAGATTACCTCCTAATCCATTGCCGTGATTTGTATTCCAATGGGTAACAAGGTAAGAATTACCTGTAATTTTATTGGTGCTAAAGTCTCTGTAAACTCCACCTTGCGGACCATTGGTTGCTTGCCAAAAATTTTGCGCAATACTTAAATTACAATTAATGATAATAAAAATGTATAGAAATTGATTTGATAGATATTTCATGATACTCGCTTTTGAAACTATACACGAGTATTTAATTATGAGTGTTGGAAGATAATCTTAAGCAACTGACTATCAATTTAATAAATTTATGGATAAGCAAAAGCAAATATGATCTCCGCATCTTCAAAAACAACAGAATTGGACCCATTATACAAAGTGCAATTAAAAATTGCTCTTATTTTTTTTGTTCTTTGTTGATTCTCGTTCAAAATATAATCTTCCACTGAGATTATTTTAAAGCCACTGATGATGGGTTGGCTGTTATTCTCGGTGGTGAATGTAGTGTTATTGGCATCTGTCCATTCAATGATAACATTTCCCAAATTAGAAGTATTAGCGATAGGAACTTTTATGTGACTAAATCGCGTTATGCAGGTTCCGGGATTTTGTGTGGCTACGTTATTTTGATACAATGACGAATTGTTCTTTGAATCTGTTACGGTTAAAGTAACAAGATAAGCGCCATTGGTTGAATAGGTATGAGAAGGATTTGCAAGGCTTGAGGTATTCGCATCTCCAAAGTTCCACAGGTAACTATAGGGTGGAGTACCTAAAGCGGGCTGCGCAGTGAAGTTTACGGCATTTCCTGTTGCTGTTGATGCGGCAAAACCGGCTTCCACGTTATTTCCGATGGAACCAATAGTCACATTGTGGCAAATACCATTGCTACAAGAAGCAGCCGATGTGATATTCAAACAAACATTAAATTTGCCCAATGTTGAATAGATCTTTGAAGGACTGGCAAGACTTGAATTTCCATCGTGGAAGGTCCAGCTATAGGTTTGTGCTGTGCCTCCTGTAAATTGTGGCACAAACGTAATGCTGTAAGAATTAGGCGTTCCTATCGGAGTAGAGTAACTATAATATTTTGAAGATAAACTTGAGTCAATAACTGTTGGCGCAAGATTAAGCAAGCGATAATCTTTAATGATCAATTTTAAACCGTTAGTGCAAGAGGAACACCCTCGTTTTTTTAATTCTCCTCTGAATTCTTTTACATTATTAGCATCAACACCATGATCGGAGTACATAAAATAATCATTAGTGCCCGAATAAATATTGGTCATTATTCCGTTGATCTTGCCCTCGAAAGAAAAAATAGGCGTCTCATTAGTTACAATAGGTTCTGTTTTCTTTTTACACGAAAGCAGGATGATCATCACGAAGCATATAGCTAAAACAATTCTGTTCATGGCTTAACGTATTTTATAATTAATAAATAATTGGAACGACATATTTCTTTCAATTGCCTTTGACCCGAAGTAGGCATTATCCTTGGTGTCTTTAAATCCATAATCCATTCCTATACCTAATCCAAATTTTTGGTATATCGGGCGAGAATAAGCACACATCAGGGATACATCAAATTTATTTATGCCATTCGTATATCCAAAAGTGCGTTCGGTTTTTTGATCACTTATTGTTTTATACGATTCGTTATAGCTTGAAACAATAGAGCGACAAATTAGCATGTAAGAAGCCTGAACGCCAAAGAAGATCCTGTTCTTTTTAAATGAATAAGTTGCAAATACCGGAATGCGGCCGTAATGGAATTTATCCGGCGAGATCTCCGTAACTAAAGCTTTATAACCAAACTCTTGAGAAACACTTTTGTAGGTTTTTGGGCTAAGTGTATTTGCCGAATAAACAGAATAAAATAATCCTGAACCAAATCCTGTACCATTTACAAATGACCTCACGAAATATAAACCACCCATAGGATTTAATTTGTCCAGGAGTTTTTGCGAAGGATCTTTCACCGATGTATATTGCAAACTCCCAAGCGCGTAAAATTCAAACCTGCTGCTTGGTGGTAAAATGGGATCAAGGAACTTCTCTGTTTTAATAGCAGAATCAACCTTTGTAATAGTATTTTTAAGTTCAGGTAAGGTTTCTTTCTTTTCTGTTGTAGTTGTATCATTTAATGCAGAATTCAATAATGGCGTTTCGCTTGTTGTTTTGGTTTGGGAAGAAGCAACTGTTATCTCAGAATCACTTTCTTTTGTTTTAGGAGGATCAGCGGCTATTCTTATCTCTTCTGTTTTGCCTTCGTCTTTTTTTGGTTTTGAAAGTTCTTTAACTGTTTCTTCTTTTTGTTTAGAGATCTTTGAAACAGTAGTGGTTTTGGTATTTGATCTCTTTTTTGTTATTGCAACTTTTTTATTATTTTTATTTTCTTTCGAATTATTATTTTCAGAAGGGGTTTCAATGGAATTTTCTGTCGATCTGTTTTTCTTAACAGCCTTATTTTGATCCACAACACTTGAAATCTTATTCTTTTGTTCAGCATTTACCGATTCATTCAGTTCCGCTAGTTTTTTAATAGCCACATTGTTGTTATTTTCATCTGCTAGTTCTGATCTTATTTGTTCTTTATTTTGATTTTGTTCTGTTTGTACGATTAATTTTTCAGTTTCCTTTTTTACTTGCGCGAGTTCAGTTGGATCATTGGTTTGAGATGGAGACAAGGCAATCCAAAGCGCACCTGTTATCAATAAACCAGCACTCGGGATGATCCAAAAAAGAAATCTTCTCTTCTTCTTTTTGTCATGAGCTTCAATTAAATCAAGCGCATCATTCCAATCTTGTTCCGAACTTTCAAAGCTTCGCGCATTGAGTTTGTCGGCAATTAGTTTATTGTATTCTTCTTCTTTACTCATGATGCAAAATATTTATAATTCTTTTCTTGTAATTTTAGTACCTTCTCTTTTAAACTTTCTTTAGCAGTACTCAAATGCCATCGGCTTGTTCCCGCGGGTATGTTCAGCATTTTAGCGATCTCGTTATGATCATAACCATCCACCACATATAAATTAAAGATCTTCCTTGGCATTTCTGGCAGCTCCTTTATCATCCTTTCAATTTCTTCTACGTTAACCTTGCTGATATAGGCATTGATATCATATCCATGTATTTCTTTTACTTCCATTTGAAAATCAACCACCGATGTTGCGTCTTTCATTTTTTTGTTTTTTCTGAACTCATCGATGATGGTGTTGATGGTGATTCGTCGTACCCAAAGTGTGAAAGGAACTTCAGGCCTATATTTCTCAAGATTGATGATGACCTTGAGAAAACAAAAATTCAATGTTGCTTTTGCATCCTCAATGTTAGCTTCGTACCTCGAACAAATGCTCATCATATAGGAATAGCAAACCTTATAAAGCTCGTTTTGAGCCCTACGATCCTTTTTGATGCAGGCCTTAATTATTTCTGTAGATACTTCTATCGGTACCTTTATTTTTACTCTAAAGATGAACAGTGTTCGGTATATTACACGTAAAACGACATTTAAATGTTGGAAAATATTATGAACTTTGACTTAAATATCTGACAAACAGATCGATAGAAATTGACTGTAAATTTTAAATAAATGAGCCTTACATTTATGGCTCTTAATTTTTTATCATGAACTTCTCAAACTACAACTTCACCGTTACCGATCGTTTTGTGCGTTATGCCAAAATTGATACACAAAGTGATCCTACATCACCAACTTGCCCTAGTACTGAAAAACAAAAGAACTTGGCAAAAGTTTTGGTAGAAGAATTAAAAGCCATTGGTATTAATGATGCAGCAATGGATGAGCATGGCTATATTTATGCAACGCTTCCGTCTAACACTACCAAAAAAGTTCAAACTATTTGTTTTTGTTCACACATGGATACATCGCCTGATTGCAGCGGAACAAATGTAAACCCGGTGATCCATAAAAAATATGATGGAAAGGATATTGTATTGCCAAATGATAGCACACAGATCATAAAATTTTCTGAACACCCTGCTTTAAAAGCACAAGTAGGAAATGATATTGTAACCGCCGATGGAACAACTTTACTTGGGGCAGATAATAAAGCGGGCGTTGCCGAAATTATGGATGCTGTTAATTATTTAATGAAGCACCCTGAAGTAAAGCATGGAGATATTAGAATTTTATTTACGCCTGATGAAGAAATTGGACGTGGCGCTGATAAAGTAGATGTAAAAAAACTAAACGCCTCATTTGGTTATACCATGGATGGAGAAACCGTTGGGCATTTAGAGAACGAAACATTTAGTGCGGACGCCGTGAGTTTGATTATCAAAGGATTTCCAACTCATCCTGGTTTTGCAAAAAATAAAATGCAACACTCTATTAAAATTGCGGCGGAGATAGTTGGTAAAATTCCAACAAACAAAACTCCTGAAACAACCGAAAAAATGGAGCCTTTCATGCATCCAACAGCCATTAACGGTGGTTTGGAGCAAGTAGAAATAAAATGGATCATCCGTGCTTTTGATAATCCAACACTTTTAGCTTTGGAAGAAGAGTTGCGTCAGATCGCTGTTTCAGTTTTAAGCAAATACACTAAATGCAGTTATGAATTTAAGGTAACTGAACAGTACCGCAACATGAGAGAGGTTTTAGATAAACATCCGGAAGTTGTGAATTATGCCATGGAAGCCATTAAGCGCACTGGTATAACTCCAATTCTGTCAAGTATTCGCGGAGGAACCGACGGTTCGCGATTATCTTTTATGGGATTGCCTTGTCCTAATATTTATGCGGGCGAACATGCGTTTCACAGCAAGCAAGAGTGGGTGAGTGTACAGGATATGCAAAAAGCGGTGGAGACCATTGTTCATTTGGTGAATATTTGGGAAGAGAAAGCTGATTAGCAAATTAGATAATCGATTAATGAGATAATGATTCACCACCTTCCTAATTACAAAGATTTTCAAATTGATATTTTGCGTTTAGATTTATTGCATCCGTTTTATGGCGGCAATAAATATTTTAAGTTGAAATATAATATTCAAAACGCCAAAGGTAAAACTATTCTCACTTTCGGTGGCGCACACTCCAATCACATTTATGCAACAGCAGCTTTTTGCCACGAACAAAAATTAAAATGCGTTGGTGTAATTCGCGGAGAAGAGAGTATGATCGAAAAATCTCCAACCCTTCAGTTTGCAAAACAACAAGGCATGTACTTACATTTTGTTTCAAGAGAATTGTATAAAAACAAAACGCAGCAGGAATTATTAAACGGTCTTAAAAGTGAATTAGGCGATTTTTATTTGATCCCCGAAGGAGGGAATAATGATGCAGGAATTAAAGGATGCACCGAGATTTTAAATAGTATTCCTTTTTACGATCATGTTTTTTGTGCGTGCGGAACTTCTTGTACATATACCGGAATTTTAAGTTCGGCAAAAAAAGATCAAACTATAATTGGAATTTCTGTTTTAAAAGGAGAGAATAAATTAATTGATGAGGTAAATGCAAAAGCTACAAAATTTAATTTCGAAAAGATCAAACCTCATTTAAAAGGGAAAATAGATCACTCAACCATTTTAAGTGAATATCATTTTGGAGGTTACGCAAAACATAACCAAGAACTGCTTGATTTTAAAACTAATTTCGAAAAGCAACATCACATCCCATTAGATTACGTTTACACCTCAAAGCTTTTTTATGCCGTTTATGATCTGATAAATAAAGGACTTTTACTCGAAAATGGCAGCATCTTGATCGTCCACAGTGGTGGCCAGCAGGGCAACACAGGCTATGAGGCCCGATACGAGATTAATTCGTAAATTTACACAGATTTTATTATGCAAAACCGTCCACGAAGAAATAGAAAAAGTGCAGCCATAAGAAATATGGTTCAAGAAAATTGGGTTACAACCAACGATCTTATTTATCCTATGTTTTTAATTGAAGGAAAAAATAAGAGGTCGGAAATTAAATCAATGCCCGGCATCAACCGTTTGAGTTCCGATCTTTTATTAAAAGAAATTGAATCGTGTTTAAAATTAGGATTAAATACTTTTTGCATTTTTCCATCTATTGATAAGAAATTAAAGGATAAAAAAGCCAGTGAGAGTTTTAATAATAAAGGATTATATCCTTCAACTATACGCCTCATCAAAAAGAATTTTCCGGAAGCAGTAATTATGACTGATGTTGCCATGGATCCTTACAGCAGCGATGGACATGATGGTTTGGTAAAAAATGGGAAGATATTGAACGATGAAACATTGGACATTCTAGCAAAAATGGCTTTAGTACAAGCCGAAGCTGGTGCTGATATTATTGGTCCTAGTGATATGATGGATGGAAGAGTAGGAGCAATTCGCGACGCATTAGATGAAAATGGATTTATAGATGTTTCCATCATGAGTTATACGGCTAAATATGCAAGCGCGTTTTACGGCCCATTTAGAGATGCATTGGATAGTGCTCCCAAATTTGGAGACAAGAAAACATATCAAATGAATCCTGCCAATGTGATGGAAGCATTAATTGAAGCGGAATTGGATATGAGTGAAGGCGCAGATTTTTTAATGGTAAAACCTGCTTTAAGTTATTTGGATGTGATCAAACAATTAAAAGATAATTTCCCGTTACCAATTGCGGCGTATAATGTAAGTGGCGAATATGCCATGGTAAAAGCGGCCGGTGCCAAAGGATGGATAGATGAAAAACGTGTGCGCGATGAAATATTATTAAGCATCAAACGGGCAGGGGCAGATATTATCTTAACGTACTTTGCAAAAGAGTTTGCGCAATCGAAACGATGAAATTTTTCGAATAGTTATTCCCGTACCGCCGAGACAGGGATTGTAGCAGAAATTCCTGCCTGCCGGCATGCTTTTTTGCTCCGACTCTTTTGAACAAAAAAGATTGCAGCGAAAAGCCCGCTGACCCGAGCCTCCGTAATCCCACTAAACGAGGGGCAGGCGCCCAGAAAAACATTGGCCTAAAAATTTGAAACTAACGCAACACATATTCTTTACCGGTTTTATGGGTAGTGGTAAGAGCACTCACGGACGTAAATTAGCAAGCGCTTTAAAAACGGAGTATGTAGATCTGGATATTTATATTTTGCGCAAGCTAAACAAAACCATTCCTGAGATCTTTGAGAATTTTGGCGAGCAATTTTTTCGTGATAAAGAAACAGAAGCTATTAAAGAAATTATTGCCGATAAAAAGGAGCCTATTGTTATTTCTTTGGGCGGAGGAGCTGTTTGCTTTAATGATAATATGAAATTGGTAAAAAAAAATGGTTTAGTTATTTACCTCGAAACTCACGAGAATATTTTACGTCAGCGTTTATTGCGATCAAAAAACAAACGACCGTTGTTGAAAGACATGAACGAAACAGAAGTGTTAAGCTTTATTAAAAGCAAAGTAAAAGAGCGTTCCAAATTTTACGATCAAGCACACATTAAAATAAATGGCTTAAATTTAACTACCGCTGTTTTAATAAAAGAACTTGAAGAACATTATAAAAAATAGAACAGATTTCCAGCAGATTGCGCAGATCAACGCAGATTTGTCACATCTGATCTGCCCGAATCAGCGCAATCTGAGAGAGAAATTTGTCGGTTTCTTTTTATTCCTTTCGCTCTTCACTTTTTCCCAAGACATCCCGTATCGCGATCAATATATTGGTTTAAACGCTGGACTCAACATTTCTTTGGGTACACATTTTCAAAGAGTAGGCGTAGTTTTAAATGCTGCTTATGTTAACGATCACTTTCAAGCAAATGCAGAAACGCGATTTTATTTTAGTGTGAGAAGTTTAGGTCCACAAAAAAAACATCGGGAGTGTGTAACATCGCTTGGAATTTTATACGGCTACGGAAAACAAAATTCATGGTACAATCCATTTTATAATTCTGTATCTAATCAAACGGGATATAAGTACGCTGTAGGGTATTCTTACAACGCATATTGGAATAAAATAAAAACGTCGCAACGAACAGGTATTGTAGCCTTGCAATTTGATAGGATAACCATTGTTAGCGAAAATGATCTGTTGGCACCACCATCACTGGATAAATTTCGTACAGCGGGTTTTTTAATTCAGTATCAGCAAGACAGTTTAATTCAAGCGGCCATTAATTTAAGTATGTGGACAGGCAAAATGGGATTTCAAACACCAAGTGCCGATCCGCATTTTCGTTTTGGTTGTTATATGGATACAGTTGGAAGCATCTACCCAAATTATTCTCATGGGCTAATGAGCGGGCAGTTCAAATACTATTTAGGCTACGGACAAAACGCTCAGGCTAATATTGGAATAGACGCAGAGCAAGTGAGAAATGTGGTACAAAATAAAATAATTCACGATATGCGCTTTTTGCCAAAGAGTTGGATCAAACATAAGAATTGTCATATCCCTATGTTAGATGAAACTGGAAATCAGTATTTATATCTAGAAGAGCAGAAAATAAGACCAGCGAAATTTTATTTTAATGTTGGGGGAAATGAAGGAATTTTTTATTGATCAATTCGCCCATTTATTTCCTTTGAACTTACCTTCCTTAATGATTTTTCCATCTGAACTATAGAAGATGGCTTTACCTTCCAATACTCCATTAACATAAGTCAATTCACTTCGCTTTTTACTATTGCAATAATATTCAATCCAAATGCCACTTTTGCGGTTGTTAATGTACAATCCTTCTTCAACTATTTGATTAGAATTTGTACAAATAAGTTTTTTCGTTGCGCGATTATATCCATGAATAACCCATTTACCTTGTTTTTGATTGCGAATATCTATTCTGTTGATCGTATCAGTTTGAATGACCTCGAATGATTGAATTTGAGAGGTTCCCGCAAAGGATAAAGCCATTAAAAATATAAATGAGATGACATTTCGCATGATTAAATTTAGTGAAAATAATTTAAACTATCAAGGATCACTTCAAGCCTATCAACTTACTTACATATTTCGCTACAATGTCAAATTCCAAATTTACTTTAGTGCCGGGCTTTATGGTTTTGAAATTGGTGTGCTCAAATGTATATGGAATAATATGAACCGAAAAAGAATTGTTTGTTGATCTTACAACCGTTAAACTTACACCGTTAATGGTTATGCTTCCTTTTTCAACGGTAATGTTTTGTTTTGAAACTTCGTGTTCAAATTCAAATTCCCAACTGCCTTTATGGTCAGTTACCAGTTTGCAGTTGGCAGTGGTGTCAATATGCCCCTGAACAATATGTCCGTCAAATCGTCCGTTTGCAGGCATACAACGCTCTAAATTTACTAGATCACCGTTTTTTAATTCTTCTAGGTTTGAACGTTTTAATGTTTCATCAATAGCGGTAACGGTATATGTATTTCCATCAATTTTTACAACGGTTAAACAAACCCCATTGTGCGAAATACTTTGATCAATTTTTAATTCAGCTGTTATAGAAGAAGAAAATGTAAAATGCACATTGCTATTTTCTTTTACAATGCCTTCTACTTTTGCTAATGTTTCTATGATGCCTGTGAACATTATTGTTTTATTAATTGGTTAATAAGTGCTTCTGTTTTTTGCTTGAATGCAAGGTAATCATTTCCTGTTGCCGGCCCGCTAAATCCGGTATGGATCTTTACAATATCATGTTGTTTGTTCAGAAAAATGGTTGTTGGGAAGGCAATGATCTTATTTAAAGCCGCCATGGATTCGCTCGCTTTTTCTTTGCCGGTTAATTGTGTTATAAGGATCTCATAACGAATGTCAAACTTATTTTTCAAACGCGTTACTTGTTTTTTAGAAATTTCAAGATCGTTGGTTTTTTCGTAAGCCAATGCAATTATCTCGAGGCCTTGTTTTTGATATTCTTTGTAAATGCCACTAAAGTAAGCACTTTCGTCCATGCAATTAGGGCACCAACTTCCCATGATCTGAATGATGACAGGCTTATTATCAAATTTTTTGTCACTTAACGAAATAGCTTTTCCTTCGATATTCGGGAAAGTGAAGTTTAATTTTTCACCGTTTTTTTTCACCGTTGTAATTTCATCTGCTTCACGTAATTTAAAATTGGGATTCTTTACCGCCACCCAATCTTCTTTCCAATGTGCACCACTGTAAAATGTTCCGATAAATGCACCATCCTTATATTCGGCAACAAATAAAAAAGCATGGGAGCCATCAAAACACGATAAATACAATTTGTTTACCACTTTTATTCCTTCCAAAAATCGATAATCGCCTGTTTCGGTTAAAAATGTTGAATGCATATAATCGGTTTGTTCGATGTGGTGAAATACACCAATAGCTTTGCTACTATCTGCTTTGCCGGGGCTAAAGGTTGTTTCCCATCTCCCTTCAAAGTATGGGTTTTGTTTTCCGGGAATAAAAGGAAAACGATTAGAATTATTGAATTCAGCTTTAAAAGGAATAACATTTTTTTCTTTTCGGTAATGATTGATCCAAACACCTTGCAAATTACCATCAACTAATTTTGTTTTGAATTCGGTATCAAACACGGGCATTTTAAAATTTACAGAATCGCCTTTGATGGTTATTTCGTCGACCACTATTTTTTCTTCAGCATTTTTAATAATGATCTGAAACTTTTTTCCTTTTTTTACCACATCAAAATTAAAGGGAAGTTCTATTTTGTTGATGGTATCTAAGATCAAAACAGCGCGATAGGTGCCGGGTTTTAATTTGGCGGCGAAGCCCATTTGAAAAAGGAGAATGAAGATCAGTGTCATCCCGAGCGGAGTTGAGGGATGCTTGACTTTATAGATTAATCCTTGGACTGCGTTTATCTTGAGCGTAGTCGAACGGCTCAGGCTGACACCGAACAACAGTTTGACAATATTTAAAAGCCTACCCAATACGTTTTTGACTTAAAGCCACCAAATTACTAATGCGGTACAAAAGTCGCGACGCTACATTAGCATCCCAATCGTTATTTTTTGATGGCGTTACTTCGTTAATGTCGAATGCAATAATTGTTTTTCCGCTTTTCACAACCTTTTCAATTAAGAATAAGATCTCTTCGGTTTGAAAACCTCCCGCAACTGGTGTTCCGGTATTGGGACATAATTTCGGATCCAAAGCATCAATATCAAAACTTAAATATATTTTACTGGGCAATTCAGCAACAATGCGATTGCAAATTCTATCCCAACTATCTCCTCGATACATCGTGTGCTTAATATCCCTATCGAAAAATGTTTTTACTCGTCCATTGCTGTTTTTAATGGTATTTAATTCTTCCTCACACAGATCTCGAATACCAACTTGTACCAATTTGCTTACCTGTTTTATTTTTAAAGCGTTGGTCATAATAGAAGCGTGGCTGAATTCAAAACCTTCGTATGCATTTCTTAGATCGGCATGTGCATCCAATTGCAGAATGGCATAACTCTCGTGTTTTTCTGCCAAGGCTTGCATCATTCCTAAGGGCGTAGAGTGATCTCCGCCAATTAATCCAACAATTTTATTTTTATTCATAAAATGAAGGCATCGCTCTTTTACGGTTTTATTTAACCACAAAGAGCCTTCATAAATTTGTTTTGCATTAGTAGCAAGCTTTTTATTTTTGTCGTACGTTTTTCCGTTGGCTAAAGCATCAATACATTCTTCGGCTTTTTTACGAAGCAAATTACTTTTACTACGAATGGTTTTATTGGCTTCATCCATTCCAATTCCTAATTTCCAAGCATCGCTCACAACAGGATCTAAAAGATCAACTTGATAGCTTGCATCAAAAATTGCTTTTGGGCCATTAGCAGTTCCTCCGCCGTAACTTACGGTTACTTCCCAAGGCACAGGAATTAAAACTGTTTCACATTCTTCTAAGTCAAAAGGTAAACCAAACATACCCGACTTTTTTTGACCAATACTATTTTGATCAAAATTTTTTATTTTTTCAGCTTTTGTCATAGGCGATGTAAATATAGGAATTTTAGAGGCAGAAACCGCAGCGTCCTTTAGCCTACACGGAGTTTTTCACAGAGGATTGACTGTATGTGTAAAATGTAAGAAAGTTTTGCTTCCGTTCTTTGTGAACTCTGCTTGATCTTTGTGAAGCGCATAGCGCGCACTGCGGTTTCAGCCTCTATTAAGGCGCCAGCCTTTTTAACTTCCAAAGGTTATTTTCCTTTACGTAAATGATCCGATCATGCAAACGACTTTTACGTCCTTGCCAAAATTCGTAATAATTCGCTTGTACTATCCATCCGCCCCAAAAATCAGGACGTTTAATTGTATCGGAAGTAAATTTATTTTTTAGCTCTTCAACTTTATTAATCAATTCTTCACGCGAAGATAATTCACCGCTTTGATCACTTGCCCACGATCCTAATTTGGATTCGTAAGGACGGTTATTAAAATAGGTATCGCTATTATTTGGATGGCATTTAGTAACAGTTCCTTCAATGCGAATTTGCCTTTGCAGATCGGGCCAAAAAAAACTTAAAGCAATATTTGGATTCGTTTCCATATGCTTTGCTTTTTTGGAATTGTAATTACCATAAAACCAATACTGATTATTTTCAAATTCCCGTAAGTAAACAACTCTTGACGAAGGTTTTCCTTCTGCAGAAACAGTATTTAAGGTCATGGCTTGAATTTCGGAAACTTGAGCTTCTAAAGCTTGCGCCAACCATTTTTCAAATTGTAGGGCAGGACTTTTATTTACATCACCTTCATTCAAAGTGCCTTTGGTGAAATCTTCACGCAGTTTAAGTATTTGCTCTTTTAAATGATCCATACAACAAATGTACAATTCAATTTTAATTAAAATGAATGATATAAATCAATAAAAAGAAATAATTTTGCAGCATGCAAGGAAAACTGCTGATAGCCCACCCTTTATTGAACGACGGTTTTTTTAACCGATCGGTGGTTTACATATCCCAGTATGAACAAGAGAGTGTGGTAGGCTTTGTTTTGAATTTTAAAACCCAGTTTAAATTGCGCGATGTAAGGCCTCAGGTTCAAAATGGCAATTTGCCTATTTTTGAAGGCGGACCGGTTGCAAAAAATCAATTATTCTTTTTGCATTCACTTGGAGAAAAGATCCCGAATTCATTTCATGTGCAGGATAACCTTTATTTTGGCGGAGATTTTAATGAATTGCTTTACCAAATTGATCATGAAAATATATCGGAAGGCGATGTTCGTTTTTTTGTGGGTTATAGTGGTTGGGATAAAGATCAGTTAGAAGATGAAATTACTAAAGGCTCTTGGTTTGTAGCCGATGCAGACCCAGGTGTTATTTTATCTTTGCCAACAACTAGCATCTGGGCAAATGAACTTGAACGTCAAAGAAAAACCTACAGAATTTTCGGAGAAATTGGTAGCGACCCTTCAATGAATTAACGCGGCCCTCGCCGATTTTTTCTAGCCACGAATTTCACGAATTTACCCCAATCTAAAAGTGCTAATCGATTACACTAATCTGTGTGATATTAAATCCATTCTAAGAATCGATTAATGTAATTTTTTGAAATACAGATTAGAGTTAATTAGTGGAATTCGTGGCAAAAAGATGGTAACTAAACTTTTTTCCTAAAGGAAATTACGCAAGGCACACCGTTAAAGTCCCATTTTTCGCGTAATTTATTTTCGATAAAGCGTTTATACGATTCGGTAACGTACTGTGGTAAATTTGCGTAAAACAAAAACAAAGCTTCGCCTTTTAATTGCGTTACGTATTTTACTTTCACAAATTTTCCTTTTACCGGAGGTGGCGCGTGTGAGGCCATTAATGGTAAAAAGAAATCATTTAATTCTCGAGTGGGAATATGTCGTGTTTTGTTTGCGTAAACTGTCATGGCTATTTCAACCACTTTTAATAACCGTTGTTTTTCAATTACCGATGTAAACACAATAGGAATATCGCGAAAAGGCGCAATGCGTTCGCGGATCTTGTCTTCGTACTCTTTTGCTGTTTGTGTTTCTTTTTCTATTAGATCCCATTTATTTACAACGATCACTAATCCTTTTCTGTTTTTTTCTACAATGCTTAAAATACTTAGATCTTGTGCTTCAACACCATTTTCTGCATCTAACATTAATACGCATACATCGCAATTTTCAATAGCATTAATGGTACGCATAACGCTATAAAACTCAAGGTCTTCTTGAACTTTCGCTTTGCGTCGCATTCCTGCGGTATCAACGAGCCAAAAATCGTAACCAAATTTTGTAAAGCGTGTATGAATGGTATCTCGAGTGGTTCCTGCTATTGGCGTAACCATGTTTCTATCTTCCTCTAACAATGAATTTACAAACGATGATTTTCCAACATTAGGTCGTCCTACGATCGCTATCTTTGGAATGTCCACATCATTTAGTGCACCTTCATCCTTTGGTAAACTGGCAACAAGCGCGTCTAACATATCTCCGGTTCCGGCACCAGACAAAGAAGAAACAGGATATACCTCACCTAAACCAAGCTGATAAAACTCGGAGGCTTGCGGGTTACGTTCAAAATTATCGGCCTTATTAGCAACAAGTATTACTTTCTTTTTACTCTTGCGTACAATATTGGCAACCTCTTTATCAAAAGGTGTAACGCCGTCTGTGATATCTACCACAAAAAGTACAAGCGAGCATTCTTCAATTGCAACTTGAACTTGTTTAGCGATCTGGCTTTCAAAAATATCTTCGCTTCCTTTAATGTATCCGCCGGTATCCACTAAACTAAATTCCACACCGCCCCATTCGGCTTTACCGTAATGTCTATCGCGCGTAACACCCGCTATTTCGTCAACTATTGCCTGACGTGTTTCGGTGATACGATTAAAAAGGGTTGATTTTCCTACGTTTGGCCGCCCAACGATCGCTATTATATTTGCCATGAGGCTGCAAATTTAACAAAATAAGTTTAATGGGCCCCCTGTATTGCAAAAACTACCTTTTGTTTGTATATTTGATTTGATGGCTAAAAGAGCATTTATACTACTTTTCCTACTTTTTGGAGCCTTTTGCATAGTTCGTGCCCAAAATATCCCCGAAAGGCGCGTTGTAATACCCGAAGTTCATGCTTCATTAAAGTTTACTGAGAATGTAGGCCAGTGGAATGATAATATTCTATTTAGAGCGCAGCTGGATGGCGGACTGCTTTTTTTTGAAAAGAACTGCTTAACCTTTAATTTTTACGATAAAAATAAATTGAGATCCATGCATAATGGAGGGGTTGAAAAGAAACTTTATAAGGAATATAACATCATGTGCCATGCTTATAAAGTACACCTCGTTGGATGTAATTCAGAAATTAAAGTAGAAAAAGCTAAGAAGGGGAATGATTACGAGAATTTTTATTTGGGTAGTGATAAATCTAAATGGAAAGGGAATGTGCAAAACTACCATCAAATTTGGATGAGAAATATTTATAATGGAATTGATTACGAGGCCATAACTTCTACAAGTGGAATTAAGTATAATTTTATTTTAAAGCCGGGCGCTGATCACTTGGATATTAAAATGAGGTATGAGGGCGTTGACAAGATAAAACTAAAAGATGGAAGCGTAAGAATTAAACTTTCAATGACTGAGATCGTAGAGCAAAAACCTTATGCATACCAATTAATTAACGGCATTGCCAAAGAAGTAGTTTGCAATTATAGTTTAAAGGATAACGTTTTAGGATTTGAATTTCCAAATGGATATGATAAAAATTATGAGCTAGTGATCGATCCTGTTTTGGTTTTTGCAGCACAATCGGGCTCTACTGCTGATAATTTTGGAATGACTGCAACGTTTGATCTGCAAGGTAATTTGTATAGTGGCGGAACAGTTTTTGACATTGGATTCCCGTTTGTTACAGGATCTTATAGCAACCTTTTTAATGGCCCTCCTGCTTATGGCAATACGGATATTGTGCTTACAAAATATAACCCCGTAGGCAATACATTATTATTTTCAACCTATATGGGTGGTAGTGGAACAGAAGTTGTTTCGAGTTTAATTGTTGACAAAGCAAATAATTTATATCTATATGGCGCAACAGGCTCTCCAAATTTTCCAACAACAGCTGGGGCTGCTTATCCTAATTTTGCCGGCGGATCAAATATTGGATTTGTAAGTAACGGCTCGGTATTTTTTAATGGTACCGATATTTATATTGCTAAATTCAATCCAACAGGAAGTGCTTTATTGGGCTGCACCTATTATGGTGGATCGGGAAATGACGGTGTGAATTATTTAACCAACACGTATACCCTGTCATTTAGCATGGCACCGGCCGCCGGTTTTTCTGTTACCAATACTACTAATTATGATTCGCTTCAAACAAATTATGGCGATACTTATAGAGGAGAAATACAATTAGACACCTTGAATAATGTGTACATTGTAAGTTCAACACGATCAAGTAATCTTCCAATGGTTGGAGGTTTTGATAACAGCATCAACGGAGGGTCGGATGCTGTTATTGCAAAATTCAATACAAATTTAACCGGATTAGTTTATAGCAGTTTTTTAGGAGGAAGCCATAATGAATGTGGTAATGGACTGTTTGTATTACCAAATTTTGAGGTTTTTGTAACAGGAGGAACATGTAGCAATAATTTTCCGAGTACTGCGGGCGGCCAAGCACCTGCATACCTTGGAGGTAAGACCGATGGTTTTTTAACGCACATTAATTCTGCCGGAAATGGCATCATGCAATCTACTTATATAGGAACAAATGTATACGATAATTCTTTTTTTGTACAATGTAATACCGCAGGACAGCCGCATGTATACGGACAATCACTTGGAAATATGCCCGTGATAATGGATGCGAGTGCCACAACAATTTTCAGCGTTGCAAACACACATCAATTCGTTACAAAATATAATACTGCATTGACAACTAAGTTGATGTCAACTGTTTTTGGTAATAACACAGGCAATATAGATATTTCACCTTCAGCTTTCGCTGTTGATGAGTGTAATGGAAACATCTATCTTTCCGGGTGGGGAGGAAATATTCTACTAACAAATTCGGCAATTTCAAATATGCCCATACTTAATCCAACTCAGGCTACTACAACAGGATATGATTTTTATTTAATGGCCATGAAGGTTAATGCTTCTTCTTTACTTTATGGTTCTTATTTTGGAGGAAATACCAGTCAGGAACATGTGGATGGTGGAACCTCTCGCTTTGACAGAAAAGGAGTTATTTACCAATCGGTGTGCGCTGGTTGTGGAGGAAATCAAGATTTTCCGATAACACCCAATGCATGGCCTTGCCCAACGTCATCTAATTGCCCAACACCAAACTTGTCTGCAAACTGCAACAACGGAGTTTTTAAAATAGATTTTCAATTTCAAACTCCAACATCATCCATCAACACCAACACAATAACAGGCTGTGCTCCTCTAACAGTTGGGTTTACCAATAACAGTCCGGGTACAGGATTTATTTGGCATTTTGGTAATGGACAAACAAACTCAGTTGTTTTAAATCCTTCTTTCACTTATACAAACCCGGGCACTTACACAATTTCTTTGGTTGTATATGACACAACCAAGTGCGTAAAAAAAGATAGTAGTTTTAAAGTAATAACAGTAAATCCAAAACCGGTATCTGCATTTACGTCAACGCTCGCAAATTGTTCTAATACCTTTTCAATAACAAACATGAGTACAGGACCCGGATTAACTCATGTTTGGAATTTTGGTGATGCATCACCAACATCAACATTGTCGAGCCCTAATCACACCTACTCAACTTCCGGACCGTACACTATAACGCTTATTACAACCAATTCCTTTGGGTGTAAAGACACGCTCAAGAGACCGATCAATGTTTTTATTTTTAATCCCTCGGCCACAATGGATCTGATTTGCGAAGGGGAAACTGCAAACTTGTTGGCAACAGGTGGCACAAGTTATACCTGGACACCCGCAGCTACATTAAACAATCAATTTATTTCTAGCCCAATAGGTAACCCAACGGTAACTACTGTTTATACAGTAACTATCGAAAATAATGCAGTAGCTCCGGCTTGCTTAGCAAATATTATTACAACTATTATTGTAAATCCAAAACCGTTGGCTGCATTTTCATATAGTTTAAATCCTTGTGGTGGCGGTGTTTATTTTTACGACGCCTCAACCGCAAGTATAACAGCATGGAATTGGAATATAAATCCTTTACCCGTAATAACAAGTACTTTGCAAGATCCGTATCATTTTTATCAGAATGGAGGAACTTTTACAGTATCTTTAATTTCTACAAACCAATTTGGTTGTAAAGACACTACCGCACAGGTGATAGTTGTTCCTGTTCCACCACCCTTATCAATTAACGCTGCAACCACAGTGTGTAAAGGCAATAGCGTACAGCTTTTAGCAACGGGGGGTGTTTCGTATACGTGGACGCCGGCCGCAACATTAAGCGCAACAAATATTGCAAATCCAATTGCCACACCAACTATTAGTACGGGGTATTCAGTAATAGTTACCACGTCTAACAATTGTACTTTTTTACTTATTACAGGTATAGTAGTTAATTATTTATCTAATTCTCCAATTTCGGCAGAGGCAACACCAACAAGGGTAGTGCAAGGCAACACAACAAGTTTAGTTTACAACGGAGATGCAGGCGCTTTGGTAACTTGGTCGCCAAGTACATTTGTAACACCAAAATCGGGATATACTGTAACCGCACAACCCGACAGACCAACCACCTATACGGTTATTGCATCTAATGGCCCTTGTAAGGAAACATTATATGTATTTGTAGATGTTGTATTATCGGGCTGCGAAGAAGGTGATGCCTTTGTTCCAAATACATTTACACCAAATGGTGATGGACAAAACGATGTTTTATACGCTCGCGGTTTAAAAATGGAAGAAATTTATTTTGCGGTGTACAACCGCTGGGGCGAAAAAGTATTTGATACTTACGACAAAAAAGTTGGTTGGGATGGAATTTACAAAGGACGGCCTGCCGACGTGGGTGTGTTTGGCTGGTACCTAAAAGTAAAATGCTATGATGGTAACGAGACCTTTAAAAAGGGGAGTGTGACCTTGATACGGTAAACCGTTGCTCTGAAACTCCGCTAAGATTTCTGCCACGAATTACATGAATTTTCACGAATTAGAAATTAGTTTTTGTTTAGAAATTCTATAATTAGTCGTCCCTCAAAAACTTTGTAAGCCTTGTTATTATTGAGTTTGTTTAAAAATAGTCTACCGAAAAAAGTAAAAAAGGATTAAAAAGCGGCAGATGTTTTTAAGTGTAAATTAAACCATAATGCTGCGCCCGGGATAGAACGAAAAGCCTTGTTAAGGGCTTTGCTTAATGTTTGCGCAACGAGGAGACTCCGCTTTTTCTGCGCAGACCCCGCAGTGCGACAAACATAGCAAAGGACAAACAAGTTTGAAGTGATAGCCCGATAAGGCGCCCAAATAATAAAAATACTTTTTGAGGTTCGACTAATTAGATATCATAGTGTTACACTTTGTTTTTGATTTGTTATAGATTTGTGTGGAATAGATAGAAAGTCACTTTATTATCTCATCCAATCACGATTTAACATTTATGTAGGATTTAAAAGTCCTCAAAACCCCTTTATACCTGCTTTTTGGCCATTTGTATAATTGTTTTGAGAGAGCCACTAAACTGGGTAACTTTACCGGAGCAAAAATCCTTATGAAAAGAACTTTACAGATACTTATTTTTTTTATCCTTGTTTCTTCTAGCGCCTTATTTGGGCAAATGCCCGGTGGTGGAAACCAAAAAGACATGTTAAAGATGATGAAAGACATCAAAGGCCGTGTGTTTGGTAAAGTAATTGATGCTAAAACAAAAAAGCCGGTAGAGTTTGCTTCGGTGGTTCTTTTGTGGTACAATAAAGATAGCGCTATTGCCGGTGGGTTTACCGAAGAAAATGGTGATTTTAATTTAGAAGGACTTCCTGCCATGGGAGGTTTTAGATTGCGAGTAACACAAGTAGGTTACAAAACCCTTGAGCAAAAAGTGTATATACAAGCGCCACAAAAATTAGAGCAAGATCTTGGAAATTTGAGCATGGAGATCGACCTTAAATTATTGAACGAAGTTGAGGTGGTTGCGGAAAAAGCAACTTTTCAAATGAGCGTTGATCGTAAAGTTTATAATGTTGAAAAAGATCTTTCGGTAAGAGGCGGAACAGGTTTGGACGTATTGAAGAACGTGCCAACTATAACAGTTGATGGAGACGGAAATGCAACGCTTCGCGAAAAATCGGTACAAATATTTATTGATGGACGGCCAACCACACTTACTATGGCGCAAATTCCTGCAGATGCTATTGAACGTGTAGAGGTGATCTCGAATCCAAGTGCAAAGTTTGCGGCCGATGCAAGTGGTGGTATCATTAATATTGTATTAAAGAAAAGCAAAAAGCCTGGCTACAATGGCATGTTAATGAGTTATGCAGGTACTCAGGATAAATATGGTATAACAGGAAATGTAAATGTGAAAGAGAATCCATTTAATTTTTCTTTGATGTACTCTTTGAATGCCACACAAACCGGAACAACATTTGGTTATACCGATCGCACAGATTATAACTATGTCAATCCTGGAAATACACTTGAGTACGAATTAAACAACAGTACACTTTCAAGAAATCGTTTTCAGTTTGCAAGAGGGAGTATAGATTATAATATCAATAACCGAAATAATATTGGCATCTCTTATAATTTTGTGAAAGGATATTTTTATTCGGATGATAAACAAGATTTTTCTTCCAAAGATAATTCGGGAGCTATAAACGCTTGGGGTATCAGAAAAAACCTGAACATTGGAGGGTTTACAAATCACACAGCGCAACTTACCTATCGTAAAACATACCCAATACCTAATAAAGAACTCACAGCCGACATCAGTTTTAACCAAGGAGGTGGCCCTGCAACATTTACATTCAATACCTATAATTCGGCAAGCATTGCTGGCACAGTGTATGATTTTGCTCCGGTGGTTTCTACAAACAATGGTATTTCGGGCAGCAATATGTATACCGCGCAGTTGGATTTTGTGAATCCTTATGCAGATAATAAAAAAGTAGAAGCGGGTATGCGCTTTTATCGTAAATGGTCAACCTTCGATAATAATATTCAGATCCAAGCACCTTCTGGAGATTTTATAAAGGATACAACGCAAAGCAGCAGTTATTCTATTGATGATATGATCAATGCTGCATATATTACCTATACAGGAAAAGCATTTTGGAATATTGGTTACCAAGGCGGTTTACGTTTTGAGCAAACCTATTATGCGGGCAAATTATTAGATAAGAACATATCATTCAATTACAATTATCCGAGCAATAAGGATAATATTCTTTTTGCTTTTTTCCCATCTGTATTCTTATCTAAAAAGATAGGTACAAAACACGAATTTCAGTTCAATGTAAGTCGCAAGATAGAACGTCCTAATTTCTTTCAGGCAATGCCATTTGTTTTTTATAGCGATGCAAGAAATTACAGAATTGGTAACCCTGCTTTAAAACCGGAGTTGATCAATATCAGCGAAGTGAATTATAATAATGTTTTCAAAAAGGGAAACTTTCTCTCTTCAGCTTACGTGCGTTACAATCAACAACCTATTTCAAATTATTTATATCAATCTCCGGGCAATCCAAGTGTAACAGTTAACACGTTTGCTAATGGTAGAGATCAATGGCGTTATGGTTTTGAAAATACATTACGCGTTAACTGGACCAAAAAATTTACTACAACAATAAATGCTGATGTGTTTTATGTGTATTTAAATAGCGGCATCATTGATGGCCAACCCGAAACTGTTTCGCAAGGCTGGAGTTACAAAGGAAAAATTGGACTGAATTATACCTTGCCGTGGAGTTTGCAATTACAAGTGAACGGAAATTACGAAGCTCCAAAAGCTATACTTAACGGAGAATCGCGCGAATTATATTTTATGGATGTGAGTTTAAACAAAATGGTAAACATGAAATGGATCTTTAATTTAACATTAAGCGATGCTTTCAATACAAAACAATACGGATATTATATTTCTACAGCAACCTACTATCAAGATGCAAGCCGCCGAAGAGAATCGCGTTTTGTTAGATTTACCATCACTTATCTTTTTGGAAAGTTTGATACGTCTATTTTCAAAAGAATGGGTAAAAAAGGCGGTGGCGGTTCCGACATGGGCGGACAAGGGGGAGACGGATTTTAATCGAAAGAATTCCTAGAACCTTCGGCATAGGGCAAAAAACTGATTTTAGCCACGAATTAGCACTAATTTGTGTTTGCTAATTGACGCAGTTTACGAACAGCTTAGTGTTTTTTTTGTAAATCTAGATTTGTGTTAATTCGTGTAATTAGTCGTCCCTCAAATACTCTGTAGGCCTTGTTATTATTGAGTTTGTTTAAAAATAGTGTGATAAAAATCTAACGAAAAAAGTAAAAAAGGATTAAAAAAGCGGCAGATGTTTTTAAGTGTAAATTAAACCCTAATGCTGCGCCCGGGATAGAGCGAAAAGCCTTGTTTAGGGCTTTGCTTAATGTTTGCGCAACGAGGAGGCTTCGCTTTTTCTGCGCAGATCCCGCAGTGCGACAAACATAGCAAAGGACAAACAAGCTTGAAGTGATAGCCCGATAAGGCGCCCAAATAATAAAAATACTTTTTGAGGTTCTACTAATTAGTGGCAGAAGATCTCGAGGCTTTTTAACACTTTATTTTTCAATTAAGCATCAAAAGGGCATGAAAATTGTACTTTAGGTGGTATTGTAATTTACCATGCAAGCAAAACTCTATATAAAAGCACTAATTGTTTTCGCAGTATCTTCATTTGGAGATTTAACGGCTCAAAACTGTAAACTTGATCTAACTCCTGTAACGCCAGATGTTCTTGTAAGTAATAAAGTAAAAGAAATCAAGGTTCACAAAACAGATGTTAGCGGAAATAAACTTAATTACCAACATTTTTATATTGATGAGAACGGGGGTTGTAATAAACAGTTGTTTTACATTGATCCTACAAAAAGCAATGATCCTGTTGTAAGCGAATGTATATTTGAAAAGAAAACGAATTGCAGTATTTTTTCAAAGCACATTAAAATGAATGGTGTCGACAAGAGTTTATTAAGGGATGAAGAATACTATGACGATAATGGTAAACTTATAAAGAAGATAACAGTAGAAGGAGATGAGATCATTCAAAAGACAATCCATACTTTTGATTCAAAAAATTCGGCGAATGAAGATAAACGCTTTTATAAGATCCATGTAAAGGAAAACGATACACTTACCAAAGTGATTAATACAAAAACCGCAAAGAAACATTTGTATTATTTGATTAATAAAACAGCCAGCGGTTACGACACCGAAAGAAGTGAAACTGTATTTGATACGCCTACTTCAGGTTCGGTAAAAGTTTATAGAAACGATAAGTTGGTTAATCAATACGAATTCGGAAAAGACAAAAAGCAAAAGAACTTGGATACGGAAGAAATAGCTTATGGTTTACCACATGCCGAAACAGCATTTAAAAAAGTGTACACCAACGATGATAAAATATTTGCGCCTGCAAAAGACATTGAAAACTGTAAATACATGGTAATGGTTAAACGAGGAACAAACGACGTAACAACTTCACTTGTGTACGATAAAAAAACGTTGCTCTTGTTAAAAGAAGTAAATTCTCAAAACGGTAAAAACATTGAAGGGAAAGAATACGAATACGTAAAATAATTTTACACTTTTCTTTTAGGATTATCATTTACAAAAGCCTTCCAACTTCCATAACTTTTTTTGGCTCCTGAGCCTCCTGGTTTATTTTGAAAGTGGTGACATACCGCAGCGCCCAAAGCATCTGTTGCATCTAAATATTGTTTTTCGGTATCAATATCCAGCATTTGTTTTAGCATGGCTGCCACTTGTTCTTTGCTGGCATTTCCGTTTCCGGTAATAGCCATTTTTATTTTTTTAGGAGAATATTCGGTAATAGGAATGTTTTTACTAAGTGCAGCGGCAATGGCCACGCCTTGAGCTCTTCCTAACTTAAGCATACTTTGTACATTCTTTCCAAAAAAGGGCGCTTCAATGGCCAATTCATCGGGCTTGTACTCTTCAATAATACCAATCATACGTTCAAATATCTTTTTTAAACGCAAAGCATGATCATCATATTTATCTAACTTAATAACACCAATGCTTAGCGGCTTTATTTTGTTATCCATAATATGTATCAAACCATATCCCATTAGAATGGTGCCGGGGTCAATACCCAATATTATCTTATCTTTGGTCAATTGTATCGCAATTTAGCAATAAGAGATCCTGAAAAACAATAAACTTATAGGCGTTTTTTTAAAACTTGTTATTGGTGTGGCCAGTTTTGCCATTATTTACTGGCGCATAAAAAAGGGACTTACTTCTGAGAACGTTGATATTCTTGTAGAAGCACTTACCAATAGTCCCGGATTGTTACTTATCGCTGCAAGCATACTTTTATTTCCGGTTAATTGGGGTATTGAAGGTTATAAGTGGATGCTGATCACATCGCAGATCCAAAAAATAAATTATTCAACCGCAACACGTTCGGTTTATGCCGGAATTTGCGTAGGTAATTTGGCGCCCGGTAGAGCAACTGAATTTTTAGCTAAGATCCATTTTTTTAAACCCGAGAATAGAATAAGTATCACCGTATTGCATTTTGTGAATGGAATGTTTCAATTATCCATTACCGTTTTGTTTGGTTTACTTGCTTTGTTATTGCGATCAAATACGTCGGTTGCAAATGACGAGTTACTAAAAACAATTTCTATTATCCTTTCGGCAGTAGTGATGTTAGGATTTGTTTTAGCTTTATTCAATACCAATAAATTAATGAACTGGCTATTTAAACGCTTCAGTAAAGATAGTTCAGTGGAAGCAGTTAATATCAGTTGGGGAAATGGTTTATTGTTAAAACTGTTCTTTTTTTCGTTTGTACGCTATTTTGTTTTTACTCTTCAATTTGTTTTGTTGATGCATGTATTTAAGGCTCAAGAAAATTACATGTATTTGTTTACGGGAATTTGTATTTATTTTTTATTTACTACCATCATCCCAATGTTTAGCATCATCGAAGCTGCTGTGCGAACAGCAATAGCATTGATTGTATTCTCAGATCTTGGCTTATCAAATGCATCTTTAGCCGTTGTAGCAATTTTACTTTGGTTAATCAATATTGTTTTTCCAAGTGTTGTCGGCTATATTATTTTATTGCGCGAGAATTTAAGTTTGTCTTCCTTTACATTTAAGAATAAAACAAAGTGATATATATTCTTGTTATATCTTTTTATTTTGTAATGCTCGCGTTAGTAGTGGTAGGTTTTGTTCTACATCCCAACAATATAATGCGTCAAAACGCTCAGCAAAAGGTTTCTGTTATTATTGCCGCCAGAAATGAGGAAGGAAAAATAAAACAATGCGTTGCTTCCATCATTGATCAAAATTTCCCAAAACAATTTTTAGAAATAATTATTGTGGATGATGCAAGTACGGATAACACATTTAACGAAGCTGCTGAACTATTAAGTCGATCAGGAATAGAGCATCGCATATTGCAAAATCAAGAACATCTAGGAAAAAAGAAAAGTTTAAAATTAGCCATCGAACAAAGTAATTCAGAAATAATTATTTGCCGTGATGCAGATACCTTTACAATTTCAAATAATTGGCTTTCGAGTATTGTAAATTATATGGGAATAACTAAAAGGGAATTTGTTATTTGTCCTATCGCCATAGATCATAAAAATGGAATGTTAAGTTCATTACAAGAAACCGAAATGGCCGTTCTTTCACTATTCACTATTTCATCGGCCTATTTTAATGTTCCGTTTTTAGCCAACGGTGCCAATTTAGCTTACACAAAAAAATTGTTTTATTCAGCTGGAGCATACCAGGATCACCTCCATATTGCTTCGGGGGATGATGTTTTTTTGCTGGAAAAAGTGAAGCAAATGGATCCAAATAAAATAGGGTATTTGAAAAATAAGGAGGCAATTGTATACACTTTTCCCGAAAAACAGCTTTCTTCTCTCATTCATCAAAAAATTCGATGGTCGTCTAAACTGTTTAAAAACGCAAACGTAATTAATTGGCTTTCAGCCATAATAATTGCCATTAGCAATTTTGTGTGGATCGGGGCCCTGATTTGTGTTACAATAAACTATCAAAATTTATCCTTAAGTCTAATTTTTATCCTTTCTAAGTTGCTAATTGACATTTTGTTAGTATTTTTAGCTTCCAGTTTTATAAAGGTTAAAACGGGGGCATTAAAAGTGGTTTTACTGGGGTTTATTTACCCATTTTATGCTTCGCTAATTACTGTTTTAACCGTTTTTGTAAAGCCTAAGTGGAAAAGTAACTAAGTGTTTTTTAAAAAGAGAAATAGCGAGCATAAATCTGAGTCTTTAAGTGCTGAAACTTGGCGACGATTTAAAAAGCAAAAGCTTTCCGTATTAGGACTTATAATAATTTTTTTTGCTTGTGTTATTTCAATTTTGGGTTATCTTATTACTCCCGATCCAAGTCCGTTTGCCAACAATCAAAAACCCGAATTGCATACAAAACCTCCCGGGTTTGTTGTGGATATGATGAAGGTTAAAAAGAATCAAGAGCCAGATAACACAGGTTGGTTTGAGACAATGATTTTTGGAAAGCAAGATGAGTACACTACAATTCCTATTTACGATTTTGATTATGATATTCACAACAGTGTGATCATTGAAGAATATACTGGTAGTAGACCAAACGCCGGAACAAAAATAAAATACGATCTGGTGGATGTTATTTACGCAGTTGATTCAAGGAAAGCATATTTGTTTGACACCTTAAAGAAAAGTGTTTCTTTTTATGAAATGGGAAATGCAAATAAGATCACAAAATCAGTAGATGATCTTCGAACAGAGTTTGAAACCCAAAACGTTGAAAAGAAAAAATATTATTTAGGAACCGATATCATTGGTCGCGATCTATTAAGTCGTTTAATGATTGGAACACGCATTAGTTTAAGTGTTGGTTTAGTTTCGGTTATCATCTCTTTATTCATCGGTATTTTTCTGGGAGCGGTTGCTGGTTATTATCGTGGAACAGTAGATTCTGTGATCATGTGGTTGATCAATGTTGTATGGAGTATTCCAACTTTACTATTGGTAATTGCAATAACTTTAGTATTAGGAAAGGGAATTGTACAAGTATTTATTGCGGTAGGTTTAACAATGTGGGTTGAGGTAGCGCGCGTGGTGCGCGGACAAATATTAAGTATTCGCGAAAAAGAGTTTGTTGACGCGGGTAGGGCATTAGGTTTTAGAAATATGCGAATCATCTCGCGCCACGTTCTATCAAATGTAATGGGTCCGGTGGTTGTAATGGCCGCTAGTAATTTTGCTGCTGCTATTTTAACAGAGGCAGGTTTAAGTTTTTTAGGAATTGGTGCGCAACCTCCAGTGCCATCATGGGGAGAAATGAGTAATGCGCATTATGGTTATATACTTTTAGGAAAAGCCTATTTGGCCATTGTGCCGGGTATAGCCACTGCTATTCTAGTATTATCTTTTATGCTTGTGGGTAATGGTTTACGCGATGCATTGGACACGCGTAATTTGGATGATAAGCCTTTATCGGCAACTTAAACTTTTTCCTTGTAAATTTTCTTAATGAATTCGCTGGCGAAAACAAAATCGTAAAGCTCTTGGTTGTTTGTCTTTAAGATCTCATCTTTAGTTCCTGTCCACCAATTTTGTCCTTTATAAATGAACATCACATTTTCTCCGATCTCCATCACACTATTCATATCATGAGTAATAATAACTGTAGTAATATTAAATTCTTGCGTGATGCTATGAATGAGTTCGTCAATAACAATAGATGTTTTAGGATCAAGGCCCGAGTTAGGCTCATCGCAAAATAAATAGTTAGGACTATTAGAAATGGCCCTTGCTAAGGCCGCTCTTTTTTTCATGCCACCACTTAGCTCCGATGGATAAAGCGCGTTCTTGTCAACCAACTTTACTTTCTCCAAACAAAAATTCACACGATCCACTTTTTCATTTTCAGTCATTTCGGTAAACATATCCAAAGGAAATCGCACATTTTGCTCTAAGGTCATCGAATCAAAAAGTGCACCACCTTGAAAAAGCATTCCAATTTCTTTTCGCACGCTTTGTTTTTCTTTTTCGGTAAGTGCTGTAAAATTACGTCCATCATAAAGTACCGCGCCTTCGTTAGGCTGATGCAATCCTACCATTACTTTAAGCAAAGTGGTTTTACCCGATCCGCTTTCGCCGATCACTAAATTAGTTTTGCCTTCATGAAATTTAAATGAAACGTTTTCTATAACATTTAGATCGCCAAAACTTTTGGATATGTTCTGTAGTTCGATCATACCAACATTATTTGAGTGATAATTAAGTTAGCGATCAAAATAAGGATGCTATTATACACAACAGATTTTGTACTGGCTTGTCCAACTTCTAAAGCACCACCCACTGTATAATAACCGTGATAAGCCGAAACAGACGTAATAATGAAAGCGAACATAACAGTTTTTGTAAGTGAATAATACACGTTAAACGGGATAAAGAAAGATTGGATCCCATAAATATATTCATACGACGTACAAGCACCCGAAGCCACACCCATAATATAACCACCAAATATTCCGAGGAACATGCTGATGATAATTAAAAAAGGATTGATAAACATAGCAGCAATTACTTTGGGTAGAATTAAATAACTGGCAGAATTAATGCCCATGATCTCGAGGGCGTCTATTTGTTCGCTAATACGCATGGTGCCAATTTCGGAGGCAATGTTCGACCCAACTTTTCCGGCTAAAATTAAACTAATAATGGTTGGAGAAAATTCAAGAACGATGGATTCGCGCGTGCCTAAACCTACGGCATATAAAGGAATAAAAGGACTTGTAAAATTATAAGCCGACTGAATGGTAATTACACCACCCATGAAAATAGAAATGATTGCAATGAGCCAAAGTGAGCCGGTGCCAAGACTGTTTATTTCGTAAATGATCTGCCGGAAATAAATAGAGAATTTTTCAGGTTTGCTAAAAACTCTTGCCATTAATAAAAAGTAACGACCCAAATGATAAAATAGTTTCATATTCAGAAAACGTGTTCTTTAATAAAGTATCTAAAATCACCTTTTAACATTATACACTTAACAAGTTTGAGTGGCTTCATTTCATCAAATCAAAATTACTAAATTTTTAGCGTATATTTGTATTCAATTTATGTCCAAAAAAACCCTCTATGTCCTTTGTGCAGCCTTGGTTTGCTGTGTTTTAGTGTTTGAGGGCTGTTCTTCTACAAAAAAGAACAAATGCGACTCTTGCCCAGGCTTTAGCAGAGGCCATTAGTCAATTTCCCTTATTTTGATTAAATTTGAGTATGCCCTCTTTGGCGCGAATAATCACATTTTCATTGGTGTTATCATTTTTGGTACCTATGCATAGCTGTAGGACAAACAAATGCAACAGCTGCACAGATATTTTGAAGTACAAGAAACGAAAGAAGATCCGCAAGTCGAGTAAGGGATCTATATAAATCATTAGAATTTTATTTTTTATTTGGGCGCCCCGCTCGCAGGAAACACGCCGGAAAACTCGCGGCCGGGCTGCTGCAGGCTCCGCTTCGGCTTTTTTTGTTTGGTGAAAAGCTAAACAAAAAAGAGCTACCTGCTTTGCAGGC
>Ga0163149_10000860_pt1 | contig 39855 bp, 31 predicted proteins | sample OliLakLV19MP5G1_FD_148604 | JGI IMG/M metagenome (GOLD analysis project Ga0163149, IMG submission 148604) | Freshwater microbial mat bacterial communities from Lake Vanda, McMurdo Dry Valleys, Antarctica - Oligotrophic Lake LV.19.MP5.G1 | ecosystem: Environmental > Aquatic > Freshwater > Lake >...
TTGGCGGCAGTAGTACTAGTTGTTGTTGTATTTTCTATAATTTCTGTCTTTTTAATTAGTGAGGGAATTTTTAATAATTGATTTGCTTTTAAGCCTTCCGATAATTCAGGGTTCAAAGCTTTTATTTTTTCTACCGAAACGCCATAATATTTACTTATGGAATATAATGTTTGAGATTTTTCTACTTTATGAATAACAAAACTTGCAGTATCGTTTGCAGAAAGTTCGGTAGGTTTTTTCTTTGTAATTTGAATTTTTAAAATTTGTCCGGGTTTTATTCCATCAATTGCTTCGGGGTTATCAATAACAATGTCATTTACATCGCGTTTATAAAATTTTGCAATTGCAAAAAGGGTTTGTCCTTTTTCAACTGTGTGCAAATAATACTTAAAACCATTGATGGTTGCGGAGCTTCGGGTCTTGTGAATATCGGTTGATTCTTTCTCTTGGCCGTACGAAGAAACAGTAGACAGTAGACAAAAGCCAATAGACAAAAGTAAAATAAATGTTATATTTAATTTTTCAATTTTCAATTTTTCAATTTTTCAATTTACTCCCACTCTATTGTTGCTGGTGGTTTTGAGCTAATATCATACACCACACGATTTATTCCTTTTACTTTATTTATAATTTCATTGGATACTTTTCCTAAAAACTCGTAAGGTAAATGACACCAATCTGCTGTCATTCCATCGGTACTTGTTACAGCGCGCAAAGCTACTGCATTTTCGTAAGTACGTTCATCGCCCATCACACCTACCGATTGAACTGGCAAAAAGATTGCTCCTGCTTGCCAAACTTCTTTATACAAACCAGATGATTTAAGGTTATCAATAAAGATAGCATCCACTTCTTGCAAAATCCGTACCTTTTCTAAAGTGATATCTCCAAGTATACGGATTGCTAGACCTGGACCAGGGAAAGGGTGACGATTTAAAATAGCTTCATCAATGTGTAAAGTCTTACCTACCCTACGCACTTCATCTTTAAACAAGGCTTTTAAAGGCTCAACAACTTGTAATTTCATATAAGCCGGTAATCCGCCTACATTGTGATGCGACTTAATTGTAGCGGAAGGGCCTTTTACAGAAATAGATTCAATTACATCCGGATAGATGGTTCCTTGTGCTAGCCATTTAACGTCTTCAATACGTTTTGATTCTATATCAAATACATCAATAAATACTTTTCCAATGGCTTTGCGTTTCAATTCAGGATCGGTAACGCCTGCTAATGCTGTATAAAAAAGATCTTTTGCATTTACTCCTTTTACGTTTAATCCCATGTGTTTGTATGATTCCAACACAGATTCGAATTCATTTTTACGTAGCAATCCGTTATCAACAAAAATACAATACAAGTTTTTTCCGATTGCTTTGTGCAATAAAACGGCAGCAACGCTTGAATCAACGCCACCGCTCAATCCCAACACTACTTTATCGTCTCCTATTTTTTGTTTTAAGTCGGCAATTGTTGTTTCCACGAATGAATCGGGAGTCCAATTTTGTTTACAGCCACAAATATCTACTACGAAGTTTCTCAACAAGATTGCTCCTTCGGTAGAATGATAAACTTCAGGATGAAATTGAATTCCGAATGTTTGTTCACCTTTTACTTGATAACCTGCAAACTTTACATCTTTTGTACTTGAAATAATCTCGTAGTTATCAGGAATTTTAGTGATGGTATCCGCATGGCTCATCCAGACTTGTGAGTTGTTGCTAACACCTTTAAACAATACATTGTCTTCTTTCACGAAAGAAAGATTTGCTCTTCCGTATTCGCGATGTTCAGAAGCTTGTACTTCGCCACCAAATTTATGTGCCATCAACTGCGCTCCGTAACACACACCCAGTAAAGGAAGTTTGTTTTTAAAGGCATCTAATGAAGGATTGGGAGCATCAGCAGCACGCACTGAAAAAGGGCTTCCAGAAAGGATTACCCCTTTTATATCTTTAGAAATTTCAGGAATTTTGTTGTAGGGATGGATTTCGCAATACACGTTTAATTCGCGCACTCTGCGCGCAATGAGCTGTGTATATTGAGAACCAAAATCTAAAATTAATATCGTTTCTTGCATGCGCGCAAAGATAAAAAAATGAAGCTATTTTGGGATATAAATCTTAACAATTTGTTGATAATTATATATCGAATAAATTTGGTGGTTGCAACCATTCTATCTAATTTTGAATCAATAGATTAAGTATTTAACATTTTTATAATATTTTGGTTATTTAGATATTATAAATTGGGCTTAATTTTGTAATAAATACTTCCGGTGAATACCCTACAGGACTTGTAAAATTTTCTACAATCATCCGAAACCACTGATAATACTATAATTATTAGAATGAGATTAAAAGGGTTACATATTGTTTTGTTGATTTTTGTTTTGTCGAAATTAAGTTTTGGGCAAACAACTGTTGCATATACAGGAATGGGAACAGTTCTTTGTCCGGCTGTGCCAACAGCAACTATTTCTCCCGCTGTTACAGGTTTGACATTTTCACAATTATCAAGAGGAAGTGGGGTCACATGCGCGTCTGCAGCAACAGGTATAGCTGGTTCTGGTTTTAACGTTACGCTTGCTAGCGCTTTAAGCAGTAATAAATGGCACACAAATTCCATTACAAGCGATGCGACAGTTACTTTTACTGTTTCTTCAATTAGTGTTGTTTCACAAGTAAGTGCAATAACAGTTTCATCGAACGTAGAAGTGCAATACAGTATAGGTGGAGGATCGAAAGTATCAATAGGTTCATTTACACCCACCACTGCAAGTGCTACCTATGTATTTACACCAGGTACTGCCATTGCTGTTCCTGCCAGTCAAACCATTGATTTCTTTTTTATTCCGAATAATTTATCAGCAGCTGGAACAACTTGTCGCATAAACAATAATACATCCTTTACGGTCACGACATCTCCAGCCTGTACTACCCCAACCATTCAAGCGAGTGGAATTAGTTTAAGTGGAATCACAGAAAATCAAATGACAGTCAACTGGAGTGGAAATGGAAATGGCGATGCTGGAGTCATAGTTGTAGCAAAAGCAAGTTCATCAGTAAACTCATCACCTGTTAGTAGTACAATATATACAGCAAATTCAATATTTGGGTCGGGAACACAAATTGGTACTGGAAATTATGTTGTTTATACAGGAAGCGGGTCTAGTGTTACTGTAACAGGATTAAGTCCACAAGTAAATTATTTTTTCGCTATTTATACCTATCATGCAGCAACACCTTGTTATCTGACTGCATCTCCAATTACAGCAAATAGTTTTACACTTTCCAATCCTCCTGCATCACATGCAAGTGCATTTGCAGGAACTGCTTATTGTACTGATATTGCTTTAGCGTGGACAGCTGCGTCTTTTCCCTTTACTGGCGCTAATGTAAAAGGCTATATGATACTAATGCGCTCGGATGGCACAGACCCAACATCGAGTGGTGTTGTGAACGGAACAAATCCTGTATCTTTAATATTACCTGCTGGAACAACTTTGGCAGGAACAACTTTATCCACTTCTATTACAATAAGTGGCTTAAGTAATTTAACAACTTATAATTTTGCTATCATTCCTTATTGTTGGGATGCAACAAATGCAAGCACTTATGATTATTATACACCAGCAACTATTCCAACCTTAAGCATTGCTACTACGGGAGCTACATCTACTTACTATTATCGTTCAAAAGTTACAGGACTCTGGAATTCCGCTACAACTTGGGAAGCTTCACCAACGGGTGCTGGCGGATGGGTAAATGCTTGTACTGTTCCAACCAGTGCTGCCGCGGCTGTTGAAATTGTGAGTGGACACACTGTTTCGATTAACACAACTGCAACTGCTCCTAATCTAACCATTAATGGAATATTAACTTTTGAAAACACAACTACAGCAAGAACAATTACAGTAACCGACTACATAACTATTGCATCGGGTGCAACGTTTAATGTTCAATCGAGTGCAGCAGCAACTCATACATTAACAATTGGTGGAAACCTTACTAACAGTGGAACATTTGATATGACAGGTGGATCTGGTACACGACTTTGCAATGTTACTTTTAATAAAAATGGAAATCAAAATGTTTCTGGTACATGCACACTCACAAGATTCAATTATATTAAAGTGGATATGGGAACATCTAGAAATAATATTTTAAATATTTCCACCAGTAACTTTAGTGCGACCACTAGTTTTCTTCATTCGGCAGCTAGTACCAGTGCGAACGATTTATTAAATGGCACGATAAAATTTTCTGGAAGTTTTACTTTCACAGGAACATTATTAAAAACAGGATCGTTTTATAATGTTCCATCAACTGCGGGAATATGGCTAAATAATCCAAACGTGACTATCAGTGGACAAAATGATTCCTACAATATTTCTGGTTTATTGAGAGTAACTTGGGGAGGATTTTATGCAGGAACGGCTAATGGAAATTCTATTCGTTTACTTACGGGTTCAAACATGACCGTTGAAGGTGGAACAGTAAACGTTGGAGGAAGATTACAAGCAGCAAACAGTTCAAATACGAATCAAGCAAACGTTTCGTATCGTCAAAGTGGTGGTATAGTTACATTAACTCGTTTTGGTTCAAATGCACATGGAAGCATTGCAGATTTTTATTTACCACTTCCATCAGATAGTTTAATTATGTCGGGTGGTACTATTATTTTCACCAACGAAGCAACAACTGCGAGCGATATTTTTATTTATTCGTCCAACATTATTACAGGAGGAACATTTCAAGTAGGAGTTGCAGCATCAACGGTTTTTACTCTTGCAGGATTTGAAATTGAAGCGGGCTCACCTATTCCATCTTTGAACATTACACAACCTGGAGCATTATATCCTTATGTTTATTTGGGAGAACATCTTACAGTAATTGGAAACATTACCATTCAGGCTGGCACAACACTAGACAATCTTTGGGATGCAACATATCAATATAATATATCATTAACTGAAAACTGGAATAACTACGGAACCTTTACACATAATAACGTAAATACGGTTACTTTCAATGGAACAAGTGCGCAACAAATTACTGGACCTATAAATACTAATTTCAATAATCTTACTCTAAACAATTCATCAGGAGGACTTACACTCGTTTCATCATCATCTATTGCTTCAACAGGAACATTAACGTTTACTAATGGTTACTTCTATACAAGTAGCACCTATACTTTAACAATGTATGCTGGTTCTGCTACTTCTGGAGCTAATAACAATAGTTTTGTTTACGGACCATTATCAAAAATTGGAACAACCAATTTTGTATTCCCAGTTGGGAAGGATTTACAATATCGACCAATTGCAATTAGCAATTTAAGCGGTTCAGAAACATTTACTGCAGAATATTTTCATACAGATCCGAATGTAGTTCCATATGATGTAACTTTAAAAGATGCAACATTAGATGACATAGGAAGATGTGAATATTGGATGTTGAATAGAGCTGGTGCGAGTGTTACAGCTAATGTTGCTTTAAGTTGGGATACATATAGTTGTGGAGTTACCTCTCTTCCAGATTTAGCTGTTGCAAGATGGAATGGTTCAACATGGAAAGACGAAGGAAATACTGCTACAACAGGAGCTGCAGATCCAAGTACTGGGACAGTAACGAGCAGTGTTGTTACTTCATTCAGTCCGTTTACTTTAGCGAGTAGAACTACAGGAGTAAATCCATTACCGATTGAACTTTTATCATTCACTGCAAATTTCAATTCGAGTAATCGTGTTGATTTAAAATGGAGTACTGCATCCGAAACGAACAACGATTTTTTTACAATTGAACGTTCGCAAGACGGAATATTTTTTAATGAGATTGCTGTTGTTGACGGAGCTGGAAACAGTACATGTACAAAAAACTACTCGACTATTGACAACAAACCGTTGGAAGGAGTTTCTTACTATCGCCTAAAACAAACAGATTACAATGGGGAGTTTACTTACAGTTCAATTGTTTCTGTAGAAAAAAACCAAACTGGGTTCGAAATTTTGAACACACAATTTATTGAGTCACAAAACCAATTAGCTGTTTATTTTAATTGCGATAACAATTGTACTATTTCTATTGAACTTTTCGATTTAACGGGAAAGAAAATTTATTCGTCAACAGAAAACACGTTAGGAGAAAATTCCGAAATACTGATTCCAATCAATAGTATTTCCAAAGGAGTTTATTTTATAAAAGCTTTTAATGGAGAGCAATTAATTTCTAAAAAAATTAAGCTGTAGCACTAATTAATTCCTTCCAAGGCTTTTTTAGCTTGCTCATGCATTGGGTTAATGGTTAAACAAGCGTTAAAATCAACTACTGCATTTTTTTTATCTCCCATTGTTTGATAACACACCCCTCTAGCATAGTAGGCATCAACATAAGCAGGATCACTTGACAGGGCTGTAGTAAAATATTTTAATGCCGTTTTATAATCTTTTTTGCCAACCAAATTAATTCCACCCATGTTGTAATTTGCATTTTTATTTTTAGGATCAATTTGCAGTAACACATTATAAGCTTCCATTGCTTTGTCCCAATTTTCAACATCCTGATAATATTTACCAATTGCATACCATATTTCGGTGCTTTTTGGTTGAACACGTAAAGCATTTTTATAATATTCAACTGCGATGGGATTTTTTTGTGCTGCGTTTAAAATTCCTAATTGCATGTAGGCATTGTAAAAGGATGGATCCTGTTCCACGGCTGTTTGCATACTCGAAATTGCTTTTGCTGTATCTTTAATTTCTTTGTAATTCATCCCTTTCATAAAGTATGCTTTGGGATTATATTTATCAATTTTCAATGCCATGTTGATGTACTTAAAACAGTCGTCATACTTTTTTACATAAAAATAAAGCTCTGCTAATTTCAGCATTGCATCCACATTTTTATCATCCAACGAAATGCACTTTTCTAATGTTGCTTTTGAATTAGCCGTTTGATTGGTTACAAAATATAAATCGGAAAGAGTAATAAAATAAGATGCTTTTGAACTATCTATGGTCATTACTCTTTTCATATCTTCAAAACCAGCATCAAAGTTTCTTTGTTGCAAATGGTATTGCGCACGCTTGTGGAAAAGCTCGGCATTCGTAGGTTCTTTTTCAATTGCTTCATTTAATTTCAGTAATGCTTCAGGCAATACAGATTTTAATGAATCTGATGTTCCTGCTTCAGAAGATGCAGTTTCATTTCCGCAAGAAGAAAGCAAGACTAGTCCAGCAAAAAGGGAAATTAAGATTGTTGCTTTAAAATTCATATTCATCAAATTAAGAATGGCATAAAGTTATATAAAAAATGTCATCCCCTTTCAGAGTGTTTCAAAGGAAACACAATGTTTGGGGATGACATTTATGAATGAGTAAATATACTCATTTAATTAACAGAATCCTGTTGAGCAGATTTGCCTGTTTTTATTTTAGCTTTTTGCTGTTACTGTTGCTGTTGCCAACTCTGGAATTTCTGCTGTAACAATAGCTGTACTGCTTAAGGCAACACGAATTTTCATTTCTATTTCTTCACACAATTCCATATTATCTTGAAACAATGCTTTAACTGCATCTCTACCTTGCCCTAATTTTGTATCACCATAACTAAACCAAGAACCTGCTTTTTTGATGATATTGTGCTCCACACCTAAATCAACGATTTCTCCCACTTTAGAAATTCCTTCTCCGTACATTATATCAAATTCGGCTAAACGGAAAGGAGGAGCCACTTTATTTTTCACAATTTTCACACGGGTCCGATTTCCAACAACAGCATCACCTTCTTTAATTTGTCCGATTCTACGGATATCAATACGAACGGAAGCATAAAATTTTAATGCGTTACCACCAGTAGTAGTTTCAGGGTTTCCGAACATCACCCCAATTTTTTCACGCAATTGATTGATAAAGATACAGCAACAACCTGTTTTGCTAATTGTCCCTGTTAATTTTCTTAATGCTTGTGACATCAAACGAGCATGTAATCCCATTTTAGAATCACCCATCTCCCCTTCTATTTCACTTTTCGGAACTAATGCTGCAACAGAGTCAATTACAATAATGTCGATAGCACCAGAACGAATTAAGTTCTCAGCAATTTCCAATGCTTGTTCACCATTATCGGGTTGAGATATTAATAAATTTTCTGTGTCAATTCCCAATTTTTCAGCATAAGTGCGATCGAATGCATGTTCTGCATCAATGAATGCTGCAATTCCACCGGCACGTTGTACTTCTGCAATAGCATGCAAGGTTAAAGTTGTTTTACCGGAAGACTCCGGTCCGTAAATTTCAATCACTCTTCCTTTTGGCAATCCGCCAATTCCTAATGCAATATCGATTCCTAATGAACCGGTTGGAATCACTTCCATGTTCTCTGCTGGAGCATCACCCATTTTCATAATGGCTCCTTTGCCGTATGTTTTTTCCAGCTTATCAATTGTAAGTTGTAATGCTTTCAATTTTTCTTTGTTGATTGATTCTTTAGCGTCTTTTGCGCCCTTTGATTCTTTGGTTTCTTTACTCATGGTTATATAGATTTTTATAGTTACGTGTTAATTAGTTCACTAGTTAATTGGTTCATTAGTAAACTGTGTGTTTGTGCGTCTTAATATTCATTTTCCTCATCCCCCTGCCCCCTTCAAAGGGGGACATGCTTCGAAATAATAACGCTCTATTCTAGTATTTGCTCCGTATGATTCTTACTTTTTACATCGGTAATTACTTTTTCAACTTTTCCTTTTTCGTCTATTACAAATGTGGTTCGGTTGATTCCATCAAATATTCTTCCCATAAACTGTTTCGTTCCCCATATATTATAGGCTTTTATCACTTTCATATCCACATCCGCAAGAAGCGAAAAAGGCAAATCAAATTTTTCAATGAACTTTAAATGTTTTTTCTCCTCGTCCGCACTTACGCCTAAAATAGCGTAGCCTTTCTTTTTTAATGCTGAATAATTGTCTCTTAAATTACAAGCTTCAACAGTACAAGTTGGTGTATTGTCTTTCGGATAGAAGTACAAAACCAACTTTTTTCCTGCATAATCTTTCAAAGAAACTATTTTTCCGTTTTGATCTTTCGCTTTAAAATCAGGAGCATTGTCTCCTGCTTTCAGGCTTGTAGTGTGATTTTTCATAAATTCTTTTCTATAAATTTAAATGAATTATCACTTATTAACGAGACAAAGTTGTGGTATTTATTAACAGAAAAAAAGAAAAAAATGAAAATGCTAAAAAACGTAGCAGAATTTAATTTTTTTAGCTAAAGCTACAAGGCAATAAAAACAGGGCTAATTTTCCGAATACTAATATATGTAGCAAAATTTTGAAAGAGATTGGCAATTACAGCTTTTCAAAATACTTACAAAACATCTTCAATTCACACTCGGCACATTTTGGATTTCGTGCAATACAAACATATCTTCCATGAAGGATTAACCAATGGTGAGCAACGGCAACTTTGTTCTCTGGAATGTATTTAATTAACTGTTTTTCAGTTTCTAAAGGTGTTTTCGAATTGGTAGTTAAACCCAAACGGTTTGAAACACGAAATACATGTGTATCTACAGCCATAGCTGGTTTATCATAAACTACAGAAGCAATTACGTTCGCTGTTTTTCGTCCGACACCCGGCATTTTCACCAGTTCATCAATTTCAGAAGGAATTACTCCTTTAAAATCATTCACCAACATTTTTGCCATTCCCACTAAATGCTTTGCTTTATTATTGGGATAACTGATACTTCTTATATAGTCAAATACTTCATCGCTGCTAGCAACCGCCATTACTTCAGGAACAGGGAAAGCCTGAAACAATTTAGGAGTGACCATGTTCACTCGCTTATCGGTGCACTGAGCTGATAAAATAACCGCCACCAACAATTGATAAGGATTATCATATTTCAATTCCGTCTCCGCAATGGGGTGATGAATGCTGAAATAGTTTATTATTTTTTCGAAACGTTCTTTTTTAGTCATCCGTCCCTTATTTCTTTAATCTGTTCAAATTCTTTTCGATATAACTTTCCGTTGGCAATAAAGACCGCTGAATCCTTCTAGCATACACAATGCTATCAATAATTTCTTTTTGATGTTCTTCCACAATCGATTTTTGCATTTCCACTTCAGCCTTTTGCTCCTCCACTATATTTTTCTGCTGTTCAATAAGATCCTTTTGCTTGCGTGTGATTTTTAGAGAACGAAATACAAATCCTGCAAACACAACAACAAATAGCAAAAAGCAAGAAACAAGAAGTAAGATGGTTTTTTGTTTCCGACTTTTTTCATTTGCAATCAATTCTTGGTTTTCTAATTCTTTTTTATGTTCAGCATCAGCCACTGCTTCCTTCTTTTCAAAATCATAGGTCATTTGAGTTTGAATTGTTTTTTTACGCGTTTCTTCATTGTCCAAACTATCACGATAAAGAATATATAGCTTATGATTTTCGTACGCACTTTTGTAATTCCTTTTTGTACTATCCAGAACGGTTAAAGAACCATAGATCTCTTTCAAACATTCTTTATATCCGATCTTTTTTGCAAGTATTTCTGCTTTTATCAAATAATCCTCTGCACTAGCATATTTTTTCTGTTCAAAATAAGCAATGCCAATGTTTGTGTAAGCACTTGCAATACCTGCTTTGTCGCCCATAGTTTCCCTTAATTCGTTTGAGGAAAAATAGTTGCTTAATGCCGAATCTAATTTGCTATTCCGAAACGATTCATTTTTTTCCAATTGGCTCTGACTGTAATAAATTCCTCCGATATTAATATATGAGTTTGCTATGGACTGTTTGTCATCTATTTCTTTTGCGATATTAAGAGAGGCCAAATTATTTTTCAAAGAAAGTTCTAATTTGATCTTTCGGAGCATCATATCCGACTCAATGCCTGCTTGTGCAAAATAAATATTTCCGATGTTGTTATAAGAATAAGCAATTCCTCTTTTATCACCGATCTCTTCCCTGATCTTTAGCGCAGCCAAGTGATTTTTAATGGATTCCGAGTAATTGCCTTGAAAATTATAAACATTGCCCATGTTATTGTAAGTATTTGCGATACCTTTTTTATCACCGATCGACTCCTTTATTTTTAAAGAAATCAGGTAATTTTTTAAAGCTTCAGGATAGTTGCCCAGATCGTCATACACACTTCCGATGTTATTGTACGAAGCGGCAATACCTTTTTTATCGTTCATTGCCTGTCGTATTTTTAAAGAAGCAAGATGTTTTTTTAAAGCTTCGGGGTAATTTCCTTGGTTACGGTATATAATTCCAAAACTGCTATACCCTTTTGACTTATATTTTTGAGCTAATTCACGAATGGAGGCTTCTTTTAACAAACGAGGATTATTCAAAATGATATCAGCTAACTCCACTGTCTGCTGACTAAATTTCAACCCCTCTTCATAATTACCGATAGCTTCGTATTCGTCACTTAATTGATAAAGGTGGATCAGCTTACTGGTATCTTGCACATCCGTTTTAATTAAAACCAGAAGTGAGTCGATAAGAGTATTCTGTGCATAACACAAACCTGATAGAAACATCATGTAGCAACAAAGAAGATATTTAGTTCCTTCTTTCATTTTCTATTACTGCTCATTAAACGATTTAAATTTTTATCGATATACTTCTCTGTCGGCAATAACGAACGTTGTATCCTTCTCGCATAAGTTATACTATCAATAATTTCTTTTTGATGCTCTTCCACAATTGTTTTTTGTTGCTCTACTTCTTGCTTCTGCTGCTCAACGATTTCTTTTTGTAACTCAATGATTCTTTTTTGTTTTTTAGTGATTCTTAAAGAACGGAAAACAAATCCAGCAAATAAAACAACCAAAACAAGGAAACAAGAGACCAGAATTAATACAAGTCTTTGCTTTCTGCTTTTTTCATCCGCTATTAATTCCTGATTTTCCAATTCTTTTTTATGCTCTGCTGCTGCAACCGCTTCTTTCTTTTCAAAATCATAGGTCATTTGAGTTTGAATTGTTTTTTTTCGTGTTTCTTCGTTGTCTAAACTATCACGATAAAGAATATATAGCTTATGATTTTCGTACGCACTTTTGTAATTTCCTTTTACATTATTTAATTCCGACAATGCAAAATAAGTTTCTCTTAAATATTCTTTGTAACCAATTTCATGAGAAATCGCTTTGGATTTATTCAGATATTCTTCTGCTAAAACATACTTTTTTTGTTTTGTATAAATAATGCCCATATTATTAAAAACAGAAGCAATTCCTGGTTTATCACCAAATGCTTCTCTGATTGCCAAAGAGATTGAACAATATTCCAAGGCTTTATTCAACTTCAACTCCCGAACAAGCGGATCTGTTTCTAATTCTGCTTGGTTTGTATAAACACTAGATATATTATTAGTTGTAGAACCAACACCCTTTTCATCACCAATTCTCTTTTTAATTTCCAAGGATGCCATGTAATTTTCAAGAGCTTTGTCATATTTTTTTTGCTCATTGTAAATATTTCCAATATTATTATACGCACCTGAAATGCCATATTGATCATCAATCTCCTTGCTAATATTCAAAGAAATTAAATGATATTTCAAAGACGTTTCTAAATCTCCTTGCTCAGCATACACAATTGCGATATGGCTATATGATGAAGAAAGACCTTCTTTATCTTCCAATGCTTCATCAATTTTCAAACATAAAAACAAACACTTTAAAGCTTCTGGGTAATTTCCTTGATTTGAGTAAATAGCTGCAATATTATTATATGCAGATGCCATTCCTTTTTTATTTTTCAACACTTCATATTTTTTCAAAGCAGAAGTGTAATTTTTCATAGCATTCTGGTAATCGCCTTTGTCTTCAGCAAAATAACCACAAAGGATATAGGTGTTTGCCAAAGCTGCTTCGTTTGCAGTACTTTTAGCCAAGGCAAGTGCTTCATCTAAATAGTATTGCGCCTTTTTTTCATCTAGATATTCATATTCGATAAAGAGTTCGTTATACGCACTCAATTTTATCGTATCCACTGTTGTTCTTTTTATCAAGTTCTCCAATGAATCAATAGCTGAATTTTGTGCATAATCTGATGAACACAGAAGTGCAAAAAAGCAGAAAAAGATATATTTAAACCTAAATTTCATTTTTACTTCTTACTCATTAACCGATTCAACTGCTTCTCAATGTGCTTCTCATTTGGCAATAAAGAATTTTGAATCCGCCTAGCATACGTGATACTATCAATAATCTCTTTCTGTTTTTCGTCAACAAGTCTTTTTTGCTCTGAAATAATTTTATTTGTTTTTCTTTTTTGCCGATAAGCAAATCCAAGCGCAATGATTAAACCAAAACCGGTTGATATGATAATAAGTAAATAGTTACGTTGTTTTTTTTGAACCTGAAATTGGTATTCATTTTCTTTCAAAAGAGTTTCCTTTTTACTTATATCATACTTCACTTCCATCTCCAGCATTTTACCCTCTAATGTTTCTGCTGCTATCAAGTCATTCATTTCATTGTAGGACAACTGGGCTTGATAGGCTTTTTCGTAATCATGCAACCCAAAGTATGCTTTTGACGCGCCCAAAAATGCATCTCTTTTCAGATTAAAAAAATTAAAATTTTCAGCATAACCTTGTGCTGTTTCGAAAAAAACCAATGCATTTTCAAAATCTTTCCTTTTATTGTATATATCACCAATAACCAAAGCGGTGTTAACCACTCCCAAATCGATCTTAATTAATTGATATATCTTAAGAGCTTCTTTTGCCTTTTCCAATGCGGTATCCAAATCACCTTTTTCCGTCATTATCTCAGCCAAGCCCAAAATAGAATTTGCGTAGGCAGAAGAATCATGATTTACCTTGTAAATTTCACCTGAAATAGTATTGTAAACCAGAGCGCTGTCGTACTCATTTGTTTTCATGAGTAAAATGCTAATATTGTTACAAACATTAGCGCATAGAAGGAATTCTTTTTTTGATTTATAATATTCGTAAGCTTTATCGTAATGATATCTTGCGACTTTATATTTCTTTTGGGCACTAAGTAAATTCCCATAAGTGTTATAAAACTTCAATTGCTCCTCTTTCGAGCCATTCTTCTCCAAATATTGTAAATATTCAATGCTGTAACTCATTGCCACATCATTAATATGGCGGTGATACAAGTTAGAAATTAAATTAGGATACACTTTTTTAATACCAGCATCATACTGAATGTCTTTGGCAAGTTTAAGTGCATCAATAAAGTATTCAATACGCTCCTTCGATTTAAAATACTCATAGGTACGACCCAACTCGAAATAAATTTTCACTCTATTGCTATCTATTTCACATTTTGCAAGTTCGTTATTAAGTGAATCCAAGCGTTTTTGATTCAACGCATTTATAGTCAGGCATTGAAATAGAAAAAGTATAACAAGTAAAGCGTTTTTATACATTCTCATTTCGTCCCATTGTTAAAATCTTGGTTGCTTAATCGACTAATACTTGCATCAATGTATTTTTCAGTAGGCAGTAAGGATTTTTGAATTCGTTGTGCGTATTTAATGCTATCAATAATTTCCTTTTGCTTTTCTTCAAGTATTTGATGTTGTTCTTCTACTTTCGCCAATGTTTCTTTCAATTTATCTGCGGTTTCTTTTCTAAAAATTACTTCTTTTTTAAATTTTTGATTTCCAACTAACAAACCAATTGCAAGTGTACATATACCTATAATAGTTATTAATTGTGACAATGGCCAATGTTGGATTTTAAATAGTATTCCTAATAATAATCCACCAATACCAAGGAAATTACACAAGGTTAAAAAAAATGCATCGAATTTTGAGCGGGCATACTTTTCCCATTTATCGTAATTAATTTTAAAAGTAAGAGTACCGGAAAAAAAGCACAGAATCAATACACCAAAAATTATTTGAGGGCCCGCTCCAGGCCAATGCATAATTTTAAAAAAGAAACCCAATGCAGATAAAAAAACACCAACAAATATTGATCTTTTTGCTATTTTTTTCCGCCTTTCATCTGATAGAGGAAAAGCAACAAATGCTGGACCTAAAAACAGCGAAGCACAACTAATAATCATCACTGTAACAGTTAGTGGTATTGGCAGATTTTGTTCCCCATTCAAATCCCACATTGAAGAAATAAACAATGGCAATGCACAAATTGTAAGGATGATTCCTGTTTTTTTCATACAATTATATTCTTATGCCCAACACGCATACATCATCAACTTGTTCGATTTCACCTTTCCACTCATCAAAGGAATTTTCAATGATTTGTTTTTGTCTTTTAACTGAATAAGATGCGATGCTGTAAAACAAGGCTTTTAATTGAGCTCTCTTAAATTTTTTTCTATTGGTACCACCAAACTGATCAGCATAACCATCACTGAACAAATAAACCATATCCCCTTCTAACAATTTTATTTCTGAATAAGAAAATTCATGTGCCACATCTCCAACAAAATTTCCGATAGGTTGCTTGTCTGCTTTGTACTCAAATCCTTTTTGATCATTTCCAAAAAAGCTCAGATTCTCTTTACTTGGAGGAATAACATCACCCGAGCGCACAATCCAAAGAGGATTATTGGCTCCTGAATACTGAATTGTATTTTTCTTTTTATCGATGACACATAAAGCGATATCCATTCCATCACGAATGGAACTATTTTCTATTGTTTGATTCAAAGTATTATTCACATAAGTATTCAGAAAATCTAAAATTTGTGATGAAGTTGGATTAACCAGATTATTCATTGCTTCGTTTAAACCATTTCTGCCTATAATACTCATGAATGCTCCCGGAACTCCATGTCCTGTACAATCCACGACTGCAATATATGTTTTGCCGTACTTTTCTTCTACCCAATAGAAATCTCCGCTTACAATGTCTTTGGGTTTGTAGACCACAAAGTGTTCTGTCAACAATGATTCAATACGTTCAACAGGAGGCAGAATTGCTTCTTGAATATGTTTTGCATATTTAATACTATCCAAAATGCTTTTATTCTGTTCCTCGAGAAGTAAATGCTGGAAAGCAATTTTTTTACGCGCATTTTTATTTATCCTGTAACTTCGAAATATTAATACAGCACAAATAACTACAAAAATAAGGCTAATCAAAAAGATAAGGATAACATTGTTCTGTCTGCTGATTTCATCCGACAACTCACTTTGTTTTAATTCTTGCTTTAGCTTTTCGACTTCTCTTTGTTTATCAAACTCATACGTCATCTGCATTTCTGTAATTTCACGAAGTTGTTCATCGTTATTTAAACTATCACGCAATGAGATAAACCGTTTATAATGCGTATAAGAATTCGGAACATCCTTCATCTTCTCATAAATCATGTATAACTTCTCATGAGATTGTTTAATTGAAAAAACACTTCCTGCTTGTTGTGCCAACGACAAAGATAAATTGGCGGTATCTAACGCCTCCTTGTATTTGCCTTGCTTTAACATTGCAGTTACTTTATAATCTAAAGTAATAGCTACGCTATTGATATCATTCATTCCTCTCCAAATAGCTATGCTTCTATCAAAATGTTCGATTGCTTTTGTTACATCAAACTCATAATTCAAAAAATGCAAACCAATATTTTCACAAGCAGTTGCAATACCACGTTCATTTTTATTTTCTTCATTATATTTAAGTGCCTTTCTAAAATATGTGTGAGAGCGATCAGGTTCTTTTCTCTCAGAAAACAACAACCCCATATTGTTATAAGTGGAAGCTAGACCGTTTGTATTATTTGTTTTCAAATGTATGGCTTCACATTTTTTATAAAACTCATAAGCTTTATCGTAATCCTTTTGAATTTGATTGATAATGGCTATCCCATTCAAAGAAGCAGTAATCTGAACAGTATCCTTTACACTTTCGGATAAAGAAAGGGCTTGAAGGGAATTATCAAGTGCATCTTTGTATTCGCCCTTTTCGCGGCACATCAGGCCTTTTCCATTTAGGGCTTTTGCAAGTTTTGAAGGGAGGTTATTTCTTTTATAAATGATTGCTGCCTTATCGTAGTATATTAAAGACGAATCCAACAAACCTTCATTGTTGTAATATGACTTTGCAATTTTTATGTAACATTCAGCTTTTGTGGTGTCCAACTTTGCCGATTTGGCAAAATTCTTTAAGGAGTCAATCTGTGAAAACAGTGAACCAATGGAAGAAGTGAGAAGTATAGCAAAAAGGCATCTTAGCATCTTTCAAATATATGAAATACTTGAAAGAAGACGAAAGATTTCTTAGTATTTCCAAAGCACCATCAAAGCCTCTTCAAATCTAGCTTTTGGCAAGAAATTCCACTCCAAATCGGTATTCATTGGAACAGGAGTATCCAAACTACCTACTCTTACAACAGGTGCATCTAAATTCTGAAAACAATTTTCGTTGATGATTGAGGACAACTCGCCACCAATACCACCTGTGAGCGTATCTTCGTGTAATACAATTGCTTTTCCGGTTTTATTTACAGAAGTAATAATTGCGTCTCTATCCAATGGAACCAAGGTTCTTAAGTCGATTAAATCTGCTTTTATTTCGGGATGTTTGTCCAGTATCTCCATTGCCCAGTGCACTCCTAACCCATAAGTAACAATTGTTAAACCGTTGCCTTCTCTTACCAAACGGGCTTTACCAAAGGGAATGGTATAATAATCATCTGAAATATCTTCGGTGATACTTCTGTACAATGCTTTGTGTTCGAAAAACATTACAGGATTAGGGTCTTCGAAAGCTGTCAACAACAAGCCTTTTGCATCACTTGCAAATGCGGGATAAGCTATTTTTAGTCCTGGTGTATGAAAAAACCATGCTTCGTTACTTTGTGAATGAAACGGTCCAGCAGCTACAGCAGCTCCTGTGGGCATTCTTACAACAACATCTGCATTTTGTCCCCAACGGTAATGTGACTTTGCTAAATTATTTACAATTTGATTAAATCCTTCGGTCACAAAATCAGCAAACTGCATTTCTACCATTGCTTTCATTCCGCTGATAGACAAGCCAAAGCCTGTTCCTAATATTGCTGCTTCACATAAAGGAGTGTTTCTTACTCTTGCTTTTCCAAACTCTTCTACAAATCCTTCTGTGATTTTAAATACACCTCCGTAATCAGCTATGTCTTGTCCCATCAACACTAAATTTGGATGTTTTCTCATAGCCAATCTCAATCCGTCAGAAATTGCATCAATAAATCTTTTGTTCGTTTTATTTTCTGATGGAAGTGTTTCATTCAATTCGAAAGGCATATACATGTCTTTCAACTCTAATGCTGTATTCGGAGGTGGCAATGTTTCTGCATAGGCTAGTTCCAGACCTTCTTCAATTTCTGTTTTAATTTCGGAGCGGAAATCTTCAATCATTTTTTCATCTAACACTCCTTCTTCCAACAGATATTTTGCAAAGTTATTGAGTGGATCTTTTTTACCCCAGATTTCTAATAATTCTTTAGGAACATATTTTGTTCCCGATGCTTCCTCATGTCCGCGCATACGGAAAGTCATTAGTTCTAATAAAACCGGACGAGGATTTTTCCTTATCGATTCAGCTAAACGCTTTACTGTATCATAAACTTCCAGCACATTGTTTCCATCCACTTGCACTGCTTCCATTCCATAACCAATTCCTTTATCGATGAATTGTTTGCAACGAAACTGCTCGTTACTTGGAGTTGATAAACCGTAACCATTGTTCTCAATTGCAAAAATTACGGGCAGATCCCAAACAGCTGCAACATTCAACGATTCATGAAAATCTCCTTCACTTGCTCCACCATCACCGGAATAAACCAATGTTACTTTACCATTTTCATGTAATAAGTTTCCTAATGCTATTCCATCCGCCACACCCAATTGCGGACCCAAATGGGAAATCATGCCCACAATTTTATACTCCTGAGTTCCGAAATGGAATGAGCGGTCGCGTCCCTTTGTAAAACCACTTGGTTTGCCCTGAAACTGACAAAACAAACGATTCAAAGGAATTCCACGAGATGTAAACACGCCTAAATTACGGTGCATGGGCAAAATGTATTCTTCTTTATCCAAAGCCATAGCCGCTCCAACCGAACCTGCTTCTTGGCCTATTCCACTAAACCATTTGGATATTTTCCCTTGACGGAGAAGCAATAACATTTTTTCTTCTATCATGCGAGGTTTCAAAACACCTTTGTATAAAGCGATTAAAGTATCGTCTTTGTATTTTTTTCTATCGTAACGAATGGGATTTTCTGCAGTAATCATTTTGGATGTTAGATATTGGATGTTAGCTTATAACGTATTAAAATGAGACACAAAAATATCAAAAATATGGACATAATTTTTGTAATATTTTTCGTAAATTTGCTTTACACAAATATTATCGAAATGACTACAGCTGCTATAAAGAAACAATTTGATGGATATTTACCATTATTAACTGTTAAGCAACAATCTTTGCTATTAGAAATGGTAAAAAGCTTTTTGAATGTTGACAAAGATGTAAAACGCATTACCCGCAAACAATACAACAAAGAGATTGCGGAAGCAGTAGCTCGAATTGAAAAAGGAAATTTTGTCACTCACGAAGATGCTCTTAAAGAGTTGTCTAAATGGTAAAAACAACATCGCACACAACTGTTTGGGACAAAGTTGCACTTAACAACTTTAAAGACATTTTAGATTTTTTATATAAACAAAGTCCCCAAGCACCCAAAATAGTGAAAGAAGGTATACTATCAAGGCTCAATGACATAAAAAAGAATGCTCTTATTTTTGAAATTGATAAATTAAAAGACGCTCCCAATAAAGAATATCGAGCATTTTTAATTTATAGTTACAGAATTACCTATCAAATTAAAACATCGACTAAAGAAATTTATATTTTAAGAGTAAGGCATACAAGCAGAGAGCCCCTAGGTTATTAAACAATGATTCAACAGCTAATCATATACATTCTTTTAGCATTAGCAACGGCTTATGTGGGCTACCGCATTTATTCAAGTGTAAAGAAAAAACAAGCTTGTGGAAAATGTGTGTTGATGGATGAAGCGAAGAAAGTTCAAGCGATAAAACAACCTCACTAAGTAAACAAATCTTTCACCATTGCTTTGCCCCAGGGATTTCGTGAAGAAATAAACGATGCAGACCATATAAATTAATTCAATGCAATGCAATGACAGAAGCTAGTGCCGAAAAAATAATTGATTTCATACTTGTCCTTCGTAAAAATGGTGTAACAGATGAAGATGCAGTTGTTTCAGAATTAATAAAAGAATTCTATTACGCAGAAGACGAATGCTATACTATTCTTGAGATGATGAATACAGGTGCTTTTCGGGCATCAATAATGAGTTCGGGAGAATCTTATCCAAATTCAAACCTTCAAATAGATGACAATCCTATTTTAAAAACAGCATTTAAAAAAGTATGGATAGAATTAAAAGGAGAAGAACATTATCAAAAGTATTATTTTAACAAAAAGAAAAAGTGGTGGCATATATTCAACTAAACATGCGAGGTTTTTGAAAATGGAAACCAAGCAAAGCAAAAATCTGGTGAAACTTAAAAAGGCTCACAAAGACAAAGTAGTTGCTGCTTTGGGTGCTGCTGCGTTGGGTATTATTACATTTACACTCACTTTTCCCACATCAATGTGGATAGCTTGTGAGATAAGTCCACCATACATAATTGACCCAGAAACTGGACAAGAGCTTCACGTAATGGCAACTGGGCAAATTTTTACTTCTCTTATTATTGCCCTCTTTTTAAGTCTAACAATACTGGTAATTGTATTTAAGAAAATGAGAAAGGAACAATTACAACATCCTACCAACTAAACAAGTCTTTAATCATTGCTTTGCCCCAAGGATTTTTACCGAAATCTTTTTCCAATTTTGTTTTTAGTTCGGGAGAGTTGTAAATTTTATTTTTTCCTTTTTTCGGTGATAACTGTTCCATTGTAGGATTTAAAGCTTCCACACTTTTAGCAAAATAAATAACTCCACCATCTTCGGTTGCTAAGCCCAATATAGCACCAGGCAATCCTGCAAAGCTTTCCGGACCAACATTCGGAACTATATCATCGGCATACCAAACATAAAAACGGGTTGTATCGTTCATTTGCCAAATTGCTTTTCTGCAATTGTATCCACTTATAACACGTTTACTATCTGTGATTTTCCATTCACGTTTTTTTAATGTGTCTTGCACAAATAACTTTTCTCCCCACACACTTTTTATGGCTAATGTTGTTTTTGCATTAAAATTCTGATACGTAATATTTTTGCTTGTTGCCCAGCTCATTCGCTCTTTCAAGTCACTCTCCTGAGGCATAAACACTGACATGGAATCATTAAAATACAATTCAAAATAATCCACTTTGCTTTTATCTTCTTCTTTCAGCCATTCTTTTACATTGTCATCTTTGAATTTTTTGTACAAATTTGTTTTGCGCTCAAACACAATTTTTCCAGAAGTGATTTGTGCCTGTGCATTTATCACCGAAGAGAAAACAATAATAAACGATAAAAAATATTTACCAAAAATCATTTTCATTGTCTTTTGTTTTGGTGCTGTTGAATTTATAAGTCAGTTTCAATAAAAAGTAACGGGAGATAATATTTGTTCTATCATCCGTAATAACGTTATCCTGTATAGTACGCGTATTCATAATGTTTTGATTAAGAATATCGTTTCCACTGATAGTTAAAATAAGATTTTCATTTTTTAGGAATGATTTGGCAAGGTTTGCATTCCAAACAATAAAGTTGGTATTGTATCCTTCGGCACGCTGACTGCTGATGGTGTATTCCACTTCCGTTTCCAGCACTATCTTAAATGGCAAACGCAAACGCAAACCTGCATCAAATGATTGTTCGGAATAAGGTTTATTGGATGCTGTGCTCAATGTAGAAGAAGGATCGTTGTATTCATAATTATATCCTACCGAGAACTGAAGTGTATCAATGTCTAGTTCCAAATCCAAACCAAAATTTGTGTTTAGTGTGGTGGTGGTATTTTTTTGGGTATTTATAAAATTAGAATAGCTGTTGTAGTTTCCACTTACATTCGGATTTATGCTCAATGCTTTAGAAAACACAGGAATGCCGGCACCAACATTCGCTCTAGCGTTGTAATTTCCATTCACATTTAGAGTCTGAGAAATAGTTCTTCCTAAACTATCATATACAATGGAATTAGCAAAGGCATTATCTGTATTAGAAAAGTTGGCACTCATCCAAACATACTTTCCACTCACCGGTTTGTAGGAATTATAGCTTAGATCAAAACTATTTGTAAACGTTGGAATCAAATTAGGATTTCCTATCTTAATCTGGTTGGGATTGGTATTATCAGGGATTGGTTGCAATTGGTTTACACTTGGTTGTGATGATGACGTTCTATATTTAAAATTCAATCGTGAATTTTCTGTGATACGATACATGTATCCTAAAAAAGGTAAGATGTTATTTACCGATTGCGTAAACACCTCATCGGTAATAAGGTTTGTATTGACAACATCTACATTCCGAATTCTTGCTCCAAAATTGAAGGACTGCTTTTTTGTTTCATGAATAAACTTTATTCCAAAACGATTAATCATTTTTATATTTTCAAAATCGTTTGTCAATGTTGAATCGTAGCCCGAATATTCGCCATTTGTATAGTTTTGAGAAACCTTACTTTGTTTTGCAATATTATAATTGAAATTATATTCAAATTCTAATTTTATTTTTTTAGTCAGAGGCTCTGTATAAGTTGCATTTCCACTATGTGATTGCGAACTACTTGTACTACTTTTTTTCTGGTCGATACTATCATTCGGAATGAGTGAATTAAAATAAGTATTATCCGATTTTAAAATACCATCCGATTTATTATCTACTAAGCTCACATAATAATTCATTCTAAGTTGTCTATCACGATTTTTGAAATTCCGTTTCAATTTTATATTCGTAGAAAAATCATATCCTTCTGCTTCGTTTGTATTACTAACATTTGTTTGGTGAGCAATCGTATCCTCGGCAGTTACAAAATTGGTGACTTGAAAATTGTTCTGTTTATTTTTATTTAACTTAAACTTCGGTTCTATCTCTAATTCGGTAAGAGAATCGAGTGTTTGGGTTAATTTAAAGTTTATTGAATGCCCTTCGGTAGTTTGCAGATTCTGACTGGTATTATCTGTTACATAATTGGTGTCACTCAAAAAGTATTGTGATTTGGTAGACCCTGCTGCGCTTAATTGATTGTTGTTATAAGTATAATTCAATCCAATCTTAGTTTTCTTTCCAAGTTTATCGGAATAATAAAATCCTGATTTCAATGTCCGTGGAATCCCTTTATTCTGATTACTGTTAGCATACCAATACATTCCACCATCCTCATCGCTCATCATATTCGATTCATTATCCAAACCATATTTATACATATCACCCCAACCAAAGCTAGAACGAGGCGTATTGCTGGCAAGAGCAAACACGGATACTTTTAATGATTTTTGAAATTTGTTTGCAAGAAGTTCCCCTTCATGAAAATTCTGAAAGTCGCTAGCGGCAGAAACCTTTCCAAAATAACCTTTCTTAGCATCTTCTTTTAATTTCAAGTTCATTACCTGAGTGGTTTCCTCTTCTCCATCACCGGCATTTTCGTTCTTTTTTTCATATACCTGAACCGACTCAACACCTTGAGCCGCTAAATTTTTAGTGGCTACTGTTGGGTCGCTACCAAAAAATTCATCCCCATCCACTAAAACCTGACTGATATCTTTTCCTTGAGAAGTAATTTTTCCTTGAGCATCCACCTTTATTCCCGGTAATTTTCTTAATAAATCTTCAACGGTGGCATTGGGTTTTACTTTAAAGGAATCGGCAGTATAAATGAGGGTGTCGCCTTTGTAGTAAACGGGATCTTTAAAAGCATAAATAATCACCTCAGCCAATTGCTGACTTTTAGGTGGTAGAATAATTTTTCCGAAATCAAATTCATAATTGGCTGCACTGCCGAAAACGTAAAAGGTTTGTTCGGCAAATTTAGAGTCCGAAATAATTACCTGAACGGTATCAATTGGAAGGTTCGCCATTGTAAAACGACCATTTTTATCGGTACGGGTATGCCCAATAAGAACAGAATCTTTGATACGCACTGCCATGGCAACTACATTTTTCATTGGAACTTTCAATACCGTATCCTGAACATTACCCGAAATCGACATTTGTTGGGAAAACGATGGCAATGAAAAAAATAAGATTATTAAATGCAGAAAATAGCGCATGTAGTTTGAATAGGGCTCAAATGTAATAATGCAATTTGTATTTAAAGATACAAATAACATATTTTAACAGGAAGTATCTGGGAATATTGTATGGCTGGCCTTATTAAAGGAAGAATGGTAAAAAGAGCAAAAAAAAAGGCCTCGCAAAACGAAGCCTTTCTTTTGTAAAAAAGAATATTATTTCTTTTTCTTTGGTCCTGCAGCAGCAATTGAATCAGTGATTCTTGTTGCTTCAGCAGCAGCAGCATCTGCATAAGCAGTTGTTGAATCAGTGATAGCCTGCATTCTAGCAGCTTCTGCAGCAGCGTTAGCAGATTCTACAGCAGCAATTGAATCAGCAGTAGCTTTAGCTTTTGCCTCTAATTCTGCTGCACTTGGTCCGCAAGCAACGAATGTAAACATTCCTGCTACGGCAACTAATGTAAATAATTTTTTCATTTTGTTTTGTTTGTGATTTTAATTAAAATTTCGGCAAATATATATCAAATATTTCAATCCATATAACAATTTTTAATTTTTTTTATTCCTATCCCCCTACCAATTAACATTCTATCTCGCAAAAAATATCAAAAATCAGCTGAGAAAAATGTTTATTGTTATTATTTATTAGCTTTGCAAGCTATGCAAACAGGAGCAGCTAACTTTTATACTTTATTAAAGAAAATAGGGCTTTTACTATGCCTTTATACCATCTGCCGACTCCTTTTTTATTGGTTTAACTACTTCTATTTTTCAGACTTAAGTTTTGCTGAGCTATTGCTCATTTTATTTGCCGGCCTTCGTTTCGACATTTCTGTCATCATCCTTTCCAACAGTATTTTCATTCTTTTGTACCTTTTGCCATTCCCTTTCAGAGAGCATCGTTTCTACCGAAAATTCCTTTTTAGCTTGTTTATTTTAGTAAACAGCACAGCCATTTTGGCCAACTGTGTCGATTTAATATACTTTCAGTTTACCTTAAAACGCACCACTGCCGATGTTTTCAATTTTTTTGTAGGAGGTATCGGAAACGATTTAGGACGTTTATTGCCTTTGTTTCTGAAAGACTATTGGTACATGTTCCTTATTTGGATTCTATTGAGTGTGGTCCTGTTTTACATGTATAAAAAACTTGATAAAACAAACCATTTGATTTGGAATAAAAACACTTATCTGGCACAAGCCGGAATTTACCTTTTAGCAATTGCAATAAGCATTGTTGGTTATCGTGGAGGTTTCCAATTGCTCCCAATCAATTCGGTAAATGCAGGCGAGCACACTACTGCAAAATACATCCCTTTGGTGATTAGCACTCCTTTTAGCATTCTTAAAACCTTGGATTTGCAAACTATTGAGCCGCAAATTTACTTTAAAGATGAGGCTGAGCTATTAAGTCATTATAATCCTTACCACAAAGGTGAAACTGGAGGATTTAAAAAACTAAATGTTTTTGTAATTGCTTTGGAAAGCTTTTCAAAAGAGTATGTAGGGGCAATGAATGGAAAACAAGACGGCTCAACTCCTTTTCTCGACTCCCTAATCGGAGAAAGTTTAACCTTTGTAAATGCTTTTTCAAACGGAAAAACATCCATTCAAGGCATACCCGCAATTGTTGCCAGCACACCTACCTGGATGAATGAACCTTATATTTCTTCTCCTTACGGAAGTAATCAAATAGTTAGCATTGCGAGTCTGCTCAAAAAGCAAGGCTATTCCACTGCCTTTTTTCATGGAGGTACAAACGGTACCATGGGATTTGACGGTTTTTCTAAAGTTGCAGAGTTTGATTCCTACTATGGTAGAACCGAATACAACAACGAGAAAGATTATGATGGCAATTGGGGAATTTGGGATGAAGAATTTATGCTGTATACTGCAAATAAGATTGGCGAGCAGAAAGAGCCCTTTTTTGCTACCTTATTTACATTAACCTCCCATCATCCTTACAATATTCCTAAAAAACACAATGGACACTTTAAAGACGGTAAATTACCAATAGAGAAAACAATTGCCTATACCGATTATGCTTTACGCAGATTTTTTGAAACTGCTAAAACAATGCCTTGGTTCAAAAACACCTTGTTTGTTCTAGTTGCTGATCATACTGGGGTAACTGCAAATGCGTTCTATCAAAATAAAGTGGGTAACAGTACCATTCCTATTATGTATTACATGCAAGGAAGCAACTTAAAAGGAATCGACTCTATGACAACACAACAAATTGATATTCAGCCATCTATATTAGATTATATCAATTATCCATCAAACTATTTTTCGTTTGGAAACAGTGTTTTTGATTCTACTGCTCAACATTATGCTTTCATGTACAACTCAGGTGATGCTTCTTACATTATGATTGAAAATAATTATTCAATGGCATTTGCTTCCGGTAAAGCTAGGGAGTTATGTTATTTTCCAAACGATAGTCTCCTAAAAATTAATATTATTGAAAAGCATCCACAATTGGTTAAGAAGCTGGAACAAAAAACAAAAGCAATTATTCAAACCTATCAGCAAAGTTTGATCAATAATAAAATGCATTAAAAAAACAGTTGGCAATTTTTCAGTTGGCAATTAAAAAAAATTAAAAAGATACTTGCCAACCGCCTATTGACCAATTGCCTATTTGTAAATTGAAAACTATTTAGTTTATCTAATAATAGAATGTCAAAAAAGAAGATCTGTTTCATCGTTAACCCTGTTTCAGGAATTGGTCGCCAAAAAGTGATTGAAAAATTGATTGATGAGAAACTAGATCGTTCTCTTTTTGATTATGAAATAGCATATACCAAAGCAGCAAAACATGCCATTGAACTGTCGAAGGAAGCTGCCTCCAGAAATATTGACATTGTTGTGGCTGTGGGTGGTGACGGCTCCGTAAATGAGGTTTCGAAAGGATTGATAAATACCTCTTCGGCAATGGCAATTATCCCTACCGGCTCCGGAAATGGCTTAGCAAGACATTTAAATATCCCTCTCAATCTTAAAAAAGCAATGGAGGTAATCAATACCGGAAAACAAACAAGCATGGATACCATTCAAATGAATGAAGAAACTTTTGCGAATGTTGCCGGAGTGGGATTTGATGCACACATTGGATGGGAATTCGCTAAATTTGGGAAACGGGGGTTCTTATCTTACATAAAAGTCATTACCAGAGAACTATCCCAGTATAAAGCACAAGATTTTGAACTCATTATTGATGGTAAAAACACCATTAAAAATGCTTACCTGATTAGTTTTGCTAATGGCTCACAATGGGGAAACAATGCTTACATAGCTCCTACTGCCGACATTTCGGATGGATTGATTGACATTGCTATCTTAAAAGATTTTAAATTTATGAGCGCGCTTTCCATTGGTTACAGAATGTTTACTAAATCCTTGGATAAATCTTCTTTTTTAGAAATTATAAAAGCAAAAGAAGTAATTGTAAAACAAAAAGGAACCATTGCTCATATTGATGGTGAACCTATTGAAATTGGGAATGAACTGAGAATCAAGATTAATCCTTTGTCGTTGAAAGTGATATGTTAAAATGTATTATCTTTGCTTATAAGGAAATTACCATGGAAAATTTTTCAAGTCGTATAACCATTAATTCAGAAGTATGCAATAGCAAACCGACTATTCGCAACATGCGTTTTACTGTTGCTCAATTGCTTGAATTACTTGCGTCAGGGATGACAAACGATGAAATCCTTAACGATTATCCTTATCTGGAAAATGCAGATATCCGAGCTTGCTTACAATACGCATCATTTATGGCCAATACAAAAAATGTATTACCATTAGCAAGCTAAAATATGCTTCGCTTTATTGTAGATACCCAACTGCCACCTTCGTTAGCAATAAAACTCAATGATTGGGGATTTGATGCAATTCATACTACAACTTTTGATAATGGACACTTACTGTCTGATTCAAACATTCGAAAAATCGCAATCGAGCAAAATAGAATAATTATTACAAAAGATACCGATTTTTGGGAATATTATCTTGTAAAAAACTCTCCTCCAAAAGTGTTTTTGTTAGAGCTCGGTAATATAAGCAACAAAGATTTATTTCATATTATTGAAGCCAACACACAATCATTAATGGAGCTTTTCATCAATCAAAAAGCGAATTTAGTAATATGCCAATCCGATAAACTAATTGCATATTAATTCAAAAGCAAATCCTTTGTCGAAAAGACTAATCGTTCCATTACGAGTAGACAAGAAAAAAGTAGACTATAGACAAAAAAATACACAACAAATACACCCAGCTCACTAATGAACTATTGAACAAGTGAACCAATGAACCAATGAACCAACCTAAAAATAACGAAGACGGATTTGTATTTTCCACCAACAAAGATTTTCAATTTAACACTGAAGACGATACACCTATGCAATCACTTCCACCACAACAACAAAATTTAAAAATTTACCTCGACAGAATAAGTGGAGGGAAATTGGTAACACGGGTAAGTGGACATATTGGAAATATGGTTGATTTAGAAAATTTAGGGAAAACCCTGAAACAAAAATGTGGTGTTGGAGGAAGTGTTAAGAATTTAGAAATACTATTACAAGGCGATCACCGCGATAAAGTGCTAAAACTGCTTACCGATATGAATTACAAAGCAAAGAAAGCAGGAGGGTGAATCGATGTGCTGATTATTTAATGTACTGATGTGCAGATTAAGCTAAATTTTAATCGAGAGACATTCCCCTCTTGAGAGAGGCAGGGGTGTGTTTCAAGAATGCTTATTAAAAACGATTAACAAACTAATGAGATTCATCTTCCTTCTACTACTCTATTTACCATGTTTGTCTATCATCGGGCAAACCGATTCCATCCACACCATAAAAGTGCATTTCCTGTATGGTTCAAAGCCATTAAAACAATACAAGAACAAAACCGAAATGAAATACTTTGGCGGCATTCATGGCGGACATGTTACTATTGAAGTAGACAGTGTTGATTATGGATTTTCTCCAACAGGAAGAGTGCATATACTTTCACACAATAGAAATTGTCACAGTCAGTTTACTGGAAAACATACTCACAATCAACCGCCTTACCCAAAAGGGTATAAAGTGGTGTCGTTTATCATTCCCATTTCAGAAGTACAATACACTCATCTGAATAAAACACACAATGATTATTTGAGCACACCACCTTATGATTATGCGTTTTTGGGAATGCGCTGTGCTGCTGCTACACAAGATCTATTAAGTCAGATTGGAATTGTAAAAAAGAAAAGACGCGTTAGAAATGTATACTCTACTTTTTATCCGAAGAAGTTGCGAAGACGGATGTTTAAACTTGCAGAGAAAAAGAAGTATACAATCACAAAACAAGATGGAAGGCCAACAAGGAAATGGGAAAGTGATTAGCCTGTATCACCATTCATAGATTTATTCAAACTAATGCTTCCGTTTATAATATTTAAAAATAAAAAACGTTTCCATTTCATGAAACGACTAATTCTCTGTTCGATATGTTTGGTAGCAGCAGAAAACGACTCTTCACAAATCGACTCTCTAAAACAACATAAAAAACTCAACTTAGGTGGTCAGATTGGTGGTCAACTTGTTGCCGCATACGAACAAAACTGGGTATATTATACATCTTACGATTTATTATTTCCGTTTTATTCTTTTGGCATTTACTTAAACAAGCACCGACACACGTTCGATATTAATGTTTCAAACAATAGCACTAAATCTAAAGACATAATCCCATTTGTGAGCTATTATTATAAATTTAATAAAACAAAATCTAAAATAGACTTAAACGCTTCTGCAAGACTTTACTCTTACTTTTCTAAAATACCTGGTCATGATAATATCAAATATTACACGTTTTCTGAAAATGCATTTTGTTACGGCCTTTCGATATTAAAAACGAAGAATAGGCTTACGGGAAGTTTCGAAATATATAATTATTTTACTTTTTCAAGTAAAAACAAAATCTATACAGATCAAAAACGAAAATTACCGCTATTAAATTGGAGAGAATGGTCTCTTGATATGTTAGTAGAACTGAAAATAAAGTATCGATTAACCAAATAAACTTGATTATACTTTTACTAATTAGCAAAAATCATCTTCCGCGACTCCACTGCTTTTCCATCAAGCATCAAGGTATACGTAAATATTCCGCTAGCTCCGTAACCGTGTTCGTAGATCACTTCATTCATTCCGGGTTTCAAATCGACAGGCATTCTTTTTATCTCTTTGCCCTTGATGTCTGTTATTGAAATAAATGCTTCTTTGTATTTTTTTCCTTTATCTACATAAACAGAAATAATAGTTGATTCATCAAAGGGATTTGGTTTGTTCTGCATCAAAGAAATTCCTTCTTCTTTTTTTAATTCACTAATTCCATTCGGAACAGCAATCAATATTTCTTTTGAAAACAAACTTTCGATTCCGTTTGTATCGATGGATGCAACACTCACATAATGATTAACTGCCGTTCCAACCATAAATGTATCTACAGTCCCTGTCATTAAATAAACCGAATCCCAATCGTTAGTAGTTGTTCTATCTGCAAAACGATAAAAAGCATATCCTGTTTGCTGTGTAATGGTCACTTCAACCATACTTGTTCCTATGGCAACAACTGTAAAATCGGGTTCTTTCGGACCGATTGCTGCCATTCCTGCCGCATTGCCATTGATCACCGCATTTCTTGCAAGATAATTAAAATTTACAAAAAAACTATCCACCACAAAATCACCATTCGTATCTATTCCCAAAGTATCTCTTGATGAATGTTGTCTATCTGAATAACCTACTGCTGCGACATTTGCATCGCCATGCTCGTTGGCAGATGTATATCTGATTGCCGTATAAGCATGCTGACGAAAAGGAATGTGGTCTCCTCCTCTACCTGTTCTGTCTTCGGCACTCATAATAGAAACAGTCATCGGAACCGAAACAAAAGGAAGTAATTCTTCTTTGTATTCTAATTTTGAGAAACGTGCATATTGTTTGTGTTTGGAATTAAATCCTCCGAAGGAAAACAAACGCACCTGCGTACTATCGATAGCATTCAAACCAGGGCAACTTGGAGCCGATGATGTAGTTCCGCAAACAATTCCTCCAATCACATCATTATTCTGAACCGCTTTAATTTGTATTCCTTTCAACGTGCAATAATCGGCAAATGCTTCTGCTCCGTATAAACCTTGTTCTTCCGAAGTGGTAATCATAAACACAATGGTATGATTATAAGAATACTTACTCATTACACGCGCTAATTCCATTACCAATGCTGTTCCTGTTGCATTATCTTCCACTCCTTGAGCAAGACAGGAAGTATCGCACAACACTTCACACCTGCTATCCATATGTCCTTCAATCAAAATTATCCGTTTGTCGGTTGTATCAATTCCAGGAAGAACTGCAATAATATTTTTATGCCGGTTTACCAAACAGATGGCTTGATCGAATTGAAAAAAAGCAGGTATCAATCGATTTCCATTTGCTGTACTATATTCCTGAAATTTTGAATACACCCAATTTCTTGCAGCACCAAAACCTTTGGTTGCTGATAAAGTATCTGAACCGGTATTTCTATTGTGAAATGATGCGAGTTTAATGATATTGCTTTTTAATGAATCGGGATTTATTCTTTGCATGATTCCTTGCGAAATGGAATCAGGATGATTTATTACAACAGAAGCAGTATAGAGTGTAGGATCATAATTCCCTAACATCACTTGTTCCGCAGCAGGATCTGTTACCAGAAATGCACTTGCTTGAGCGAATGATTTTTCCGAGAAGAAAACAACACTTAAAAAAAGAATGAGTTTTTTCATGATCCGGAATTTGAATTAAATGTACAAAAAATGTTTGTTACGAAGCTGGTCCCCTTCGAAGGGCAGGGGGATAAAAAATGCCCATTAGATGTTTGCCATCAACTTGCTCTTACTCAATACCTCTTTATATAAACGCTCATACATCGGAAGAATCCTATCAATATTAAACTTCTTAGCTTGTTCGTAAGCATTCTCTTTAAATTGTTTCAAAGTAGCATCGTCCTTTAAAATCCGCATTGCATTTTTTGCCATATCTTCCACATCGCCTACATTGCTCATATAACCGGAAAAACCATCCTTATTTACCTCCGGGATTCCACCCGAATTAGTTGAAATAACCGGCACTTTTGCTGCCATTGCTTCCAATGCCGCCAAACCAAAACTTTCGGTTTCTGAAGTCAATAAAAACAAATCGGAAATCGCCAACACTTGTTCTGGATTCACAATTTTACCTAGCGAACGAATATCACTGCAAGTGTCTAACTCTCGGCAAAGCTTTTCAATCACAGGTCGCTCCGGTCCATCACCTACTAAAATCAATTTTGCGGGAATTTGTTTTCTCACTTTATCAAACACACGCAAAACATCTTCCACGCGTTTTACTTTTCTGAAATTGGAAACGTGGATTAATAAACGTTCTCCGTTGGGAGCATACATTTTTTTGCTACACACTGCATCATTGGTTTTGTAATCGTCCAGACAAATAAAATTAGGAATAACACTGATGTCTTTTTTTACATCGGGGAAATTAGCGTAGGTATCGGCTTTTAAACTTTCGGAGACGGATGTAACCGCATCACTCTGATTGATTGCAAATGTAATCACAGGTTCAAAGGAAGGATCTTTTCCTACAAGTGTGATATCTGTTCCGTGTAAAGTGGTGATAAAAGGGATATTGATTCCTTGCGATGCTAAAATTTGTTTTGCCATGTAAGCAGCGGATGCATGAGGAATAGCGTAATGAACGTGAAGCAAATCTAATTTTTCATACTTCACAACATCAACTAATTTACTCGATAGCACTAACTCGTAAGGTTGATAGTCAAACAAAGGATAATCCGAAACAGCTACTTCATGATAAAATAAATTACCAGAAAAAAAATCCAAACGAACAGGTTGACTATAACTGATAAAATGTACTTGATGGCCTTTTGCTGCCAAGGCTTTCCCTAACTCAGTTGCCACTACTCCACTCCCACCAAATGTAGGATAACATACGATTCCAATTTTCATATCTACGAATTTACTCCAACGAATTACAAAAAAAATACGAATTATACGAATTTCGAATTAGTGGATGTATTTAAAATTTAATTAAGATCTTGCTTATACTGAAACTTCAGAACAGGTCTTACAAATTTCGCCCTTCTACAAAGGTCAGGTTACGCTGACCTAAAAAAACTACTTCACGAGAGCATTTGCTTTTACTGCAAAAGCGAATATTAGTAGTGTTAAAAACTTGAAGTAGTTTTTTTTCATATTTTGTTTTTAAAAAATTTATCTTAATAAAGTCACAGAACCTTTAAATTCAATGTATTCTCCTTTTGATGTTTTGAATCGTACTAAATAAACAAACACTCCTAATTCCTGTTTCACCCCACGGTTTGTTCCATCCCATCCTTGATCAACATTGGTTGTACTAAACACATTTAATCCCCAGCGATTGAAAACCATAAATTCATATTCTGTAAAATCTACATAAGTAGTAACAGGAATAAATACGCTGTTAAAGCCATTTGGACGAAATGCATTGGGAATAAACACTTTCGGGTCTTGATATGCCTCGGCAATATTCGACAAACTATTATCGCTAAAACCATAACTATTTCCCATTCCTTCCAATGCTTCCACATAATAATTAAAAACACCTTCACCTTGTAAAATGGCAGAAATATCATCGGTATAATAATTTATTCCGCCAGTAAAAGGAACATTCGCAATTGGTGTAGGATCCATCACCCCATCCACTCCTCTGTAAATGTTATACGACATCACATTTCCCAACCAATATTCATAATCATTCCAGATAAGATAATTCACCATGTCCTCACTGTTACTTATGGCATTTAACAAAATTGTTTTTCCAATGTTTGTTTCCAAACCATCGTATCCACAACTATCCACATTGATGATTTTATAGTAATAACTATTTTTATCCGTCTTCGCTCCATTATCGTTAAATGAAATAGGTGAAGCTGCACTAACGGGAACAGTTCCTACATTGGTAAAATTTGAATTATCAAGCGAGCGCATTATTTTATAATTCAAAGTTGAAGCAGCAATGTCTACATGACAAGTTACATTTACAACATCAGGTGCAATCACACTTACTTTTCGCAAATAAGAAAATGTTGGAGGAATAGGAACCGCTGAATAAAAACTAATTCGATTAGAAGAAGAAGTTCGAGTTCCTGATAAATCAAATGCTTCTACTTTAAAATAATAAGTTGTGCTTGCCAATAAACCCGATGATGTATAAGTTAGTGTTCCAGAAGACACCGTTCCATCCAATGTATAGGGTCCAGCGATACTTACGGTTGAACGATAAATTCGATATCCTATTAATCCTGTTCCGATGGTGTTGTAAGCTGTCCAAGTTAAATCCGCACTCCTACTGCAAATATCGGCAACGGATGTTAGATAGATTGTGCCAAGGAAGCCTCCAAGCGGACTAACATTTCCGCAAGAATCGAATGCGCCTAAACGGTACTGTTCCATTGCCAAATCAGGATTCGACAATAAATAAGTATAATTCGTATTGTTCACTCCATAAATAGTATCAATCGGAATCCATGCTGTACCATCAAATCGGTAAACAATGTATCCCTCAAAATCAGCAGCAGCATTTACATTCCAATTCATTAATGCATTGTTATTATCATCCACGCTAAGTGTATCAAAAACCGGACTCAAGGGAGCAATGGTATTTTGAAACAGGGCTCCTGCAACAGAGGAAACAGAAATACAACCTGTTGCATCTGCAATTTCAACACGATAGTTTACGAATTGATTACAAACTATAATCGTATCAATAAATGTTAACGCTGTAGTTGAACCAACCATTGTCCAGACACCTGTTGGGAATTCTTGATAAACATTATAGAGTCCTGTAGATGAAGATATATTAGGAATAGCAATTGGATTCCAATTTAAAACCGCTGTTCCGTTCAAGGGATTTGTAACTGTTAAATAAATAGATGCAACAGTATCTTTGGGAGCAGAATAAACTTGTCCACCACAACCCGAACGTGTTTGAATGTAATAATAAACAGGAGCGGCATTTGCATTTGCACCAACATGTGTGTAGGTAGTTTGTCCGAACACAAAAATGCTATCTAATAAAGTAAATGGTCCAGCAGCAGCTGCGGAAGTATAAATGTGATAACTGTTGAATGTTAAACCAGTATCAATTGGTGTAGACCAAGTGAGCGTTACATCACCATTCGGTAAAACAGAAACACAACGCGGTTCCTGTGATTCAACAATTGGCAAAGCAAGAACGGTAATAGAAATAGTTGTGATTTTTTCGGCAGGAGCCGGACAAAAATCATCTTTACTTTTAAAAACAAATGTGTAAGTATTAGATGCTGAATTACAACCCGTATTATAAGAAATATGATTGCAACTGGTTTGCCAATTGAAAGTGGTTGACGCATTTACGGAGCCGGAAGCAGGAGATGCAGGGGTAAGCGTGGCACAAGGCGGATTTAAACAACCTGTTACAGCACTTGTAAATCCTGCACCAAATTGTGTTCCTGTTGCTGAAATGGTAACTGTTTGTGGAGTAATGCCATCTGCTAATAAATCCAAATCGTTTCCAGAAATAGTAAAGTTTACTGCTGTACCTACAAGCACAGTATCCTGAAATGCAGTGGTAACAACAGTAGGCGGACTATTAGGAGCACAAGGCAAAAGTACAATTTGAATTTCCCTATAGATTTCTGCAACCAGTTGTCCGCATTTCCAAGCTTCTACTTTTACAACCGTTACAAAATTCCCAATCGTATATGAGGTAAAAGAGATTTCTCCGGTTGATGCATTTATAGTAGCTGGAACGTTTGCGGGATTTTGCAATGTTCCGGGCAAGGGACTATTAAAACTATATCCTGTAGAAAAAGGAATATTTATAGGATTTAAAGGAGGATTATAAGGACCTGGAAATGTTGCTGGATCATAATTATTTAAAGGTTGTGCCCAAGAGTAAGATAAAGAATCCAAATCAGGATCTGTAGCATTATGATTATAAGTAAACGGATAGCCAACACAAATAACGGTACTCGGACTTTCTAAAAAACGTGGTGAAGAATCAAAACAAGGATTTGCATTTTGTCCGCTATAGGCGTACATCACCGCTCTCAATGTAAATCCGTAAGCGGAAGCAGAAGTGATGTTTGAAACAGAATTATTTCTGCAGCAATCAGCATACGCGAAGGTCCAGCCAATAGAAGGCGGAACACCGGGTAAAGAAATAGGTGCTGATTGAAAAACAGATTCCTGTACTGCACCTAAAATTGGAGATGCACTTCCAGGCCAACCCGGCTGCGACTCAGCACCAGAGCAGGAAATGGATGGTCCAGCTCCGTTACAAGCTGGAGAAATATCTGTTTGAGTTATTAAACTTAAAGGAATAGAACTTACAGTGGGATGATTAAATACAGACAATGAAACAACTGGTGTGGTTGCAATTCCGTTGCAATCGCGGTAAAGTTTCATGGTAAAAACATACTGCCCACCGCCCACACAATCCCAGGTAATTTCTCCACCCATCAAATGAGATGCATTTGTTTTTGTTGAAAACAAAGCGGTAAAAATCAGAAGTAGAAATAGTTTCTTTAACATTGGAATTGGTAATACCTACCCCGAAGGGGCTCCTTTGGAGCAAATTTACTCAAAATCTGTGTGTTTTACCAACTATTTTTTTCCTGCAACCAGTTCAATCATACTCTCCTTATCGAAATAGGTAGTGGCTAAATCACGTAATTGAGATGCTGAAACACTCTTAATAGTTGCAATGTAGTTATCAAAATAATCATAGGAAAGATTATACTCCAGTATGCCTTTGAAGCGCTCTGCCATTGCAAATGGTCCGTCAACAGAGCGAAGAAAGGTTCCCAACAGATAATTTTTTACCAATTGTAGCTCGTTTTCTGGAATTAATTCGGTACGCAAACGATCCATTTCAAAGTATATTTCCTTAATTGCATTTTTACATACATCCACTCCTACTTCCGTTGAAATAAAGAAATAACCTGAGTTTTGTAATGACGCTATTCCAGAGCCTATTCCGTAAGTATAACCTTTGTCTTCACGGATATTCGACATTAAACGAGAACCAAAATAGCCTCCATAAATGGTATTTAACACTTGCAAAGATTGAAAATCAGTATGCGTTTTATTAAAAAGTACTTTACCAATTCGGATAGCCGATTGCAATGCATCTTCTTTGTAAACCAATTGTTCTCTTTCTTTTTCTGTTACTACTTGAACAGTATTTGAAATCGATTTTTTATCGGTCGACCAATCATTTCCTCCGAAATAGTCGTTTAACAATTGAAAAACATCTTCATCTATTTTCCCTGCCAATATAATTTTACAACGATTCGAGCAATAATAGGATTTATAAAAAGAATCCAGATGTCCGCGATTAATTTTTTCAAAATCGGATGCTTGTACATTTATTCCGTAAGGATGTTTAGAACCAAAAATTAATTCGGTAAAACGTTTACGTGCAAGGGTTGCCACCTTTTGATTATTGACATCAAATTTTTGTTTTTTATTGGTAAGATGTGTGACTAATTCTTCTTCCGGAAAAGTTGCATTTTTGATAACATCTTCCACTACAGAAATAGTAGCTTTTAAATGTTTATTTAAGGTATACAAAACTACAGAAGCATTATCCTGCGACACTCCAACTTCTAAAAAAGCTCCGTAAAAATCAACAGCGTCAGCAATTTGCGCTGCATTCATTTTTGACGTCCCTTCTTCCAACATAGAATTAACAGACGTTGCCTGCAAGGGCATTTCCTGCTGAAACATTCCTGCATCAAACAAAAATTCGATTTTAATCAATTCTTGTGTTCCTGCATTTATTGAATAAACAGGAATATTATTATTCAAGCGCTTTTCAGTAGCACGAATCATTTCTATTTTTTCAACCGTTTTAAAGGATGGTGATAAGGTTCTATCGATTGTCATACGAAGTTCTATTAAAGTTCTATCCGTCATCCCGTGCTACGACACGGGATCTGTTAATTAGCATTTCTGTCCTCATCGTGAGATACCGTGTCGCGGCACGGTATGACGCCCTGTAAACAAGTATCATATTTTTGCTTTATAATACAATGTTGAACAATTTTCTTTTCTAAAAATAATGTTCGCTTGTTCTTTTATTTGTTCGGCTGTTACGCCTAAATATTTTTCCACTTCCATGTTTACCATATTCGCATCACCCAAAAGCTCCGACACAGCAAGGTTTGCCGCTTTGTTCAGCACTTCAATTTCTCCAAACACATGTGAGGCTTCCATTTTATTTTTCACTTTCTGAAGTTCCTCTTTTGAAACCAATTGAGTTTTCATTTTTTCTAACTCAGCATCAATCCCCTGCTCCGCTTGTTCCATCGTAACTCCTTTTGAAAGTTTTCCGGAAACAACAAACAAACCCTTATCAAAATCACCCATCACATAAGCATGCAAATCGCTAAATAGTTTTTTATCTTTTATCAAGGCATTGTGCATGCGAGAAGAATTTCCGCGCGAAAGAATATCTGAAATTAAATCGGTAGCATAATATTCTTTATCAAAACGCGAACACATGTGATATGCTTTATAAATAGCATCAGCAGGAACATCGCGCTCAACAGTTAAACTGCGCGCTTCTGTCTGAACCGGCTCTGCAGGTAAATTTCTTTTATTATCAGGACCTTTTGGAATGGGTGCAAACCATTTTTCTGAAAGTTTTTTCACTTCATCCAACTTCACATTTCCGGCAACAACCATAATGGCATTGTTCGGACAATAGAATTTCGAAAAAAAGTTTTTCACATCTTGCATCTGAGCATTTTCTATGTGCGAAATTTCTTTTCCGATAGTATCCCATTGATACGGATGAACTTTATAAATCATCGGACGCATCAACAACCAAACATCTCCATAAGGCTGATTTAAGTAGCGTTGCTTAAATTCTTCAATGACTACACTTCTTTGCACTTCTAAACTTTTATCAGAAAAAGCCAGACTCAACATTCGATCACTTTCCAACCAAAAACCTGTTTCTAAATTTTCGGAAGGTAAAGTCAAATAGTAATTGGTAATATCATTTGTGGTGTATGCATTATTTTCTCCACCAACCCGTTGAAGTGGCTCATCATAATTTGGAATATTGACTGAACCGCCAAACATTAAATGTTCAAACAAATGCGCAAAGCCTGTCTGCTCAGGGTTTTCATCTCTTGCACCCACATTGTACAAAATATTTATACATGCAATTGGAGTTGATTTATCTTCGTGGTAAATCACTTTCAATCCATTTTCTAATTCAAACCTTTCGTATTTTATCATATAGTGATTTTGATTCTAAATTAACATTTATACTTATAACAAGCATCGCTTTTAATCCCCCTTGCCCCCTTTTTCTAAGGGGGAATGCATCCTCCTCTATTTAAAAATTATAGTTAAAAACTAAAATTCTTTCATCAGTTCTTCCTTCGCAATTTTATATTCTGCAATAATTTCATCAATAATTTCCTTTGCAGGTTTTATTTCTTTAATGATTGCCGCAATTTGTCCGATTTCCAATTCACCTTCAATTAAAT
>Ga0163149_10000865_pt1 | contig 39807 bp, 37 predicted proteins | sample OliLakLV19MP5G1_FD_148604 | JGI IMG/M metagenome (GOLD analysis project Ga0163149, IMG submission 148604) | Freshwater microbial mat bacterial communities from Lake Vanda, McMurdo Dry Valleys, Antarctica - Oligotrophic Lake LV.19.MP5.G1 | ecosystem: Environmental > Aquatic > Freshwater > Lake >...
GAATATGCGTAAGTGGCTTTTTAATGATGTGGTGCAGCGAATGATGAATCAAATACCACATCCTTACAAATATCTAAAAGCACTTTGCGTATATTCTACCTAATCCTATAAACTTTTATAGCTAAATAGTTAAAAGGCCCGAACGGCACGAACATAGCCCGTGGCGCTTTTGTTGCTGGTGCCCTGGATGCCACCGTTGAAGAAATGGTTCCAGCCGAGGTTGAAATTGAACTCGCTGGAACTCCAATAGTAGTTATTAACAAAACCACCAACATTTGTGTTAGGTGCGGAAGCCCCTTGTCCAATATTCTTGTGCATTAAAATTAATTCATACTTTGATGGTAAATACCATTCAGTAAATCCACCAGTATTTAAATCATAACAAAGCCCGGCAGCGTAAGAAGAACCAACTCCTGCCTGGTTATAGACGATCATATTTGTATTGCCATCTCCGCCACCTACAGCACTTGCAAATGCAGTTGTATTGGTATATGTTCCGGCATACCATACTATCCCATTACGCTGATCAGTTGGTGCTGCCACTAGGCCATGGCATCCGGATTGATCCAGGTAGAAAATATATCCCCCGAGGCTTACATTCTTCTGCCCTATTGCGTAACCACATAGCGATATATTAACAACTGTCCATAAACTTCCCGTATAATAATATAATCCGCTTACAAGATCTGTCTGATATACCAAGAGCCCGGCCCGAGGGGAAGTTATAGCAACTCGTTGAGTTGAATTCATAGGGGTGGAAGAAATACCTGCATGGTAAAAGTTACATCCAATGTAGCTTTGGATTTTGGGGTTGGAGGACTAATGCCTACCTGGGCAAAGGAGCAAATGGAAAGGGCTATTAAGGCTGTAAAAAACAAGTGTTTCATGTTTTATTTTTTAAAAGTTTAAACTTATTTTGCTTGTGTTTTTTCAATAGACGTTAGCGATGACGGCTTGTCGTTGAGGCGGTACTCAGTGTTCCTTCTGCCGATAACTGAAACCGGTTATAGATAAAAGGTTTAATGGTCCTACTGCTGTTTAATTTATAACATATTGCTGGAAATGCCGATGAATAGCGAGACAAACTGCTACTGACTGCTTCAACGTCCAGCCGCCGAAATGCCAAACCGAGTGTTACTTGCTGTTTTTCCAGTCCCAAAGAACAACAATCCATTCAGTATAGTCTGTAGCTAAATAGGAATATATTTCTTTGAAGCCTATCCTCTTATGGGCATTTAGAGAACGAAGATTTGTACTTGCTATTTCTGTTATTGCAAAATCGTATTTGGCGCTGTAATATTTTTTATACGTATAATAACAGGCGTCAAGAATACCTTGCCCTCTATATTCTTTGTCAATGCAAACTTGTCCTACGACAATATAGTTGTAGTTAGTAACTTTTTTGTCTTCATATAAAATACTTTCAAAGACATCAAACATTGGAACCAGAATTGGTATGTCAAATTTTGATTGTTGTGTCATAGCCAATAAGTAACCAATTATTTTGTCGTTGTCTTTGGCTATGATATGTTTTTCACAGTCATTAAGTTTTTTTAATTGGTCATAGCTATGATTAACTGTAACAAATCCCTGGCTTTGTATTTCTTCTAACGTCAGACCCTGAGCAAGATTTGCTTTTTGTAATGCTAGTATTCCGTTTAAGTCATTTATTGTCGTGGCAGTGGTATAATTTGTCATACAGATTTAGGTCGTCTTAAAATGTGTCTCGTCCAGATTTTAGTTGATTTATCTACTTTTTTGGAGGCAACCTATTTCAGTTCGAGAAAGTACAAAGCTGATGTTACATTGTCCAGCCCTGGAGTTGCAACTACTTTTATTGTATGCTGCACATTTTGACAATTATCCATCATTTAAATTATTTTTTACGAATTTATGAATTTCATTAAATTCCCCAGTCAAATTAATACTTAGTAAATCATGGTTTGCACTATCAAGTAAAATTAGCCGGGAAGCGATTTTAAAATTTTGCAAAAGCTTGTAGGCCTTAACTGATTGTCCGTAAGGAATAATCTCATCTTTTTTCCCATGTACGAAAAATGTTGGTACTGATGTTTGCGAAATGTTGTACAATGGACTAGCACTTTTCCATTGTACAACTTTATTTGTTATGGTATCACCAATATACCAGGAAACCATTGTACCGCCGTTCATATCTCCCAAGTCAGCTTTTAGTAATGATTGATCGGTGAGATATATGATGCTGCATAAAGAAATACACAATTTGATTTTTTTGCCAAAATTGTACTTGTATGCATACAACAAAGCAAGGTGTCCACCTGCACTTGCTCCCATAATTATTAATTTATCTTTTTCAATTTTCCATTCTATTGATTTGCTCACAATGAAGTTAATAGCAGCATCAATGTCGTTAATTTGTGCTGGATGAATATAAGTTTCTCGTGTGTGGGTTAATCTGTAATTTATACAAACGAAAGTGTATCCAATATTTTGAAAATATTTTGCCCAATGCGTAGCTTCTGTTTTGTCACCTGCGCACCAGGCACCGCCATGAATGTAAACAATAGTCTTGTTATTTTTTTTAGAACTATCAGGAAAATATATATCAAGTTGCTGGCTGGTATTTAATCCGTATACAATATTTTTTATAAGTTGGGGATTATTTTGAGTTGGATTATTTACCAGAATATTTTTGCCAGCAGTCTTAGTGTCAGTATACGTGTATCCTACGCAAAAGAAAGCGATATAAATTGTACTTTTCAACATTTTGGAGTTTTAACTGTATTCCACATATCGGGCAGGCTTTGCTGAAGTGGAAGTCATAGATATTTCTACGCCCCGGCAAACTGAAGTTAAATTTATAAATAATAGTTGATGATATGCACATTGCTAAACCTGCCTTCCGGCCGGCAGGTTAATAAAGTCCTGCCCGATATGAAGCTAAATTGAAAAACAAAAAGTTGAAACACTGGATCCGGAAGCCGCAATATTGCCTATGCCCATGGTGTGTCCAGTGAAGCTGCCATTGTGATGAGAGTAGGTCTCTCGATGGGAGAAGAGGAGCAACCTTCACCATCAAACCGGTTGCATGCTGCGTTGCTCTAAGGGGCAAGGTAGTGAACACATTCGCTTTGCTCAGTGCAGGCTGTACAACAGGTGCGTCTGTAAGAGCCGATCCGCTGCGGCGGAGAAGCGGCTGTGAGGTCTCGATAATTGTTACCGGTGCAAAAAGAAACGATGCACGACCTGTCCCGATCCTCGGGATGATTGTTTCGACAGAGTTAACATTCGTTACAAGTAGTTGCCAGACCGCAGGATGCTGTGCAAAGTGTGAGCCGCATCCGGGATAAAGCCGCCAGGACTTACAGACAGGCGCAAAGGCGGAACTGGAGAACCTGTACTGGTTGAGTATGCTGAATAGGTAAAATCGTCTGTATGTGCGCCAGGACGTACGAAAAGCATAGAGGTGAAACTATTAAGCGGAGCACCCGTAAGATTTAATACAGCTTCACAAACCAGGCACAGGGACGGATGTACCCGCAGTAGTGATGATAGCTTATGAAAGTAAGCAGTAGCGAAGGGGTACACAAGTTGCAAAAATTGGTAAACACAAAACAACCGTAAGGGATGATTAAAATGTTTATCCAAACAATTGGCAAGCGAAAGTTTACCAATTGGTCGAGGCATCTTGAAGAGCTGTATGAATCGAGAGGTTCACAGCTTGTCCCGAACTTGATTCGGGATACGGTTCTGTGAGAAGCAGAGGGCGAAAATCCTCTTGCTTACTCGACTGTACGCTGTGGCTATTTCAAGGTAGGTTGATTTCTTCATATAAATGTCTTTAGCCAGTCTTTGTATTATGCACTTTCATCAAACATAATTTCGTCTGAACTGCCTATTTTATATAATGGTTTCTCAATGGGTAATGTAAAGTAAAAAGATGAGCCTTCACCTTCAATACTTTCTACCCATATTTCACCACCATTTTTTTCTAAAAATCCTTTTACCAATAATAATCCAATTCCAGCTCCTTTATTCTTTTTTCTTGTTTCTGAAAGGCTTTTCATTTGTGGTGTAAAAAGTTTTTCCATTATTTCTTTGGACATTCCAACTCCAGTGTCCTTAACCTGAATAATAATTTTGTCATCTTTGCTTTTTGCTGAAACCGTTATAGTCCCACCTTTTTCTGTGTGTTTTATCGCATTTGAAACGATATTTTGAATAATGGAAATTAACATTTTTCCATCCGCAAAGACAGACATATTCTCTTCAATTTCGTGATGAAGATTTATTGTGTTTATTGAAGCAGTTTCGTTTAAAGCTTCAAAGACTTTATCAATGTATTCGGGTAGTTTTATTTTTGTTGGAGAAAAAGCTTCTGATGCATATTTTATTCTTGCCCATTCTACTAAATAGTCTAACATATCTAATTCATCCATTGATGATTTATAAAGTAAGTCAAGCATTTCCTGAACGGCATCGGGCTTCATTTTGTGAAAATTTTCTTTCAGATATTTTGCTGCTCCAATAATGGCTGACAGGGGACTTCTTAAATCGTGTGAAAGTATTGCAAGAACACTCTCTTTGTGAGTATTAAGTTCTTCCAATTCTCTGACATATTTTTTTATTGCATCCTCTGATTGTTTCCTTTCAGTCAAGTCACGCAAAATTTTAACATAGCCCAACATCTCACCGTCTAAACCAATGAGCGGAAAAACCAACCCATAAGCATAAAACAGACTCTTGTCTTTTGCGATGTGCCATCTATTATCTGTTGCTCTTCCTTCTTTTAAAGCTGTTTCAATTTCTTTTTTCGGAATACCATTTTTTTTATCCTCCTCTGTAAAAATTAAATCGAAAGGTTCTCCAATGACTTCCTCCGTTTCGTAGCCAAATATTTTTGTCGAGCCAGAACTCCAACTATTAATGATGAATTCTTTGTCTAACGTAAAAATTGAATAATCTTGTAAGCTGTCAATTATTTGGCTATAAAATTCGGTAGTCGGTATATATTTGTTTTTAAGAATTTTTCGATTGTCTTGTTTGTTTTCCATTTGATTTATTTTAGTCGTTAGGTTATTAAACTTAGGATTGTCTGCCGCCATTTTACCGCTTACGATTGAGTATTGCTGCAGGCAGGGGATTCATTGCTCGTCAAGCCCCGGAACTGAAGTCAATTGAAAAACTAAAGTACAAGATTACAACAAAAAGCTAAATAGAGTTCGTCAGGCAGCGGCGGGCAGGTTGGGAAAATTAAAGACAATCGTAGTCTCATTTTTTTGTTGGGTAGTAACGCCAGGGTAACCACCAATTTTTTCAGCGATCGCTTGTACCAGTTGTAAGCTGTGTGCCAGTGTGTAGGAATTAGGGGTATTGCGTTCTTTATTTTATACTTTGGGTAATTGAAAAATTATGCGCCTAAAAAGCCTCTCAGCAGATTAAGCGTCTGTGTTGTTTTTAATTTAGTGATCGCTGTATCTTTTATCTGGCGTACCCGTTCTGTGGTCAGTTGATATTTACTGGCAATATCCTCCAGACTCAGGGGTCTTTCCACACCAATTCCAAAGAAATAGCAAAGTGTTTCCCTTTGTTTATCCGGTAATCCTTTCAGGGATCGGCGGATCTCTTTTTGCAAAGATTCTGTTGATAATCCTGAATCTGTTTTTGGCGAGCTATGGTTCTCCAGCACATCCATGAGGTTGCCTTCTTCATTATCCGACATAGGGGAGTCAAGACTAACGGGTCGCTCGCCCGCCCCCATATTATATTCTACTTCGTCGAGGTCCACTTCCATGGCTTCGGCAAGTTCATGGGTGGAAGGCTGGCGTTCCAGCTTTTGCTCCAACACAGAATGTGTTTTACGGATACGACTGCTCAGTAATACTTTATTCATTGGCATCCTGATCAACCGGCCATTGGTGGCCAGGGCATCGAGGATGGTCTGACGTATCCACCATACTGCGAAGGAGATAAATTTAAAACCACGGGTTTCGTCAAAACGCTGTGCAGCTTTGATCAGCCCGATATTACCCTCATTGATCAGGTCGGATAAAGGGAGTCCCTGTCCCTGGAATTGTTTGGCTACAGACACGACAAAACGGAGATTGGCTTTGGTCAGCCTGTCGAGCGCCGCTTTATCACCCTCTTTTATTAAACGGGTTAGCTGAATCTCTTCTTCCGTTGAGATCAGGTCTACTTTGTTGATTTCCTGCAGGTACTTTTCCAGGCTCGGTGATTCCCGGTTAGTAATGGATTGTGATATCTTCAGCTGGCGCATACTCATTTGCTTTATATTTAAGGATTTTAAAAAGGATTTTTACAGGATGATTGAGAGCCCAAAGTGAACGGAAGTAGAAGGAAAAGAAAATAGAACCTTCTACTGTTCTTTTGTAGTGGTTTACTTACATGGGTTAAAAGTTAGGCCTTAAACCAGGGGAGTATCTATTCTTTTACTGAAGGATACAGCTTAGTTTCTCCCGGCAAAAAGACTCCGGGACTGATTGTAATAACGATGCTGACTGCTGTTCACCTGATACGGGGAATAAATACCCCGCCAATCATGTAAAATCATTTTGCAGAGGATTTGTATTACTGGATTATATAGGTTATTCCACTAATATTTTGCCGGAATGAACCTGTTTTGAGCCCGCCTCCATAACCGATCCTGTCAAGGGATGTGTACCACTGGTAACTTACCGGGCCGATACTTTTTATTTTTCCGCGGATCATTTTATCATCGAAGGAAGAGTAGTAAGTAATGGCTGAGCTGCCAATAGTTTTCAGCTTACCTTTTGATCCTTCGTTTTCAAAAGAAGAATAGTAATCCAATGCCAGGCTGCCAATATTCCTTAGTTTCCCTTTTTGAGTTACATTATCATAGTTGGTATAGTAGTCCAGTGAAAAGGTACCAACTGATTTTAACTTGCCAATCTTATTATCAGTTTCATATTGGTCATAGTAGGTGAGTAAACAGGTGCCGATCGTTTTTACTTTGCCGCGGACAACAGAGTCGGCCTCAGGACCGTAATAATCTATCCTTCCCATAAACGGCTGTAAATTGGGGGCATAGTAATTGGCATTTCGTTCAGATTGCAGTTCAATTCCCCATTCCATTACCTTGCCTTCCTCAGAGATCCTTATCAATACGTTCTGGTCAGTCATAAAACCTAAAGAAGACAGGCTACTGCCACCTCCAAAGCTAACCTGGCTCAGCTGTTGTGAATAAACGGACAAGCTGAGCAGCCAAAATGGTATCAATGAAAATAATTTCTTCATAGACTATAAAAAAGGGTGAAGTTATTAAATCTTGGGGTTTTTCATGAAAATTTGATAATGTTTATGTGTACACCATATTGGCATATAAGACACAGTAGTTAAACACATAGGTGAATACTATTTGTAACCTATCCACCTATTTCAGGTGGTTCAAAAAAGGGGAAACGACACTGTAACAGTAAATTCCGAAACCGGGAAAGCCTGCTCCTTTTATTTTAGTATAAATAGCTTCACAAAATTTTGTAAACAAAATCCTAAAGAAAGCCGTGGCGCCGTTTTTTCATAAAACTTTGTTGTAACAGCTCCAGGGTATTTGTGGGTATGTTCCACCAACGTAATTTTTCACTTCCTTAAAACTACAAAAGCCTATTTGATGCTTCTCTACACTTAACCAACAATTATAACACTGGTTACGCCGCCCGACAATGGATAAATTTCTGTATACTGACGGAACAAATGGGGTAAAAGAGGTACAATCGCAGCAAGAATTAGAAAACCTTATTGCACTTGCCACAAGGCCGGATGCAATACGTATATGGTTATTCAACAGCAATGAATGGATCAGTTATGCCGCATTCCGGAAACTGGTGCCGGCTCTTGTCAGTAAAAACAAGGCCCTCATGAACAGCAGCCCGGTTCCAATACTCAGTGCAGAGCATTCATCATCCGTACCTGTTTATCAGCCGGTCAATCGTGGAAATCGCTGGCTGAAAAAAACACTCTACTTTACCGGTGCCGCCGCAGGGATTTTCCTGGTATTCAATTTTACAAAGATAAAATGGGAGAAAGTTGATCCTGTAATGAACAGTGCAGTAAGACCGGCCAATGTACCGGTAATGGATATAGACTCGCTGATCTATGAAATTGAAGATACAAGAGGTCAGTCCCTGGACAGGAATACAAAATCAAATCTCCGTCTCCGAAACACCTGGCCGGAAAGAATCCTGCTTCAGGTAAAAGCTGACAGGGAAACCAATAGTAGCAGTTCCCGTTTTTTTAATATCGATGTTTCTATTGATAACACTACCGGCCTCAACCTCGACAATGCGGTGGTGAAATTATCTGTATGGAACAATATGAAGCTGAGCCTGACGGATACGGTCAGTTTTGGTACGATCCGCTATGATAAAATAGCCAGGCGGGAACTTGATTTCCGCTATAAAGGAGACAGCATTTCTGTTTCCTTTGAATCGATCGGGGCCAAAGCCTTTAATTTCTGTTATGCAGCAGCAACTAAAAATAATGCTGGTAATTATAACGATAGGTGGTTTTGCAGAGAGTAGTTGAAAATTCTATTTAACACGAAAAACTGATATATAAACAATTGAATTTATTTTAAACCTTACCAAACAATGGCCCTTTACTATTTACCTGTTTTGATCCGCAGTGACCGGTATTTTGTTGCCCGGCTCGAGCATACCAATCAATCGGTGCAGGAAACAGATTTCAATTTTGTAGTGCATGCAGAAGACCGTGTGCTGACTCCCTTGCTCACCATCGAAGACCCCGGGAAGATCGTACTCAACCAGATGGCCCCGTCTGACCGGCAGGATATCCCGCTACGGGAATGTCATATCTCGTTACGAAAAATGGGCAATGATTTTGAATTGCTGATCAAAAAAAATTCGGGTTTGATAGTAGAGCCGTTTTATGATGAAGCATCAGGATTGCGCCTCGATTATTCAGCCGACCAGAAAAGGGTTTCGGTCGGGTTTTATAAATACAAAGTAGAGCAGGTACCATTTCAACTGAAATTGACCCTGCAACACAGTGAAGAAGAAAAATATTCCGGTGAGTTTCAGTTCACGATTGTCCGTTCCAAAGACTGCCAGCGGGTTGTTATTGATTTTGGCAGCGAAGCCAGCCAGGTAGGGTATAAGAATTGCGGCCCGCAATCGGCCGTGGTCTCCTATGATATTTTAGAGAATATCATCAGCCAGTTAAATATAACGGACAGCAGCCGGAACTGGAAAAGAGAAGATTTCCTGAACCAGGAATCGGGACAACCCATGCTGTACCGCTCATTTTATGCTGTGAAAAAAAGGATCAGCCAGGAAGAACGAAAAACATTCCCGTTCAATTTTACCAGTAACCTTGTCAACGATGAAATACGGTTGTTCATCACCCGCCAGGAAGTGGCCGCCACCCAGGTTTCTTTCCGCGATGAATACGAGATCATTCCCAACCTGAAACTGGGTATCGAAAAAAGCTTACAGCTCTCTATGGGCAACTACACCGAAGATTACAGCATCCGTTCGCATAAGAAAGAGCTGATCAGTGCGGTATTATTACGGATACTTCGATTGATGATCAGCACCAAGCCATCCTTCCGGCAGGGTGGTATGATCGTAACCTTACTGGTGCCCAATATTTATACACAGCATGATGTGTTTGAATTGCTGAATGAATTAAGGAACCAAACTGGCAGTTTGCAGAGTTCGTTTGGTATTACTGACGATGCCTTATATATCGAATACGAGACTATTTCAGAAAGCGATGCGGCATTTATGGGTTACCAGCAAACCCATGCTGAAGAAGTGAATCTTTCGAACGGGGAGATAGCACTGGTTATTGACTGTGGTAAAGGCACCACGGATATCTCTATGTTATTAGCCGACGATAACGAAAATTATTCCAGTTTCTTCAGAACCGGTTTTGCCGGTGCGGGTAATGTATTGCTGTATGGATTTGCTGAAGACTTTCTGACACTGGTATTGAAAGCTATTCCCGGAAGCAATGATCTTTCCGTAAAAGACTTTATCCGCCGGCATATACTCGACCAGAACCTGACAGCAGATGTATTGAATTTTATACAGCTGATGGAAGAGCAGAAAAAGAAATTTGCCAGCCTGCCCGCAGGGTCCCGTGGGCAGACGGTTAGTATTACGGAGTTTGCACAACTGGCCGAAAACTCAATGAGCACAGAAAGAACGATCGGCAATCTGTATAAAGACCAGTCAACCTTACTGCAATATGCGGATACAATATTAAAAGACAGGAGTATCCGCTGGGATGATGAAGTGACAGGCATTATCAGCAAGGCTACCGATTGTATCGTGCATTGTATCATTGCCAGTATCAAAGACGTGATGACAAAAGATATTAAGAAACGTATCAAAACCGTGATGCTGAGTGGCCGGGCCTTTTATTTTGATGCATTAAGGATCAAGCTGGAGAAGGAACTTAAAGACTTATTGGGCACGACGGTCAAAATAAATACGGTGCCACCGGGCAGGGCTTTGAACAATAAAAATGTAGCTATCCACGGCGCATTCAGCGGAGCGTATAAGATCACTGATTTTACCGGCATCCCGATCGACAAGAAAGAAGGATTATCCCGGAACAATGATGTGTTGAACAATAATATCTACTTATACCGCGGTATTAAGATCGAACCCGGGAATGATATTCTATACAATGCTGCCGTGGTGCGCCGGAATAACCAGGAGCTGAAAGCTTTTAAGAATAAAACTGTGGATATTTATTTTACCCGGGATAATATTTACTTGCGCCTGATGGAGAACCAACGGGTAAAAGATGTGCGGTCCTTATACAGCATTCTCACTTCTGTATCAGAAACCTTTTCACCTATACAGGATATGAAAGCAATTTCCATGTTCCCGGGCTATTCCGGTGAGCTGGCTTCGGTGAACGCAGTATATAATGATGTAGTGAAGGAAAAACTATCCGGGTCAGCCAAACTTGTAAAGAAAAAACAGGGCATTCTCCAATTTTTTCATTTTTAATGAGTAACAATATGCATATGCGTTATACGATCTATACTTTTTTTATGCTGCTGTTTTTCTCCGCAGGATTGCAGGCTCAACAACCAATTGTGAAGCCTATCCGTATTGTGGACACCCTGACAACACAGGAAAAAACAGGACGTAACCCGGTTATATTAAAGTCCGAGCTGGATTCCATGATCAAACAATTCAATGACAGCCAGCCGGTGCAGCTTGTAAAAGAGCCAGTAGTGGAGGCAGCCGATAATACCAACCTATACATACTTGCCAGTCTATTGGCAATTATCGCCCTACTAAGCTTTATCCTGTTTATATTCTACCGGCATCAGCAGAAAATAAACCGGACGATTGCCGGCTTGCAGGAAAAGACAAAGCAACCTCCAATGGAGAGTAGCAACGGACTAAACCCTGCTGGCAAAGAGAAGAAGGGGAAAGTAACGCCGCAGTCATTAGAAAATAAGATCAGTGACCTGAATGCTGAACTCAATAAATTATCCAAAGAGAATGAAGGGCTGAACCGGGTGATCAAAGAGTATAATGGAATACAGCATGAGTATGATTCACTGCGGCATGGGATGCGAAAAGCATATAAAGTAAAGAACTATCCCGGCTATGATAAATCAAAGGATGAAACACTTGCCATGCAGGGTGTACTGGAAACTGAAAATGCAGTGGCTGTTTTTGCCTATGAAAAATTTTTGAAGCCCATACTGGTAATAACGGATGCCAATAAGAACAGCCCGGCTAAGCTCAACGAAGCAGACCGGGAAAAATTATTGGACCTGTTGATCTCTTTATCGCTGCTGTATATTGAATACCTGTATCTCCGGGTCAATGATCTGTCCATCGGCGGCAAAATGGTGGAACGCATTCAAAACCTCAGTAAAGGGAAAGGATTAGACACATCACAGCTGAAAAAACTGAATACAGAGTTCGGCAGCCGGGCATTGGTGATCAAAATGGCGCTTGATAAAGCTGCGTTGCACAAGCTGTCTTATCCTGTTTTTGATGAAACGAACCTGAATAATCAATAACCCTTACCATGCTGAAATTTCTCACCAGTCTTACCTTTTTATATGCCTTTGTCATTGGCGTTTTGCTGCTCTATGGATTTTTGTATTATAAAAGTATTATAAAGAATGGTTACCAGAAAAGAAGATTCCCCCTCGTATTCCTGCTGATTGGCGCAGCCTGTTTTTCCTTTTTATATTTTAATATTTATGCGTCGTTATCGTTGAAGACATTCAGCAACCTTGATCATCATTTTATCCGGCATGATGGGTTCCTGGTTGCCGGTCGCATTGAATTGGGGATGACTGACACCGTTAATTACAAGGGCAATTCCTTCAATCTTTTTGTGCTGGATAAACAGGCTGGCCAGTTACAGGTAACATCAACATATTCCGAAGAACCTTTTTACGCAGCATCAGGAAGCACCTATCAATTGTTATCGGCTAGTTATCCAGCCGCAGGTCATAGCTTCTCTTTCCGGGCTGATACTGCCATGGTCAATATCAGGGCTCTTGCTGACAGTAGTTTTGAGCTGACCATAAATAGCAAGGTAGTTGGACGGTCGGCTAAGGATATACGAAAAGGACTTTCGGCCTGGAATGTAGTAAAGGATAATATCGCTTTCATTAATTCTTCCTGGTATACACAGGAGCAATTGGTGGGGGCGCTGAAGAGTGTTTACCTGTTACGGGACAATGTTTCCAGGAATACTGCCGGGGATTTAAAATATTTTTTATCAGGCCGCTTATTTCAGTATGCCAGTTCTGTAAGCTATGATGATAAAACTATTCAACCCGGGAACACCGCCTTTCTTTCTGTCATTGCGGATAAAAGTACCCTGGCCTGGGGCATTGGGTTTTTGGATAATAACAGGAACCAGTTCCGGGTACAGTATCTCGGTGCGGACAGTTTTGCATTGCTAAACCGTTACCCGGTTTCTTATCCGCTGACGGAAGAAGACAAGACCGACTGGTCCGGGCACCGGGTCAATAAATTTTTAGTATCGGATCCACGGGATATGCAGGCAATGCCGGCAGTTTTTGGTGAAGGATTTATGTTTGCCCCTTTCAATAAGGACAATTCTATTGATTTCTCGCCAGTCTTATTAAGTTACCGGAAAAATAAGGCCAATGAAGCTTTGGAGCTTCAAGCTAAGTTTATGCATGCTGGCAGTGCATCAATTGTTTCGGCCAACAATCAGCTGATCCTCCCTGCCAAATCTTCCAACTTTGCCTGGAACTTTTCTATTACCAATTCATTTAACTGGAATTTTGGTAACAGAATATTGCCTGCCCGCACCTGGCAGTTATTGTTATTCGGCACCCTGCTTTTCTTTTTTATACTGGTATTTGCCAGTTCCTTGCTCAAACCGGCCAACCAACTAAGCTGGATCTGGCAATTACTTTCCTGTGTTACGCTCGTACTGCTGACGACCCGTTTCTTTTTATATTGGCGCTACAAAAGTTTCCCGCCTTACGAGGGATTGGACCTGCCTTCCCAGCAACAGCTGAATAGTTTCTCCAATTTCGGTATTATTCTTTTTACAACGATCGCACTGGCGATCATCTTCGGGTTTAGTTTCCTGCGGTATTTATGTGTTGCTGTCCGCAAGCGTTCAGCTGCTTTATTAAAGCGTTCTTATCAAAGCAATGACAATAACCAATTGATCAGCGAAGAAAAAATTGCTCATTCGATCACCGGTAACCGAATCGTCAGGAAAAGCGGGCTTCGGGTAACTTATTTTATTCCTGGCTACTGGATCCTTGTGGGTGGAGGAGCTTTTGCCGCACTCAATCATTTTGATCCTACTACCTGTCGTCACCTCGCCATTGCACTGGTACTTCTTTATTTTGTTTTCTTATATATTTCCTACCGCCATTCTCCCTTAGTGGTGTCAGCAGGGAAAAGCTGGTGGGGTATCAGTACCGGCAGATCATTTGATATCATTATGAATAACCCGGTCAAAGTATTGCTGTCGGTCAGTCTCCTGGGATTATTCGCTTTTGTGGATATTGGATTTGCCATCATTTTCATGAACTTCCTCCTGTTCAACGAAGCCTTTCTCTGTATCAATTATTCGATTGCGGGCCTGTCTGCCGGGAGTAAGAAAAATGCGTCCCTGTTCGGACTTTTGGGCACTGGCTACCTTGCATTATTTGCTATCAATCTTGTATTCGGCCCCTATATTTTTAAATACCTGCTTGAACTTCCTCAATTGCTCTATGTAGCGGGCTATATTGTTTTTGCGGTCATCATGGCGTACACAGTGGTTCGTCTATTGCACCGCTTACCGGGCCGGAAAAAAGCCCTGACCGGTTTTGGAACAGCGGTCTTCTTATTTGTCATTGCTTTCCTGTTCTTTCCTAAAGAACGTATACTGGAAAAAGCAGCCATCACCAAGTATCGTATTGATGTTATGACAATGCCGGTTGACAAAGCCATCGAAATTGCTTACCAGGATGGAAAGACCTATGAACCGGTGATCAGGGCTGCCCAGAATCAATGGTTCATCAATACATTTATCTACGAGCAAAATAATCCTGCAGTCAGTAAAGCCGGGTTCAACCTGCTGCCACATGCGCCGCAAAATAAAGGAGCTAAATATAATGCGCAGGCCACCGACCTGGTAGCCAGTCGTTTTTTTATTGCCGAGCATGGAAAATGGTCTGTACTCCTGTATGTGTTATTACTCTTGATACCGACCACCTTATTAGCATCGTTTTATAAATTGTATCCTGATTTTACCAACCGTATCAATAACAATTATCCTACGATCACCACAGGTTTTTCTCTGCTGAATTATTTATTGATCACTGCCTTGCTGGTGATACTGGCTGCAACGGGCCGTTATATTTTTTTCGGACAGGACCTTCCCTTTGGAAGTATCCTTAGTAAGCAATCCATTTTGTTCCCTTCCATACTGATCGTGACCATTGTTTTATTATTTAAACATATCCCACTGGAGCAGTACCCCAACCGGAAAAAATTAATTCCCGGTGGAATTGTTTTTGCGGGGTTAGCCTTATTATTATTCCTGGTAAAACCGGTTTTTAATAAAGACAAGGAGTTTGGTGTCACGGGTCTGTCAAAGGATATGGATGCATTTATAGAGTTACGGCTTCAGCCGCTGTTCGATCATTTTGATTCATCCCGGTCTACAAAAAAATTATCGATAGCTCAAAAAGATAAATTGTTCAGTGATTCGCTTCGAAAACTTCAATTGGCGGGTTTGCTGGAAGATGCAGGACCTTTCTTTTCAAAAGAAATAGAATTGTATACCCGCAGCAGTTTCTCCAGGCATTTGGACCAGGGCAGGATGCTTTATTTGGATATGTATTCCGGTAAACCGCAGCTGGCTGTGAACGACAATTATTTCCGTGTCGAACCGCCGCCGCATTTACAGCAGTTTTGGACCGGTAATGTCTTTGGTGACAGCAGCAATTATACAATCACTTTATGGAATGCAACTGATGGATCGGTCCTTCATCAACGGATGAGCATTGCTACAGAGGATCAAAATGCCGCAATGATGAACGGATTGCAACTGGCATTTAAAAAACAGGAAAAGGGAAGCCTTGTAGAACAACTTTGTTTGATCAATCGTTCTGGTTCAGCTCTCGGGCTCACAAGAGATAAAGCCTCGCTCTCACTTGCTGTAAATGACACTTTGGTACTTCGTAACCCTGATAAGATACGACTGAAGGATGCTGCAGGCATTGAGCAGGTGCTGATCATAGAGCCCGATGCTTTCATGAAGAATTACTATGTAAATGGCAGTCGCTTTTATGTGTACCCCATGGGCGCCAATTTTACCTGGGCCCGGAATTTTGCTGAAAGTGTTTCTTCAGAGTATATGGGCACCGGACAGATGAAGCGTAATGCATTTATTTCGCTGGATGCAGCGATCACGGATACTTTGTCGGCTAAGATCAAAAAAATGATGATGACTGATACGTCCTATAAAAAAGGAGCCGAGTATGGTATTTGTATTGCCGATGGTAATGGCAGGTTAATAGCGATGACTGATTTTATCAGGGACATGAACCGCCCGGACCCGAATGACAAAGCAGGATTTAATAAAGTGATACTGGGTGATAATGGATTCGTATCCCAATCCCTGTTGCGCAAACAGGTGGGAAATATCAATTTATTACGGATGAATCCCGGCCCGGGTTCTACCTTAAAGCCCATTGTATTTGCTGCTATTGCTTCTCAACTACAATTGGACTGGGATGCTTTTGCCGCGGAAGGATTTTCAAAGAAACAGCAATTCTTTGGGGGGGAGAAAGTAGGAGAGTATGATTTTGAAAAGAATAATGGCCGTATTGCATCGGTGGTCGATTATTTACGCTACTCGGATAATTATTATCATGCAAATTTGCTCCTGCTGGGTTCTTATTCCAAACAAGGTTTACAGGATCTGCTGGCCCGGCATTTTGCCCGGCAGAATGCGACGGCAGCATATAGCTGGCCCTATTTCAGTTACCAGGGAAAACAATACTGGCTGAATGGATTTGAAAACTGGCCCGGCTATAATAACGGAAAAGCAAATTTTGGTTCTGATAGTTCGTTCGTGTCGGTCGGTTTAGTGAATAATTTTGGCATCTATACATTCCGGAACGGCAAAGGAGCGGACCGGTTTTCATCTGTATATGATTCCTTGTTGTTTCGGGAGTCCTACAAAAAATCCGGGTTTATTTTACCAGAGTATGCCCTGTTTGACCAAAAAGGAACAGGCATGGACACCCGAAAACCCAATGAAGTATTTATGTCCTCCTTCCGTGGGCATGTAAAAGGAAGCAGCCAGGTAATGGTTCCCCCCTTAAAAATGCTGGATGTATTTGGCAAACTGGTCAGCCAGAGTAAAAATTATGCGTTAACCCTGAACCCTTATGCTGGTGAAAGCGAATTCACGCCTTTCCATACAGATAACGGGGTTCGTTATAATAACTACCTTTCTATTATCCGGGAAAAAGTGATGGAAGGAATGAAACAGGCACTCTTTAATGGAACGGCAGCAAGATTGGGTAGACAGCTTAAAAATGGAGCTCCTTATTACTATTACGCCAAAACAGGCACTACAGGTGATGATGAAACCAAAACAAAATCTAAATTGTTTGCGATTGTCATCTCGCAAAAGGATATAACCGCTCCTGATTTTAATTTCAGGAAGAATAAATTTTACACCATCTACTTTACATCCCAGAATGGGCCCGTAAAACAGAATGAGGAGTTCCAGGCAGCCGTGATCCGTTTTGTACAGGAATCACCGGCATTCAAAAAGTATATGAACGGAAAGTATTAATGATTTTCTTCCATTGGCATCGACAGTACTTGTTCAACCGGTACCATCTCTCCGTTCATTAATAAGTAATGAGGGGAATCTTTGCTGACCTCCTGTAACAATTCTGTTTCTATTTGTACTCCATCTTTTAAAAAATTGTTGACCGGAAGCGACATCCAGTGCAGGCAGCGGCCCGTTTCATGATAAAAAACAGAGAATTCTTCTTTAATAAAAGAGACACCGTCCTGGATCAGGTTGACCCCTTCTCCCAGGTGTTTTTTGGCATGGTCATACGATTGTTTAAGGTAAGAGTTGATGGTCATTTTATTGTCCTGGAGAATATCAGGTTGTACTACACTGGTTGGCTTTGACATATGCAATCGTTTTGCCGGTATGAAATAAATTTCCGTGCCAGATTTTTTTTGGGAAATGATGTACAAATGATAATCAATTTCTTGTTGCAGCAAATGTGGAAAAAATCTGTTAACGCAAAGAGAACTTAATGTTGTAATTACATTATTTTAATAATATGAAGAGAGGCCAGTATTCATTTTCCCCATTCCCATAATCCCCATTTTACGGTGTCGGGAATTTTTTCCCCGCTTTGTTTCAGGGTTAAGAGTATATTTCCCGGTGCTGTGATTCGTGTGAAATGAAATAATCAAACAGCGGTAATACCCCTTTTTTAAACCCTTTTACTTTTCCTCCCTGTTCCCAACTGCGGGTCAATAACGCTGCAATACCTGCTGCTGATTCTTCTAAAGCTTTTTCTAAGGATGTTCTGTCAAAAGCCGCATCTTTATTAAGCGGGGTATATTTTGTAAAAATATCTTTAGCGCAGATCTCCAGCCATTGCATCCGCACATTATGTATATGTATCCATTGTTGGTATATAGTCCTGCAGCTCCGGTTACTCAGCGTTTTTAGCATACCGGTATCAGTAATGGCATTGATCAGCAGGTCATTCATCTTATGATGGGTAAGCCAGGTAGCCAGGAGCTGTTCTTTCATATGGTGTAGTTGAGCTAAAATAAAAAATCCCTCTCATATAGAATGAGAGGGATTTTTATAGTGGTTTTAAATTAAGTATTAATTATTTGGCTTGGGCTTGGAATCCTTATTTTCTTTTACCCATTGTTCATACGCTTCAGCACTCAGTACTTCACCTGTGATTTGAACTGTTTTAGGTCCACCAATTCCGGCAAACGATATATATACATCTTTAGTAAATGGAGATACGGCTGCTGCACTATATTGAACTTTCAACATCGCAGTTTGACCAGGCATGATTGGGTCAACAATCTTCTCAGGGGTTGTACAACCGCAACTGGCCCAGCTGTTTTCTACCACGAGTGGTTTGTCACTGATGTTTTTAATTTCGAATGCATAGGTAACAGGTGTACCAACTTTCACTTTCCCAAAATCATGTTTTTCAACATTGAATTTAGAAACATCATCAGCTTTAGGTTGTGCAAGGGCAGCAAGGCTGAAGGTAAAAGCAGCGGCGAGAAATAAGATTTTCTTCATGATTTACAAATTTTAAAAGGATTGTTTTTTTAAATAATCAACAGAGGCATTGGCCGGTGCAGATCCTTCGGGAGCTTTCCATACAATACCTTTGATTTTTATTTGTTTTGTTTGGGTTGAATTGTAGGTAATCGTAATAAATTTTTCAAAAGCACCTTCTGCCGCGGCATTATAACCAACTTTGATCTGTGCAGAAGCTCCGGCGGCAATCGCTTCGCGGCTCCATTCAGGGGTAGTACATCCGCAACTGGCATGTACATCATCCAGTTTCATTGGAGTTTTGCCATTATTGGTAATAGTGAAAGAATAATAGACGGGTTTGCCCTGAGGTATTTTTTCAAAGTCATGCTCAGTTTCTTTCAGTGTCAGCTTATCTTCTACAGGAACAACATTGGCAATAGCCGGTGCTGTACCATGGTTATGACCATCATTAGAAGAATGTCCGTTTTGCTGGGCAGATACTCCTGATGCGAGTATCAAAACAAAAAAAGTGAAAATCCTATTTTTCATAAAGTATATTTAGGAGAAGCCAAATTTAAACAAAAGATGCCATATTACATAGATGGGTTGCAGCGTGTTAAGAGTATTTTTTTCACCCGGGGAAGGATGGCTTCCCACAAAGTGGAGAACTGAGCCGTTGGGTGTGGGCAATCTTCCTATTTTTGCCACATGGAATCAATACCGGCCATATTGGTTGATACAGAAAAATTGTCTTTTGACAAATTTCGGGATGCGGTGCTGACTGATTTTCGGATGGCCTGTATTAGCAGGGAAACCAGCTTGTTAGGGCGTAAGGAGGTATTGGGCGGTAAGGCCAAATTCGGCATTTTTGGGGATGGAAAAGAGGTGGCCCAGGTGGCTATGGCCAAATTTTTTCTACCCGGCGATTTTCGCAGTGGCTATTACCGCGACCAGACTTTTATGTTTGCAGCCGGGTTGACCACCGTTGAGCAGGTGTTTTCACAATTATATGCTGACCCGGATGTGGCCAACGAGCCATTTAGTGCCGGGCGCCAGATGAATTGCCATTTTGCTACTAAAACCGTTAATGAAAGTGGTCAATGGCTGGATCTGGCAGGCCTTAAAAATATTTCCAGCGATATCGCCCCTACGGCCGGGCAAATGCCAAGGGCTCTTGGTTTGGCCTACGCTTCCAAAGCTTTCCGGTCTATCGAACAATTGCATTCATTCAAAGGATTGTCGCAAAATGGTAACGAGGTTTGCTTTGCTACCATCGGCGATGCGTCTACCAGCGAAGGCCATTTTTGGGAAACCATCAATGCAGCCGGTGTGCTGCAGGTGCCTCTGGCCGTTTTTGTTTGGGATGATGGCTATGGTATTTCAGTACCCAAAAAATTCCAGACCACCAAAGGTTCCATTTCTGATGCCCTGAGTGGAATGCAAAAAACAGCTGACAGTAATGGTCTTACTATCTATAAAGTCAAAGGCTGGGATTATGCCGGCATGTGTGAAATATTTGAAGAAGGTATCCGGCTGGCGAGAGAAACCCATACACCGGTTTTGTTTCATGTAGAAGAAATAACACAACCGCAGGGACATTCTACTTCGGGTAGTCATGAACGGTATAAATCACCGGAGCGGCTTGAATGGGAAAGAGAATGGGATGGTATCAAAAAGATGAAAGAATGGCTGATCGAGAATGGACTTGCTGAAGCAGAAGAACTTGATGAGATCGCAGACAAAGCAAAAAAACATGTAAGGGACAGTAAAGCGGCGGCCTGGGAAAAATTTATTGTCCCGGTAAAGAAGCAGGTAGTAAGAACAGCTGAACTGATCCAATCCATGGCTGCTGCATTGCCGGAGCATACAACTGTCCTGCAAAAAATGGCGTTGGAATTATCGGCAAGCCGGGAACCCCTGCGCCGGGATGTTTTAAAAACACTCCATGCCGCATTGAATCTGGCGGGTAATAACGATGCGGCTTTCTGGACAAAAGATTATTACAAGGACCTGCAGGCAGAAAATGCAAAACTATATAACACACATCTCTATAACGAAGGGGTAAAGAGTGCGCTGAAAGTAAAGGAAGTAAAACCTGTTTTTGCAGCGGAAGCACCCTTGTTAAATGGATTTGAAGTGTTGAATAAATTCTTCGATGAATTATTTACCAGCAATCCCAAAGTGCTGGCATTTGGTGAAGACCTCGGTTTTATCGGGGATGTGAACCAGGGCTTTAGTGGTTTACAGCAGAAGCACGGTAACCAGCGGATCTTTGATACCGGAATCCGGGAACTTACCATTATGGGACAGGGGATCGGTTTGGCCTTGCGCGGGCTGCGACCAATTGCAGAAATTCAATACCTCGATTATCTGTTATATGGTTTACAGCCGTTGAGTGATGATGTGGCCACGCTGCATTATAGAACGGCGGGTCAGCAAAGTTGCCCGGTGATCATCCGTACCCGCGGACATCGGCTCGAAGGTATCTGGCATAGCGGTTCACCTATGGGAATGGTGATCAATGCACTGCGGGGTATCTATGTATGTGTACCACGAAATATGACCCAGGCTGTCGGTATGTACAATACTTTATTAAGAAGTAATGACCCGGGCCTGGTGATCGAATGCCTGAATGGTTACCGGCTGAAAGAAAAATTACCCTCCAACCTGCTGGAGTTTACTGTACCACTTGGCGTTCCGGAAGTAATAAAGGAAGGAACAGATATAACAATCGTTTCTTATGGCTCTACGTTGCGTATCATACAGGATGCTGTAATGGTGCTGGAAGCGCTGGGAATCAGTTGTGAAATAGTGGATGTACAAACCTTATTGCCTTTTGATATTCAGCATATCATTTTAGACTCGCTCAAAAAAACCAACCGAATTGTTTTTGTGGATGAAGATGTTCCAGGTGGGGCAGCGGCGTATATGTTCAATAAAGTAATGGAAGAACAAAGCGGTTATAAATACCTGGATGTGGCACCCCGTACCATTACCGGTAAAGCGCACCGGCCGGCCTATGGCAGTGATGGTGATTATTTCAGCAAACCCAATGCAGAAGAGATCGAAACGATTATCAAGGAAATGATGGCAGAATAGCTACGGTGTCCGTTTCAAGTTTTTTGCGGCCAGCAACACCTAGCCCGCAAAGTAGCAAAGCAACACTCCATGAATCTCCTTGTTCTAATATCTTTTAGCTTAAACGTTATAGTAATTTTTGCAGCAACCCTGCCCGGAATAAGAACACATTGCTGCTTTCCATAAAATAAACTACCTTTTAGTGTAATTATTAATGTTCACTAAAATCAACGATCATGGCCATAGTAAAAGTTATTGAAGTAATCGCTTCATCAGAAAAAAGTTTTGATGATGCCGTGAAGCAGGCAGTTAAAGAAACATCCCGGACGATCCGAAATATTGATTCTGTTTGGGTAAAGGATATGAAGGTGCATGTAAAGGACGGAAAGATAAAATCCTACGGAGTAATCTGTAAAGTCTCCTTCCGGATAGAGAGCGAAGAAAAGAAAGAAAAGAAGGATAAAAAAGAAAAAGATAAAAAGGAATAAGCTAACTTAGATAAAAAACTACTATGTCAAAATCACCTTTTACGTTATCGGCAGACGAACAGGCAATTGATACCTGGACATTACTTTACACCCCACCCGGCGGGGGAAAGTATAATGGTAAACTTACTATTACCAACAAAAGATTATTATACGATGCGAAGTATGATGTCTCTGCGAGGGGGTTACTCTCAGAAGCCTTGTTTGTAAAATGGGGAAGCGAAGGCTATCTTGAAATCAATAAAGCAGACATAAAGGATGTGCAGGTGGAAAAAAGTTTCCTGGCAAAAAAAGCCATTCTCACTTTAGCAGATGGTTCCAAGCATACATTTAATTATGGGGCATTGAATATTGATAAAGTGGTTGTTGCCATTAATAGTAAATAATCTGGCAACAGGTTATCGTATTACTCAACTATAAAATCAGTTTACGAAAAATAAATTTGATTGCAACAACATGGATGATAGTTGGTGTAATAGCAACATCTTCGTCTGCTACGGCTCAACCGCTGAGTGGTAAAATATATTTTTCTAACCAACCTTTTACACAAAGCAATGCAGCCAGCAAAAATATTTTACATCTGCTGATTATATCTATGGCAGGTTTGAATTAGACAGTGCCACCATACAAAACTCCTTCAGGATATTAGAACCCAACGAAAACTATCCGCAGGCCTATTTTTTTTACAAGGTTTACATCTATCACAATGGAGAAGAAATGGTCTTTAACCCTTCGGTAAAGCTTTGTTTGCTCAAAGGCAATGCAAGAAAAAATAAATGGTTCAATTTTGATATGTTACCCGAACCTGCCAAAGCAACTACTGTATGATGCGGCACAGAAAGAGTTAATACTTCCATAAGTACAGCGCCTTTATATGGGCTCATTGACCCCAGCAACTTCAAACAAAATGGAGAATACAAAATAGCCGTAAAATTTTATTACGAATCGTATGATGTATTGAATAATATAGAGCCGGTAGAAAAATGGCCCAAACTGGAGGAAGAATTCAGCTTTATGTTCAGCGATAAAGATGTGCCTATGATCAAAAAAAATGAAATGGCTGCAGATGCTGTTATACAGGAAAAAGGTGTCCAGTAAAGTTACTGCAACACTGTAAGGAAGAAAGAAATGCCACTGGAATGAAGATGTGAGTCTTATATCCGGGATATTCTTCAGGGATCTTTCTTCTCTGGAGCATATAAAAATAATCCACGCCTGCTAAGTTCTTCGTGAATTAGTTGTGCTTTAAAATTAATTTACTACCAGGTGAATATGAATTTAATTATGGTACCCTGAACATGTATAAGATAGCGCTAGCCATCCATACACTGGAAACATAAGCCGGTAATAGATTATTTCTTTCTATAAAAAAACCTGCTATATGAAATCAATTAGATTCCTGCTGCTGGTTTGCCCCGGACTCATCTTGCTACTGGCGATGGCAATGCATAGTCATATCGACTCAATGAGCAGTTGAGTACAACTCAGTGGCAGCGATGGAAAAGATATTTGTGTGAATGACAAAAGTGAATTCTACCTCGTTAATACGACCAACAAGCTTTAAAAGTATGAAGGCCCAAAATAGCGTGAGTTGGTACAGCTCGCTACCGTTGGCAGCTACGCAGAGAACAAGGGCATTGCCGTTTGGTACAGGGATAGGTGTTTTATCTGCGGGGATTGTAAGAATCAGGGTACAAAACCAGTACACTCTTACCATCAGGAATGTGGTTATCAAAAAGAACCTATTGACCTGACTAATGGGCCAGACAGTACTGTATGGAATGTTGATTCCTATACGGGCCGGCTTTCAGTAAAGAAGTGCAGGAACAGCACCAACGTTCCTTCTCCGGGTATTTCAATGATCGGCGCGGGCGGCGCGGGAGTATGGATGATCGATAAACAAGGAAAAATATTTCAATTGAAGGACCGTGTGCATATCAACATGGGGTGGGAACAGAAACCTGGCGGAGATGCAAGAGATATAACAGTGACCAATGATGGATATGCATTCATCGTCGACAACAAAGGAAGGATCTACCAGTGGACCGGGTTCCGGTGGGACCAACTGGACGGGAGTGATGTATTGCGTATCTCTGCGAACGACAGGAAAATCGTGCTTATCAGTAAACAACGGGAGATATATACAAGGAACTATTGAAATTTTACAAGAGTTAATACCACTAGTATGAATAAAAATTATTTTCTCTTTTGCGGGGTATTGTTTTTTTCAACTGTAGTTAATGCACAACCTGAAAGGAAACCTATGGTTCTTCAGTGACAAAGGGAGTGAAAAGAAAGAGCATATCGCAAAGGATAACCGGGTACAGCTTTTTTATTCAAACAAAACCAGTTCTGAGTATTTAAGTTTCTATGGTACAGCTACAATTGTTACCGATCCTGGATAGGCGAAAGAGTTATGGACACCGGTGGTAAAAATTTGGTTTAAAGATCCTAAACTGACAATCTTAAAAGTGAATCCCCAGGATGGGTATTACTGGGATACAAAAGACGGGAAACTGGTCTCCTTATTTAAAATGGCTGTTAGTGTTATTACTGGTAAGGAGCTTGATGGAAGTATTGAGAGGGGAATTAAAAAATAAAACGTAGGTGTGGGTAAATAGGATGGAACGAAGTATTGGAATTATCAAAAAAATTAAATTCAGGCTGATTGTATCTGCATGTTTTTTATTCTGAAAGAGAACGATTTTAAAATTTATAGAATTCTTTCATCCTTGTCATCAGCAGATCTATTTTTCGCCTGGATACCTCCACTTCGTGATTATTGGAAAGGATAACACTTCCCCCTTCGCCACGGATATATTCTTTTATGTGTTCCAGGTTTACAAAATATGATTTGTGAATTCTTACAAAACTGCAGTCTCCGAGTAATTCTTCATAGTCGTGTATAGGTTTCGAAGCACAAATAGAAGCCCGTTGAGTGAAATGAAAATTAGTATAATTAGTGCTGGCTTCGCAATAAATAATATCTTGTATTTCTACTACCTGGAAACCTTTGAGGGAAGGGATACATAATTTCATTTTCTGAGAATTATTCTTGTGCTGAATATTGAGCAATAATGTTTCTACTTGCTGCCCAGTCTTTTTTTCCTCAATTCTTTTTCCGGTCCTTTTCACAGCTTCTGCCAATAATTCATCATCAACTGGTTTGAGTAAATAATCCACGGCACTAAAATGAAAGGCCTGCACCATAAAATTATTATGTGCTGTCACAAAAATGATTTCAAAATTTATCTCGCCCAGATCTTTGAGGAGTTCAAACCCTGATTTACCGGGCATAGCAATGTCAAGAAAGATAAGCTGTGGTGGCATTTGCAGTATCTTATCTTTCGCCTCTTTCGCACTGTTGGCAACGGCAATTACCTCCACTTCAGGGCAATTCAGCTGTAGTAGTTTTTGAAGAGAAGCTACCCCTCTAGGCTCATCATTAATTATTATGGTTTTAATACTGTTCATTCTTCTTTTATTTCAAGTGGTATTTGTAGTGTGACCACAGTGCCTGTTCCTGTATAGCCGGGCAGACCATTTTTATCTTCAATGCGGACACTGCTCTTCAAATTGTACTTTTCATTCAGCAAACGAATACGGTTAAGGATATTTTCAATGCCGACCGAATGATGCATAAGATCGTTCTTGACTTTATTTTTTAAAGATTCATTGATGCCAATGCCATTGTCTTCAATAATACAAATTAACTTGTCATCTTTTCTTTTGAAATCAACACTAATATTAATTTTTTTTTTGGTTGCCCGTAACTCTATGCCAGATTGAATTTTCAATAAAAGGCTGAATTAGCATGGGAGGCAAGACCGTTTCATCAGGATCGAGTTCCTCCCCGGCAAGTAACTGGCAGGTGAAGTGGTTATTTCGTATCTGTTCCATTTCTATATACCGGGCCAGGTATTCCAGGGTTGTACGCAGGGAAATAAAGGATTGACCGGATTGATCCAGTGTCATTCGTATCAGGTGTGCAAACTTGCTCAGGAAATGCGAGGCTTCTTTGTTTTCATTGTTAAGAATCATCTCGCGGATACTGTTCAGGCTGTTAAAAATAAAATGTGGATTCATTTGTGCATGAAAAGCTTTCATTTCAGCTTGCGAAAGTTGCTTATCAATATCGGCTTTTTGCCGAATTTGCCGGATTCGGTAACGGTATAGCAAATAAATAAGGCTGGCAAATACCAGCACAACAGCAAGCAGGAACCAGGTGGTTTTCCAGAAAGGTGGCGTAATAAGAAAAGAAAAAGTTTTCATTTTTTGTATACCTGATTTGCCAGTAGCTTTCAACCAGATAGTATAATTGCCGGGAGATAACCCGGTTAAATTAATATTACTTTGCCCATTTAGGGTCGTCCAGCTCTCTGTTTCAGTTAATTTATAAGCAAACTGATAATTATTTCCGGACTCATAATTAATAATACCAAAATGAAGGGAAAGGTTATTTTGACCTGACTTTAAGCGCATAACTACAGCCGGGTAGAAAAAATGATCTTTATTATTCACTATCAACTCTTCTATCATTAAATCATTGCTGTAATAAGGAGTTTGTGGTTCCGGTAAAGGCATTGTTGCCAGAACATGCTGATTAAACAGGTACAACAACTTCTTTAACGAATCATAATATAGGTAGCGGCTGCTGGGCTTATCTTCCGGCAAGCCGTCCTGGTAATCATACACAACCGTTTTTTTTGTCAACGTATTAAAACCGGTTAGCTGGTTAAGACCTGCTATCCAAAGTTGGTTGTTTATCACCGGGCTAAATCCGTAAAGTATGTCGGAAGGTAATCCGTCCTTCATCGTGTAACTCACGAACCTTTTTTCTTTGATGCGGTATTCAAGCAGTCCGTTAAAATTATTATGCAGCCAGAGTGACCCTTTGTTATCAGCGACCATTGCCAGAATATTGTCTTCATATTTGTTCGGCCCGCTGTAAACAGAAATCAATGTATCAAAAAATTGCCTTTGCGTATTCCACCGGGTCAGTGAATGTCCGCCAATCCATACATCACCAAAAGCATCATAAGCTATACTTTTTACCTTGTCAAATGGAAGGGCTGGATGGGTTTTTGAAGTAAAAAAAGTAAAGGTTCTGGCAGCAATGTTATAACGGGCCAGCACTCCTCCTAAATAACTGCACATCCAGGCATAGCCATCTTTGCCGGCTGGCGCCAGAATGTTTATAGCGGACCAGTTCGGCCCATTTCTTTTTTCTTCCAATAATTTGCCGTAGTGTAGTGTCTTTGTGTCGAACCATAGCAGACCAGCGGTAGTTCCGATCCACAACGTATCCGGATGATACATTTGTACAGAGCTGATCTCATTCCATTGGTTATTTTTTCCATAAAATTCAACTTGCTGTATTGCTTTTCCGGTAGCGGTATCGGCTATTACCAATCCTTTATAAAGTGAAGATCGTCCGATGTATAATTTATCCCTGTACCGGTATGCACAACTAAGACCGCCAGTCAATGAATCGGTTGGTGATAGTTGGTAAGAATAAGATTTTAAAACGCACCCTGCAAGCTTTTGTTGCAGCAAACCTTTTGACGTACCAGCCCAAAGCCGTTTGTCCTTATCTAAGTACAGGCATTGAATTTTATGATTGCCTAAAAATATTTTTGAATTCGCAGTGATCTTTCCAGTCATTCTGTTGATGTGGAACAGGTAAAAACCAGTATTACCTCCATTTACCAGAAAACTGCTGTCATTTAGTAGCATGATCTTGCTTTCCCAGTTAAATTCTTTTGGTGAAAACTCCAATGGTGAAACAACAGTTTTTTTTGCAGCCTTATTGCAATACACGACACTTTTACCTCCATATTGCATAAAAATGAATTCATCACTGCTAAGACGGAAACGGTTTGCCCAGCCCAGGTTATTTTTTAAGGCCCCCTCGTAAAAATTAGTCCATTCATCCTGACTCCCGAATTGCCGGGGTAAATTCTGCAGAAGGGTATTTTTTGAAATTTCATCAAAGATTTTTCTGTCAGCGTTATAATATGCAAGTGCATCTCCTTTTACAAAAACAAGATATTCCTTTTCACTAAGCGGGAAAATATCACGGCCGTAAAGAATTCTTTTTTGGCCAATATCTTTCAATTGATACGCATCATGACGAAAATTCAGTTTCCCGGAGGCATCAAATACATAAAACCCCGAAGCTGTAGTAACCCCATAGGACTTGCCCGGTAATTCCACTGCATCCCATGCCGCATTGCTATAAACCGAAAATGCGGTTGTATCAGGAATGATATAATTTTTAACAGACAGGTCTTTTGTATTCAATAACTGGAAACCGCCATGACTGAGAATGCCTAATTGCTGCGGACCGAATGATTTTAATTTGCTTATTGCGCCTGAGAGCAGCGGCAATGTTTTTGTTCCCTGGAAAAAAGTTTTAAATGCATAGCCATCAAAACGGTTCAACCCAATATCGGTGCCTATCCACATATAACCCCATTTATCCTGGCTCAGGCAGGTAATATAATTCTCACTTAAACCTTCTCTTACGGTATACTGGACAAAATCTTTTTCTTCATATTGTGCACATACAGAATGCAGGATGAAAACTGCCAGTAAAAAAAGAAGAGTCCTTTGCATATGTGAATTGATCCCGGTATAGAATATACAAACTCAGGAAGTACTAAAGTTAAATCTATAATCCAGAAAGAACATGCCGGAAGTACAATCAAACCCCCCGTTGGTGAAATGGGGGCATGGTACAGGGAAGACTAATATAATTTTAAGTTACAAGTATTGGAAAGAGTAATTGATTTAACCATTCAAAAAAAGATATGAAAAAAATTATCGCACTTTGCCTGCTTAGCCTTTCTTTTTTAAACAGCAGAGCAAAAAGTAACCCGGAAAAACCAGGCCCTGCTGCTGGCAAAATGTATTTTTCTGATAAACCATTTACCGCCAGTAATGCCGGCAGTAAAACGAGTTTTACTTCAGGGGATTATATATATGCAAAGTTGGATGTGGAAGGGTCTACAATCAAGGAAGCATTTAAAATGAAGGAAACCGGGAATGCCTATCCTTACCTGGTTGCTGAAGTGCACGTTATAAAGAATGGGCAAACGATAGAGTATAGAGGGAATAATTACCTGCTTATCAGTGATGAAGATAAGAATGCTTCCGGCTTAAGCTTCGATGTTATGCCGAACCTGCAAAATCCACTACTCTTTATTCCATGACCGATGATTTTACAGCAGGCTATGGGTATGTCCCGTTTTATTCCCTGATCATAGGTGAAAAGTTACCCGAAGGAAATTATACCGTAAAGGTGAAAATATTTTACAGGGCGGTGGATGGATGGGGCAAAGAACTATCCCATGAAAAATGGCCTTATATTGAAGGGGAGTTTCAATTTAACTTTAGTGAGAATGATATCGGTAAAATAGTAAAAGACGATAAACTGGCAAATGATATACTTTATGAAAATGCTTTTCGCTATGATAAGCTTCCGGCTGTTTTTTCCAACCCCGGCAAACTTACAGATCCTACTGCCACGGCTGCGAAGGTCGTCGCCATTCTTAAAAGAGACCTGCCCAACAGGACTATTCTGAAATTTGTCGCCGAGCAGTATAGTGGCACACAATGGCATATTGCCAAGGATGATTATGGGCTGCCCAGTTACAAATATTTCAACCCCCATATCTGGGTGGCTTATAAAATGGGCGGTAAATGTTATGTGGGATATGTTACCCTGCGGCAGGTTTACTCGGGTGGGGGCACTTATGGTCCATTAGGAGTAGCCTGGACCTCCACGAAGGACGATAAGGCGATTGACTGCGATAAAGTGAAATAGCAGATCGTATTTATCATTTTTAAACTGTTGAAATAATAAATTTGTGAAAATATACATGCAGCCAAACGAAACAAAAATTGACACCGGGACCATATTATATATTCACCCAATGGCGGAAGATATAACGGAAAACTGAGCATCACCAATAAGAGGCTTTTGTATGATGCCAAGTTTGATGTATCAGCCAAAGGCATTTTATCCGAAGCATTATTTATTAAATGGGGTAGTGAAGGTTACCTGGAAATTAATAAAGCTGATTTAAAAGATGTGCAGGTTGAGAAAAGCTTTTTGGCTAAAAAAGCAATCGTTACGTTATCTGATGATTCAAAGCAAATATTTAACTACGGTGCATTGAATGTAGATAAAGTGGCTGTGCGATTAAAAGCAACTGAGGGCTGAAATTATGACCATTATTCATAATAAAGAGATAACATTTGTATGTGGTGTATAAAGTAGATGGTAAATGTTATGTGGGTAATGTAACGCTGAGGGAAACCTATTCCGGAGGGGGAACCTATGGACCTTTGGAAGTTGGATTTACATCTGCCAGCGGCAGTGGGGGAGATAAAGCAATTGATTGTGCGAAGGTGAAATAACTATTTGCTGTTTAAGTAAATCTTTTTTTATAAAATCACTTTCAGTCTCGCTTGCTACATTATTGATGTTAACATTATTTGCTCATCTCAGTAAAAATGAATGATAATTTCTACCCAAAAGGATAATTTTTTTATCCCCTAAAAACCTAAGGTATGAATATTTTTTCTGGTTATTCCCATTTGTATTATTTCAAACCGGTATTAATGGTCAAACCGGGGTCGGTTTGTATGAAAATCCAAACTACACCGGTGCATTCAAAGCAATGGGGGTAGGTCAATACTTGCTATCTGATTTTAATGACGTAGCATCATCAATTAAGGTACCAGCAGGCATGTGTACTTATATTTCTGAGCATGCTGCAACCGACAGAGGATATGGTATCACAGTTGACCTGTTAGAAGATGTTCCTGATCTGTCCCTTTACAATTTTAAGGACAAGGTTTCTTATGTCAGTGTTTTTTATACCACCCGGGACAATAAGCATATATGGATCAGAAGTGTAAATGTTAATGGCAAATTCATTCCCGGGCATTGGGAGAGAAAAGGAGCCCAGCCTCGTCCATTCAATCCAATTGCAGTTGTTTCTCCTCCCATAGAAGGTCCCTTACCTACCAATTCAAGTGTTCTTTCACTTAGCGGCCCTAATACAATTATTAACAGCTTAGGAATTCAAACAGCCGAGGGTAAAGGTTTATGGGAAAAAGCCATGAACAACCAACTCGCAGTAATTGGTAACAACTTCAGGGGAATTGAAGAAATCGGGTCCGCTTCTTTTCTGAGAGCTTCTAATCAGTATCCCATACCGGATAATTTATACAAAAATTGAATTGGGAAATATTGACATTTGGAATGTAAATGAAATACATCCTGTCAATCAACTCTGGCGAAAAAAAGGAAACGAAATCCTACTTATAGCTATAGCAGAGGGCACCGGTTATTTTCAAAAAACAGGTAATAATGAAATAGATGCTTCGGGGCTAAACCAGGGGAAGCTTTTTTATATTGCATTTACCTTGCCTCCTACACAAACTCCAATAGCTAACTACTTACCTGTATTTGATATAAATGGTGTTGGATTTGAGTTCGCCGATAACCCTATACAGGATATTCAACCCGAAACTGTTACATTAAAGCATGATGGTGTTGTGCGGGTAAAAGTAAATGACAATTTCACTATACGGAATCAAAAAACACACAAATTGTTTTTTGAGAAAGTAAGGAAAAGAACTAATGGTGTTGTGCAGGGATACATTGTGGTTGCGACAGAACCAATCACTAAACAGGACGGTTCAATAAATATTATTTTAAAAGACATGACGATCAGTATCAGTCCCAATAACCCGGAAAAACCACCAACAAAACGAGTGCTGCAATAGTTATTCCATAACAGGTATTGAAAAAGGAAGCAAACAACCCATTTCGAAAGTAAGAAGTTTGACGAAATCCCGGGAAGCAGGGAGATTAGTTTAGAAACCTTTCTTGAATGTCCTCCGTTGGCACCATACAAGTCTCTTTTTTCCCAAACCATTTGTACCGGTTTCTCGCAATAATATTGTAGAAAAAATCCCGGATGAATTTTGGGATGATGATAAATCCATAAAATAATTTCCAGCCCCCATCTAAATATTTTGTAATCCGGAGTGCTGCTGAGGACTGGGTGTAAACTTTTCCGGCATCTAGTAAAATAACCGAATTAAGTGCTGTTGGGTGAAGGTCATATAGCAGAAGTAACCGTTTAGCTGTTTCTCCTTGTAAAGGAGTGAACCGCAGTCTCTTGTTCTTATCTCTTTTAATGGCAAAGTTGGCCCAGTAGTTACAGAAATTGCAAACGCCGTCAAAAAGGATTACCTGATTTTCTTCCATTATTAACAAAGGTAATCCTGTTTTTCGGAGGATAAATTGTAATTTTCTACTATCGAAAATATATGAAACGATTATTACTACTTTTATTACTGATTTATTTATTTGATACTGCCTCAACAGGTCAGTGCAAATATGCTGGTACAAAAAAATCATTAATTGGTAAAGCTTACACGAATAGCCGCAATCTTACAAATCTGAAAGTATGGACATGGATGCATGGAGGATTAAGTAATTCCCTCAAAGAACCTGAAAGGATAGTTTCAGATATATTTATGAAAGGAACAACTTATCTGGTACTCTTCGGTATTATGGAAGACACTGCCTCTGGAAAGTTTAAGGTGATGGATGTGGTAGAAATAAGCGGCGTCTTAAAAGGATGTACAGTACGCAGCAGTTTCTGCCGCCAAAATGGAAAGGAGAATAATTATATAATTGCCTGGGGCAAAGACGGTACCGCGGAATACATGAAACTGATTAAAAAGTTTGGCAATTTGCTCCCTACAGGCGACGGATGAATGCCATACTGGTGGAAGGGATTGATCGCGAGAATATCGGGTGCCGAAGATTTTTTTAAATTTTACCAACTTAATTTGAATACTATGTTTTATAAGCTAAATGTTTTATCCTGGTTGTTGTCAATCATATTGATAATAGGTTGCGATGTAACTAAAAAAAGAAATAAAGAAGTTGCTGCAACAGGTAATACATGGTATCAAAAGGACTATGTGTATTCAGATGGCAATGCCAACCGGTATGTATTCAGTAAAAATGGCTTTGAATATTTTCCGGTAAGTCCGGCTGAAAGTTCAAGCGGTAATAATAGCGGAGGCACCTATATAAAGAAATTACCTGAGCTGAGCTTGTTTTATGCGGTGGTGAATAATATAAAAATGGCATTTGAGACAAAAGCAGACCATACCGATACAAGACAGATGGGTAGTGGATTAATAGAAATCAGGGAAAAAGGAAACCAATCAAAATTTATGATTAAGATGGGTTCCAGGTCACAGCTTTTAATTGAAGAGGGGCTAAAAAAAATAAAAGACGCCAGATAAGTATATTGAATAAGGCCTTACCCCATATTATGAAACACCTTCTGCACATCTTCATCCTGTTCTAAGCGGTCAATCAGTTTACTTACATCTTCCGCCTGTTCATCAGACATGGGAACCGTAACAGTTGGTATCCATTCCAGTTCTGCACTTGTAGGGATTATCTTTTTTTCTTCGAGTGCCTTTTGCATATTGCCAAAGTCAGCAAAGGCACAGCGAATGACTAATATGTCTTCGCCATTTTCGCCGGTGCTTTCTCCGAGCCCTTCCAGGCCAAAATCAATCAACTCCAGCTCCATATCTTCTGCATTAAGCCCTTCTGGTTTTAATTTGAAGCACCCCATTTTTTTAAATTGAAATGCCACACTGCCACTATTGCCCAACGCACCATGCCCTTTTGTAAAACATGATTTTACATTTGCCACTGTTCTTACATGATTATCGGTAGCCGTTTCTACCAGTATTGCCACACCATGTGGTGCATAGCCTTCATAGAGTATCTCATCATAGTTTACCAATTCTTTACCCTGCGCCCTTTTAGTAGCAGCTTCTACCCGGTCCTTTGGCATACCCACACTACGAGCATTCTGAAAACAACGGCGAAGGGCGGCATTTTGATTTGGGTCTGGTCCGCCTGCTTTTACAGCAATAATTATCTCTTTACCGATACGGGTAAAGTTTTTTGCCATTTTGTCCCAGCGGGCAGGAGCGAGGCAAATATTAGTACGGGAGAATTGACCATATGAATAAATATAAAAACTTTAACCTGCGGTTTTTATCAGCAATGCCATCTATTAATATTACCCTTTTCTTTTAAAAAATAATAAACAAACTATTTGATTAAGTTTTTGTAGGTTCTTTGTTAAACAGGTATAAAATTTTGCAGATTCAACTTATGATGGTAAATTTAAAAACCTAACTACTAAAACTGCTATTATGAAGAATTTTTTTTTGCGAAACTGTATTACAGTTTATGCCACACTATTCCTGGTTTTTTTTACAGCCAAACAAAGCTCCGCACAAACACCATACTCTTCAAAGGCAGTAAAGTTTGTTGAATCTATTCCTGTTCGTGAAATGAAAGCAGAAAAAGTTAATAAGGTTGAAAAAAAAGCGAAACCGGATATAGATGAGGAAATAAATGAAAAAAACAGGAAAATAATAAAGCGGATTATCCCCAATGTAAAAAGTACTCCGGATGCTGCTATTACCTCTACAATAAGTCGTCAGAACATTCCTTCTCCCAATGTAATCAATGTACCGGGTGTTAATTTTGAAGGGCTTGCTTCTATTGATAATTTTGCTCTTTTTGGTAGTGTTGTTGCCCCCCCGGATGATAATGGAGAAGTTGGGCTTAATCATTATGTACAGACTGTTAATCTATGCTTCAGAGTTTTTAGTAAAGCAGGTGTTGCTTTAACTGCACCTACAAAATTCAGTACTTTATTTGCTGCATTAGGTGCGCCAATCGGCACCCGAGACGATGGTGACCCCATTGTACTTTACGACCAATTAGCCGATCGCTGGTTAATCAGTCAATTTATTACACTTGCCAATCCCAATAATCATCAGGTGATTGCCATTTCAAAAACCGGCGATCCTACCGGGCAGTATTATTTGTATGATTTTATGATGCCCAATAATAAATTTAACGACTACCCGCATTTTGGGGTTTGGTCTGATGCGTATTATATGTCGGATAACCAATTTAACCAGGCTGGAACCGCATTTCTGGGAGCCGGGGCTTTCGCCTTCGACCGCAACAAAATGCTGGCGGGTGATCCTACTGCTTCTTATATTTATTTTGATCAATTTGCAGCTTGCCCAAGTTGCGTCGGCCAATTACCAACAGATCTGGATGGTTTTGTTGCACCGCCACCTGGTATGGGTAATCTTTTTATGGAATTCCGTGCTACTGAGTTTGGCGACCCTGTAGATGGACTTCGCATTTTCGAGTTTAAACCGAATTTTGTAACTCCGGCTTCCTCTACTTACCTTCAGGTTGGGGCAGCAGATTTGCCATTAGCTGCTTTCGATGCAAAATTTCCGGGTGGACGAAGCGTTATTGAGCAACCAGGAACTGCTAACGGTCTCGATGCAATTGCAGACAGACTAATGCATCGCCTGGCTTATAGAAACCTCGGCACACCCGGCGCACCAACCAATTCCTGGGTGCTTAATTTTACAGTTAATGTTGGAGGAGTTCCTCCTACGAATGCGGCTACATATCAGGCAGGTATTCGCTGGGCTGAGTTGCGTCGGGTAGGTGCTGCCGGTGCAATGAGTGTGAATCAACAGGGCACACTGTCTACCAATCCGGGTAATCCGGCAGGTGGTACTAATATTTGGATGGGGAGCATATCGCAGAATTTCCGTGGGGATATTGTACTTGGCTACAGTACTTCGGGCTCTACTAATCCAGCAGATTTTCCCAGCATAAAATATTCAGGACGGCTGGCCGCTGATCCTGCCGGCTTAATGTCCCAAGGTGAGGCTGTTGGCGTATTGGGTACTGGTTTTCAGAACGGTTCAAACCGTTGGGGCGACTATTCAGCCATGAGTGTTGACCCGGTTAATGACTGCTCATTCTGGTACACTCAGGAATATCGTTTGGCCGCCAATAACGGCAGTCCTTTTAACTGGAATACCCGTGTGGTTGGCGATATTAACTTCTCTTCAGGAGTAACATCGGCACCCAAAGGAACCATCAGTGGTGTTATTACTGATTGCGTTTCAGGTCTGCCTATACCAAATGTTTCTATAGTCATTACCGGAGGATTTTTCCGGTCAACAAATATTACCGGTAATTATGCAGCTACTGTTGCTCCCGGAACTTATACAGCTACTGTTTCAGTACCTACCCCTGGTTATAATACAGTTACCAGTGGTTCATTAGTTGTTACCAATGGGGGCAATGCAACTTTCGATGCTTGCCTTACAGGAATACCGAATCCTGCTGCCGATGTTACGGCTATTACTGCAGAAAGTTGTGCGCCAGCTAATGGTGGAATTGACCCGAACGAAATACTAACAGTTAGTTTCACTATAAAAAATAACGCAACAACTCCCAGCACAAACCTTGTTGCTACTTTGTTGGCAACAGGAGGTGTAACAAGTCCAAGCGGACCTCAAACGTATGGCGTAATTGCAGGAGGTGGGGGAACGGTTGCCCGGCCATTTTCTTTTACAGCGGCCAATCTAGCCTGCGGCGCACCGATTGTAGCAACATTACAATTGCAGGATGGCGCTATTAATTTGGGTACCATTACTTATAACTTTACTATAGGTGCAGCGGTGACGCCAACTGTAGCAACGTTCAGTTATACCGGAACGGCTGTGGCTATTCCGGACAATGTTCCAGCAGGAGTAAACATTCCATTACTGGTAAGTGGTGCAGGAACAAAAATTACAGATCTGAATTTCAGATTTGATCCACTTGCGGGGTGTGATGCCACAGCTCTTAATACCAATGCCGCTGTGGATCACACATTTTTAGTCGACCTTATTTTTAAATTGACTTCACCCGGTGGAACAACTATTACATTTATGAACAAACGTGGTGGTTCGGGGAATAATATCTGTAATTTATTGTTTGATGATGATGGTGGATTCCCCGCCGCATCCACGATTCCTTCTACCGGAGGTGTTTCCGGCAATTTTGCTCCTGAAACTCCTTTTTCGGTATTTGATGGTCAAAATGCCAATGGAACCTGGACATTGAACGTAAGTGATAATGTGAATACAGATGTTGGTTCATTAAGAAGATTCTCTCTTATTTTGACTTCGTTTACTCCGGTTTGTTGTACTGCTGTGACACCACCAACAGTCACCATTAACCAGGCTGCAGCACAACCAGACCCAACGAGTGTTTCGCCAATTAATTTCACTGTTGTGTTCAGTGAACCGGTAACAGGTTTTGCAACCGGTGATATTACACTTAGTGGAACAGCCGGAGCAACTACTGCTGTGGTTTCAGGAGCAGGCCCAACTTATAATGTGGCCGTATCTGGCATGACTACCAGCGGAACGGTAATTGCTACTATTGCTGCAGGTGTGGCAACAGGTACAATAAATGTTACTGGCAATGCAGCATCTACCAGTACAGATAATACTGTAACATATAATGCAGTTTCTTGCGGAAATATTTTAAGCTATACAGGCCCGGCAGTACCCATACCCGATAATGTACCAGCAGGTGTTAACATACCACTTAATGTAAGTGGTGTTGGTGCTATAACAGATCTTGATTTTCGGTTTGACCCTGGTGCAGGTACCTGCGATGCGACAGTTGGTAATAACAATGCAGCTGTTGACCATACATTTATAGGTGATCTGATATTTAAACTTACTTCACCTCTCGGTACAACTGTAACTATTGTAAACCGCAGAGGTGGTACAAGAGAAAATATTTGTAACACCTTATTGGATGATGATGGCGGCTTTGCAAGTTTATCAACAGTAACATCTGCATCTGGCCAATTCCTTTCAGGAAATTTTGCACCTGATAACCCATTGTCAGCATTTGACGGACAAAACCCCAATGGCGTTTGGACATTGAATGTAAGTGATAATGCAGGTATTGATGTAGGAAGTTTCAGAAGATTCTCATTAATATTTAATGATGGTGTTTGCTGTGTAACTCCAACTGTAAGTGCCGTTGCAAACCAAACAGTTTGTAATGGAGCTCCAGTAGCTGCTGTAACATTCAACGGAACCCCTGCTGCCGCAACATTCGACTGGACGAATAACACACCATCTATCGGCCTTGCTGCAAATGGTACAGGCAATATTGCTTCATTCAATGCTGTAAATACAAGCACTACGCCGGTTGTTGCCACCATAACGGTAACACCAAAACTGGCGGGCTGCCCTGATGGTGCTCCAATTAATTTTACTATAACAGTAAATCCAACACCAACTGCAGTAGCAACACCGGCGAGCCAGACCATCTGTTCAGCCACTGCGATAACAACAATAGTGTTGACAGGCAATGTAAGTGGAACAACGTATAACTGGACAAGAGATAACACAGTAGCAGTTACCGGTATTGCAGCCAGTGGTGCAGGTAATATCAGCGGGACGCTGACCAATACTACTAATGCACCGGTGACAGTAACGTTTACAATCACACCAACAGCTAATGGTTGTCCGGGTGCGGCGATAACTGCAACGGTGCTGGTGAATCCAACACCAACTGCAGTAGCAACACCGGCGAGCCAGACCATCTGTTCAGCCACTGCGATAACAACAATAGTGTTAACAGGCAATGTAAGTGGAACAACGTATAACTGGACAAGAGATAACACAGTAGCAGTTACCGGTATTGCATCCAGTGGTGCAGGTAATATCAGCGGGACGCTGACCAATACTACTAATGCACCGGTGACAGTAACGTTTACGATCACACCGGCTGCCAATGGTTGCCCGGGTGCGGCGATAACAGCAACGGTGCTGGTGAATCCAATACCAAATGCAGTAGCAACACCGGCGAGCCAAACCATCTGTTCAGCCACTGCGATAACAACAATAGTGTTAACAGGCAATGTGAGTGGAACAATGTATAACTGGACAAGAAACAATACAGCAACAGTAACGGGTATTGCAGCCAGTGGTGCAGGTAATATCAGCGGGACGCTGACCAATACTACTAATGCACCGGTGACAGTAACGTTTACGATCACACCGGCTGCCAATGGTTGCCCGGGTACAGCAATAACAGCAACAGTGGTGGTGAACCCGACACCGACCATCACCTGCCCTGCAAACATAACAGTGCCCAGTGTAACCGGAACTTGTACAGCTGTTGTAAGTTATACACCAACTGTGACAGGCACTCCGGCACCAACACTTTCCTACAGCTTTACAGGTGCTACAACTGGCAGTGGAGGCGGAAGTGGAAGTGGCTCAACATTTAATATTGGTGTTACAACAGTTACCGTAACAGCAACCAATATATGCGGAACAGTTAGTTGTTCATTTACCATAACAGTAACTGACGGTCAGTTGCCGGTAATAACTCAGCAGCCCGTTAACAGAACAGTGTGTGCAGGCAATACTGCAACGTTCACCCTTGTATCCACCAACACTCTTGGATATCAGTGGCAGCAATTTAACGGATCTG
>Ga0163149_10000868_pt1 | contig 39763 bp, 34 predicted proteins | sample OliLakLV19MP5G1_FD_148604 | JGI IMG/M metagenome (GOLD analysis project Ga0163149, IMG submission 148604) | Freshwater microbial mat bacterial communities from Lake Vanda, McMurdo Dry Valleys, Antarctica - Oligotrophic Lake LV.19.MP5.G1 | ecosystem: Environmental > Aquatic > Freshwater > Lake >...
AGAAATGTGATTCTTATAATTTGTTCATTTGGGTTAAGCAAAATATTCTTTTGAATATATACGTTCTATATCAAACTTCAAGCAAAGTTACTGATTCACGCAATGGCTTAATGATAGGCGTTAGCTTCAACTGGTAAGCAAAAAAATATTTTATAAAATGAAAAAGACTGCTCTCATTAATTTTGGGGCAGTCTTTTTTTTTTGTTTACAGTTTTCGATAAACGTCTTTTCTATGTGAAACTTTATAAATTGTAACTAGTTTCTGTTTTTCATCAACAAGGTATAAATTCTAAATTTACCAACTCTGCCTTTATAACCTTACCTATCTTCTATAATTTCAATAAGTTCATGAAAATAATTGTCGCTTTTTCAATTCTTCCCATAATTCTCTTGAAATTATTACTTTATCAGTCAGTTGTTTCAATCATATCTTGCTCCTAAATACATTGCAAATATCAGAATTATTTATGTTAATTTTATTATAAATCCTTAGAAATATAATATAAATTAATTTATTTATTTATTGTGCTTTTGTTTTATGAAAGTTTTATAATTAGAGTTTAATCTATCGTAAAAAATCAAATGTTGTTTTTTAGTAATCATTATGTTCGATAAATGTATCTATTTTTTCTTAGTTTTGAAGAATTAGAATAATTTAAGTTTGATAATGGCTACTTTAATAATGCAGTTGGAATATGATGGCTCGGCTTATAGTGGCTGGCAAATTCAAGATAATGCAAAATCTGTGCAGGGTGCTTTAGAAAACGCACTTGAAGTAGTTTGCCGACAAAAGATTTTGGCAGTGGGAGCTGGAAGAACTGATACAGGTGTGCATGCAGCTGGACAAGTTGCAACTGTAGTCAATTTTGATTGCGACATTCCAAGGGTAAAACTCAAAGATGCTATCAATAGATATTTGCCTTTCGATATTCGATTGAAAAATTACTGGATTGTTGATGAAGATTTTAGTGCCAGATTCGATGCAATTCAACGAGAATACGTTTATAATTTGAATTTAAATGGTTCTGTTTTCAAAAGGCAATTTTCGGGATTTGTGAAGTACAGTTTAGATATTGAACAAATGGTAGATTCGGCAGATGTTTTTGTTGGTGAGCATAATTTCACTACTTTTTCTAAAGTTAATTTGAGTACAAAAAGTTATATTTGCGATGTGCTTTATTCCAAATGGACTCAAATTGATGAATGGAACTACCAATATAAAGTGGTTGCAAATCGCTTCGTCTATGGAATGGTTCGCTCACTTGTGGGTGCAATGATTGATGTTGGCAGAAAACGCAAAACCAAAGAACAATTGCAAGCAGGGCTTTTGGCTGAAGATAGAATGTTGAATTCTCCTTTTGCCCCTGCCAATGGACTGATACTGAATAAAGTCTATTATAGAGAAAAGTATAATTTTTTGAATAAATAATAATAAAATGATTGCATACGAAAAGTTATTAAGTACGATTTATAAAAAGAAATCGCTATTGTGTGTTGGTTTGGATACTGATATTGATAAAATTCCAATTCATTTGGGACGAGATTTGGAGGCAATATTAACATTCAATAAAGCAATAATTGATGCAACTAAAAAATATGTTTCAAGCTATAAGATTAATTTTGCTTTCTATGAGAAGTATGGACAAGCAGGATTTGAATTACTAAAGGAAACTTTCGACTATATCCCAAAAGATATTTACACTATAGCTGATGCGAAAAGGGGAGATATAGGCAATACTTCTGAAAGCTATGCCAAATCTATTTTTGAATATTTCAATGCTGATTCTATTACAGTTAGTCCATATATGGGTTCTGATTCAGTGAAGCCATTTTTGACCTATAAAGATAAAATGGTGTTTTTGCTTTGCCTTACTTCCAATGAGGGCAGCAAGGATTTTCAATACCTGCAAGTAGATGGTAAACCACTTTATCAGCGAGTTTTAGCTACAGCACAAACTTGGGCTGGCTCAGAACAGTTGGGTTTTGTAGTTGGTGCAACTCATCCCAAAGAACTTGAAGAACTTCGAGAATTAGCTCCAGATAATTTCTTTTTAATTCCAGGAATTGGTGCTCAAGGTGGCGATTTAAAAGCAACTATGCTCGCAAATGCTGGAGCAAACAAATCAAATTTTGGTTTGGTCAACTCTTCCCGTGCTATTATTTATGCTTCTAGTGGTGAAGATTATGCAGAAAAAGCTTCCGAAATGGCAAAGCAGACATTCAATGAAATAAATGATGTAATCGGCTGGTAGGAATTAACAAAATGAATGAATTAGAATTGCAACCAAAACTTCATTACTATTTGTCAGACCCTTCAAAGGTTTGGAAAACTGCTAATGGCAAGAGATTACAGGTGCTTTCGCCTGGCAATATTAGCAATAGTGGAGGAGCAGATTTTATAAACATTGCAATTCTGCTTGATGGACTAATTTATATTGGCGATGCTGAATTTGATTTAGATGCTAAAAATTGGTATTTGCATGGGCATAACGATAATCCAGAATTCAACAAAGTGATTCTTCATATAATTTGTGGCGGCGAACCAATCACAAATTTAAATACTTTGCAGATTGACTTGAATGAGCTTAAAGATTTCGAGCTACCTGAGATTGAAAATAAAATTAGTGATTATGAAGAACTGCAACATTTTGCTTTGATTAGATTGATTCGTAAATCGGCTGAATCTCAAAAAGCTATAAATGAGCTGGGTATTGAAAAGGGTTTTGCAAAAGTCGTAACAGACTTTATTGAGCGATACAATGGACGCAAACGTAGGCCAATTTATTCCGCATTGCAATTGAGCGAGCTAGCTGGTAAGGTTTCGAGAAGTGATTCTTATAAGTTCTTGGTGAAGGTGATGAACCATTTGGACTTCCCGCTGCACGATGATTTGTTTGAATTGCTAAAAATGCAAATAATGAACGAAGGTATAGCTTTACGTAGAGAAATTATATTAAATTGCACTTTGCCAACGGCTATTTGTTTGGCAAATGATAGGAATAGAATTGCCTTATTTATGTGGTATTGGGGAACTCCAGCTTTAAGCAAATATGGAATACTTGAAAAACGTTTCCCTGAGCAAAAGCAGAATTACCTTTGGCAGCAGCAGGGAATGCTTGAGTATATTAAAGAAGCAGGCAGACGAAGAAACCTAGTAGCAGAAGCTATTTCAGAATATGGATTAACAGAGTTATTGAAATTCTATAAAATTGGTCGAAGCCATATTGAGCTTTCGGAAAATGAATATGAAGAAGGTGATTAAATGAAGATATTATTTACATTGATTTTGATTTTTACCGCTGTAACTTTGAATGCCAAGAGTTATATGTTCTTTTTGCATAACCGCTTTTTGGAAGAGCAGGGTTTGGAAGGAGTGCATCCTGAATATGGGAAAGTAGAATATAACGAGATACTGACTAAGTTTAAAAACGCTGGCTTTGAAGTTGTAAGCGAAATCAGACCAAAAGATGCCGATGTACAAGAATATGTGGCAAAAGTATCAGCTCAAATAAAAGAACTAATAGCATTGGGTGTGAAACCAAGTGATATTATTGTTGTAGGCACATCTAAAGGTGGCTATATTGCTAAAGGTGTATCTGCTTTTTTGAAGAATAAATACGTAAACTTTGTTTTTATTGGATGCTGCAATCAAGAAGGTAGCACAAATAAAGTGGAATATTATGGCAACATACTTTCAATATATGACATTAGCGATGAAATTGGCACTTCTTGCCTTATGAACAAAGAACAATTTCAAAAGAAGAATATGCCACATTCCAAGGAAATCAAGTTAAAAACAGGTTTAAAACATGGATTTCTTTTTAAAGCATTGCCAGAATGGATAAAACCTACCATAAATTGGTCAAAATTCCGTCATTGAAATCTAATGTTAAATAATTAGAAACATTATAAAAAGTGAGTAGAATCAAGTTATTTGCAATAAATAACTAAAAGTGTATAATTTTATAAATTCAGATAAGTATAGATTCAGCAATTAGTTAAATAATTACGACAATATTAATCGGAAATCAATCCCCAAAAATAAAGTTTTTTTTTGATATTAATTTCTATAATTTTGTTAAATGTATTCAGTGTGTAGGTGAAAAGTTAGTTTTATATTAACTTCCACCAAATATACATACGGATGATAGTTGAAAAAGTTCAGTTGGTAAACTAAAATTAAACCGGCAAAATGAAAAAAACATTTTTAGACTACGCTCTTAAAGTAAGACTGCCAATAACATTGGTGGTGATATTGTCGTCTTTCGCATTGACATTTTATATTTCAAGAGCAGAAAGAGACGGAATTGGTTATGCTCCAGAGCAACCAATAAAATTTTCTCACAAGCTTCATGCTGGAACAATGCAAATTGATTGTAAGTACTGCCATAATGGTACTGATAAATCAAGACATGCAATGGTACCACCTGCAAGCACTTGTATGAATTGCCATACAATCGCTAGAAAAGATAAGCCAGAGATTAAAAAACTGACTGCTTATTATGAAGCAGGCAAACCTATTCCTTGGAATAGAATTCACAAAATCCCTGAATTTGCTTATTTCAACCATAGCGTTCACGTAAATAAAAACATTGATTGTAAAAGTTGCCATGGCGACGTAGCTCAAATGGAAAAAGTTGAGCAAATACACGGTTTCACTATGAACAATTGCTTGAGTTGCCATAGAGCACCGCACGAGAAAATGCCATATTTGAAAAATGTTGCTGTCAATAAAGGTCCTGAAAACTGTGGCGCTTGTCATAGGTAATTGATTTACTATCAAAAGGAAGATTTAAGAAATGCAAGAAAATAAAAACAGAAGAAACTTCTTCTCGAAATTCGGACAAGGTGCAATTGCAACAGCTGTAGCTGCGGTATTGCCAACAAAATTGCTTTCAAAAGCAACAACTACTGAAATAAAAGACGACAAAAAAATTACAGTATCAATTCACTCATCTGCTGTAAAAAGAACAAATTAAGGTAAATGCCCTAATGAATAATGCCATTAATGAAAAAGGTAAACTAGATTTACCTGTTCTAAAGCAAGAAAAAAAAGATGAAGGCATCTCTAAATACTGGAGAAGCTTAAACTTTTTAGAAAATGCGAACAGTAAAGAAGTTAAGAAACTTAAGAAAAACGAGTTTCTTGATGGTGCTAGCGAAGATTTCGATTTGAACTCTATGCCAGAGCCATCTCGCAGGAAATTCTTAGCCTTAGCTTCTGCTGGTGCAGCATTCGGAGCTGTTGCTTGCACTGATTATAGAGATAAAGGTCAAATAGTTGCTTATAACAAAAAACCTGAATCTATATTGCCAGGAAGACCTAATTATTATGCTTCTACTTATACTGAAAATGGTATGGGTTGGGGTATTTTGGTTAAAACAAGAGAAGGTCGCCCAATCAAAATTGATGGGAATCCTGAGCATCCTTTGAATAAAGGGAAAATCAATGCTATAGCACAAGCTAGCATCTTAAATCTTTACGATCCAACTAGATTGAAAACACCTTTGAAGGTAGCAAACAAAGCTTACACACCTGCTAAATGGCAAGATGTAGATAAAGAAATTACTTCTGCTTTGAATTCTGCTAAATCTAGTGGTAAAGAAATTGTTCTTCTTACCCACACTTTGACTTCTCCCTCTTTCAATAATTTGATTACCGAATTCACTCAAAAGTATCCAACTGCGAAAGTTGTTTCTTATGAATTGAATAGTAATGTGAATTATGTGAATGCTTGGAAAGCTTGCTATGGCAATACAAATGTGCCTGTGATTGAATTGAGCAAAGCAAAAATTATTCTTTCTTTGGAATCTGATTTCTTAGGCACTGAAGGCGATACAGTCTTGAATTCTCAGGAATTTACTGTTAATAGAGATATAGAAAAAGTAGAAAATTTCAATAGATTATATTCTGTTGAATCAATAATGAGTTCTACTGGCTCTCTTGCTGATTACAGATTTAGATTGACTCCAGAAATGCAGTATGATTTCTTATTGGCATTGATAAATGAAGTTAGCAAAAAAAGTGGTAAATCTTTAGATTCTACTTCTGCTAGCAAAGTTGCTTCTGCTAAATTGAGTGCATTTGCTGAAAAAAATGGATTTAATGCTAAACACTTAGAAGAATTAGTAAATGATTTGGCTCATAACAATGGTAAATCTATTGCTATGGCTGGTAATCATTTGCCAGAAGAAGTTCATATAGCTGTTAATTTATTGAATGAATTAATCGGTGGCTCTGAACTTTATTCTAAAACACAATCTTATAATAGTTACGGTGCATTGGCAAATGGTAACGATATTGCTAATCTTGCTAATTCAATGAAATCTGGAAAAGTTGGAGTATTAATTAACTTCGATACTAATCCAGTTTATCACTTTGCTAAAGATAGCGGCTTTGCCGATGCTTTGGGAAACGTTTCTACTGTTGTAACTATTTCTGAATTTGATAATGAAACAGCTAAAGCTAGCAATTATGTACTACCTGCTACAAACAACTTAGAGTCTTGGGGCGATAGTAAAGTAAGAACTGGAATCTATAGCTTGGTTCAACCAGTTATCTCTCCAATTTATCCTGAAAATAGACAAAAAGAAGCAATGATTTTGACTTGGCTAAATGATGGTAAATTTGATGTTGATGGCTACCATAAATTTTTAAAAGAAAATAGTATCAATAGCTACTATCCAGCATTTGATTTGATGGTAGATGCTGAAACTTATTGGAATACTACTCTTCACGATGGATTTATCAGTTTTAAAGAAAGTGCAATCTCTCTTGGAAGCTGGAATTCTAATGCTTTTGCTTCATCGAAAAATACTTTGAAGCAACAAGGATTCACAATGTTATTAATTCCAAGTCAATTTTTAGGTGATGGACGTTATGCAAATAATGGTTGGTTGCAAGAATTACCTAACACAGTTACGAAAGTAACTTGGGATAATTATGCAATGGTGTCTCCAGCAACTGCAAAAGCACTTAAAATCAGTTATAAAGAATACGACAAATTCCAAGTAGTAGAATTAACTGCAAATGGATCTACTATTAAATTGCCTGTTTATATTCAAGTTGGTATGGCGGATAACGTTATCGCAACTGAACTTGGCTTTGGTAGAACAGTTTGTGGTGAAGTTGGATTGAATGTAGGTCAGAACACAAATTTGTTTTTATCTGCTAAATCATCGACTCCAAATATTGTGTCAGATGTAAAAGTAACTTTAACAAATGAAGAATATGAATTAGCTGGTGTTCAAGAGCATAATGCTTTTGATGAACCAAATGCTAAAGTTAAAATTCAAGATTTGCATAAAGAACGTGAGATTATTAGAGAATTGACTGTAGCAGAATTTGTTGCAAATCCAAGAGCTTTAAAAGAACACGAAAAAGAAATTATATCAATTGTAGATCCAATTAAATACCCTGGTGTTAAATGGGCTATGGCAATTGATTTGAATAAATGTACTGGTTGCAATGCTTGTACTATTTCTTGCAACGTAGAAAATAATATTCCAGTTGTAGGTAAAGCTCAAGTCGTTAAAGGTAGAGAGATGAGCTGGATTAGAATAGACAGATATTTCTCTGGCTCTCCAAATGCACCTGAAGTAAGTCTTCAACCAATGCTTTGCCAACACTGCGATAATGCTCCTTGCGAGAATGTTTGTCCTGTAGTAGCAACTACCCACAGCCCTGATGGTTTGAACCAAATGGCTTATAATAGATGTGTTGGAACTAGATATTGCTCAAATAACTGTCCTTATAAAGTACGAAGATTTAACTACTTGGATTTCCGTGATGCGGTACAAGATGGTTACTACTATAAAGAATCTGTTAATTTAGTTCACAATCCAGAAGTTACTGTTCGTAGCCGAGGGGTGATTGAAAAATGTACTTTCTGTATTCAAAGAACTTCGGAAGCTAGACAAATAGCTACTGAAAAAGGATTGCCATTGAAAGGTAGCGATGTGGTAACGGCTTGTCAAGAAGCTTGCCCTACTTCTGCTATTTACTTCGGTGATTCAAATGAAAAAGAAGGTTTGATTGCAAAATTAAGAGAGCATAACTTAGGTTATCACGTGCTAGAAGAAATTAACGTTAAACCTAACGTAACATATTTAGCAAAATTAAGAAATGTAAAATCCGAAGGAGAAAAACGTGAGCATTGATTTTTCGGTTGAACCCAAAATTATAGACGGAAAGCGCTCGTTCAAAGAAATGGACAATGCGATTCTCGACCCGGTAGATGCCAAGGTAAATGTCAAATATTTAATGGCACTCGGTTTAACTTTGACAATGTTGTTCATTGGTGCAGCTTCTCTTGGTTGGACATTTTATAAAGGTATTGGAGTTTGGGGTAACAATAATCCTGTTGCTTGGGCATTCGATATTGTGAACTTCGTTTTCTGGATTGGTATTGGTCACGCTGGTACATTGATTTCTGCAATCTTATTTTTAATGAGACAAAGATGGAGAAATAGTATAGCGAGATTTGCAGAAGCAATGACAATTTTTGCCGTTATTACTGCATTACTGTTTCCTTTGATTCACACTGGTCGTCCTTGGTTGGCAGCAATTTATTTATTGCCATATCCAAATCAACACGCTGTTTGGGTGAATTTTTATTCTCCTTTACTTTGGGACGTTTTTGCAGTATCTACTTACTTTATTGTATCGTTCATTTTCTGGTATATCGGTTTGATTCCAGATTTTGCAACAATGCGTGATAGAGCAACAAGTAAAGTTAAAAAAGCAATTTATTCTGGTTTGTCGTTGGGTTGGAGATTCTCTAATCGTCACTGGCAACACTATGAAATGTTATATCTAATCTTAGCAGGGTTGTCAACTCCACTAGTACTTTCAGTGCATACAGTCGTATCTTTCGACTTTGCTACTTCGGTGCTTCCTGGCTGGCACACTACTATCTTCCCTCCATATTTCGTGGCTGGTGCAGTATTCTCTGGTTTTGCGATGGTGCAAAATGCACTTATTGTGATTAGAAAAGTATTTGATTTGGAAGAATTAATTCCAATTAGAACACTTGAGCTAATGAATAAAATTATTATGCTTACTGGTACAATGGTTGGTTATGCTTACGGTATGGAATTCTTTATCGCTTGGTATTCAGGAAGTAAAATTGAATTATTCACATTTGTGAATCGTGCATTTGGTCCTTATGCTTGGGCTTATTGGATTATGTTTACTTGTAACGTGGTATCTCCACAATTATTCTGGGTTAAGAAATTTAGAACTTCAATTCCTATTATGTTCGTAATCGCAGTATTTGTAAACGTTGGTATGTGGTTTGAAAGATTTGTGATTATCGTAACATCTTTGAATAGAGATTTCTTGCCATCAAGCTGGGCTTACTATCGCCCAACAATGATTGACTTTGGATTGTTAATTGGTTCATTTGGATTGTTCTTTACTTTGGTTCTTTTATTTGCTAAATATGTACCTTCTATTTCGATAGCTGAAATTAAAGCAATTAAAGATGGTGCTCAACCAGACCATCACGTATTGGAACATGCAAATCACGATGACCAGGGACATTCGCACAATGTTGCAGCTAATCAAGGAGCTAATTCGTAATGGAAAACAAAAAATTATACTCTGTTGCAGCTACTTTTGATGACCCGAACAAAATAATGATTGCGGCTGATAAGGTATCTGATGCAGGATACAAAAAATATGATGTAAATACTCCATTTCCTCTTCACGGAATGGATGATGCAATGAAATTACCACCATCAAAAATCGGTTATTTCACAATTACTTTTGGTTTGACTGGTACTTCTTTAATCTTGTTCTTTATTTGGTGGATTACATCGGTGGATTATCCTCAAGTAATTGGTGGTAAACCTTTCTTTGGTATTCCAGCATTTATTCCAGTTACATTTGAAGCAACAGTATTATTAGCTGCTATTGGCTCTGCTTTAACATTGATAATTTACTTCTTTAAATTTCCAAACAACTCTCATCCATTGCACGATACTGAGTATATGAATGCAGTGTCATCTGACGAATATGGAATTTACATTGAAGCTCAAGACGAGAAATTTGATTTGGAAGGTGTTAAATCACTTTTCAATAGTTTAGGTGCTAAAAAGATACATGAAATTTATTACGAAGAAGAATTTTTAACGCAAAAATTCAGTTTGTTTGATAAAAAGTTCATAATTGGTTTGGTTGTAATTGCAATCTTTACAAGTTTTAGTGCTTATATGCACTTAAATAAATTGCTTTATATCACTCCTTTTAATTGGATGGTGGAACAACCTAAAGTAAGTGCTCAGCAAGCTTCGACTTTCTTTGCAGATGGTTTTGGAATGAGAACACCAGCAGAAGGAACAGTAGCAAGAGGATTCATTCCTTACGCTTTTACTGGTAAACCTGAAGAAGCTGGTAAGTATTTATCTAATCCTTTGGAAGCAAACGAAAGAAATATTGACTTAGGAAAAAGAAAATATTTAACATTCTGTAGTCCTTGCCATGGCAACTATGGAAATGGTGAAAGTAGATTAAATGGTCAGTTCCCTAATGGTCCGACTTTACATTCTGATAAAATTGTAAATTGGCCTGATGGACAGTTATACCACGTAATTAGCGAAGGACAAAACGTAATGCCTGGATATAGTAAACAAGCTACACGTGATGAAAGATGGGCAATAGTACTTTATGTACGTACACTACAAAGAGCAATGAACGCAAAGGAGAGTGATTTAAAATGAGTTCACATACACCACACTACGAAATAAAAAACTTACCAGCTAATGTATCTAAATGGGGCTTCGGCTTATTAGGTGTTGGATTGGTATTAGCAGTGTTAGGTTTCACTATGGATCACAATAACTCTGTACGTTTATCTTATGCTAGTTTGATTGCTTTTATGTTTTTGATGAGTATAGGATTGGGTTCTTTATTCTTAGTAGCATTAGAGTATATCGCAGGTGCAGTATGGTCTTTGCCATTTAGAAGAATTGCAGAAACATTATCGTTATTGGTTTTAGTAGCACCTATTTTTGCTATACCTGTTTTAATGAACATGCACCACATGTATGAATGGACTAATTTAGAAGTTGTTGCTAAAGATAATGTTTTATCTGCAAAAGCACCTTATTTGAATATAAATTTCTTCTATGCACGATTCATTGGAATTATAGCTGTGTTAGGAATATTTTATTGGGCTTTTACAAGAAACTCATTGAAACAAGATATAACTGGTGATCAAAAATTAACGAAAGCAAATGTTAGATTGTCTGCATTGTTCTTACCATTATTTGCAATTGGTTTGACTATGCTTTCAATTGACTTTATGATGTCACTTGAGCCACATTGGTTCTCTACAATATATGGTGTTTACTATTTTGCTGGTTCATTTTGGGCTGGAATTTCAGTAATAGCTTTTATTGCTGTTAATATGAACGCTAAAGGAATGTTGGGTAGCTGGGTTAATAAGAATCACTTCTATAGCTTAGGTGGTTTTATGTTTGCTTTTACTGCATTCTGGACATACATTGCATTTTCACAATTTATGTTGATTTGGTACGCAAATTTACCAGAAGAAACATTTTGGTTCATTCCAAGAATGTCTGGTGGTTGGTCATTAGTGTCTATATCTTTAATAGTGTTTCACTTTATTGTACCATTCTTCTTGTTGATTCAGAAAAATTCAAAAACAAATCCATCAAGATTGAAATCAGTCGCTGTTTTGATTGTTTTTGTACACATACTTGATTTATATTGGTTGACTTATCCTTCTTATAGTAAACATTTAGCACATACGGCACACGATATGACTAAATCTCAATTAGAAGCGATAATTACAACACCTGTCTTTGGGTTTTTAGAATTAGGTTTTATCGCTTTAGCTCTTGGAGTACTTATAACAGTATTCAATATGGGTGCTAAAGGTAAAAATATGATTCCACTTAAAGATCCAAAATTACAAAGAGCAATTGATTTTCATTTGTAATTAGTACATTTTTAAAAATAAACATTAAATAAAAATGGAAAACAAAGATTTAAACGAGATAAAAGAAGAAATAGACTTTGCAGCAGTTATAGCAAGTCCTATTAGAATGTTTCCACTAGCTTATGTAATATTGCTTATTTCATTTGTGATTGGCGGTGCATTTTATATTAGCTCTATGGATTCGATGTCTGACAATAATAGCAAATTTAAAACTGCTGCAAAAAACGCTGAAATGACTGATTTGGCTACTAAGCCAGCTGTTACTTTGGCTGGAGTTGATGTGAAGTTAGTTGGAAAACCAACTGATGAATTGTTAGCTAAAGGTGCTGATTTGTTTGTTAAAAATTGTGTTTCTTGCCATGGCGAAAAAGGCGAAGGCAATGGAGTAGCTGGTGCTGGTTTGACACCAAAACCACGTAACTTTACAATTGGAGATGCTTGGAAAAATGGTCGTAAAATTTCAGGCATATATAAAACTTTGGAAGAAGGTATAGCTGGTGGTGGAATGGCTTCTTATAGTTATTTGCCAGTAGATGATAGATTTGCTTTAGTTCATTATGTTAGAAGTTTCAAAAAAGACGATGCTCCAGAAATTACTGAAGAAGAATTAAGCGATTTAGAATTGACTTATACTTTATCTAAAGGTAAAGATTCAAAAGCTCAAATCCCAGTTAAAAAAGCAACTGAGATTATTATAGCGGAAAACAAAGCTGGAAAAACTGCTAAAATTTCTGCAATGTTGATTAAAGTGAATTCAAGTGAATCAACATTATTCAATAAAGTTGCTAGCAATAAAGAACGTTCATTGACATATTTGATGGATAATCAAAATTGGAAATCAAGTTCTTCAGAATTTTTGAAACAAGTTTCTTCGGCATTGGCCACTAATGGCTTTAATGGTGAAGTTCTGAAATTAAACCGTAATGATGTGTCAGCTCTTCATAGCTACTTAGTCGGTTTATATGCTTCGGCAAACTAAAATGAAAAAAATAATCTTATTTGTTTTATTATTCATTCCGTTATTTACAGCAATAGCTGCTGATACTACTGGTTTGGATAAACAAATTGAAGTTGGAATTGATGATAAAAGATGTCTTGGGAAAAATATTCCCCTTGATTTGAAATTCAAAGATTCTGATGGTAACGAAGTTCTTTTAAAAAATGTAATCAAAAAACCAACTATATTTACTTTAGTTTATTTCGATTGCCCAGGTATTTGCACACCATTGCTTGAAGGTTTGATAGAAGTATTGAATCAGAAAACTATGGACTTTACTGCTGGCAAAGAATTTGACATAATCACTGTAAGTTTTGACCATAAAGAAACTCCTGAAATTGCAAAGCGATGGAAGGACAAACACTTAAAAGATTTAACAAGTCCTGTAAGTTCTGAAGGTTGGAGATTCTTAGTAGGGGATAGCGTTACAGTAAGAAAACTTACTGATGCTTTTGGTTTTAGATTTAAGAAAGATGGTGAAAGAGACTATTTGCATGGAGCTGCTTTGATTGCAGTTTCACCAAAAGGTCAAATTATTAGATATATCTATGGTACTTCATTTTTACCATTTGATATAAAAATGGCAACTGCCGAAGCCAACCGTGGCGAACCAGGACCAACTGTAGCAAAGATATTAGATTTATGCTTTAAGTACGACCCAGCTGGCAGAAAATATGTGTTAAATTTAACACGTATTGTTGGAACGGTAATGCTATTGACTATTGGTCTTTTTGCAACTTACTTATATAGAAGTGGCAAAAAGAAAGACAAAGAAAATGACTTAAAAGTCGTTAACGAACAAGAAAACAAAGAAATTTAAAAATAAAACTATCTGACTTTATCGGAGGATAATAATATAATGAGTACAAACTCCATAGGAACGGTTAATTACCTAAACGTTGATAAATCAATCTGGTCTTGGATATACACCACAGATCATAAGAGAATTGCCTTGATGTATCTTGCAGCAATGATGATGTTCTTCTTGGTAGGTGCTGGTTTAGGTTTTATAATGAGACTTGAATTGATGACTCCTGGAAAGACTGTAATTGATGCTCAAACATACAATTCTTTCTTTACACTTCACGGTGTGATAATGATTTTCTTATTTATCATTCCAGGTATTCCAGCTGTATTTGGAAACTTTTTCTTACCAATTCAAATTGGTGCGGAGGACGTTTCGTTTCCTAGACTTAACTTACTTTCTTTTTACTTATATGTAATTGGTGCTTGCTTAGCTTTGTATTCAATATTTTTTGGTAAAACAATTATTGATACTGGCTGGACTTTCTATGTCCCATACAGTTTGACGACTGGTTCTGATGTAATGTTGCCTCTGATTGCTGCATTTGTTCTTGGTTTCTCTTCAATTTTGACTGGTTTGAACTTCGTTACAACTATTCATAGAATGAGGGCTCCAGGTATGGACTTCTTTAAGATGCCTTTATTCTGCTGGGGACTTTATGCTACAGCTTGGATACAAGTAATTGCTACCCCAATTATTGGTATTACAATTGTATTGGTGCTTTTGGAAAGAACCGTTGGTATTGGAGTATTTGACCCTGCAAAAGGTGGAGACCCAGTTTTATTCCAACACATGTTTTGGATATACTCACATCCTGCTGTATATATTATGATTTTGCCAGCTATGGGTTTAGTGTCCGATATAATAGCAACATTTGCAAGAAGACAAATATTTGGCTATAGCGTTATGGCAATAACATCTATGTCAATTGCATTGATTGGATACTTTGTTTATGCTCACCATATGTTTACTTCTGGTATGGATGACACTGCGAAAATTATTTTCTCTTTCTTTACATTCTTAGTAGGTATCCCAACTGGTGTTAAAATCTTCAACTGGGTTGCTACAATGTATAAAGGTTCTATTGATTTAAAAACTCCTATGTTATTTGTATTAGCATTTATATTTATCTTTTCAATCGGTGGATTGACTGGATTGGTTTTGGGTGCTTTGCAAACTGACATTCACCTACACGATACATATTTCGTAGTTGCCCATTTCCATTATGTAATGTTTGGTGGAACTGTGTTTATCTTCTTTGCAGGATTGCACTATTGGTTCCCTAAAATGTTCGGGAAAATGTACAATGAAAAAGTATCGAAAGTGGTAGTAGCTTTAATGTTTGTTGGTTTCAACACTCTATATTTCCCAATGTTTTTAATGGGTTATATGGGAATGCCTCGTAGATATTATGAATCATTACCAGAATATACCACATACCATCAAGTTTCTGCTGTTGGTTCTTGGATATTGATTTTAGGTATTTTATTGATGGTTGGAAATTTCTTAGTTGCATTAAATGGCAAAAGAATGGCTAAACAAAATGAATGGGATTCTATGACATTGGAATGGACAAATGCGGCAACGCCACCAGTTACTTTGAATTTTGATAAAATACCAACTGTTACAGCTGGTCCTTATAATTATCCTGATTATTCAGATAGCGAAGGTAACCCTTCATTAGAAATACTTGGAGAGAAACATTAATATGAGTCACACTGCAGAACATTCTCACGACGCAAGTCACGCTGAAGTACACGTACACAGAGACGACTTTGGTTCAAAACTTGGAATGTGGTTATTCCTTTTCACTGAGGTAATTCTATTTGGTGGTTTATTTCTTCTATACTTTAGTTATAGAGTGAAATATTCGCACGATTTCCACGAAGGAGCAATGGAACTTGACCTTGTGAAAGGTACAATGAATACTGCAATCCTTTTGACATCAAGTTTAACAATGGCGTTGTCTATTTTATTCCTTACAAAAGGTAATAAAAAGTGGTCATTGATTCACTTGGCTGTTACTATTCTTTGTGGTTTCGGTTTCTTGATTAATAAATATTTTGAATACGGACACAAAATTGAATTAGGAATTTACCCTTCTAAAACAAGTGGTGAATTAATGAATATGCCTGAAGGCCAACAAGTATTTTTTGGACTTTATTGGGCAATGACTGGCTTGCATTCATTCCACGTAATAGTGGGTATGATTTTACTTTCATACTTTGGTGTGCAAATAATTAAGCAAACTAAAGTAACTCAAGAAAACTATGCAAGACTTGAGAACGGTGGACTTTACTGGCACTTGGTGGATTTGATATGGATTTTCTTATTTCCATTATTCTACCTTTTGCATTAATAATCGATTATTAAACAAACACAATAGTTAATAAAAATGAGTCACGGAAACGAACACGCAGAAGAGCACCACTCAGTTGGATTAGGAACATACTCAATAGTATGGTTTGCTCTATTAGCTTTGACTGCAATTACTGTAGCTGTTGCAGGTATAAATTTAGGTGATTACACTCTTTTTATTGCAATGCTTGTAGCTTCAATAAAAGCTATGATTGTAATAAACGTGTTTATGCACGTTAAATTCGACAATGTCGTTGTGAAATGGTTTTTGGCAGTATGCGGAATAATATTCGCAATAATGTTCATATTCCTTGCTTTCGATGTTTTGTTAAGATATTAAATTTGAATTAAGAGGAAATTAAATGTTTAAGGCTGGCGCAAACTTATATGCAAATAGTGTAGATGCTACTATGCTCTACATAATTTATATTTGTATTTTCCTGTTATTGGGAATTACTGCGACAATGATATTTTTTGTCTTTAAGTATAGTCGTAAGAAACACCCAAGACCTCAACAGATACATGGAAATGTGACTTTGGAAGTTGCTTGGACTATAATTCCCACGATAATAGTAATTTCTATGTTCTTTGTAGGTATTGCTGATTACGGTCCATTGAGAAAAACTGCAAAGTTTGACCATAAAATTAAAGTTTTAGGTTATCAATGGGGTTGGGAATTTACTTATGAGAATGGCTATAAAACTGAAAAATTACAATCACCAGAAGGTTCTCAATATATTGGTGATACTTTGTTTATTCCAGTGGGAAAAACAACTCGTTTGGAAATTACTTCTAATGATGTATTGCATAGTTTTTATGTACCAAGCTTTAGATTGAAAGAAGATGCTGTACCTAAAAAACAAGGTTGGATGATTTTGCAACCTGAGACTATTGGTGTATATGATATCGCTTGTGCTGAATATTGCGGTAAAGCTCACTCAAGAATGTATGCAAGATTGGCTGTAATTTCTCAAGCTGACTTTGATGCTTACTTAGCTAAAAACGCTAAAAAGAAAGACGAAACTAAACCTGCTGATACTAAAGAAGCTGTCGCTTCTACGGAGCCAGCAACTGAAAAAAAGAGTCACTAAACCCTGATTTGCTTAATAAAGCTTATCAAGTTGCACTTTTTAAGAATTGTTTCTATTGCCATAGTTTAGATGGGGCAACCAAATCTGGCCCATCATTTACTGAGTTGAAAAAAAAGCAAAGAATAGTTTTTGAAAATGGAATTGAAAAGCAAGTTGCAATTGATGAAGAATATCTAAGAAGCTCAATTGTGAATCCTGGCAAACAAGTGGTGAAAGGTTTTAAAAATTTGATGCCTGAATTGGGTAATAGATTGAATAAAGAAGAAATTGATTTGCTAATTTATTATCTAAATAGTGTCAAATAGTTCTATGAAAATTAAGTATTACTATAAATTAGTAGCAGATTTAGCTAAAATTAGAATATCGGTATCGGTAACTTTTACTGTGTTGGTTGGATATATTTTAGCAAAAGGAAGAGTTGATATTGAGTCAATTTATTCTTTGATTGGGGTGTTTTTGCTGTCCTGTGGTTCGTCGGCTTTTAATCATTTCCAAGAATGGAAATTTGATAAGTTAATGAACAGAACAAAGTTTAGACCTATTCCATCAGAAAATATGTTGCCCAATCAAGTGTTTGCATTGGCTTCTATCTTTGCTCTCTCTGGTTTATATGTGTTGCTTGTTTATACAAATATTGAAGCTTTCTTATTGGGAGTTTCTGCTTTAGTTCTTTATAATGTAATCTATACTCCAGCAAAGAGAATTACTTCTTTGGCTGTGATTCCAGGAGCTTTTATTGGCTCTATACCACCTATGGTGGGATATGCAGCAGCAGGTGGAGATTACTTAAGTATGGAAATACTTGCTCTTGCAATTTTTATCTTTATTTGGCAAATGCCTCACTTTTGGCTTTTGTTGTTGATTTATGATGAAGATTATAAAAGAGCTGATTATCCAACTTTAACTCAGTTTTTAACTTTGGAGCAGCTGAAAAGAATTACGTATTCTTGGCTACTTGGGTTAGTGGCAAGTGGAATCTTAATTTCATATTTCGCTGCTAAAACAAACAAAATTGAATTAGTTATTATATTTTTTGTTCTTGGTTGTATTTTAGCTTATAAGACTAAATATATAACAAATTTAGACACGGACTTTATTGGTTATAAAAAAGCATTTAAGATAGTAAATTACTATGTACTTGCAGTAATAACCATATTAACTCTAAACAGGTTGATTTTTTAAGTAAAGGTAAAAAATGGAATTATTAGAAAGCTTAGTTATCCCTGTATCGAAAGGGCATTTGGAACTTCTTAGAATACTTTTGGTATTGGCTCATGTTTTATTTATGGGCTATACTGCTGTGCTTTATGGTAGTACTATGCTTTCGGTTTATTATAACCGTATTGCTAAAAAAACAGGTGATACTTCTTTTTATATGTTAGCAAAAGAAATTATTGATACTGTAACATCTGCTCCAACCATTTGGTTTGGTTTGGGTATTGCTCCATTGATAGGTTCGATTTTGCTTTACACTCAGCTATTGGCTGGAATGAAATCGCCAGTATTGGCATTGTTAATTATTTCATTAGTATTTTACTGTGCAGGTATAGCTGTTGTTTATATCTATAAAGGTTCGGTAAATTTATCTTCTGTATTGAGCAAATTAGGTCCATTAGATAGCGGTGTTTCAGAATTGAAAAGCAATAACGCCAACAATAATAACACATTGGCTATGTGGAGTTTTATTTTGTTGACTTTTTCTGCTTTGTTCTTTTTTGCAGGTGTTAACATTGCTTCAAATCAAGAAGCTTGGGGTACTGGAATATTAACTTACATTTTTACAGGTGGTTCTTTATTGAAAATGTTATTCTTCGTAATATTTTCAGTAATAATTGCAGCAGTTACTTTCCTTTATATGACTTTTGTTTGGGAAGGCGGACGTAAATTGGATAGTGATACTTTGGCTGAATTTGCAAAAAACAAATTATCAAGATTGGCAATTTTATTTACAATTATTTTACCGTTGACATTAGCTTTTAACTTATTGACAACACCAAAATTTGCAGTAAACCCAATGACATTTATATTTGCCGCAGTTGGTGGTATATTAGTTGTACTTTGCGGAGCAATGCTTTATGGTATGGTTAAAGAAAATAAAGTAGAACGCTCAAGTAATGCTTTTTGGATGTTAGTTTTTGCTTTGATTTTCTTTGTTGTAAAAGAGCAATATGCTTTCAATATTTCTTCTTACGATAATTTGCTTGTTTTGGCTAGCAAACATGAAGAAATGGAAGCTGGTAAAAAAGGACACGGAGCTGCTGAAGTTAAAGTTAATCCAGAAGAAATATTTACAACTAAATGCTCTGCTTGCCATAAATTTGATGTGAAGCAACCTACAGCTCCTTCTTATAATGAAGTTGCTAAAAAATATGTTGGTAAAGAAGCAGAAATGGTAGCATTTATTTTGAACCCAAAACCAGTAAATACAGCTGAATACCCATCGGGTATGCCTAACCAAGGTTTGAAACCTGCTGAAGCAAAAGCAATGGCTGCTTGGATACTTGAAAAAACTGCTGGCAAATAATTCTTTCAAAATATAATCTTTTTAAAAAGCTGTCCAAAAGGGCAGCTTTTTTTGTTTTACTTCAAAATTAGGAAAGAAGTAAAGAAATATTAATTAAATTTACGATTAGAAGTTTAACAAATGAATGAAATAATGGCTGACTCACTATTTACAAAAATAATTAATCGGCAAATACCTGCTGATATAGTTTATGAAGATGACGATGTATTAGCTTTCAATGATATTAGCCCTCAAGCTCCAGTACACATATTGATAGTTCCCAAAAAGCAAGTAGAAACCATTAACGATTTCCAAGATGACGATGCTGAATTAATTGGCAAAATTGTACTTGCTGCAAAAAGAATTGCCAAAGAAAAAGGATTGAGTGATAATGGCTATAGATTAATATTCAATACAAATGCTGATGCGGGACAAACAGTATTTCACGTACATTGCCATTTGATTGGTGGTAGAATGCTAAACTGGCCTCCAGGATGATGATATTGTAATTTGAAGAATCATTCTTAACTTTGTAAATGAAAATGACTAAAAAAGAAATAATAGCAGAAGCTCATAGGGTTTTAATTGAGGAAAGCAACGCAATTGCTAAGGTGGTTGAATATAATAGTGACAACTTAGCTGAAGCTGTGGATTTGCTCGCTAATGCGAACAAAGTAATATGCACTGGAGTTGGCAAAAGTGGATTAATTGCTCAGAAAATCGCCTCGACTTTTTCAAGCTTGGGTATTCCTGCTATTTTCTTGCACCCAGTGGAAGCTCTCCACGGAGATATTGGCTCTGTGCAGCAAGGTGATGTTACAATTATGCTTTCTAAATCTGGTGCTACTGAAGAGCTAATAACTTTGTTCCCCTTTTTGGAATCACGCACCAAAATTATTTCAATTGTTTCAAATAGAAATTCATTTCTTGCTAAAAAAAGTGAGATTTTCTTAGATGCTACAATTGATAAGGAAGCTTGTGCAATCAATTTAGCACCAACTACAAGCACAACTGTGGCTTTGGCAATAGGTGATGCTCTTGCAGCCTGTTTAGTGAAAGTAAAGAATTTCTCAGTAGAAGATTTTTCATTAAATCATCCACTTGGACAATTAGGCAAGAATCTTACTTTAAGAGTGGAACACGTTATGCACTCCGGCAACGATTTACCAATTGTTTCCAAAAATGATTCATTTAAAGATGCAATTGTGGAAATAACTCAGAAAAACTTGGGTTGTGTTTGCGTGCTTGATGGAGAAAAACTTTGTGGAATTATTACTGATGGTGATGTGCGAAGAGCATTGGCAAAAACAGACTCATTAGCGAGTTTAAGTGTGAGCAATGTAATGACAGTAAATCCAATTTCAGTTAAAAAAGATGTTATGCTTGGCGATGCTTTGGGAGTAATGGAACACAGAAAAAGTCAAATAAATGTTTTGCCAGTTATTGATGATGAATATAGATGTATCGGTGTGGTTAGATTGCACGATATAGTGAAAAGTAGTAATTAATTGATTGCTACTTTTTCTTTTGTGATTTTTATGTTTTTCACTACTGTTCCTTTTGTGCCAAATGGCTCTAGCAGAACTCCGTTGCGGCTGAACTGAACAGCTCCAACGTTACCTTGATTGATAATAAAATATGAAGTGGCACCCCAGCGGCGTTTCATATTTGCAGTCATTAGTATTTCTTCTTCTTTTTTGCCATCTATATTCACTTTCAGCCAACATTCGTCAATTGAGAATGCTTCTAATATAAGTGAATCGCTTCCGCCAGCATCGAAATAATCCATAAGTCCTTTTTTGTCGCTAAGTATAGCAGTATCAAGTGTTTTCGGACTTATATCAATAATTGAATTTCTGGATTCAATATTGAAGAAAGACAAGTAAATTCCACCTACAATCACAGCTATTCCTAGTAGCAATACTATGTATATTTGGGTTTTATTAGCACCTGGCTTAGTTAAACTAATCGGATTAAGAATATTAGGTTTATCAACTCCTTTATTAACTTTTAGATTATTAATAGAATTATTGATATTTTTGTTTTGTTGTTGTTTGTGTTTTTTAGAAATATCTTCAAGTTCATCAATAACTTCAGCTTCGCTAATCTTTAAATATTTCAAATACATTTTTAGATGTGAAACACCATAAACAGGAGGGAGTTTGTCGAATTCTCCTTTCTCGATATCTTTGATAACAGATAGTCTTACCTTGGTAATATCGGCTACTTCTTGCTGCGACTTACCTAAAGATTCTCTTTTGTCTATGATTATTTTTGCAATTTCAGACATTAACAAAAAATAAAGAGTAAAAAATGTTTAAGAGAATAGAACTATTTGTTCTAACTATATTGTTTGTGAGCCAGTTACACGCTCAAAACAACTCTCTTGATAGTATTCAAGCAAATTTAGTACCAAACAAGATTGAAGAAACAAGCTTAAAAAGTGACAAAAAACTTTATGAAAATAACATTATTTTTCAAGATTGCAAAGAAAATAATGAAAAAGATATTAAAAACTTGATTTTATTAGTTTTAAATGAAAATTTATTGGAGCAAAACAGAAATAAAGATAGTTTATTTACATCTGAAAATCTCCCTAGAATTCCTGAAAACGATTATTTATTTAATGGACACAAACGATTTACTCCTTCTGGAGTGAATCCATACCTTGAAACTAAAGTGAATACTAAAGATATTCTAATTTATGGTGGTGGTTTGGGTGTATTATTTATGGCTCAGCATATCTACCAAATAAAAGAAAATTGGAAAGATAAGGCATCATTCAAATTTCAAGAAGATGGCGTTTATTCACTTTGGTCGGATAAAGCAACTCATTTTTTTAATACATATTTTCCGTCTTATATGTTTAGCGAAGGACTAATTGCAATGGGCTTTAGCAAGAATGATGCTGTGCTTACTGGCTCGATAATGGGCTTTGCTTACCAGACTTATGTGGAAGTACTAGATGGCTATGGTGCAAACTATGGATTTAGTCCATCGGATTATGCTGCAGATTTTGTTGGGGCAACTTTTTATTTTTTACAGAATAGATATGGCTTGGCAGAATATGTTACACCAAAATTTGCGTATATTCCAGCTTCTTGGCATGGCGAAAAACTTAGAGTGCCACACACAAATTTCATTGATGATTATAGTTCGCAAACAACTTATCTTTCTTTCAATATGCACGCTATTTTACCAAAAAGTATTGGAAATTATTGGCCAGAATGGCTCGAACTGACTGTGGGATATGCCGCTAGGAATCTATATGTACAAGGAATAGTGGACGAAAATGGTCAGCTAATTCCCAATAATGCACCTGTTTCAACTTACCAACGAGATGGAGTTTATGGCAATCCAGTTTTAATAATTGGGTTAGACTATAATTTAGTAAAATTGCTTCCAGATGGGGGTGCTGGATGGAATTGGTTTAAACAAACACTAAATTTTCTTAAATTGCCATCTCCAGCAATTGAATTTGGAGAAAAGACTAGATTTCGGCTACTATATCCATTTACTTTTTAGTAGCTTTCACTAAGTTAAATATGAAGAATAAATTATTTAGTTTGATAATACCTGTTTATCAGGAAGAAAAGATAATTGAATCTACTTTAAAGTACTATGATGCTGAACTAAGAGAGAAATTCAATTTTGAATTGATTGTGAGTGATGGTGGAAGTGAGGACAAAACTAAACAAATTGCTGAGCAGTTTGCAGATTTAGTGGTGGGTAGAGGCGAAGAAATTAGAAGTATTTCGGCTGGACGCAATAAAGGTGCTACTGAAGCTAATAGTAATTTGTTTGTGTTTATTAATGCAGACTCTCTTCCTGCAAATAAGTTGGACTTTTTGAATTTGCTTTCAGAAATTGCGAATAAACAAAAATATGAAAAGTACTCTGCGTTTGCTTGTACCATATTGCCATTCCCAGCAGAGGAATTATTTAAAGATAAATTCTTCTATAAGTTTTTCAATACTTATTTCAAGTTATTGAATATAATTGGAATTGGAATGGGAAGAGGTGAGTGTCAGATAATCCGCAAAGAAGTGTTTGAAAAAGTAGGTGGCTATAACGATACTATTTTTGCTGGTGAAGATTTTGATTTGTTTCGAAGAATAGCAAGATTTGGAAAAATTAGATTTTTAGATGAGTGTATAATTTTTGAATCTACTCGTAGGTTCAGAAAAGATGGATATATCAAAACTTTATTATTATGGTTTTTTAATTCTATATTCGTTTTGCTTTTCAATAAATCACTTTCAAAATCTTGGGATCCTGTGCGATGAATAAATTAATTTTGTTTGATATAGATGGCACTATACTTTCGATGAAGCATGGAGTTTCAAAAAAACTATTTGCCGAAGCTATTCAGAACGTTATGAAGGTGGAAGTTGAGATTGACAAAATGCCAAGTTTTTCTGGCAATACAGATTTGGGAATTATTCGCTCCATTAGTGAAATTACCAATATCTCTTATGAAAACTATATAGAGCGTATTGAAGATATTTGGGATGAGAAATTCAGAATATTTAAGAAATATAGCACAAAAGAATTCTATCATTTGCATCCCAAAGCAGCCGAAGCAATTAGTGAAGTAAGTAAGTTGGACAACACAATTTTGGGTTTACTGACAGGCAATTTTGAAAGAAATGCATTCTTGAAATTGAGCATATTTGATTTAAAAAATTATTTCAAATTTGGTGCATTTGGCAATGACAATGAATTTAGAAACAATTTGCCTGCAATTGCTATTGAAAGAGCAAAATTATTCACAGAATTTGATTTTCATTTGGATAAAGTTATTCTTATTGGCGATTCACCACTCGATGTGGAATGTGCCAAATTTGCTGGAATTAAAGTGTTAACTGTTTCCACTGGAGGCTACAGCCAAGACTATATGCAGAGCATAGGTGCAGACTTTACTTTTGAAAATCTTTCCGAAACAGACAAATTAATTGAACTTATTAATTCAATTTAAAAATGAGACTATAAAATGAAAAAAATTAATGTTGCTATAGATGGACCTGCTGGTTCTGGCAAATCTACTACTGCCAAAGAACTTGCAAAAAAGTTAAACTATATTCATTTGGATACTGGTGCGATGTACCGTGCAGTTGCATTGGCATGGCTGAGAGCTGATTTGCAAGAAAATGAAGAAGACTTGATAAAGCTAATGAATGAAATTAAAGTAGAGCTTGTTATGAAAGAAGATGGGCAACTCACTTTGCTAAATGGCGAAGATGTTTCGTTGGAAATAAGAAAGCCAGAAGTATCAAAATGGGCTAGCCCAATTTCTGCTTGGCAAGTGGTCAGAGAAAAATTAGTTGCAATGCAACAAGATATTGGTAAGCAAGGCGGAATAGTGGCAGATGGAAGAGATATTGGAACAGTTGTTTATCCTGAAGCTGAGTTGAAAATATTCCTGACTGCCTCGATAGATGCAAGAACTGAACGTAGAGCAAAAGAATTGAATGAACGTGGTTTTGAAGCAAATGTGGAAGAAATACGTAAGGATATGATTCAGCGGGATTATAACGACACGAATAGAGCAAATAGTCCACTTAGAAAAGCAGAAGGTGCTTATGAAATTGATGGTTCGGCTCTTAGTTTGGTAGAGCAAATAGAAACTATTTATAGCTTGACAAAGAAATTAATCTGATTTTAAACAATTTGCGACTTACTTCGTCAAAAAGAAAAAATTAAAGATAGTATGAATATGATAGTAACAATTGATGAAACTGCTGGCTTTTGCTGGGGAGTTGTACGCACTGTAGATATAGCTGAAACAACTTTAACCGCTGCAAACGAAGCGAAAGAAAATGTTTATGTTCTTGGGGATATCATCCACAATCCTAAAGAAATTGATAGATTGGCTCAAAAGGGCTTAACTACTATCGAACATAAGGACTTGGAAGAAATTGCAAAGAACAAGAAAGAAGGCGAAAAACCAAAAGTAGTTATTAGAGCCCACGGTGAGCCACCTTCTACTTATAAAAAAGCTGCTGAGCTTGGAATTGAATTAATTGATGCTACTTGTCCGCTTGTAACTGGATTGCAAAATAGAGTCAAACGTTTCCACCAGAAAGGTTATCAAATTGTGATTTACGGCAAACCGAACCATGCAGAAGTGATTGGAATTCGTGGTGTTATAAATGATGACTGTGTGATTGTCCTTTCGCCAGAAGAAGCTTTGGAAAAAGTTGATTTTACTAAACCAATTGTGCTTTTCTCTCAAACTACAATGGAAAAACCAGTTTACCACGCTATTAAAGAAGCTATCGAATCGAGAGTTTCAGAGCTAGTGGAAGGTGGTGACACTTCTGAAGCATTTCAATTTAAAAATTCTCTTTGCAAAGAAGTTTGGGGAAGAGAAAGCAGAGTAATAGAATATGCAAAGAATAACGACGTTGTGATATTTGTGGCTGGGCGTGGATCATCGAATGGAAAAAGCTTATTCAAACTGATGAATGGCTACAATCCGAATATGTATTACATTGAAGATTTATCTGAATTGGACTATGCATGGTTCAATAATGCTCAAACAATTGGAATTTCTGGTGCAACTTCCACTCCTCAGTGGTATATGGATCAGGTGAAAGAAGCAATTGAAATATGGGATAAATCTCGGCTTAATTAATATAAGTCAATAATTTTGTAGGAAAACCTCGAGAAATCGGGGCTTTTTTTTTTTTGTAAACTAATCAATAATTCATACGTTAGCTAATAATCTGTAACTAAATACACTATTAAAGTGTTCTTAGTATATGTATCAAACCAATATTAATAAAACTTTTGTGAAAATCAACTTAAAAACATTTGTTCTAATTTTTCTACTAATTTCCCAAGTTTCTTTGTTTGCTCAGATTACTCTGGAAGTGAGAAATGTAACCGCTTTCAATAAGGCTGAATTTACTGCTGAAATTAGAGTAAGCATTGCTTCTATTCCTACAAATGTAGCAACTAATAATGTGATAATATTAGAAAAAAACTATTCTACTCAAATTACAAAAATTGAAAATTTGGCTGATGGTTGGCAGAAAATAACTTGGATTCCGAATTTCTCTATACTTGAAAATGAATACATTGCTGAAATACTTGTTTCCGTTGGTACAAATGTTGCCAAAAGAGCAATACAGAGCGATGCACTCAATTTACCTCAATTCATATTAATTTATAATAATGGTCCTCAAATTGGTCAGCAAGTTGGCGATGTGAACTTTGGTTATGTTCCAGTAGATAAGCCAGCAGTTAGACAAGTGAAATTGACTTATTACCGCACAATTAAAGATGCCAATGGCAATATTGCTCCCGTAGTGTTAGATTCGGTGACTCATATTAATAAAAATTTTTGGTTCAATTGGGATAATACAGGTTACAATGTGCCTGTGCCACGGACTATAATTTCTGGATCAGAAACTTTCTTTATGAATTTATACTTTATTCCAGTTGACGATTCTTACCAATATGATGTTTTTACTTTTCATTATCATGGCGGTGCTAAGAAAACTGTTAAGCTATTCGCTAATAATTTGAAGGTAGAAAGCTCTCAACAATTGAAACTTGAATACCCTACTAACAAAGAAAGATTCACACCTTGCCAAAACATACAAATTAAATGGCGTGGTCAAGTGCCAGGAGTACCAGTTGTTGTGGAAGCAAACTTTGCAGACAGCAGAAATTGGGTGCAACTTGGAGAGGTAAATGATTCAGTATTGGATTGGCAAGTGCCAAACACTTTAACAAATAATTTACAAATTAGAGTATCGCAGAAATTTGTAAATTCCAACCCACAAATATTAGCTCAAAATATACAGTATTTAAAAGTGAATTATTTGAGCGATGCTTCAAGATTTCTTGCTGGACGAAATGGCGGGTTTATTGAGGAATATGATGTGAATAAAAATAATCAAATGATTCACAGATACAATTTGCCTGGGAAATTGCAATACGATATTACCAATCTTGAATATATTAACAATGACGAGTTCTTTGTTTCATATAATAATAATTATTTAGGCAATAGCAAAGATACAATAGCTATCTTTAGTTCGCAACAGCAAACTATGCTCACTAAGTATCCATTCGAGAAATTCAGAAGTTCAAATTTTGTTGTTGATAATAAAAATAATCAGCTATATGCTATACCTTCGCTTGGGAACATAGTTAGCGTCATTAATGTAAAAGACGGCAGTATTGCCAAAGAGATAAATTTTGGAACACCTGTTCAGAATTTAACTATTAATTCTAAACAAAATGTAGCACTTGTTTCATTGCTCAATGGCGAATATCAATTTTACAACTTACCTATTGATGTAAACTCTGAAATAACATCTTTTAAATTAGAAGATACTCCAATTAGTACTAATATTCTTGTATCTCCAAATAAGAAATATGCTGCAATTTCCTGTAAAGGTTTTGTTGGCACAAAAACTCAAGTAGTACTTGTGGATTTGACAAAAGGCACAATACTAACTATTCTACGAGAAGTGAATACAGAAATAGTTGGAATGGGATTCGACCCTGGCTCTACTGTTTTGATTTTTGGAAATCAAGCTATGCCTCAAATACTTTTCTATGATTTGGCAAAAGCAGAATTTTCAATTAAGTTTACTAATTCGCCGTCGAGCTTATTAACTGATTTGAAATATTCTCCAGCTGGAAATTCTATTGTAAGCACTGCCGATGGTGGCGATGCATTGGTGTATCGCACTTTTATTAAACCAGAATTTGATTTGAATGATTCTGTGATGACTATCGAAGAAGCGAATGTAGATTTGTTAGCTGTAAAAAGTAATGATGAGTTTGTGTTTAATTCTCAAACTAAAGTTTATACTAAAACAATATGCAACAATGGAGATTCTCCAATTATATTCACTGGCTATAAATTGAAAGATGCTATTCATTTCGGTATGCTTAATATTAATTTGCCAGATACTATTTTCCCTAATCAATGCAAAGATTTTCAAATTAATTTTACTCCAAAAGATACTGGACTTGTAGCAGATTCAATTGTGTTTACTTATTGCAATAGAGAAATTAAGTCCTATATTTCTGGCTTTTCAAAAGCACGTAATATAACTTTCTTAGATAACAACTTTGATTTTGGCGAAACTTGCATTGGCGATACAGTTGTTAGAGATGTTGAAATATTACGCAACAATGACAATGCTCCAATTAGAATCACAAAAATAAGCTGTGAAAGGCTTGATGGAAATATAATCTTTGTTTTCCCTGTAATTGATACAATTTTGCAAGCAAACGAAATTTTGAAAGTTCGAGTTAAAATAGTTTCAGATACATTCGGAATTAGAAATCCAAAAATATTTGTACAAATGTATAACCAAGACAAATACAGATTTGAAACTAAATTTAAAGTGAAAGGTATTGGAACAATAATGAGTATTAGCCATACATATTTGGCTTTTATTCCTGAAATAAAGAAACGAACTATTGAAATTAATAATACTGGAATTGACCCACTTATTATTGATGCAATTAAATTTGTGCCTAACGATAATTTCAGAGTTTCATCTAGTTTGCCATTGAATATTCCTGCAAAAACTAAAGGCACTATTGAAGTAGAATGGTATGGCAATAATTCTAATAAAGCTATTATGGATATTGTGGCGACACCTTGCTTAGCAGCAAAGTCAAGATTTATTCCACTTGTATTCTATACTGGTAGTTCGCTTATTCAAGCATTGGATACTACTGTGAATCCATTAGATGAAGCTACAATTTCTTTGAAGTATCAAAACAACGAAGCAATGTCTTATTCAGGTGAAAGATTCTTTGAATCTGAACTAATGGTTAATCAAAAACTATTCTTCCCGCTGAGAGTGGAAAGTAATTTAGGAATAGGCAAGTTAATTTCACAACGAACAGAAAATGGAAGAAGATACTTCACAATTAGAGTTGATGGTGTTTTCGACTCTAAAACAGACATTGTTGCAAGAGTGATTGGTATTCCTGGTTTGGCTGAAATTGACACAAGTAAAGTAGAATTTATTAATAGCTCTGCTTTTTGGGGAGTCAATGTGAAAACTACTACAAAATCTGGTACTTTCAAAATTGATGCAAAATGTCCAGGAAGAAAGATTTTAGATATTATTCCAACAAAATCAATTGCAATATATCCAAATCCAGCAAACGAAAAAGTAGTTATTTCGCCTAAAAATACTTCAATGAAGCAAGCAAATGTTAGAATTTTAAATAGTCTTGGCGTTGAAGTTTATTCAAAGAAAAACATCTTATTGGATACAGAATCTAAGTTTGAGATTAACACTAGTAAAATCCCTATTGGTGCTTATAAAATAGTTTTAGAAAGTGAGTTGCAAAATGAATTTGAAATTTTAGAAGGTAATTTAAACGTAGTAAGATGAGAAAAAATATTTACCTTCAATTATTGATTATAAGCTTATCTGCAATAGGTCTTTTTTCCAAAGAGAGTAATATAGACCTAATTGGTAGGACTGAATTTGGCTTAAATAAACATATTACGGATTTAAAAGAATTTCCAGAATATCCGATTTGTTGCACTCAGTTTTTGGGTAACACTGCTTTTGCTTTTGAATTCGACTTAGGTGCAAAATTCAAATTCAAGAAAACACTTTTCGGTTCACCGTTGTCGTTTTCTACTATGCTTGGGCTACGCAATGTATCAGTGAAATTGAGCGAAGATAAACAAGTTGGCTTTAGAATTTATGACAATAACTATCAACCATTGATTTCTAATTTCACAATTGATAATTCAATTTATTTACTGAATTTCAAAAATAGATTGACTTTGGAAAATCTATTTGCTGATAATTTTAGTTTCGATATTGGTCTTGATTTGGGAATACCGATTATTAAATCATTCACTCAGGCAGAAACTGCGGTTTCGCCAAATGATTTCAATTTCGAAAATGGCAAAAGAATTCGTAATGAAGCAAGTGGAGATATTCCCAGTATTGCTTCTGTAACAATTGCACCAGCTATTGGAGCAAAATACCTCGCATATAAAGATGGTGATTTAAGCATTATGCCTTTGGTCAATATATCATACCAAGTCAATTCTATGGTTAGTGGTTTGAATTGGAATTTGCTTTCTGCTCATGTTGGTGCTGAATTTGCAATGAATTTAGGCACTAAAGACGAAGTGCCACCTCCCCCGCCTCCACCAATCCCAGTGGAATTGCCTAAAGCGAAAGAACCAGAAATAGTGAAACAAGATACGATTATAATTAACGGAACGATTTATTCAAATGGCAAAGCAGTTAATAGCAAAAGCCCAATTGAAATAAGAAAAGAGGTAACTAACTATTATTCTACGTTTGAACTTATCCCAGTTCTATTTTTTGCAGAAAATCAATCAACTCCTCTTGGCATTGAAAAAAGCAGTGATAAATCTATAGAGAATATTGGTGCTTTGCAAATTATTAATTCTGTGATTGATTATGCAAAAGCAAATCCAAGCGATAAAGTTACGGCTCGTTTTATTACTCATAATGGTGAAGATGAGGGAGTTAATAATGCTCGCAATGAGTGGTTGATGAATTATTTGAAACAGCAGGGTGCAACAATTAATATTGCTTATGCAAAAGAAATAAAGAAAATCAACTCTAACGATAGAGATGAAATAAAGCAAGACAATCAAAGAATGGATTTCCTAATTAATGGCAAGAGAAAAAATATAAGCACTAGCTGGCTATTGAAAGAAGAAATTGCTATAGTTTACCCAAAAGTTGAATTCAAGGTAAACACTAATTGTACGGCTTCACCTTGCAATAATCTACTCACTGTCCAATCCAACAATGGAACTATAGACCAAACAGTTGGCAATGAGTTTGAATTGTCAAATCAAGTGATGACTTCTTTGCAAGATAAAACTGATTTGTCGTTTTTAGTGGAAGCAACTGATAGCAAAGGCAATATGAAAAGAAATACTTTTTCCAGCAAATTGGAAACTAAATCAATTCTTTTAAAAGATAACTTTGTTACCTCCTACCAAACAAGCAAAGACTTTAATGATTACTTGCTTGGCTTCTGTGAATTTGAAAAAGCTGAAATTTATGATGTGAACGACAAGGTTTTGGACTTAGTTTCAAAAGAGTTAGAAGCAGGCAAAAAGGTAGTGTTAATACCAATGACAGACAATATTGGTACTGAGGAATACAATTTACAACTTAAGAAACAACGAGCCAAATCAGCACTTAAATATTTGAAGCAAAATTTTAATTTAGAGATTGATTACACTGCCCAATCAGGAATTAACAACGACAATCCATATCGCAGATTACTAAATAGAAGTGTAGTTGTAAGGGTATTTGAAAATAAATAAACTTTGTTTTGATTTTTATTCTTAAATTTGGCTTTGGAATTTGCGAATTTCAAAGCCAAACTTTTTTTCAGCCACACAGAAATTTAAAAAAGAAGAATAAATGACAGTTGATTTAATAATAGCAACAAGCGATAAGCAAATTTTCGGCGAAGTGAAAAACTATTCTAATAGCAATCCGATTTGCAACTTTGGCTATTGCTTAAGTCTGCAAGAAATTGCTGATTACCAATCTGCAAACACAAAATATTTATTGTTAGACATAGACAACTGCTCTTATTATTTCGATGTGCTACTCAATCAAAATATAAAAACCAAGTTCAAAGAAATTATACTTTTCACAAGGCAAGAATCGCAATATGCAAATGCTGTGAAAGCTGTAAAGTATGGTGCTACTGACTTTTGCCAAATTGATGAACTTATTCCGACATTGAAAAACTATTTCAGCAATCAGTCCGAAATTGTAAACTCATTCCATAACAACATCTCAATTCTCGACGAGAATAACAATCCAGTTTTTAGTTTAGAGAAAGTTTTCAATCTAGTTCCCTCGGGTATTTTCTTTATTGATGCTAATACATATAAAATTTTAGATGTGAATATCAGAGTGGTTGAATACTTTGCAAAAGCTAAAGAAGATATGATTGGCAAAAGTATGGTGGAACTTAATTTATGGGCAGACAATGAAGATTATATGGATTTTATTCATAGATTAAAGGAAGAAAAACGACTTCGATATAAAGAATATATTTTCAATAGACAAAATGGAAAAGACGGAACTGTACTTGTAAGTGCTGATTATTACGAAATTGAAACAGAATCTTTGATTATTATTTCTGGTGTGGACATTAGTGATAGAGCCGCAGCAGCCAAAGAAAGAAAAATAGTGCAATCGCAACAATCGGAACTTACTATATTAAAAGGTTCTTTTGTGTCTATGATTTCACACGAATTCCGCACTCCTCTTACCACCATTCAACTTTCAACTGATTTACTACGAAGATATAGCGACAAATGGACTGAAGAAGAACGTAATAAGCAATTCGACAGAATACAAGCGACTATGCTCAAGATGACTAAGCTTATGGAGAATGTGCTTATAATTGGAAAAATTGAATCGGGGCAATTTGTACCAAATTTAGAGAATATTGATTTGGCATCGTACTGCTCAGCAATTGCTGGAAATATTGAATTTAATTCAATGGGTACACATAAAATTAAAATGAATTATGAAGAGAATGAATTTGTAACAAACATTGATGAGAATTTAATTGGTTTGATAATTACTAATTTGCTTACAAATGCTGTGAAATACTCACCCAAAGGTTCGCAAATTGATTTCACTTTGAAACAAACAGATATTGGTACAGATTTCATCATTCAAGATTATGGTATGGGAATCCCGCCTGATGATTTGCCTAATCTATTCAATTCATTTTTCCGTGCTAAAAACGTTGGCCCAATAGATGGATATGGACTTGGACTTTCGCTTGTGAAAATGTGTGTGGAAGCTCACAAAGGTGAAATCTCTGTGGAAAGTACATTGGGTGAAGGCACAACTGTAAAAGTTTCTATTCCAACAAGTCTTACTCACGATGACTTTACATTCCGTATTAATTAAGACTTTTAAAAACTTTAAATAAATAATTTGAAATTAGTTTATTATATTCTAATTCTTAATTTGCAACAAAAATATTTTTGAAAAATTAGAGTAGAATATGTCGGAATCTTTACAATCAAATGTTAATGCTGGACACCCAAAAGGTCTATATGTATTGTTTTTTACCGAAATGTGGGAGCGATTCGGTTATTACTTAATGCTGGGAATATTTTCTTTATTTATGATTGATAAATGGGAAAATGGAGGCATGGGATTTGTGAATGCTCAAAAAAGCGATATATACGGTACATATATTGGGCTTGTCTATCTCACTCCTTTTATTGGGGGTTTGCTTGCCGATAGGGTGCTTGGCTATCGGAAAAGTATTATTGCTGGTGGTTTGCTTATGGCAGCTGGTTATATTGGGCTTTCAATGCACACTGTCACATCGTTCTATATATCTCTTCTTTTGATTATTCTCGGCAATGGTATGTTCAAACCGAATATATCTACTCTTGTTGGGAATCTATACAACAACGATAAATACAAACAAAACAAAGATGCGGGTTTCAATATATTCTATATGGGAATAAATATTGGGGCTTTCGTTTGCAATTTTGTTGCTGCCTATATGAGGATTAACTATGGCTGGGGCTATGCTTTTATAGCTGCTGGTGTGGGTATGATTGTGGGAGTTATTATTTTTATAGCTGGCACAAAGCACATTAAAGAAGTGGACGTAATAAAACCTTTGCAGGAAGGGGATATGTCCACTGCAAAAATATTGATGAGTACTGTATTGCCTATGTTTGTATTTGGTTTGATTGGCTATTTTATAAATGGAATTACAAGTGCTGCAAACCCAGGTGGAAATTTTCTCGGATCAGATACGAATGATGCTTTTATATTCGGTTGTCTGCCTGTAGTATTGTTCTTTGTGTATTTATACAAATCTGCTAATAGTGAAGACAAAAGACCTATTGGTGCTTTGCTTGCAGTATTTGCTTGCATTATTATCTTTTGGGCGGTTTTCCACCAAAATGGAGACGCACTTACAATTTGGGCAGAAGAATATACAGATAGAGAAATGCCACATACGGTTGCAACTTTTGCAAATTCCACTGGTATGGCTCAAACTGTTACTAATTTAGGTGATTCCACCGATGCTAAAAGCAAAGCTTACTTCCATAATCTAAATCCACAATTAGTGCCTGCCGAAGGGCAAAGCTTGAAACTTTTCTCAACTGAATTATACCAATCAATCAATCCATTTTGGGTTGTGGTGCTTACTCCAGTTGTTGTTGGATTTTGGGGATTGCTTAGATCTAGAAAAAAAGAACCTACCACACCAACTAAAATAACTTTCGGATTGGTGATTACGGCTCTGTCTGCTCTTGTAATGGTTGGGGCAGTTTATGCTTCGAATAATTTGGCTACAAAGGCAAGTAGTCTTTGGCTAATAGCTGCTTATGGAGTAGTAACTATTGGTGAACTTTGCCTTTCGCCTATGGGTCTATCGCTGGTTTCAAAGCTAAGCCCTCCACGCATCACGGCTTTGATGATGGGAGGTTTTTTTCTTTCTACTTCTTTGGGCAATAAACTTTCTGGTGTGCTTTCTGGGCTTTGGGAAGGTTTTACAGATAAAACTCATTTTTTCTATATGAACTTTGCTTTGCTAATGGGTGCAGCTTTCTTGCTATTTATTATGCTTAAATGGCTTAATAGTGTTATGAAAGAAAAGAACATTTATTGATTTGTGTTTTACTTAATTAGAAATTAATAATTTTTGAATTTTAGGAGACTTAAATGTCTGAAACAATACAATCTGATGTACAATCGGGACACCCAAAAGGGCTTTATGTCCTGTTTGTAACAGAAATGTGGGAGCGATTTAGTTTCTATGGAATGCGTGCTATCTTCACTTTGTATATGGTGAAAGCACTTATGATGAATAACCAAGAAGCTTCCAAAATATATGGTAGCTATACTGGACTTGTTTTTTTGACTCCACTAATTGGTGGGTTTATAGCCGATAGATATTGGGGAAATAGACGCTCAATATTTGTGGGTGGGTTGCTAATGGCTCTCGGTCAGTTTGCAATGTACTTCAGTGCATCTAATTACACAAACCAAGATATTGCTATTCCAATGATGTGGGTAGGTTTATCTTTCCTAATAATTGGAAATGGTTTCTTCAAACCAAATATTTCTACTATGGTGGGGCAACTCTATCCAGAAGGGGATAGGCGAGTGGATTCGGCATTTACAATATTCTATATGGGTATTAATCTCGGTGCATTCTTCTCTCCATTAGTTTGTGGTTATTTAGGCGACACTAATAATCCTGCTGATTTCAAATGGGGATTCCTTGCTGCTGGTATTGGTATGCTTGTTTCAGTTACTATTTTTGAATTATTGAAAGATAAATACATTGTTAGCTCCGATGGTAGAGCTTTAGGAATAGTTCCAGAGAAAAAAGAAGTAATCTTAGACGACAAAGAAACAGTTAAGATGGATTTAAGCGCAACTACTCTAGCAATTTGGGGAGTTATCTATGTAGCTGTTTTGGCTTTCTTCCATTTTGTAGCTAGAATGGATAACATTGGTACTTTTATCTTTGCAACTGCAATCGTAGCTCCAGCCTGGATAATTTCTGATAAAACATTAACTAAAGTAGAACGAGAGCGGATTATAGCAATTTATATTATAGCATTCTTTGTGATTTTCTTCTGGTCTGCTTTTGAGCAAGCTGGAGCCTCACTCACAGTTTTTGCTGATAAGAATATAGATAGATTTATAGGTAGCTATGAAGTGCCAGCTTCTTATTTCCAATCTGTGAATGCTGCGCTTATTGTGATTTTTGCACCTCTTTTCGCTTGGCTTTGGAGCAAACTTGGCAAAAGAAATATGGAACCAGCTTCGCCTGTGAAACAAGCAATTGGTTTGTTCTTGCTTTCAATGTCTTATTTGGTTATTGCATTCGGTGTGAAAGGAGTGGACGCTGCCACTAAGGTTTCTATGCTTTGGTTGATTTCGCTATATATGGTGCAAACTTTTGGTGAGCTTTGCCTATCGCCAATTGGACTTTCTATGGTAAATAAATTAGCTCCTATTCGTTTGTCGTCTCTTTTGATGGGTGTTTGGTTCTTATCTTCAGCAACTGCAAATAAGTTTGGTGGAGATTTGAGTGCATTGCTTCCACAAATTGATCCAAAAACAAATCAAGTAGTTGCGACTTCATTCTATGGACTATTTGCTATAAATAATCTTTACGATTTCTTTATGGTGTTTATGGTAATGAGTTTGGTGGCGAGTATAATTCTCTTTGCCCTACAGAAATGGATAATTAAATTAATGCACGGCATTAGATAATATCAAAAAGCCCAATTCATTTGAATTGGGTTTTTTTTGTTTTTTATATTTGTTGATTCTATCTTGGAACAACTGCGTTACTGGTAGCAGTTACTTTATATTTGAAGTCTATAGTTTTCTTTTCATTTTTATCTACTTCTACTTTTAAAATACTATTTATTTTGTAAACTTATAAATCCGAGGTAAAAAAAGATGTATTCCAATATATATTTATTAAAAATTCTTTTATGTCTTTGATAATTTAATTATTTTACCTAATTTTACAATTATACAAAAATCAAAAATAATATGAAATATCTAAATTTAACTTTTCTATTCATCTTGATAATAGGTTGTTCTTCACCTGTCAAAATTGTAAAATTTCAAACCACATATACAACCATTAGAGAAAACGAGAAAACTTATTTAGAGTGGGAAGTATTAAACGCTGACTCTATCATAATAAAGCAGTTAGGTTCAGATGAAGAAATGCTTGAAAATGCTCCTTTAAAAAGTAAAATGATTATTACCCCATCTTTTAGTACCGAGTATGTTTTAAATGCTTATAAGGGGGATGAATATGAAAAACAAAAATGTTGGTTAGATGTTATTTCTAAGCCTGAGAATATTAAAACCATCAGAGATACCGTTGTTATCGTAAAACCTACAATTAGTGCTGACCCTAGCCAAAACAAATCAAAATATCTTAATGGTTTGCAAACCATTGAAAACTTAAATAAAAAATCAAAAGTACAATTTGAAATATTTTTAGTTGATAGAACTAATTTCCCTAAAGAAGTAAAACTTTATTTGACAGTAAAGGATGAAAATGGAAATTTTATAGCTAATATGGCACCACCATTTGGGTCAAAAAATTCTGCGAATAAATATTTTAAAAATTTACAGGATGAAATAGATGGAACCCCATACAATATTGAGGATTATGATATTGAAGAAAGACATGATACTTTATCTCAAAAATATTCATTCTCTTTAGTTTTAGATCATAGTGGTTCAATGGGGACTAATATTGATACTTTGCATAAAGCTGTTAAATTGTTTGTAAATAAAATGGAAAAGCAAGATAAAGCTTCCATTGTTAAATTCGACCAATTTGTAGTTAATTCAGTAAGTTTGACAGATGACAAATCATTATTGCTTGACAACTACCATTACAATGGTCTTCAGGGCTTTGGAGGTGGCACTGCTTTAATTGCTGCTGCTGATGAAGGAATAAGAACATTAACAGATAATAAAACAACAAATATAGTAATACTTTTCACAGATGGTTTTGAAAATGCATCTTTATATTCTACAATAATTCAAAAGACTGGCTATGCATTCAAACCAAATTCTTTAATTTACAATGCTAGAGCAGCAAATGTCAAACTTGTAACAGTGGGTTATGGAAATGTTGACAAAGATTTACTTGAGAAACTATCAACTTTGACTGATGGAAAAAGTTATTATGCTCATAATGGTAAAGAATTAGATCAGATTTTCAACGAATTGCCACGCCTATTTCACAATTATTATGTTTTAAAATTTAAGCCCAAAAAAATTGATGGCAAGCATTCTTTCAGTATGACTGTAGCAAATCCAGATGGTAGCGAAGACAAGATTACAAAAAGTACTTATGTAGGCAAAGTAGATTTAAAAGATTTAGATTTTATGGCAAGACAATGTGTAGCATTTTTTGAACTTAAAAGCGATGAATTAAAAGATATCTATAGGACATATATTGAGAGTTTTGCCAAGTATTTACAGATGAACACAAAATCAACATTGGAAATTCATGGGCATACTGATTTAACAGGAAGTAAAGAGCAAAATATGGAAATATCCAAAAGAAGATGTGAAAGAGTTGCTTCAGAATTTAAAAAGAATGGTGTTGATAAATCAAGAATTAAGTTAAATCCACACGGAATGAATGAACCTGTTTGGTTTCCAGAATTAGATGTTTATCAAAGCGAACAAAATAGAAGAGTTGAACTTATTATCAAGGATTAAAATGCAAAAAATATTTTTTCTAATTTGTTTATTCAGTTCAATAAATTTGTACTCTCAGCAAAACAATGTCCCTTATTTAGTAAAAAATTCTTTGTCATCTGTTGTACTTATTACTACTGATTATTCTTCAGGTAGTGGAGTTGTTGTTAATACCGAAGGAGTTATTCTCACTAACTTTCATGTAGTAAGTAGTGTTTTAATTGATAATTCTGTTATAACAGTTAAAACACATAATAATGATTTGTATATAGCAACTATTTTAAGTTATGATGAAGATTTAGATATTTGTTTAATAAAAACTGAAAACTTGGTTAATGAAAAATCAATCTTTATAGCCCATCAGGATAGTATTAATCTTGGCGAAGATGTAATTTGTATTGGTAATCCATTAGGATTGACAGAGTATGTTACAAAAGGTATAATATCCAAATATAACACACCTTATATCTTTACAAGTGCTAGTATAAATCCAGGCAATAGTGGAGGTGCAATGATTAATATGAAAGGAGAATTAGTAGGTATACCAACACAGACTATAACAAACACTCAAAATGTTAATATGGCACTATGCATTCGTACAATTAGATACTTTTTGAAGAAAAACAAAATAAATTTCAAGGAATATAAATTATGATGTATATTTAGTCCTGGTTCTGGAAAGATGAATTTAGACCATTTATCATCAAGTTGTTTAAATCCATCTGGTAATTGTGTGTGATAAGCACGATGGGTAACACATATTGATGGTTGAAAGAAAAATTTG
>Ga0163149_10000870_pt1 | contig 39718 bp, 43 predicted proteins | sample OliLakLV19MP5G1_FD_148604 | JGI IMG/M metagenome (GOLD analysis project Ga0163149, IMG submission 148604) | Freshwater microbial mat bacterial communities from Lake Vanda, McMurdo Dry Valleys, Antarctica - Oligotrophic Lake LV.19.MP5.G1 | ecosystem: Environmental > Aquatic > Freshwater > Lake >...
GCCAGTTGCGTGAAGCCATGGAGAACCGTATCGGCCGCACCGATCACCGCAGCCGACAAAAAATCGGCGATGGCGGCGCGTGCCTGCGGCTCCAGCCGCTTGAGAAAGTCTTGCACCGGCGGCTGCAGGCGGCCGCGGCGCCCGGTCAGCATGCCGTAAATCCGCTGATAGGTGCTGCTGGCGAGATAGTCGGCCTCTTCCTCGGTGGGCGCGGCGATCAGCGGCACGCCGATCATCGTGTAGGGTTGCGCCAGCACAGCCGAGGGCTGGAACGCCCTGCGGTACAAGTCCAGCGCCTGCAGCAGCAGCCCGGGCGCGAAGTGCGAAGCAAAGGCATACGGCAAGCCGCGCTCGGCGGCCAGGCGCGCCGAGAACAAACTTGAGCCCAGCAGCCAGATCGGCACATTGGTGCCCGCCCCTGGCATGGCCACCAGGCGCTGGCCGGGCTGCACCGGCCCCAGCAGGTGCTGCAGCTCGGCCACATCGCGCGGAAAATCCTCTTCGCTCTCGACACGGTCGCGCCGCAGGGCACGCATGGTCATCTGATCGGTGCCCGGCGCGCGCCCGAGCCCGAGGTCGATGCGATCGGGATACAGCTCGGCTAAGGTGCCGAAGGCCTCGGCCACCACCAGCGGGGCGTGATTGGGCAGCATGATGCCACCCGAGCCCACGCGCATGCTGCGCGTGCCGGCAGCAATGTGCCCCACGATCACCGCCGTGGCCGAGCTGGCAATGCCCGACATGTTGTGGTGCTCCGCCACCCAGTAGCGCATGAAGCCGAGTGACTCGGCATGCTGGGCCGTACGCAGCGCGATCTTGAGGGCGTCGGCCACCGTGCCGCCCTCGCGTACGGCGACCAGGTCGAGCATGGACAATTTGACATTCTGCAGGGGATTCATGGCGGATTCCGGCGTGGGGGTTGGGCTGAAGCGGCGGCCTGCGAACCAGCGCGCTGCGATTGGCGGGTTGGCCGTCACTTTACCGTACCGCATCGCCGCGCGGTTGCGCGAGTGCTGTGGTGCCGGGAATTGGCGCAACGTTCGAACACCCGGCTCCTGCGCCATAGCTATGGTGGCGGCGGGCCGCTTGGGCCGCGCCGTTCGCAAGTTGCCAAGCCGATCCATTGCCGACAATCGCCCAAGACTGCGATCCCGGCCCCCCTCAACGCTCGCGCGCCGCCTCATGCCAGGCCTTTTGCACTGGCGACAACAGGTATTCGATCGCGCTGCGGGTACCCAGGTGCACTTCGGCCGCCACCTGCATGCCCGGCGCCAACTTCAAATGGCGCCCGTCGTGCTCAAGCGACTGTGCGTCGAGGCTGATTAGCGTCTTGTAGGCCAAAGGCGAGGCGGCACGCCCGCGCGAGGCGGCCGCCGCCTGCGCGTCGCCGCCCTGCTCGGCTGCATCCGCACTGACGCGGAGCACACGGCCCTCGACGAACCCGTACTTCTGGAACATGAAGGTGGCAAGCTTCAAGCGCACACGTTGCCCCGGCTGCACGAAGCCGACGTCGTCGTTGCGCACCCACACCTCGGCACGCAGCGCCTCTTCCATCGGCACTAAGGTCATCAGGATGGTGCCCGGGCTGGCCACCGTGCCCACGGTGTGGGTGGCCAGATCCTTGACCACGCCTTCCTGCGGCGCTTTCAGTTCCAGGAGGCGATGCCGGTGTTCCTGCTTCTGCAGTTCCTGCGCGGCGCGCTCGGCCATTGGCGCGATCTCGGCGCGTTCGGTTTCGAGTTGCTTGCGGTATTCCGCAGTGATCTGTGCGATGCGCCGATCGGATTGCTCGATGGAGGCGCGCGCCGAGAGGATCGCGGCTTCCTGGGCCAGTAGATCCTGCTCTTTCTCGATGCGTTCGCGCTGCTTGTCGGTGTAAAGGATCTTGCCGGCGAAGCCATCCTGCACCAGCTTGCCGTAGGCCGCTTCCTGCTCGCGGTAGTGCGGCAGGATCTGCCGGAGTTTGGAGCGCACCTCAGTGGCGGCGGCCAATTCATGCACCGCCTTGGCGCGCGCCGAACGCTCCTGCGCCAGCGCCGATTCGTAAGCGGTCTTGTTGGCCGTGAACTGTGCCTGTACCTTGGCGTAGGCTGCGGCCGAATCGCCGTCCGCGCGCGCCAGCGGCCGCCCGGCCAGTTGCGCGTCGATGCGCCGCAGGGCCAGGCGGCGTGCCTGATGCTCCGCACCGATGCTGCGCAAATCCGATTCCGACAGGGCCGCATCCATGCGCATCAACACCTGCCCGGCGCGCACCGCTTCGCCCTCGCGCACCAGGATTTCCTTGACCACGCCGGCCTCGGTTGGCTGCACGATCTTGAGATACGACGACGGTACCAGCTTGCCATCGGCCACCGCGACGATATCAAGCCGGCCCAGAAAACTCCATGCCAGGATCAGGGCCACGAACCCCAGTACCGCCCACAGCAACTTGCGCCCCAGCGGGTTGGGCGCGGCTTCCTGCAGGCGAATCAGGAGCGGCTGGAAGTCGCGCGGATCGGCGTTCATTGGACTACCCTCCTGACGCTGTGTGACATCCGCCCCAGGGCAGAGTGAGCGCTGTTTTCGGGCGGCCGGCGAGGAGCGCTCATGTGTGTGCCAAGGCGGGATTCGACGGCTTGCGTCATCGGCGGAATCCTTTGGCGGCACGAGGAACTGGCGCACCCGACTTGCGTTCCCGCCGTGCGCATGTCACAAGGGGCACGAAAGCTGCGGATCGACCGATGCGCCGCATCATGCGAGCTTGAACGCGCGCGATCATCATCTGGCGCAGCAGGTGCCCGAGGTTGGCGCCCAGTTCCCAGGCGATCAGGATTCTTGCCACGCTGCCTCCGCTTTGTGGCATGGCCGCATTGGCACTGCGTTGCGCGGCGCTAGGGCTGCCTGGGTGGCATGCAGGCTTGTCATGTGGAGCAAGCGCCTTTGACCGCTTGCACAGCCACCGGTTGCAGCGCAGCGCCGACCGCGCCTTCACTGTCGGCGCGCAGGCCGCCATCGACGCCGCCCAACTGAAACACCCGCTCCACCTGCAGGCCGCGCGGCAAGGCATGTGCGATGAACACAATCGTCACCGTGCCCTTCAACTGATTGACCGTGCGCGCGAATTGCTCGGCGGTTTCGCTATCCAGGCCAGAGGTCGCCTCGTCGAAAATCAACACCTTGGGGCGCTTGAGCAAGGCGCGTGCGATGGCGATGCGCTGGCGCTGCCCGCCGGAGAGGCCGACACCGCGTTCGCCCAGGTGCGTTTGATAGCCCTGCGGCAACTGCTGTATCACCTCATGAATCTCGGCCTGGCGGCAGGCGAACACCACATCGTCAAAGCTGGCGGCGGGGTTGGCCAGGAGCAGGTTGTCGACCACCGTGCCTGAAAACAAGGTGGTCTCCTGCGGCACCACCCCGAAGGCGCTGCGCAATTCATTGGCGCTCATCTGGCCGATATCGGCACCGTCGATGCGAATGCGCCCATCGGCCGGCGGGTAGAACCCCTGCATCAACTTGGCCAAGGTGCTTTTGCCGCAGCCCGAAGGCCCGGTCACCACCGCAAGCTCACCCGGCGCGAACAGCATGTCGAGATTGCGGTAAAGCCACGGATGGGCAGCGCTGTAGCGAAAGCTCAAACCGCTCACCTCGACCTGCCCACGCGGGCCCTCGCTATCGACGCGCCGCGGTGCCAGGCTATGGTTTTCCGCCGGCATGTCCATCACGTCGCCCAGGCGCTTGACGCTCACACTGGCCTGCTGAAACTCCTGCCACAGGCCCACCAGGCGCAGCAAGGGCTGGCTCATGCGCGAAGCGAACATCTGAAACGCCACCAGCATGCCGATGGTGAACGGCGTGCCGCCAGCCTGCGCGCCGTTCGCCGCGTCGATCACCAGAAGCGCACCGAATACCAGGATGGCCAGCGTCATCGCCTGCTCCAGCGCGTTAGCGAAGGTGCCGTAGGTGTTGGCCAGTTGCCGCGTGGCGAACCCGGCGGCCAGGTAGCGCGCCAGAAAATCACCATAGCGATCTTCCAGCACCGGTTCCATTTGCAGGCTTTTCACCGTTTGCATGCCGCTCACGTATTCGGTCACAAAGGCCTGGGCGCGCGCGCCGTGCAGAAACTGCTGGTCCAGGCGCGCGCGGAACACCGGAGTGACCGCCAGCGACAAGCCGGCAATCAGGGTCATCGCCGCCAGCGCGATCACGGTGAGCTGCCACGAATACCAGAACATCACCGCCAGAAAAATCAACAAAAACGGGCAGTCGAGCAACAGCGTCACGGCCGCGCCGGCCACAAACTGGCGAATGTGCTCAATCCCCTGCAGGCGTGCCACCAGGGTGCCGGTGGGGCGCTTTTCGAAGTAGGGCAACGGCAAGCGCAACAGGTGCCGAAACACGTCTTGCCCCAGCACCGCATCGATGCGGTTGCCGGTATGCAGCACCAGGTACTGGCGCATCCAGGTCATCAGCGCGGAAAACAGCATGAACATGGCCAGCGCCACGCCCACCGCCCACAGGGTGCTCCGGGTCTGGTGCACCACCACCTTGTCGATGATCACCTGGGTGAAAAGCGGCGTGGCCAAACCGACCAGCTGAATCGCCAGGCTGGCCAGCAGCACCTCGCGCCAGATGCCCTTGTGCTTCAGGAGCTCCGGCACAAACCAGCGGAACCCGAACCTGGGCCGCACCAACGGCTGGCCTTCATCATCGATCACCTCCGCTGCGGCTGCGGAGGTCACCAGCAGGATGCCGGGCTCAAAACGCTGCGCGAATTCCGCATGCGAGGCGATCGTCGCCGCGTTGCTGCGCGGCGCAAAGTACAAGACACGCTCGGCGTCGGCCTTGAACACCAGCACCGGTAGCAGGGTCGCAGCCGCGCCTGCAGCGGCGATCGCGGCCGAATCGGCATGCGCGGCTGCGCCGGCTGCAGCAGCCGCGACGCTGGTGGAATCACGCAGAAAGGCCACGCATGGCATGGGTGTCGCGGCATCAGGTCTGCTATCGACGGCACCTGCACGCATGCCCAACCCGGCAATCGCGACCAACAGCCTGGCATGGTCATAGGGGGGCGGAAACGCCTGTTCGGCCAGTCGGGCGTCGTATGGCAGCCGCAACACCCGGCACAGGCTGCCGAGCAGCCAGGCAAAGTCGTCCTTGCGCAGCAATTGCATCTCCCCGCAAACGCGCCCGATGGCCAGGCGCGCCGCGCCGGTGCAACCAACATCAGCCCCCATTGATGCCCGACGTAGGACTATATAAGCTTTTTACGGGCTGGCAAACCACCATGCCCCCAAAAAGTGACGAAATCCCCGTGGTCTTTGGCAAGGCTGCATGCCAATGACATGCCCACATGACACCAGCGTCATGCCAGTAGCATGCGAGGTGGTGCGGCTACGGCATCTGACAAGCGGTCGCCGTCGGCCGATTGACAAGTCCGAAAGCGAGGTGCTTGAGGGCCGCTCCTCGCGATCGGGCGCACCCGCGGGTCAACGCCCGGCCGATCGATGCCCTTTTTCGGAAACTGCGTCCGCGGGCACAAATACAGCCGCGCGCTCTATCAGCCTGTTGGATTTGATGCGTCGAAAGCGAAAATTGGCCCCGTCGAGGACAGTTTTTGCCACATTCGTCGCGCCATAGCCCGGCTATCGGGCAAGAAGGCGGTGAAAAATGAACCGCTGCGGCCGATTTGCTCACCGACGCTCCCCAAGCCCGACAGGCTGCTAGCCGCGTCGATCAAGCATCGAGGTCATCAAGGATCGCTTGAACAGGCTGGCGCATGGCCGGGAGCCGTTCTGCTGCGGCAATCCATATGATATTCAGGTCGACCGAAAAGTAGCCGTGCGCCAATTCGTTTCGCATTCCGATGATGCGCGACCATGGCAGTTCGCCATGTCCGCTTCGCAATTCGTCACTCAGGCGACGCGCTGCTTCCCCAATGACTTCGATGCGGCGGATAACGGCGTCCTGCGTCTTTACGTCGTTCAGAAACGATTCGCGTCCCGGGGCGATGAACTCCGCCACCCGATCAATCCATGAGTATGTCGCTCAGGAACAGTCGATCCGGTCGCTTCACAACGGTCGGGCTTCGGCTAGAACCCGCGAACGCAGCAGTGGATGCAGACCGCCTTCGCTGACCAGGTCGACGCGTACTCCCAGTAGCTTTTCCATGTCGATGCGTAGCCCGGCAAATTCGAACAGCGACATTTGCGGTCCGGGACTGATCAACAGATCCAGGTCGGATGAAGCCGTATCCTCGCCGCGGGCGACGGAATCAAAAACGCGAACACCCAGCGCGCCTGCGTCGCGGGCTAGCGCCAGGATTTCACCACGCTTCGCTTTGACAGCGTCTGATGGACGCATTTGGTCGGCTTTCAGCTTGCTGCAAAGCGAAAACTATAGCATCGGCCTCAAGCTCCGATCACTGCGGCAACAGGAAATTGGCGGAAATCGGCTCCCAGCCGCGCGCTGCCGCCGCCGCGCCCCCGGCCGAGAACGGCTCTACCGCCGTGATGACCATCGGTGGGTGCGGACACTGGAAAGTCTTGAGAACGCTCGCCTGGCCGATCTCGGTGATCAGGGTGCGCTGGGTCGAGATGTTCCAGAACCGGCCCTTCAGGCCGTACGGCGCCTCGCCGGTCCAGATGGCGATCATGAGGATGATGCAGTCGTGGAGCATCGCCTTGCGGTCGCGGTCGAGGTTTTCGAAGGCGTCCATGTCGCAGCGCAGTCCGCCCGGGCCGATGCCAACGATGAAGCAGCCCTCGTCCAGGTTGTCGAGCATGGCGACATTGGCGGCGCAGGCGGCCTGATGGCCGTTCGGCGGGTTGAGCGTGCCCGTGCCCAACTTGATCCTGGACGTGGCATGCACCCGAGTCGAGAGAAACATCGGGCACGATGGAATGGTCTCGACCAGGTCAGTGGTGTGCACCCCGACATAGGCCTCGATGTAGCCCAGGCGCTCGGCCATGATGATGGCTTCGCGGTCTTCCTTGAGCGTTTCGAGGTAGTTGCGCCCAGACGGGTGCAGCGGCATGGTGAAAAAGCCGGGCTTCACGGACATTTCCTGGTGCAGTGACATTTCACCGGCCTGCTCCGACCGAACGCCGGCCCGGCGGCACGCCTATCGATGGAAGCGTTCAAGCTTGTGGGCCACAGCGCGCACATCTTCAAGGAAGGCGGAGACCGCCGGCATGGTCTCGCGGTACGCGAGGGCGACCAGCGTCAGCTGCCCGCTGATTTCCGGCAGGCGCACCTTGATTACCGAAACCAACCCCAACTTCTGATAGTGGCGTGCCACATGCTCGGGCATCATCGCGAAGCGCCCGCCTTCGTCCAGCAACTGCTGGTTGACCAGGATCGATGCCGATTCAATCACGTCCACTGGCACCCTGCCGGCGCTGGCCATGAACGCGGCATCAAGCCTTTGCCTGACCGGTACGCCATGTGGCGGCAGAATCCAGGGCCGATCGACCAACTGCGCCAAATCAAGCGGCTTTGCCCCAAAACGCTGACGCGCGTCCGTAACCACCAGGAAGCGCTCCGTCAACAGCAACTCGAATCGCAAATCAGAGGCCTGCAAGTCGGTCAACGCGCGCACCACCGCCGCATCCAGCGCGCCGGAGCGCAAGCCCGCAATGAGCACATCGTGCGTACCTTCGGTGATCTCTACGGTGACGTAGGGTGCACGTGCCTTCAATGCCGAGATGCTGCGCGGCAACAACAACGAAGCCATGGACCCGAGAACGCCGATTCGCACCCTTCCGCTGGCGCCACTTTGAAGCACGGCAAGGTCATGCGAAATCGCATTGATATCACTGGCCGCGCGGCGCAGGTGCGCAAGCACCACTTCCCCCGCCGCCGTCGGTATCATGCCCTTCGTGGTACGGTCAAACAGGCGAACCCCAAGTACGCGCTCCAGGTCTTGCAGCATGCGGGTCGCGCCCGGTTGCGTCATGTGCAGCCGTTCAGCCGCCTGCCGCAAGTTGCGCGTCTCGCCAATGCTCAAGGCCAGCGCAATCTGACGGGACTTGGTGCGAACGGCCAAGGTGTCGCGCACCTGGTCAGGTCCGGAGGCGAACACAGGCGCAGCACTTTTGGCCATACCAAAAACTATATCATCACATGATGAAATAGCATTGGATGGATATGAGAGCCGGCACTAGGATGCAAGGGTTTTCCGTTTCGGGAGTGCCGACAAATGTACCGCGACCATTACTTTCCCAACACCGAGCCTTTGGCGCCGGATGAAATGCGCATCGTTGCGCTCGGCACCGGCCGCCCGTTCCTGCGACCCTCGCAAGCCAACGCGGGCTGGCTGATCGAGCTTGGCAACGGTGACAAGTTCATGTTCGATTTCGGCTTCGGCACCCAGATGCGCTTCGCCGCGCTCGAGATTGCGTATCAGGACATGACCGCCTACTTCACCACCCACCTGCATACGGACCATGTCGGCGACTTTGCGCAGATCTGGATCGGCAGCTGGGCCGGCGGGCGCACCGTGCCGCTCGAAGTGTACGGGCCGTCGGGGCCGGAAAAAAAGTACGGCTTTGCCCATTTCGTCGAGAAGCAGCGTGAGTCTTACGCCTGGGACACCGATACCCGGGTCGGCTTCCTGCCCGCCGTTGGGGCCGAGATCAACGTGCATGAATTCGACTATTCCCGAAGCCATGTGGTCTATGAAAAGAACGGCGTTACCATCACCAGCTTCCCGGCGGTGCATATTTATGACGGACCGGTGAGCCTGCGGCTGGACTGGAACGGACTGTCCTTTGTCTACTCGGGTGACACCACGCCAAGCTACTTCATGCCCGAAAATGCGAGCGGCGTTGACGTACTGGTGCACGAGACTTTCAACACCGTGCCACAGTTGATGGAGCGCTCAGGCTATGACGAGCGCACCGCCCGCGGCATCGGCACCATCGCCCATTCGGATCCGGCCGAAGCCGCGCGTGTGTTCGAACTATGCGCACCGCGCCTGGCGGTGGCGTTCCATTTTTTCAACGACTTTGATACCGCCGCCGAGATGGAGCGGCAAATCCGCACCCGCTACCAAGGGCCGCTGGCCTTGGCCAAGGACCTGATGGTGTTCAACGTAACGAAGCAGCAGATCGTCACGCGGATGACGGTAACGGCTGACAGCGTCTGGCCGAACAAGGAACACCATGACCAGTTTCGTTCCGCCGAACGCAAGGAGCGCATGAAGATGTCGCGCTGGCTGGCCGACAAGCAGATTTTCCCCAAGTTCTAGAAAGCGACGCTGACGATGGCTTTGCGCAAATACCGCGAACAGTATTTCCCCAACACCGAAACATTGGCGGCGGACGAAATCCGCATTGTGGCGCTCGGTACCGGCCGCCCCTACCTGCGACGCGCGCAGGCCAACGCCGGCTGGCTGATCGAGCTTGGCAATGGCGACAAGTTCATGTTCGATTTCGGCTTCGGCACGCAGATGAACTTCGCCGGACTGGAGATTCCCTACACCACCATCACCGCCTACTTTGCTACCCACTTGCACACCGACCATGTCGGCGATTTCATGCAGATCCGTCAGGGCAGCTGGTCAGGCGGCTGCCTGCATCCTCTGCAGGTCTACGGGCCCTCCGGACCGATCCCCGAATACGGCATGGGGCACTTCGTCGAGCACCAGCGCAAGTCCTACCGCTGGGACGAGGATACGCGCCAGGGTTACCTGCCGGCGGCGGGCTCGCAGATCGACGTGCATGAGTTCGACTATTCAAAGACCCATGTCATCTACCAGAAGAACGGTGTCACCATCACCAGCTTTCCGGCAGTACATATCTACGACGGCCCGGTCAGCCTCAAGCTTGAATGGAACGGCTTGTCGGTTGTCTATTCCGGTGACACCACCCCCAGCTACTTCATGGTGGACAACGCCCGAGGGGTGGACGTGCTGATCCACGAGACCTTCGACCGCGTCGAGGTGATGATGGAAAAGGCCGGCTACGATGAACAAAGCGCGCGCGGCATTTGCACCATCGCACACTCGGATCCGGCTGAAGCCGGCAAGGTGTTCGCACTGTGTGCGCCACGCTTGGCTGTTGGCTTCCATTTTTACAATGACTACGACACGGCGCCCGGCTGCGAAGCTGCCGTGCGCAAGCATTACGATGGGCCTTTGGTGCTGGCCAAGGATTTCATGACCTTCAACGTGACGCCCGATCAGGTGGTGACTCGCATGGCACAAACCTCCACCCACACCTGGCCTAACAAGGAGTTTCATGAAGCGTTCCGCACGGCACCTCGCAACGAGCGCATGAAGATGTCGGCCTGGCTTGCAGAGCGGCAGATATTCCCGAAGTTCTGAAAGACGGCAACCTGAGGTGAAGGCATGAAATCCATTCCGCAAGCCGGCTGCGAAGCACAGCTTCTGCGTCGCTCTGGTCGCTGGCTGCTGGGAGCCTTGCTTCTGCTTGCCGGGCCTGCCCTGGCGCAGGACTGGCCGAACAGGCCGATTCGCTTCATCGTCCCATTTGGCCAAGGCGGCCTCGTCGATACAGTTCTCACTGCTACACGCCCAGCCGTGGAAGCGAAGCTTGGGCAAAAAATTGTGGTCGAATACCGGCCCGGTGCCGGCGGCAATGTCGGCATGCAGGCGGTCCAGCAGGCGGTGGCGGATGGCTACACCATTGCTGTGGCGCCCTCCAACACCATGGTGATCAACCAGTTCTTGTTCGCCAACATGCCATTCGACCCTTTGCGGGATTTCACGCCTGTGACCATGCTGGTCGATGTGCCGTTGGTGCTTTCGGTAAGCGCCAGGCATCCGGTGCAGTCCCTGCGCGAATTCATCGATCACGCCAAAGCCAATCCCGGCAAGGTGAACTTCGGTTCCCCGGGAGCAGCCACGCCGCCCCATCTGGCAGCCGAACTGCTGGCGCGGGCTGCCGGCATCAGCGTTGTGCACGTGCCCTATAAAGGGGGCAATGCGGCCGCCACCGCACTGATCGCCAATGAAGTCCAGTTCATGCTGATCGCCCATGCTTCATTGCGCGGACAAATTTCCGGGGGCCTGGTTCGTCCACTGGCCATAGCCGCAGCGCAACGGGCAGACGGCCTGCCCAATGTGCCCACCTTCGCCGAGGCCGGCTTTGCCAGCTTGCAGCGCGAGATTCCACGCAGCTGGTGGGGCCTGGTGGCACCGCGCGGCACGCCGGAGGTGGCCGTTCAACGGCTGGCTTCCGAATTTCGGCTGGCAATGGCTGCGCCCGAAGCGCAAAGCCGCTTGCGCGAGGCCGGATTGATTCCGGTTGGATCGACACCGGCCGAGTTTGCTGCCGGCTTGCCCGACGAAGCCCGCAACTGGGGCGCCCTGATCAAGAGCATCGGGCTGAAACTGGAGTAGCCACGACCCCGCCGCCGGCGCAGACTCAGCGCCCGCTCTTGCCACGCTCCCCTTCCAAGTAAGTGCGCCCTGCCGGGCGTCAGCGCAACCAGGATGGGAAATTCAAAGCCGCTTTCGCAACAAGTCTTGCGTTTGGGTCGTGGCCGATCTTGAAAGTAGCGCTGACGGAGCCTGCGAATCCTGCCCCGGCATGCCCGTTGTCTTTGCCAGTGCCCACTTAGGCGGCGGACGTGGGCCGCGCAGGTGGCAGAGAATCGCCCGGATCACCGGCCCCCCGGTGGTGAAGGCGATGATCCGCATCGCGCCACCGTACCTGTGACACAGCAGGGGCAGCCCGTCGTAGATGTGCGGCAGCAGCAGCGCCCAGACGTAGCAGGCTGCCTGGCGATGCGGCGGGTCAAGGCAGCGGCCGAGGTCTGAAGTCGGGTCGCCAGTTTCTCAACGGCAATTTGGCGTGATTTCAAGAACGTGATTTCAAGTACCGCTGCTTCCGCCGGCGTCAAGTGCGCGCCTGATGGCGCGCGATGTGGCGCTGCGCCGGGATCGCGGCGAGTCGATCCGCTACGAGAGCGCTAAGCCCGATCAATTTCCTCTACAACCTGCTGTTGTCGCTGGATTCCGGCGCCACCTTCGTAACCGGCAGCATCGCAACCCTCGAAGGCGCGAGCCCGTCGGCCGCCGGCTCGGGCGGCAACCGGGTGATCGAGTTGCTGCCGCCGACCACCGAGATGTACCTCGGCAATCCGTTCGCATTGTCCGGGCTGTCTGACTGGACCATCAACCTGAACGGGCTTGCCGCAGGCGACACCTTCACGCTGACAGCTCAGGCTGTCGATGAACCGGCGGGCGTAGCCTTGCTGCTGGCCGCATTGACCGCCGCCGGCCTGGCGCGCAGACGCCGCGCCTGAAGACTGGGGCGGCGCCGCTTGTGGCTTGAGCTACGCCGCTTTCGGGTTCGCCGTCCTTGATCACTTCGACCGCCAGCGCTCGTCGTCGATGTTCTTGATCGCGCGCGCGGTCCAGCCATTGACGCGCCACAGGCCCGGATCCCGGGTGCGCGGGTCGCGGCCGGGTTCACACGCGGCGGGCGTTTCGGAATCTTCGGTCATGCGGATGCCTGCTGGCCAACCGAGAAATCGGCGGACCCGCATGGTAGTGCGCCTTGCGCCGGCAAGGCGGCGAGTCAACGCGAAACGAGCGACGGCGCCTCCGCGTTCATCGGCATGCGCCGGGTCGCGCCGCCCGCCCGCAACCCGGCGGCGGCCTCGATCCTGTGCGCGTGAACTTCCGCGCAATAGGCCAAGACGTTGTTGCTCCCCTCGTATTCGGGCGGCAATGGCATTTCCGCGGTCGGCACATGTTCGACCAGGCCTTGCGGGCAAAGAAACAGAAAACGGTAGCCATGGGTCATGAGCAGCGACAGCACGTCCCACGGAACATATCCGAACGCCTGCTCCCAGGGGCCGAACAGCTCCAGCAGCAGCAACGGGCGATGCCCCTCCCGGAACATGGTCTCGGCGCCGCGCAGGACCAGCAATTCTGCGCCTTCGACATCGATCTTGATGAAGTCGGGCCGGGCGATGCCCGAGGTCTGGACGAACACGTCAAGGGTGGTGAAGCGACACGGATAGGAGCGGATGTCGACGCCATCCAGGATCTCCGACCACACTTGCGACGGCGCCAGCGATCCCATCTGGAGCAGGCCGGTCGGCACCTGGACCGTTGCCGACATTTCCGTGTCCGCAAGGCCGATCTGCAGTGTGATGATGGTGGCGCGCGGATCGACCGGCGCCTGCACGCATGTGCACAGATAAGTGTAGAGCAGTATCACCGGCTCGAAAGCGACTACCAGGCCCGCGCGACCCACCAGACGCGAAAGCAGGAGCGAGACCACGCCGATATTCGCACCGACGTCGTAACAGACATCGTTTTCCATCACGACCGCGACATACACCTGCTCTTCGAAGGTGCGCGGCGCGGTCGGGTCCGGTTCCGCAGCTTTCTCCGGCGCGGCGCCGAAGACGCCTTTGATGAAACGATTGATCAGCGCCATGTCGGCTGCGTTGAGGGGTTTTGAGTACGCAAGATGCAGTGCTTGAGGTCGGAAAGCGCGACGACTTCTGTACCAGTATTGCGATTATCCGTCACCGGCGCCTCACCCAGGCGTGCAGCACCTGCTACGGCTGCTGGTGCGCAGGGCGGATTAGCCCTGCACCACCGCGAAGACCGCACTTGCTCTTGCCACCTGTCGGTCCACCGACATCAGGCGCGCGTTGGCGAATGCCAGTTGCCGGCCCACGCGCGGCGCATCCATCTCGATTGCTATCCAGTCGCCCACCTTGGCTGTGCCGGTGTAATCGATGTTGAGGCTGGCGGTGGTGAGCCGGCGCGGCGGGTCGTTGCCATAGGCCATTAGGTAGCCCATGCCGATGTCTGCCAGTGTGGCCAGCACACCGCCATGGACACCGCCACGCGCATTGGTGTGGCGCTCGGTGACCAACAGGCCGACTTCGAGCGTTTTCCCTTCGCCCCGGCTGTAGAACGAGCCCAGTGCGTCGAGCAGCGGGCTGCTGCGGAATATCGGACCAAAACCCGGTGGAACGGCGTTATACATTGCGATCTCCACGTCAATTGAGCGGCTTGCCGGTCATGTTGCCATGCAGGCCGACAACGGCCCGGATGGCCTCGATCATCGCGCTCGGCGCGCGGTATTCCGGATGGGCGCGGATCACCGCAGCCAGGTTGCTCATCGTGATCACCTAGTCCAGGGCCCGGCTGGCGGCGGAGCGCTCGGCGGGTTCGATGCGCAGGTCAGGCAAGCGTTCCACGCCCTGCTTGCGCAGAATTCTCATTGCGTGAGCCTGTTTTTCGCAACTGCACTCGGCTGCGGGACCGACCAGTCCGCACGCGGCGGCGGAAAACCCGCCAGCGCCGCGCGCGACAAGCGCTTGCGATAGGCAGGCAGTAGGCGAGCGCGCGTATCACGTCCGCCACACTGGCATCAGCGTTCGCCAGGTCGCACCCGAGCACCAGCGCGACTTCGGCTTCCACCCGCGGCTGGATCACCCGCGACGATGCGATGGCCGCGCCGTTGCCAACCAGCATGAAGGCATACGGCATGCCGTAGTCAGGCTGGTCGACGCCGAGCTGCTGTTGCACCGCGCTTGCGGCCAGGCCGATCTTGCGCCCGATCAGGCGGCGGCCGGCCGCAAGGGCGGCCCTGGTGTTGATGTACTGGATCGCATAGGCCGTTTCGGCATCGGCCGGTCCGATCGTATCGCATCGCATCGCATCGCATCGTAGAACGGCGCGATCGGCTTGCGTTGCTACTCCGCAGTCCGCAAGGACGCCGCCGGTTGTTCAAGATTTGCTGGCATCGCTGTCTTCCAAAGAGGTCGAATCCGCAAGGATAGCGTCGCTGCGCGCCAACGACAATCCCCGGTCTGATGGGACATCGCACCGGGGAGGCCCACGTCCAGAAGCAGGTACGCGATCAATCGGGCCACCCACAGACCTCGGCGGTTCGGTACCATGCGCACTTGCCCGCGCCAGCAGGCAGTCGGCCGGCCAGGCGAATCGCAGTTCCTTCCAACCAGTGCCACATTCCCCGAGAACCCCCATGAACAAGAATGCATTGATTGTCGGCGTCGGCAACGGCCTGAGCGCGGCGCTCGCACGCACCTTAGCCAAGGATGGCTACCGCTGTGTCCTGGCGGCGCGCAACACCGAAAAGCTCGCCGACCTGTGTCGTGAAACCGGCGCCACCGCGGTCCGCTGCGACGTATCCAGTCCGCAGGATGTCGAGAGCATGTTCACCGCACTCGATGCGAATCCGCCCTCGGTGGTCGTGTACAACCCTAGCGCGCGACAGCGCGGACCGTTGGTCGATCTCGACCCCGTCGAGGTACGCGATGCGATTGCCATTACCGCCTTTGGCGGCTTCCTGGTCGGGCAGGCGGCGACCCGGCGCATGCTCGCGGCCGGGGGCGGCACCATCGTATTCACCGGCGCCTCCGCCAGCGTGAAGGGTTATGCGCTGTCGGCAACCTTCGCAATGGGCAAGTTCGCCCTGCGCGGGTTGGCCCAAAGCATGGCGCGCGAACTGGCGCCGCAGGGCATTCACGTCGCACATGTGGTGATCGATGGCGGCATCGCCTCGTCCGCACGGCCTGTTCCAACGCAAAACCCGGACAGCCTGCTCACCCCCGAGGCGATCGCCGAGACCTACATGCACCTGATCCGGCAGCCGCGCGACGCCTGGACCTGGGAGATCGAAGTGCGGCCCTGGGTCGAGCGCTTTTGAGGTCATCATGAGAATACGTTTTGCCGTTCTGCTGTGCGTAGCCCACGCCGCCTGCGCAGGCGCCGAAGAGGTGGGTCAGGTGTCCACCGCGTTTGTCCTCATCGGCGCCAACCACAAGGTGGTGGTCGAGGCTTACGACGATCCCAAGGTCAATGGCGTGACCTGTTACGTCTCGCGCGCCAAAACCGGCGGCGTGAAGGGTACGCTGGGCCTGGCTGAAGACCGTGCCGAGGCGTCGATCGCCTGTCGCCAGGTCGGCCCGATCTCCTTCATTGGCAAGGCCCCCGAGCCGCAGGAAGAGATGTTCAACGAGCGCATGTCGTTGCTCTTCAAAAAATTGCGCGTGGTTCGCATGGTCGACCGCAAGCGCAACGTGCTGGTGTACCTCACCTACTCGGACAGGCTGATCGACGGCTCGCCGCAGAACAGCGTGACCGCGGTGCCGCTGGGTCAGGTGGCGCTGCCGGGGAAGTAGCCGCGCGACGGCGTCTGCCTCACTTCGGTACCTCCATCGCCTTGAGAACGGGGTTGTGCTGATGGGTGACCCAGCCGGTCGGAATAGCCCTGGCACCACCACTCGGTGCTGTAGAGAAAGCGCGGCAAAACGGTGCTCTTTTGCGCCTCGGTGTCGCGCGAATGTCATGTGGAAGCTCGCGTGCGATGAACTCGCGCACTTCGCCGCCAAACACCTCTTCGGCCGGCGACAAGTCGAGATTCATTCGGCCTGGCGTATCGCGCCCGGGGCCAGCGGTGCATGCGTTTACGCAGCGGACAGCCCTGCTTCGGCAAGGATGTTCGCGCTGTGTTCGCTCAGGCGCGGCGCCGGCCGCGTCTCCGGTTGGTGGCGCGCGCCGACCGATGCCGGCGCTTGAACCACCACGCTTGGTGTCGCAGGCGGGAGCATGCGCCCTTGGCTGGCATGACGCCCCGGCTGCGCTGATATCCCTCATCGGCAATAGCGATTGGCCTACCCAAAGCGGGCAGGGCCATAAGCGTCGATACGGTTTTGATTGAATATTGTAGTACGATTCATATTCAATGGTAAGTTCATCTCATTTTTCAATCGTATTGAATGATTTGATTCGACATTGTGCTATTTTTCACGTTCCATGCGAACCTCAGAGCGATCTTTAATCAAGCGAGTACAGACCGAATTACCTCGGGCGACGCCGTTCGACCTCGCCGCGCTCGGACGGCTCGGCGTGTCCTCCAAACTGGCCGCCTACTATGCCGGCGTCGGTTGGCTGGAGCGCCTGGGGCAGGGCATATATGCCTTTCCCGGCGATACGCTGGAGCCGTACCGCGCCGTCAATCTATTGCAAAGCCGAGTACCGGGCTTGCATCTCGCCGGCAAGAGTGCGCTTGCCCTGCAAGGCGTGCGTCACAATTTGGGAACGCGCGAACAACTGGTGCTTTGGGGAGACGTGCGTTTTTCGCTTCCGCAGTGGTTCACGTCGCGATTTCCCGCTCGCTATGTCGGCGCCCGGCTGTTCGCATGGCCGGACCGATCATTGCCCACTCAAACCCTGACTAACCCTCCGGGAGCGATCACCGGGCTGCGCGTCGCCGTTCCTGAACGCGCGGTCCTTGAGATGCTGTACGACGTGGGCACACGTGAGGGCCTCGAAGAGGCGCGCAACATCTTCGACGGTCTGCGCAACCTGCGCATGGGCACACTGGTAAAGCTGCTCACATGCTGTACCAGCGTCAAGGCGGTGCGCTTGTTCCTCACTTGGGCCCGTGAAACCAAGGCGGTGGACGTCGATGCCATGCTGCGACGCTCCGCCCTTCCGGTAGGCAGCGAAATGCGCTGGATGTCGCGCCTCAAGGATGGCACGCTGATGACGTTGAAGCGGCATGGATAAGGTGTATGCCGATGCGGTGCGCTTGCTGTTGCAAGTTGCACCCGATGTTTTCGACAACAGTTCATTCGCGCTCAAAGGCGGCACTGCCATCAACCTCTTCATACGCGACATGCCGCGGCTGTCTGTGGATCTCGACGTCGTCTATACGTCGTGGCAGGCACCTCGGGAGCAGGCCCTCGCGGAGATTGCAAACGAACTGGAGGCGATTTGCGCGCGCGTTACAAGTCTCGGACTGCGTGCGCGACAGGTGCCGAACAAGGACCGGGAGGACACGAAGCTGCTGATTGAAAGCGCCGAGAACCAGGTCGGTGGAAGTCAACACCGTGTTCCGCGGCACCGTGCTGCCGCCCGAGCGCAGGGCCTTGACCCCGAAGACGGCCACGATGTTCAGCGCCGAACTGGAACTTCCCGTGTTGGCGCCGGCTGAACTCTACGGCAGCAAGCTGGTGGCAGCTATGGATCGTCAGCACCCGCGCGACTTGTTCGACGTGTGGCAAATGTTCGAGGCAGACGGCCTTTCCGACGCCACGGTGGAATGTTTCGTGACCTACCTTGCAGGGCACAACCGGCCGACACACGAAGTGTTATTCGGCCCCGAGAAAAGCATCGATGCCCAATATCGGAACAATTTTGCGGGGATGACGACCGAGCCGGTGAACCTCGACACGCTTCTGGAGGCGCGCACGCGCCTTCGCGCGGCGTTGCACCAGCGACTGACCGACCGGCAACGTCAGTTCCTCAGCGGGCTCGCGCGCGCCCGGCCTGACTGGTCGTTGCTTCAATGTGCCCATGCTTCGGAATTGCCGGCGTTGCGCTGGAAGCTTGCAAACCTTCAGATGTTTCAAAAGCGCCGACCGGACGATTTCGAACGCCAAGCCGACGCGTTGGACGCAGGGCTTTGATCCATAACTTCTTCCGCGGCGCGCGACGCATCGCGTCCGCGATCACTGTTGCTGGAGCGCCGCCCGCGTCCAGGGCGCGCAAAGGTATTTCATCCTGCTCCTCAATCGACTTTCGCGCCCGAGCGCTTGACGATCGCGCCCCATTTGGCGTGCTCGGCGCACACCATTTGCGCCACCGCCTCCTGGCTCATTGACGCCCTGTCGAAGCCTTGCGCGGCGGCGCGTTAACGATGACCGGTTCGCGCCTCGGCTGTCGCATGGTCAGAGGCCTTGAACTCGTCGCGAAACAGCGACGCCACCGCGGTGTAAGGCAGCATGCGCGAGTAGTCGAAGTCGATCAGCCCGGCCTTGACCATCGGCAGGCCGGCCATCACTTGGCGCGCTTGATCGAGGTCCGCGCATTCCGGTACCACCATTGCGCCAGGACGATCGGGCAGCAAATGCATGCTGCGGAAGCTGCCTTCCGCGTAGAGGGCGAAGGCCGCCGCCGCTGCGGCCGTGGCCAGCGGCGTCAGTTGCGCGTCGGACACGCCGGGCAGGCGACGCGACAGGGCGAGAATCTGCACCGCCCTTTAGCGGCGCATCAACTGGAACGCGATGTTGCGTCCCAGGCCCTGCGCCAGCGCGAGCTTGATCCAAACCATTGCAAAGGGTTCCAGATAGCGCGCCTGGTCCAACTTGCCGAGATCGATGGCCTCGAAACCGAGGTCGGCGGCAAGGCCGGCAGCAGTCTTCTTGGCGGCCGCGTCGTCGCCGCAGTGAATCATCGCCGGTTTACCTTGCGCGTAGGTGGTGTCGGCCATGTTGTCGTAACCGGTGGAGTTGAAGATTTTCACCACCCGCGCGTCTGCGGCCCAGGCCTGCACCTGCTCGCCGCCCGAGCCGTCGTGCCCGAGGGCCAGGCGATAGTCGGGCGTGAGCGGATTGGTCGCGTCGAGCAGAGCCTTGCCGCTGAAACTGCCGGCTGCCTTGAGCGCGGCCTCGGTGCCGCCCCAGGGCGTCGCCAGCACGGCTACGTCGGCCCACTTCACCGCCTCAGCGATCGAGGCGGCTTGCGCCCCGGCCACCGCGGCCAGGGCGCCGTTGACCTTGGCGCTGGCAGCATCACGCGCGCCAAAGGTGATGGCGTGGCTCTTGCGTTCCCAAACGCGGCCAAGCGCAACGCCGACTACTCCCGCGCCGATGATTGCGATTTTCATGATAAGTCCCGTCCTGTGTTCGAATGTGACAGCTTACGCGCCCGGATGCTGGCGCCGACCTTCATTTCAGCCAAATGGCCGAAGGCAACAGTAGCTGTTGCGAAAGCAAGCGGGATCCCGGCCCCGCACGGCGGACCAAGGGTTTCGACACGGGTGAGCAAGTCATTGCCGGGCAGCACTGGGCACCCGTCACCGCACTTGCAAGCCGCCGCAGGCCATTGAACCGCTGAAGCCGGGATTCAAGTATCGGTACCGGCGGACGATATTGATGGATGACCTCCGATTCGCACATATCCGCAGCCGCGGCAGGGATTCTGCCGCGAGTTGCCGCCTACCTCGACAGGTTAAGCGCCATTTTCGGCAAGTCCGAAGCCAGTGCGTTCAACGACAACCTCGGCCGCGTCCGGCCTCTGAGCCTCGATATCGGCCGTCTCTGCGCCCTGGCGGCAGGATTGACTTGCTTGGCGCTTTTGGCCAGCCAAATGGCCGCGCATTGGTCATATCGAAGCGCAACCAATCAGACCGTCACGGCTGCCCTTGCGTTCGTCGATGCCCGACTGGCAGAGGCAGAGGGCGAAATGGCGCGCCTGGCCGACGACTCCGGTGTCGAAGCGCCGCTTGATGCCTGCCCCGCAGCGCTCACCGCTGCCCTGGTGCGCGCCAGCATCACCTCGCCGCTGGTACGCAGATTCCATGTGACATCGATTCGCGGCGATTTCACCTGCGGTCCGCAAGGCCAGGGGCCGGCGATCGACCTGCCGCAGGGTTCGATGCCGGCACTTGCCCTGACGCCTCGGCACGAGTTCGGCGCCAACCTGATGTTCGTACGACGCCTCGAGAATGGCGCCCGGATGGTCGCCATGCTCGACCCGCGCATATTCGCTCCCATGCGCGATGGAACACTGGCCTGGATGGCTTCGGAAGGGATTCAGGTCGTCTTGAAGACCGCCGACGGGCAGCCATTGCTGGGGATCAATCCGGCCTCCAGCATGGCACCGCCGGTCCTTTCCCTGCATGCAATGGCGCGCTCCGAGCGCTACCGGATCGCCATTGCGGGCGATGTCGACGGCGACGCCTTGGCCGATGCGACGATGCAACGCTTGCCGGGCACACTGGCGACCGCACTCCTGGCCGCGCTGATGCTGGCGGCGTGGGTATGGCGGCGCGTCGTGTTGCGCGCGCGCCTCTATCATCGTCTCGAATACGCATTGCGCAAGCGCCAGTTCGAACCCTTCGTGCAACCCATCGTCGCGCTGGAAGACGGCCGTTGCATCGGCGGCGAGGTGTTGATGCGCTGGAACCATCCGCAACGCGGCATCGTCGGCCCGGGCGAGTTTGTTGAGGAAGCCGAGCGCACCGGCCTGATCGTCGGCATGTCCGATCTGGTGATGGCGCGCGCCGCGCATCGGCTGGCGCCCATCGCGCAGGCGCGCCCGGAACTCTACTTTTCTTTCAACGTGACGCCGACCCAGTTGTGCCATCCCGGTTTCGCGCAGCGCTTGGCCGAGCTGTTCCGTCCCGACACATTGCCGCGCGGGCAGGTATTGCTCGAAATCACCGAACGCGAGTTCGTCGACCCTTTGGCCAAGAGCCGGTTGCTGGACTTGCGCGCCGCCGGCTGGCGCATCGCGATCGACGACTTCGGGACCGGTCAAAGCAGTCTGGCGTCGATCGAAGAGCTGCCGATCGACCGTATCAAGATCGATCGCGCGTTTGTCAGCACGATCGATGAAGCCACGCTCAGCCGACCGGTGCTCGATACGATCATCAAGCTGGGCCATGAACTCGGCACCGGTCTGATCGCCGAAGGCGTCGAAACACGCTCGCAGTGGGAATATCTGCGCGCGCGCGGCGTGCAAAGCGCGCAAGGCTATTTGTTCGCACGCCCGCTTTCGATCAGCGCATTCGGACTCTGGTTGGCGGACCGGCCGGGGCCGCGCGCGAGCAGCGCGGTGGAGCACCCGCCCATGCCCGCGCGCGCCGAAACGCCGCGGGATACGGGCTTGCGCGAGTTATGGGATCGCATGGGATCGAGCGGCGGCCTCGACATTCGCGACCGTCTATACAGGCTGCGGCCGTATCAACGCTGCTTCGTTGGCCGTGAAGCGGTGGATTGGCTGGTGCGCGAACAGCGCATCGAACGCCCGGCGGCGCTTCGCCTTGGCCGGCGGCTGGCCGCGTATGGATGGATCGGCCATGTGCTCGACGAACACGATTTCGAGGATGCCGAACTCTTCTATCGTCTGCTGCCCCAGTCCGGCGAAGTAGCCGCGCAGTCGTCTCCGGCAATCGATGACATGCTGTTGGCGATGCGTGGGGCCGAAGGGCCACGCATGCAGGATCATTGCCGCGGCCTGGTGCGTCACCGCGCCTGCACGACCGGCCGGGGCATGGTCGACTGGATCGCCGCTACCTACCGTACACCGCGCTCGATCGCGGCGCAGTGGGCGCGCCTGTTGATGCAGCGTGGCGTGTTGCGCCATGTCTTCGACGATCGGCCGTTTCAGGACGACCTGGGGCTGTACCGACTTGTCTGAAGTGCGCTGCTCAACCAGCGCACCCGCAAATCGCTTCGAAAAACCGCCATGCCTTGGGCGTGAAATCCGAAAGCCGCCGCAGGAGTTCCGGAACCAGCGGTTCCGGATCGACCAACGCAGTGATGCGCGCCACCGGTGACAGCGCGCAGTTTCGTGCTCAATGTCGCCTATGCACGAAGTTTGCAGACGTAGCGCGATGGCAAGCGCATGAGCCGAGAGCTTCATCGGCAGCAGGAATTCCTCGCGCCGGATCTCGCCGGGGTGGATCGCCCGCATGCCGTTGACGAGTGCCATATCCGCATCCTTTGCGTGGCAATCGACGATCTCCACATCGGAGGCATCGCGGCTTTCAAAGCGGCGAGGAGTTTCCGGCTTTGCATTCGGCCAGTGCTTCGCTGACCAGTGATTCCGGTTTTGTGTGCTGCGCAGCTTCGTGCACATATTCCTCAACCAGAATGCCATCACGCATCACCACTAGCGGCGTATTGGTCTGTCGGGCAATTTCACGCGCACGCAAAGCTGCCCGCAACAACGCTTTGGGTGCCGCCTGCATGTCGGCATCGGGCAACTTTGAAATCATCGTATCGCTCATGCAATGCCTCCTTCGTTCAGCATTCGCGGCCTGGCGCCACTATTGTCAAACCACTGCCAGTAGTCTACGCGTAGCCGATACAAGTCCTGAAAGTTCTTCAGGCTGCTCACGAACCTGCGGCGGATCACATCGGTTGGAATATCGTGCCCACCCTGGCGCACCCGCATCGCAACGCGGGCAATCGCCTGCTCTTCGTTTGCAAGCGAGAGGTAGAGCAACTTGACTTTGTAGCCGGACGCGCGCCACTTGGGAATCATCGTTGAATAGGTCAGACCCGAAAGCGTCGTCTCAAATGCAAAATTGTGGCCCGCCTCGACATGCGCCGCAATCTCTGCCAGCATCACCCGTCCCGCGCGAAACGCCGCCGAATCCGGATCGAAAGGAGAGAGCCCCGCCGCAATCAGATCCGCGTTTACGAACAGCGGACATCCCGCCTCGTGAGGCAGAAATTCGCGAGCGAATGTGGTTTTGCCAGCCCCGTTCAGGGCTGCTTGGCTGCGCGGCCGGCGGAATCGGTGATGACCTGCCACTGGTAAAGTAACCGTCCCCAGATCCCCATCCCTTGACGGGACGGATTTGGTTCGTGCAGCGAGATGCGCGGCGGCGAGCCGCCGACCTCAGATATCGACGAGGTGGTTCAGCAAGGCCGGCGGGACGCGCCAATGGCCTTCGCGGTGGTCGGGAACCACGGTCACCGTCTTCTGATTGACGCGGCTGACCTTGCCGGAGATCGGGGCGCCATCGCGGTCGTTGAACATGACCCGGTCTCCGATCTTGAATTCGCCGCGCTTGGCCGCTCGGGTGGCCGACTGCGCAGGCGCCGGTTCAACCGCGCCATCGTCAGGTTGCACCCGCTGCGTCAGATCAACGGCCGCGTAAGGAACGTTCGAGTGCCGCAAGTTGAGCGCCGGCTCATCGATAGTCAACCCGCGATCCTTGATCGCCACGATGCGCCCGGTATGGAAGGTATTGGCGTCGCTGCCGAGAAACCGCACCATCTTCCCCCGATGCAGATGCATACGGATGGCGATCACCCGTTCGGGCTCCGAGTACAACATCCGGATCGCTTGTCCCAGGCGATACAAGTCCAGCGACTGCGCCTGCGGAAGATTGCGCGCCAGCAGCGCCAGCTCCTCCGTGGTCATGCGTGTGCCGGCGACCAGTTGAAGGGCAACAACTCCGCCAGCCGGTCCATCCGCTGATTGCGGATGCGGCCCAACACATCCTTCAGACAAGCGAACGGCTCGATCCGGTGCAGCTTGCAGGTCGCCGCCAGCGAACACATCGTCGCCGCCGATGTTGCACCGGAGCAAAATTCCATGATTGCCCCTGAGGCTTGCATCACGTCATCCAAATAGGTTTGGCTTTCGAGTCGCATAAATCAGAATTGAATCAGTCGGGTCAAACTCGGTTGTCAAGGCGGTCGAAAATTGCGCTCACCTGCGCTATTCGGCGGGCAGACGGGAAATGCCTAAAACCCTTGGTGGGAAAGCCTCTCAGACCGCCAATGTCATCGGCGCGATCTCGCGTGCAATCACGTCGCCTGCCGTCTTGCGCGCCACTTTGAGATCGTAGTCCGCCTGCAACCCTAGCCAGAATTCTGCACTGGTGCCGAAGTAGCGTGCCAGGCGCAAAGCGGTGTCGGCCGACACACCGCGCTTTTCGCGCGCGATGTCGTTGATGCGCGGCGCCGGCAGACGCAGCGCGATGGCTAGTGCATGGGCGCTGAGATTCATCGGCAGCAGGAATTCTTCACGCAGAATCTCGCCCGGATGAATCGGACGCATGCCGTTGACGATAGTCATATTCGTGTCCCCTCAGCGGTAATCGACGATCTCGACTTCGAAGGCATCGCCGTTTTCAAACTTGAAACAAATCCGCCATTGATCGTTGATCCGGATACTCCAACGGTCCTTGCGGTCGCCCTTGAGCTTTTCCAGCCGGTTCTGCGGCGGTACCCGCAGATCGTCGAGTTGCACCGCCCGGTGCAGCATCTGCAGCTTGCACTCGGCGACAGGACGGATATTGACAAAGCGCTTGACGGGCGACCCGGCAAACAGCGACTGCGTATACCGGCATTTGAAGGAAACGATCATCGATTTGGGGTTTAACGGACTCCATTATACGGATGCCGTTAGGCCCGGTCAAACCACCGCTTCAGTGAGTTTTTCATCAATATTCGTCGGACTATTCACCCGCGAAGACAGCCGATGCGCAATCGTCAACCGCAGTTTCAATGCGCGTCGTAGGGTTTCAGGCAAGCCTCTGCATCAGTCAATGCGCCGCGCAGCCACGCCTCTGCGGCTGCGCGCGAATCGCCGCGCTGATCGCCGTTTCAATGACTTCGGGCGAAGTTTGCGCGTTACGTGCACGCACCGCGTCGAGCGCACGGCCGAACAATTCCTTGCGCGCCGCGTGCTCGACAAACCGGGAGTTCGAACCGGCGCGCGCGCCCGGCTTGGGAATAGTGGAACGCACGCTGCGATCCACCTCGCGCGAGACGGTGACAGACCAGCGAATCGTATTTTCCATGGCAGCTTCTTTCGGATCAGATTGATCGATTGGAGGGCACGGCTTGGGGCTCTGCCGAATTGCCGGTTCGTTCGAGAAAGCCTCGCAGCACTCGTGAACACTCAACCGCATGCGAAAACGGCAGCCCGTGCCGCGCATGCTCGAACAACTGAAAGGACGAGTTCGTCAACAGGCCGTGAAGCTCCGCCATCACCGAAACCGGAATGAAGGGGCTCCCATCGCCATGCATCAGGAGCGTTGGGCATCGAATGTCCTTCAGTGACGCAGTCAGATCCGTTCCGACCAGGACCGCCAGCGCGTCGAGAATCGAGTCCCGCGTCCATGCCTCTTGCGCCTGTGCAAACCAGGCGCGCTCGGCCGGGTCGAGCGCATCGTCATGAAACCGGCCCCTCATGAATTCATCGGACCAGGCTTTGATTCCCTGCGTGTCGATCCGATCCCGCCATTCATTCGCCCGCTGGATCGTGGAACCTATGTGGGCGCCATTGCTGACGGTGAGCGTCCTGATCCGCTGCGGCATCGTCAAGCCGCATTTCAGAACGACGGTCCCGCCGATCGACTCGCCAACCAGATGAAACCGGTCGATTTCCGCCGCATCCGCCACGGCTCGCACGTCGTCGGCCAACAGATCGAGCGACCAGTCGAAGCGCGCCCTCGGATCATGCGACTTGCCGTAGCCGCGCATATCGAAGACGACCACCTTGTATTTGTCGCTCAACGCAGGCAGCCACTTGCGCCAGATGCCCGGCGCGGCCCCGATGCCGTGGTGGAAAAGGATCGCTTCGCCGGCCGCGTGCCACGGCGCCACCTGGTCGATCACGTCGAAGTGCAGCTTCCCGGTCTTGGTTTGGGTGTACGGCATGATTTATTTCCAACGAGAGCGGTGAGACATTCTGGTCAAAGCACAGCCGACGAGCCGGCGAGTACCGCGACAAAGCTCAGGTGCAGGATGCCGTCAACAGTATGTCAGCGAAGGCGAAATTCAAGGGAATGGTCAGATTGCGATGAATTGAATCGGACAACCTCCTCAAAATCGACCCCGGCACCTTTGATTCCGCTTCCTTTGATTCCGCTTTGATTCCCTCGGCCCCTTTGATTCCCTTACATTGGCGCACTAGACGGCCGTCAGTTCTCGTGGATGAACCATCAGATACTCACGAACTTCAAGCTGCATGCGGTCGATCTCCATGAGAAACCCCGCCACCCCGCCATGGTAGTTGGCGGGATTGGTTTCTGTGTTCCGCAGGTGTGTGACCTGAGCCTGGAACTTTGAAATACGCTCCAAGGCCACTTTAAGTTCTTGATCGTTTGTAATCATGACTAAGCCTCCGTAACTTCGACGATACCCCTTCTCTCGCCATCGCGCTTGAGTTGCCAGCCCTCGACCATCTCCTCCTCGTTCGGAAGTGCGGCAAGTTGGCGCAACCAGAAGACGCTTGCCCCGAAGTGTGCCTTTGAAGAACTGCATGCGGCCGGCACGCGCCGACCGCTCGATCGACCAAGGCCCGTTCACGATCCACCGCCCCCGCGGCGAGCGCGTCACGATCGTCGAGGCGCCACGGCGCTACAGGCAGGCCGGCACCTCGACGATCGTGTCCGCCGACGAGGAATACGGCACCGGATCGAACCGCGACCGAGCGACCGTCCGAGGCGGGGATTTTTGGCGTGAAGAGCGCGGCGATGATCCAGTTCCTCGCACTGCGCGTTCGTCAATGGAAGTGTCGCGGCACGTGCGGCAACGCTGTCCCAAATATCTTCGACAAGTTACAAGCGCTCGGCAAAGTCGAGTTGATTGATCTGATCCAGCAGCGCACTCATACATTCACCTCCCGCGCAAGATGACAAGCCCAGCGATAATCTTGGCCTGAAGGTCGCCGAAAAAATCGCGAAGGACCTGAACCGATGAAAAAGCGCATCTTCGATGGCATCGAAGTTGAAACCAGTTCCGGCAACGTCTTTGCCGATCTGGGTCTGCCTGACGCCGACAAACTCAAGATCAAGTCCGGACTGGTGGTCGAGATCGTCACGGCGATCAAGCGCCTTGGCCTGACTCAGACGGAAGCGGCGGAACGGATGGGACTGACCCAACCCAAAGTGTCGGCCCTGTTTCGCGGCGACTTCACGAATCTTTCAGAACGCAAGCTGATGGGAATACCGGCACCCCTGGCTGGATTTCCGGGTCGCGGTGAATGACTGGAGGGCCGACAACTGGATTCATGGTGTCACCTCGGTCACGGCTGGCGTTGATTGTATTGCGTTCGTGCGCCAGTGACCGCTTGCCGCAACGTCAGTCCGCACGATCCAGAATCGCGATCTCTTTCTTCAAAAGTTCATTCGCCAATTCGGAAATGGCGACGCCCTTTCGGGCAGCGATCACCGCCAGATGTCACCGTACATCCTGGTCCGGGTAGACCGGCAAATCGAGCTTTGCGTTTGGGCGATAGAACTTTCCGCGCACACCGCTGGAAGAATCTATCTCGGCGGGCATTTCATTGTCGTCGGCCTGCGGCTTGGATGCATCGCTCATGCTGGTCACCTATTGAATCTTGCCTTCGTAAAGGCGTCGTTCGTTTCGCGTTGCCAATCTGGCATCTTTCAGAACGCAATCTGATGGACTGCTTGAACCGCATCGGTTACGACATCGAGATTCGCGTGAAGCCTGCAATTCGGCGTACCGGGCGACTGGCGCTGGCTGTCGCTCGACTGCGAAATCTTGTTCGACCCTGGCCCCATGATCCTGGCCCCTTGATCCCACCATTGATCCCATCGGCCGGGCGATCGGCCTGATCGTCAGGAACATCGCGGGTTTCCGGTCTGGCAAGGACGGACTCGTCGATCAGACGCGCCAGTGTGGCGCGTCGAAAGCGCACCGCCGTGGGCGCGGGCGCATTGACGGTGTAGGCGTAAATCTGGCCATCGGTAGTTGCCGGATGCAGTGCCAGGCGCCCTTCTCCGGTACCGTAGATGTGGTCCAGCATCACAGCATCCCCCGCATAGCCGCGCGGCTTGTCATCTTGCAGCGATGAACATAGTTGAGGATCTCGGGGTGGCGCGCCTTCTCGATGGCGTACTGGCGCCAGACGCGGCGTGAGGTCGAACGCCTGCGTTCATAGCAGGAGCGCACGATGTTTGTCATGGCTTCGAGGTTGCGGCCGCTGCGGATAAGACGAAGAAGGTCTTCCGTGATCGTGACTTTCAAAGGTTGTGAGGAAATCCGGACGCAATCCCGGCATGCGCACGGGCCGGGGCAGGGCGTCCCGGACGCAACATGTTCCATAGCGATTCCGATAGCACCTCAAGGCGCGATGAAACCGGCGGCAACATGCCGATCTTGCGAAGCAGCGAGCGCAACGACCGCTCGCCGGTCTTCTGGAGAATGCTCCTCACATGCGTGCGTGCGGTATTGACTCGCATGCCGAGCGCGGAAGCGGCTTCCTCGACATCCACCGATTCACACAGCGCCTGCATGAGACGTTCCTCCGTCGCCGTCAGGCCTCGTGACCGTGCGAAAAAATGGGCGCTCGTTCCGCTACTCAAGGATAGCCGCTCAAAAACCAGCGCCGCCGCGCCCTCGTTCCCGGCTGCGAGCGGAACGAAAGCGACATGCAAGCTCGATGCGGCGGTACTGAATTCATGCCACTGCCGACGTCCCGCACATGCGCGCTCAACGATCCGCGCCAGACACTGTGAATCACTGGCAGAGCTCGTGAGCAACCGATCGCCATTCATGAACAGATGATGGCCGCCCGTCAGGAGTCTGCGCGCCATCAAGTTTGAGAAGATCAGCCGACACGAGCGATCCACCACCGCCGCGCCGAAAGCCAACTCATCGCACAATGCCGTGAGTAGGTCAATCAGGGCCGTCGGCTGATTGGATGGCCCGGCCGAAAATGGTGACGAGCGATCCTCTTGCACCTGCAGAACACAATCCGGTGTGTCATTGAACATGTCGATACCTTCGCGATGTTGTGGAAAACGGGTCACCCCAACCTGTGGCGGATCCGCTTTGCGTCACCGCATCGGCATCGACAAGGGCTTCGCAGGGCGGATTCTTGACCGAAAGCTCAAGCTCCCGGCGCCCGATGAAAGATGAACCCGTTGCCGGTTATTCGCAATTGCACGAAAGTCATGTGACCGGGTCATACCCGCAAACGCGACGCAGACAGGCAGGTCCTCCTCGGAGAAGCGATGGGGCCATTGCGTGCCCCATCGCCCGGTGTTCGTTCCCCGGAAAGACACCCACCTCTATTTCATCTGGATCTCGAATGCGGCTGGCGGGTTCACGCTCCCCGCCATCGATGGTCTGATGGTCCAGCCATTCTGTGTGGGGAAGATTTCGATGTCCACAAAACTGCTGTCGGCAGAACTTGCAACTGTTTCATAGGTGGCTGTAACGCCGCTTGATGCCTCGACCACCCCACACCGGATAACTTCGTGAGGCCGGGCATTCGCGAACGGAATGGGCGCATAGAGCGCCGGTGCAGTGATCGACGCCGCCTGCAGCGTCGGCCCGCCGGTCTGGGATTCAATGGCCATCCGGGTCACCAAACCGCAGTGGTAGTCGCCCCCCAGGAAAACGACGTTAGCGATCCTGCGCACTGCGATCGCACGCAAAAGCAGGTGCCGATCGCGCTGGAACCCCTGCCAGGAGTCTGTGCGGGCGATATCTTTGCCGCCCGGCATGGGAATCGCGCTTTCATCCGCGTCAGCGTCGACGAATCCGGGGAACAGCACACTGCCCGTGACGACGAACTTCGGTACATTGCCAGAAGATCTCTGCTGAGCGGCAAGCCATTGGATCAGGTGGTCCATGTCTCCAATGGTAGTGTTCCGTTTCACCATCTTGGCCACCGGGCTGAGAAAATCCGCACGCTCCCTCTTGAGCCTTGAATCGAACAATACAAACGGGTAGCCACCCAGTTTCATGCACCGCAGGCCATTCGCATCCGGGACGGGCCCCAGAGCCTCCTGGAATTGCTTGTAGTACGCGGTGCCGTATTGAATACGGCGCTCCACCTTGCCACGCGGCTCCAACCTGCGGTCGACTTCGTCAATCGAGAAATCGTTGGAGATTTCGTGGTCATCCAGAATCATGGCCATCGGTATGCGCCTGCCGAGTGCCGCGAAATTCCGGCTCGACCATGCCTTGCGGTAACGTGACGGATATCGCTCAAGGTCACTTTGGAGATCGAACACACCGGCACGAGCGTCCGCGTAGATCTGGTCTCCCGCCATCAATAGAAGCGAAGGTACGATCCTTCCGTCACGCGGCGCACGGATAACTCCATGCAACATTTCCGCGAAAGGCTGATCCGAGCGCGCTTCATCTAGCGCCATACCCGGATATCTGCAGGCCGCCAGATAAAAACGCGTCTGCACCGGCTCAGTCGCTGCCCATGCAATGACCTGCTTTTCCGACAGCCTCAGGGTCGCTTCAGCGATTGATCGTACACGCCGGTTGTATCGAGAAGATCGCGGCTGCAGTTCCGTGCGCCGTTTGGACCGGGACTTGACCTGATAGCGGCCATGCCTGCGCATGATCTCCCGGACCTGGTCCGCATCGGTGTCTGGCTTAATCGCCAAATCGCCATGCATGAACAAGGCACGCAGATTCAACGCACGCGTCGCATCCAAGGGTACGTCGACCCAGGCCAAATGGTCGAAGACAATAGGTGACTGCTTCGCTTCTGCGGGAATTTCGCAGCCGACCGCGGATTCGGAGCCGGTTGACTCCGGCGGCGGCACATGACCTGTCTCGAGTTCACCCGGCGCCACCGGCTTTCTCTTCGCCCAGATAAAGTAGGAAGGCGGCGTTGCCACCAACGACAGATCCTGTGCTGCCCATAAACGAACCTGCAACCTGTTGCATTCCCTCCTGCCAAGGGGGCCCATGAAGGGCCCCAGTTCAGGCAGATAGTGTTTGGGCCGATTCCGTCGTATCGGTGCCGAATCCGGTACCGCTGACTCCACGGCAATGGCGACTTCTTTCCGCTGCTCTACGCTCGCCCGAGTAAGGTGCTGGTGGATTTCCGGAAAAACTCGTCGATAGGCGAAGCGGCCATGTGGATCCAGTTGAGAAGCGGGACCGCGTCCCTCACCGACCAGGCAGTCGAAGTGCGCAAAACCGTCGATCACCGCGCATTTGTAGCCAACGCAGGGATTGAGCGTGCTGAAACGCTCCATGGATTCGCACGCGGAGCGCGGTTCAAACACGAAGTTCTGCTTTCCATGCAAAAACAGGATGCTGAGGTCTCCGAATTTCCGGATATTTTCTGCCGTCATGTAGCGCGGTGCGCCGTTGGCATCGACATACTGTTCGTAAGTGAAGAATTTTGTGATCTGGGTGAAGATGTCCACGTTGCCAAAGCCGAAATAAAGATCGAGGGCCTTGTGGGTCGCATCATTGATGTTCTCATGCAGGTAGAGTCGACCGATGATCGAGCTGATGCGCTTGCAAGTCGCAGTGTCGCGACGCACTTCAAATATCGTTTCCTCTCCGGGGCAGCTTTCGCGCGGACCGTCTGCGGGATCGGGGTAGGTTGCGAATACCCGATCCAGCAATGACCACGCTGCCGAGTCGCCATCGGAGGCGTTGAGCGACACTCCGCGCAAACCCAGCGTATCGCGAATGAAAGCCGCGACCTCGCGCCGCGCCTGGCTGTATTGGGTACCGATGACTCGCGGCGGAACCTGCATCAGCACCATGCGGTCGATCAATTTCTTGTCGCGAGCACACTTCTCTACTGGTTTTCTCCAGTCGGCTATCAGGGAACCCGACAGGAGTGCCATACCGGCTGTGGCGGCTCCCATGCAGTGCCCGACGACATGCAGGCGACTGTCCGCACCGAACGCTGTCCGCCCGGTCTTCTTGCGCACGTATTCGACAGCCTCGGGCAAATCAATGGTCGCGCAGTGATCCAGCGTATGCGACTCCCGCGCGCTTGCAAGCGCGGTGCTGGTTCGATAGTCGAGCAGCCAGACGTCATACCCTTGCGCGCACAGGTACTGCACCAGATTGACTTCGACCGTGGGTGCGGCAAACGTCAGGGACGACTGTGCGAACCCGTGCAACAGGATGACGGCGTGGCCGTTGTCTGATTTGTTGGACTGATAGCGCGTCAGCAGCAACGGCAAACTCCGCCGATCCGGAAAGTACGTCGCGGGATCCCAAGGGCTCTGCAGCACCGCTTCTTTGGGAATGAGCGGGCTGTCTGTCCGACGCGCCGCGACGATAATGCGATGGCGTTCCATCCGCAGATGCGCCCCGGTCGGCAAGGGCGCCCCCCCGTCCTCCGCGAAAACGAGTTCGCCGACGCGGCCGGGTAGCAGGTCTCGCGGCACCACCGAGGCAGGCCACGAAGGCGCACGCAAATCCCACAGGTACATCGGCAACATGGCGCGAAACAGGAGCGTCGGCAAAGCGAGTATCCGCTCGAGCCCGCCGAACAGGTCGATCCCGCCCGTAAGCTGCGGCCGGCCTTCGTCGACCAGGAGGCGAATATCCAGACGCATACGCCCCCGCCACGCGCCGGATGTCAGTTCCAACACCGTGAGATCGTCCCACAGGTTTGCGCCAAGCCGGAAACCGAATTTCTTGCGCCCCGCGAGAACATACCGGCGGCTTTCGGCGGTGCCCGCGCCGGGCGCTGCCACCCGCCCGCCGGGCATGACATGCTGGCGCTCCAGCAACAGCCGATACTGCATTTCCCGCTCTTCGCTGGCGTGCTTGACCAGCACCAGGAAGTCCACCACCACCCGAAAAGCACTTGCCGTGCCGAAAGGCCTGGCCGGTTCGCGACTGCGCTTGACATCCGCTATCCCACCCGGCGACAGCTTGTAGTCGAAGTAACGGCTCGCCCATTCGCGCCCGATCGGCCAATGGAACAGATACTTGCGGATCGCGCTCGACCATTCCGTGCGCCTCTTGATGGTCCAGACCGCAAGGGTGCGCAGATAACGGTAGGGCGCTGTGGCAACCCGCCAGAACCGGCTCGCCTGGGCCGGTACCATCAGGTCCACCTCGCCCGATACAACCCGATATGCAAATTCGACCCGACCACTTCCGACTTCGGCGACCCTCAACAAACCTGACACGCTTTCGACCCGATGTTGGGGATCCATGGCCAGCGCCGTCACATCCGGCATCGTCAGGGAAAGGGAAAGCGCAGCGCTGCGGTTCACGCCATCAGGGCCGCTTATGCGTCCACGCATCGTCTCGTTCCAGACGAACGCCGCAGGTTCGGGATGTTCCGGCACCGGATCTATATCGGGTGGCAACGGAATTACCCGGGGATCGAAGCGCGGCAGTGGTTGACTGATCGCTCCTACAGGCCTCGGCCACGCGGATTCCACAAGCCTCTTGCGCGCCAGGTCGGCAATGAAAAGATCTGCAGCCCGCTCGGCAAGAGCCGTGATGGTCAGGAAGGGGTTGGCTCCCAATGAACCCGGAATGATGGAACCGTCCCAAACGAAAAAGCCCGGATAAATCCCCGCGCCTTCATTGCCCGCCCCTTCGTTGCTGAACACTTCGCCGCGATGCGAAACCACTGCGGTTTCGATACCGTCACCCATGCGGCATCCTCCGAGCGGATGCACGGTCATGGCGATCCCTTCGATTTCCGGGCCGCTCAGGATGGAACGTACGGATTCTGGCAAGAGATGGGAAAGCGGGCTGCTGACATAAATGCCGCCCTGCTTTTGGCTCAATTTCGCAAGGCCGTGCATGCGGCGCGGGCCTGACTGCCTGCCGGCATCGGGCCAGCGAATAAAGGGGTGACCGTCCTTGAGACGTACGACGCCGCCCGCGTCATCGTGTCCGATCAGCAGCAGCGTCTGGGTATGGGTCAGATAATCGGCATGAAGTGCCGCCCTGTCCTTCTCGTCCTTCAGGGGAGCCCAGCGATTGAGTTGTGCGAAGCCCGCGCTCATGGCCAGCAATTCGCGCGTCAGGTTGGCGATGGCACCAGGTATCGCGCCATCTTCGATGAGCCCGCCCTTTTCCACGGGAACGTGCGTGCGCGCGTCGATCACGCCGGTAATGGTCGGGCCCACCGGAATGGCAGGCCGAGGCTCAGGCTCGCGACCGCCGAGCCCCGTACCATTGACAGGGGCGTCCTGCAAGGTGCAAAAGCCCAGGGCGTCGCCATTTGCGGAAAACCCCATCCCCAGTGCGGGCGAGACTTTCAAGTCAAGCAACTCGTTCGAACGCAGCAGGATCTCCGTACTGCCGACCGCGCCGCCCGCCAGCACGACATAGCGGGCGGTCACGTACCGCAGGTTTTCAACATTGACCGCAGTTGGTTCCAGAACATTCGGGTCGGCACCCGGGTCGCCATCATAGCGATACAAGTCTTCCGCACGCCGGATATAGACGCGCTTCCAGATCGAACTTCCAGCCCGCTCCGGATTCAGCCCGCGCCGGACGCGTGAGGCTGCGCGTTGCGAGGGCTTGCGTGGATCGACAGCGACAACGGCCACACCGGTGTAGATCCGCGCACCATGCGCCACAGCGTCCGGCAGGTAGTTCATGCTGAGCGTGTTCTTGGCCCAGTGATTGCAGCCGGTCACACAGTCCCCGCATTCAATACAGGCCCTTTGGTCCACGCCGAACTGGTTCTTCAGCACCTCTCCCTGCTGGTGCGAACCGGCAGCGCCCGACAGGCCCGACACAGCACCGAAAGTCACCGCGAGCGGCGCCGGCCGACAGGAAACGTCAGGCTCCTCGTGATCCCAATCCTCGCCCTTGACAACGCCCCCTATCGCCTCGGCAAGCTTGGCGAGGCTGGAGAAGCGCGCGCGCCGAGGGTGCGGATACGGGTTGATGCCCAGGTAGCGCTCCGCCTCCTCGTAGTAGCCGTCCAGGCAATGCGGGTCGGAGCGGAAGGCACTGGGCCACTCGGGGCGCTCGAAAACCCGGGTGTCGGCTCGAATCCCGACGTTCGCGTTGATCTGGCTGCCGCCGCCCAGCGCATTGGCGGTCAATGTGGCGATGTCCTCCCCCAGGTTGATGTCAAACAGCCCCAGCGGGTTGGCGACCCGATTGCCCCAATCCGCGCGCCTGAAGCGCACGTGGCCTGCCAGATCGCCCAACCGGTTGGGAAACTCACCGGGGAGATATTCCCTACCGCGCTCCAGAACACATACCCGTAGCCCGGCCCGCGAGAATCGAGCCGCCGCCACCGCACCTCCGTAGCCCGAGCCGATCACGACGACATCGAAGTCAGGGCGATTCGAAGGCCGCTTTGCAAGTACCTCCGAATAAAGTGCATCAACGGACTTGGACAACCATCTCATCTGTCTCCCCCCCCCCGGGATAGCGCTTCAAGAACGACTCGAAATTTGCATCCGCTAGCGCCGCGCTTCCCGCAGCATCATCTTGAGCTTGCGGTAATGCACCGGTTTGTGCATCAGCGGATACCCGGATTCGCGGATCGCCGCCAGTTCGGCTACCGCGATATCCCCGGTAATGAGAAGTCCCCCGGCACCGGGGCAATTGGCCAACACCGCACGCAGAACGTCGGTTCCCAGGACGCCTTGAGTCAGACGAAAGTCGGAAATCACGAAATCGAATGGCACGCGCTTCGCGGCCGCAAGCGCTTCCACTTCATTGCGTGCGTCCTGTGCGTCGCAGCGCCAATGCCGCAGAGTGAGAACCATTGCGTCCCTCGCCTCGAGATCGTCGTCGATGACGAGCACGGCCATCCCGCCAAGGTCGATCGGCTCGTAGTCTCCCGCCGGGGGAATGGTCTGCTCGCCGACTTCCGATACCGCAGGTGCCGGCAGGCTGACGAAGAAACAGGCTCCACCACTCGGACTGGCCGTGAGGGTGATGGCGCCACCGAGCAGCGTGACCAGTCGCTTGACGATGGCCAGCCCCAAACCCAGGCCATTGCGCCTGTCACGCTCAGGGTTCCTGATCTGATAGAACTCCTCGAAGACATGCTCGCGTTCGGCCTCGTCAATGCCCGGTCCGGTGTCCGCCACCGTTACATGCAACGCATCTACGGCATGAGTGATCTCGACCGATACCGATCCCGCCGGCGTGTACTTGATGGCGTTGTCGAGAAGATTCCGCAATATCAGTTCGACGAGCACAAAATCCAGTATCGCGACGCCATCGGATACGGCGCTGCGCCAGCCCAACCGCTTGGCACGCGCACGCTCCTCGTACTCGCGCAACAACGGCGCGTAGGCAAGTGAAGGCTCCACATTCGACCGCGAGGGAACAATGACACCAGCGTCAAGCTTGGAAAGATCCAGGATTGCCGAAAACAGGCGGTCAAGGGAGTCCACCGAGCGCGAAAGCTGCTCCGCGATTCTCGTTGTGGTGGAATCGTGAGCCACCTCGCCCAATACCGCCGAAAGCAGCGAGATCGCGTGCAGCGGCTGCCTGAGATCATGGCTTGCAGCGGCCAGGAAGCGGGACTTGGCGCGATTGGCCTCCTCTGCATGGCGCCGCGCCGCGTCAGCGTCATCAGACGCATCCTGCAAGAGATCGATAAGCCTCCTTTGCTCCTGCAGCAGTGGCTCACGCTCGAAACGGATTCGAATCGAATCGCGCACCATCTTGCCGTTGTCGCGCACAAAAATGATGAGGATGATCAGAAGCACTACGAGCAACGCTGCGATGACCAAGCCAAGGTCGTCGCTCGAATAGGCCCACGCACCCGCCAACATCAGCAGCATCACGCTGCCGTAGCCGTAGAAGGTGGGCGGGAAAGGCGCGCTCGACGCCAACGATGCGGCGACCGTGCATGCGATGATCATCGTCAGCAAGGCCTGTTCCGTGGTGGGAAGCCAGGGCAGGAAGAGCGGCGCCGCCAGTCCGGTCCAGATACCGGGAAGGAATGCCGTGTATGCCAGCCAGGAAGCCTGCCTGAAATGGCGATCGATCTTCTCGGTCGTGTCGAGATAGCTCCGGCAGCCCCACCAGCGGATAACGGGCATCACAACATTGACGACAGCCCACGCCAGCAACCAACCCGTCGGCACCAGCCCGCTTACAACGTAGGCAACGCCGAGGGTCACGAAGATCGCAGGGAGCGTTACGCGCCGGTACTGCAGAAAAAGCAGGCGATACTGTTCAAGGCGCAAGCGCCGGCCGAAGTCTGCAGGCAACAGCGCGGACGCCCCGTTGCCGGGAATCGTCGGCGCATCAATCATGCAGGCTTACCCGAATGGCAGCGGCACTCGCCTTGAGAACCGCCTGGACCCGTGTGGCCACGCCAAGCGCGTCAAGCACGTGGCTAACGTAGTTTTTGACGGTGCCTTCAGCGATGTCAAGGCGGCGGGCGATGACTTTGTTGGCGAAACCCTGCAGCATCAGGTCCAGGACTTCACGTTGGCGCGGCGTGAGTAAAGCCACCATTTCGCGAACCTTCGCGCACTCCGCGTCGGAATAAGTTGCGGGAGCGGCAGGCCCCGCCTCCCGACGGAGCTCTTCCTGCCGTAGCGGAGAACCAGGCTGGAAAAGTATCCTTGGCACGTATATCTCGCCACGCATCACCTTCTGGATGGCAGCAAGCACGTCGGACTTCCCGAGCTTCTTCGGAATGAAACCCATGGCGCCGTTTTCAATTGCCATGAAGACATGTTCGCGGGATTCGAGCCCGGAGAAGACCACAACCGGCACGTCCGGCACCTGCTGACGGAACGAAAGCAGAGCATCCAGCCCGACATGCCCGGGCATGCCGAGATCGATCATCGCCAAGCTTGGGGTCCAGCCCCCTTCGATCAGAGCGAAAGCGGCGACCAGGGAGCCCGTACCGCGCACCTCTGCCCCAGGCCACGCGATCTCGATGGCAAGCTTCGCCGCATCCAGGATGAAGGGATGGTCATCGACAAGAATGATCCTCGCTGGCTGAACCATGGGATGCTCACCTGTTGTGATGAGCGGATTCTACCGAAGGGAGGCCGCACGACCATATGCCGAGGGCACTATGACCAAAGTCACTTTACGAACACCGGAAACTCTTTCGAACTCACGCGATGCAACCAGAGAAGAGCGCCGAAGAGAAGTACGCAGAATTGCTTCGGCCTCTTCTTGTGAACAAGCCGGTGTCGGGCTCCCCCGATGAGTATGCCAAGTTCTACAGGTCGGTGGCCATGCTCATTGCCAAGGGATTTGGCAATGAATCCTTGCCGCTTCCCCCTGAAGAAAAGCCCAAGTAGTCGGTCTTGTTCGATGGGGCCGAGGCTGCTCACGCAGCGCTACAACGTCAGATGAGACCCAACGGCCCAAGCATTCCGTGCTTTTCGTGCGGCTCTTGCTTCCAAAAAGCCGTCGGGTATCAACGGGCCGATCGTGCGCCAACCATCGGTGGATGTGCACGCTTCGACAAACACCAGGTCCGAAGCTTCCCGCTAGTTCTCTGCGCCAGGCCTTCCGTCATCCCGATAATCACGTATTCCACAATATTCCTTAACCGGTATACTGCGCTCAATGTCGAAATCAACCGAAAGGCGCGTCATCTGGGTCGGCAGCAGCAAGCGCGACCTGATGGCTCTGCCGGTGTTGGCGAGAAAGTTCTTTGGCCACACCCTGGACTTCGCCCAACGCGGCCAAACCCACGCCGCCGCGAAAGTGCTCAAAGGGTTCGGCGGCGCCGGCGTGCTGGAAGTGGTGGAAGACGATATTGGCGGCACCTATCGCGCCGTCTACACCATCCGGTTCGCCGAGGCCGTGTTTGTGCTGCATTGTTTCCAGAAGAAAAGCAAACATGGCATCGCCACGCCAAAGGAAGACATGGACATCATCCGCGCCCGCCTGAAGGTGGCCGAAAAAATCGCGAAGGACCTGAACCAATGAAAAAGCGCATCGTCGATGGCATCGAAGTTGAAACCAGTTCCGGCAACGTCTTTGCCGACTTGGGTCTGCCCGACGCCGACAAACTCAAGATCAAGTCCGGACTGGTAGTCGAGATCGTCACGGCGATCAAGCGCCTTGGCCTGACTCAGGCGGAAGCGGCTGGACGGATGGGACTGACCCAACCCAAAGTGTCTGCCCTGTTTCGCGGCGACTTCACGAATCTTTCAGAACGCAAGCTGATGGACTGCTTGAATCGCATCGGCTACGACATCGAGATTCGCGTGAAGCCTGCAACTCGACGTACCGGGAGACTGACGCTGGCCGTTGCCCGATTGCGAAATAGCATTCGACCGCGGCACCTTTGATCCTGCGGCCCTTTTGATCCTGTCAATATTGCCCGCCTTCAGAGTAAAAAAACGCTAAACCGTTTGGTGAGAGCGTCTCCCCCTTTGATCGCTCAAAACCGGATTCCGACCCCGTTTGACCCACCGCCGCCCCGAACCGCAACGCTCAGCGCGCCGGACCGGCGCGACGGTGTCGTGAAATGATGCCGCCCTAATACTCTGCCGAATTGCCGGTTCGTTCGAGAAAGCCTCGCAGCACTCGTGAACACTCCACCGCATGCGAAAACGGCAGCCCG